>Ga0102824_1000097_pt1 | contig 36036 bp, 43 predicted proteins | sample ColrivemetaGS753_FD_78460 | JGI IMG/M metagenome (GOLD analysis project Ga0102824, IMG submission 78460) | Estuarine microbial communities from the Columbia River estuary - Ebb tide non-ETM metaG S.753 | ecosystem: Environmental > Aquatic > Marine > Intertidal zone > Estuary | place: USA... | reverse complement strand
GGGCATGCGCCTGCGTGCGACCAGTGACTATCCCGAGGGTCTGACGATCTTCGGTCGTACCGAAGCGGGCACCGTGTGGGTCGGAGAGGATCGCGACATCGGCCACATGACCATCGCGGAGGCCACCGACCGGCTCGACCTCGAAAGCACCGCGACCAAGGGCTGCCTGCTCGGCCTCGCCCGCGAAGCCTGGGAGGACCCGACGGTCGCGATCATCTTTCACGACGCCCACGACGCCCCCGGCTGGGTCCCTTGGGGCAACGAGGCCACCGAATGCGGCGTCTTCGGCCGCCTGCCCACCGAGCACGAGGCCCTCATCGCCACGCTCGCAGCCGCCGCCGATCTCCAGGGATGTGCGTCGTGAGCCCCTACCGCGAGCCCCCCGTCACCGGCCCGACATCCAAGCGCGAGTTGCTGGCCGCGCGGGTCCGCGAGCGACTCGGTGGATGGCCGTCGATGCAACTCGTCCTAGATTGGGTGTTTTCGGGCTACTTTTGCGTGTTATTCGTGGCCTTGGTCCTCGCGCTCACGTACGTCACGGTCGGAGGAGATCTGCCCCGAACCTGGACGATCGAATGCCCCGGCAAGCCCACCTGGACTGCATCCCGCGTCAGCGTCCGAGACGGTCTTATTCACACGACCGACGCCCAGGGCCGCGAGACGATCTTGCCAGCGACATGCCAGGCCACGCAGGAAGGTCCGACCCATGGCGAGTGAACCGCGCCTGCTGCCAGGATCCGAGATCGGTGAGTCCACGACCATCGATGAATCGATGAAAGAGATCGCCCGTGGCTGCGATCGTTGCGCCAGGTGCAACACAGAGATTTTCCCTGGCCAACGGTCAGCCGGTAGCGCGGGGCCCGGCCTCCTCGGTGGAGGGCTGCGCACGGCAGCCAGTCCCGAGCACGCAAGCCGCGAGGACTGCATCGAAGCGGTGCTGAACATGAACAGCGGTCAGCCACCGTGGCGCGGGATCGAGTCTTCGATCATCGAGGCGCTTCGGCGCAAGGGCGCTCTGGCTGACTACGACATCGTCACAGGACGTCTCGATCGTTGATCGCAGCCGTCACCGGTGGCCGCGGCGTCATCCCGCCCGCGAGCGAGTTGGCCGATCTCCAGGCCGCATTTCTACGACGACGGATCCGCGTGCTCCGGGTCGGATGCTGCCCGACCGGCGTCGATGCGGCGGTCCTCGAATGGGCGCGCGCGTTGCCGGACCGCATGTTCGCCATCGAGCGATGGGTCGCCGACTGGCCCGCGCACGGCAGGAAGGCTGGGCCGATTCGCAACCGCGGCATGGTCCTTGGTGACGATCGTTGCGCGGACTTCGTCGAGTGCTCGGCCGTGAGCTACGGCCCGATCTCCGTGCTGGTCCACTGGCCAGGCGGAGCCGGCACCAAGTCCTGCGTGTCCGAGGCCAGGTCGGCCAACACGCGATGGGTCCTGCCGATCGCTCAGATGAAGTCGTAGAAGGCGAACCAACCGGCGAGCAACTGCGAGTCGATCAGGAGCTGGAGCTGCTCGTCGAGGACGGCTCCGCGCGATGTCGCCGTGACGGTGAACGTCAACTTCCACTCACCGCCGCCCAGGAAGTCGTCGGCCAGCGAGACCGTGGTGAACGGATCCGCGGCATCGGTGACCACCGCATCGACGTGCCCAAAGTCGACCGCTAGCGCCTGGTAGTAGGCGGACGTGACCCCGCCAAGCGAGCGAACCTTGGTGAGGACCGCAGCCCGCCGCTCGTCGATGGTCAGCGCTGGGTCCGGTTCGAGCTCGTACAGCTGTTCCCACTCGTCGAGGAGTTCGTCCGACGTTCGCGGGTCCATGTTCTTTTCGAGCGCCAGCTTGCGGTTCCACAGCCGTGACAAGAAGCGGGCGATCGCGCGAGACGTCGCCGGCAGCCATCCGGCCACGCGGGAGAAGTACTCCCCGTAGGGGAACTGGCGCATCACCTGGCCCGTCCGCGACGTGTTCGTCAGCTGGATCGGAGCTGGCTGCTGCTCGAGGATCAGGACCTGTTCGCCCTCGAAGTCGAGAAAGGCCATCGGCTAGCCCTCCGTCGCCTTGATTCGTAGCGTCCCGATCGTCAGCCGTGCCTCGTCACCGAGCCCGGAGAACGTGATCGTGATCGGCTGTCCGAGGTTGTCCAGGAGCATGCCCGACCGCAGGAGCACGCCGGGCCCAGGCAGAGGCGAGGCGAAGATTGCCCAGTAGCTCGCGTCGCCCGCGTCGGTGATGGTCGGCCAGACGATGTCGCTCGCGTTCGACCGGATTGACTCGCCCGCAGAGAACGACGTCGACCAGTCCTGGAACGCGACGCGGTCGTATCCGGTCAGCGTCAGCTCGGCCCCCCCATCGACGGGGTTGCCGAGGAACAATGCGATGTGCCTGTCCGTCCCCGCGGGCAGGATCGCAGCCAGTGCGAGGGCTCGGGCCTCGGGCCAATCGGTCGCCATGCGCGAAGACTACCAGCATCGCGGCGGAATAGCACCGGCCGGGCTACGCTTGAGCGGACATGGAACTCGACCCAACACTGGCCCGCGAGATCGCCGACGTACTGCAACGACTCAGCCTCAAGGGGCAAGGCCCCGACGGCGCGCGCGGCCTTCGCTTGGCCCGCACTCTGTCGATGCTCGTCAACCAAGAAGACCGTCTGGTGAGCCTCCGCGACCAGGCCCTGGAGCTGCTGGCGGAGTGGGTCGACACGGTTCCGTCGCGCACGATCTGCGACGAGGAGTTGCCCGTGCTCGAAGGCCAGGCGCAGCGCTGGATCCGAGACAGGATCGATGCGCCTGACGTCGGCTTCGAGGTGACCCTCTCCGATGGCGGCGTCGAGGTCGAAGTGATCCCGAACATCGACGATCCTCCGATGTTCGCGACCATCCGGCCGGGGCTCGTCAACTAGGGCGGCTCGGTCCATGTGATCGTCCCGGGGACGATCAGGCTGTTGGCTCCGACCTGCGTGTCGTAGGGCCCGTAGACCCCAAGGCCATCGTCGACAAACAGACGGTGATGGACTTCGCCGGCTGCGCGGTCGATGGCGATCACGAGGTCGTCGTAGTAGGCGATCCCGTCTGGCTCGACGTCGGCGAGGGCCAGCGCCAGCGAGCGCTCGACCGCCGTCCTGATGTCGGGCGTGTCCGGTTCGAGCACGAGGTACGGATCGAGCGGCTGCAACACCGGAGGCTGGACCGCGACCAGGTACAGGCCCGCAGGCTTGCGCGTCTCGATGTAGGCCTCGACATCGCCGATCAGTGCAGCCGAGGGGATCGGCGAGTCGCCGGGGTCGGTCGGGTCCCACTCCTGGGCGATAATCAGGAGCACGGTCCCGATGCCAGCGTAGCTTCCGCGCGCGTAGGCAGCTGCGACGCCAGGCACCTCGCGGGCCCAGATCTGGTAGTCCTCCTCGCTCCCGCCGCGACGAGGTGCCCTGATCAGCTCGAGGGTCCGATCCTTGACGCTGGCCGTCGTTTCGGCATCGAACCCGTCGGTGATGCCGCCGATCACGGTCGCCGGGGTGTCGATGCCGGCAGGCGGCGAAACGAACGACATGATCACGCCCGGGTCTACGTTGCCCGCGTCACCCGCCTCGCTCGCTGTGACGGTCAGCAAGATCTCCTGGGTCGGGCCCATGACGGCAGGAGCGTCGACGGTGTACTCGCGGCCGTCCGCCGTGCGCAGGACTTCGCCGCCCGCGAAGACCGAACCCGCGACGCCGGTCGCCTTGACCGTCCCCTGCGCAGCCGTGGCCGCGTTCGGCTGGATCCCGTAGATCGACGCCCACAGCAGCGCGAACGGGTCGTCAGCCGTGTCGAGGAACAGCTGCCGCGACAGGTACTGGAGGGCCGTCAGGAAGACGTATCCGACTCCCGCGATCGCGTAGGCGATGGCCAGGCGCAGGCGGGACCCGAGCGCGCCGTTGATCTCGACCTCGACGTCTTGCTCCGCCTGGAGTCGGAGGATTCGGAGGGGTGGAATCTCAAGCACTGGATGCTCCTTGCGTCAGGATGAGGCCGACCTCGAGGTCTTCCTCGCGCTCGCGCTGGACGAGGACGCCGAGGGAGACCGAGTCGAAGGCGATCTGCTGAACCGTGACTGTCACGGCGCGAGCATAGCGCGGGATAAGCCAGGCCAGGGCAGACTCGGCGCGGGCCTTCAGCTCCGTCACTGTGTCGTCGGTGATGGGTCGGTCGAAGCTCAGCCAGACGCGAGACGTCGTCGTGGCCGTCGGGCGCGCAGCCCACTGCCAGTGGCGCCGGTTGTCGTTCGGCCGGATGGACGGGCGGACAGGCTGGTCCGCGAACAGGGACGCGAGCACCTCCTCGGATAGAGGGTCCTGCTGTTGCCCTGCGAGTTCGTAGATCGGCGAGGTCATGCGTTCACCGGATCGAGGTAGCGCAGCTCGGTGCCGCGGCGAATGTCCATCGGGTCATAGAGCTGGTTGAGCGCCGTGAGTGAATCGACGGCGGCCTGGACCTGATCTTCCGAGACGAGGTCGTACAGGTCAGGCAGGATGTCGAGAACGTCGGTGTCGCGCTGGCAGACGAAGCGCCGAAGCCTCGGCAGCCCGGCGGCCTGATCGGACAACACCTTGCGGGTCGCCGCCCGCAATGCCCTGGCCTGGGCGTAGACCTGGTAGTCGAGACCGCCGAGTGCGAACAGCCGCTCGAAGGCAGGCTCCAGGGCCTCGGACACGGCGAGCACCGAGTCGACCGTGGCGAAGTTCGTCGACGTGATGGCCAGGCAGTTGCCGACCAGGACAGCCGCGAGGGCTGTCGTCCGGGCCGACTCGATCTGGTCGAGCTCCTCGAGGTCTTCCTCACTCGCGTCGTTGCCGAGGGTCTCGCCCTGGGGTGTCGGGACATCGTCGTCGAACCCTGCCCCGGTCCCGAGCGCCTCGACGAGGACGATGGCCGGCTTGTCGTTGCTGAAGTCCTGGACGGCTGCGCTGCCGTTTTGCTGACTACCCTGGGCGGACAGTGACGGGACCAGCGAGAGCACCCCGACCGCGGTTGCCATGGCCCTCGATGCGAAGTCCCCTGGGGTGCTGAGCAAGGACTGGAGGTTTCCGCGCAGGGTCTGGATGTCGGACGAGAAGTCGTTGACCGGCTCGAACGCCGAGGAGATCAGCGCCTGCGTGTCGGACAGCCATTCCCCGAAAGCATCGAGCGTGAGGACTGGGCCGTCATCGAATCCGGCCGCGGGCGCCCGGCGTGCGAAGTCGCGGCCAACAGCGGCCGACAGCGCACCGATCGCCGACTCGACGTTTGACACCGCGTCATCGCTGAGGATGATGTACGGCTGCCCCTCGATCAGCGCGATCGACCCTTCGGAGATCGTCAGGCGGGTCTCATCGTAGAACTTGATCGAGTAGGCCTCGGCCAGCCAGAGGTCCGTCAACTCGCCAAGCGTCGGGATCGAGACGGTGAACGGGCCGCCGGACAGGAGCATCGACCGCAGTTCGAGGGTCGCCGTCTCCGCGTCAGACGTGATCCACTCGCCGTCCTGGATGAGCATGAACTCCAGGCGGTAGCGCTGCGGTGCCTGGCCCTGGACCTCGATGACCGCTCCGTCGACGCCGGGGGCTTCCTTGACGATGGTCCGCTCGTTGCCCGTCAGGTCGGTGACCTTGAGCCAGACGGGGACGCCGTTGATCTCGCCGCGCTCCATTACTCGCCCTTCGCTTTCGTGGTGGCCGCGGCCTGGACCAGGTCTTGCCCGGGGACGGCCGGCGGGATGCCGAGGATGTACGCGGCGAACGACGTCAGCGCTTTGACTCCGCCGTCGTTAGGGAGGAAGTTGAGCGCGCCGAAGGTTGCGGCCGCGGCGATGTGGACCTGGGCGGCCGAGGCCTGGAGAAGCGGGAGCGCGGCGGGGCCTCCGACGTTGACAGCTCCGGTTCCGCTGACGTTGACCGTTACGCTTCCGTTCACCGGAGCGTTGACCGTGATGTCGCCGGTGTCGGCGAGGACGATCGTCGCCCCGTCCTTGCCCGTGATCGTGAGATCGCCATCATCGCGGAGCGAGATCTCGTGTCCACCGGTCGTGTAGAGCACGGTGTCACCCTGGTCCGTCGCCGGGCGGCCTGCGGGACTCGACACGCCAAGGGCAACGCGGGCCGTGGTCTCGGTTCCAGGTGCGAGCACGAGGGCCGTCGCGGTCCCGGACGGACGCGAGGCGAGGCCGTAGGTCTCCAGGACCTGGACGTCGTCGCCGTCGCTGGTCTGCGCCTGCGGAGCGCCTCCGTCACCGTTGGAGATCGAGGCGATCGACTCCCACTCGACGAGGCCATAGACCGCATCCATGGCGCGCTGGACCACGCGGTCGATGCGGGCCAGCAGCGGTCGGTCTCCCTGGGTTCGGTCACGCATCGTCGGCTGGCTTCCAGATCAGGTCCTGCTTGGACTTGTCATAGTCTACCGTATCCGAGGCGTTGGCGATCGCGGTCACGAGTTGGGAGTGCTGGGCCAGCCACTCCTTGTTGGCGCGGTACCCACCGCGGCCGGTACGACGGCCGACCTTCAGTTCGCGGTCGCTCAGGATGGCGAAGGCGTCCGGGGGGAGCAGCTCGAGGCGAGCCGATGCGCCCCCGGATCCCTGGGTCAGCTCGACGCTCGACAGGAGCAGGGTCTCGTCGAAGCCCTCTTCTGTGTCGACGAATCGGTAGAGCGTGTTCGGCCACCACAGCGCCTGGCTGTTGTTCGGGCTCCATCGCTCAACCTCGATCGACACGCGCTGCCCCTCGGCTGCACGCTTGCGCATCTCCATCTCAGCCTGGATGTTGAGCGACTCCTGGCTCGTGCCGCCGGCCTGGGCCTGGACGATCAGCGGCGAGTAGAGCACGCGTGCGTCGGTCGCAGTCCCGTCGAGTCCTCGCAGCGTCCCGTCGCTGTCGCGCAGGCCCTTGCCCTTGCGGTTGACCAGGTAGGAGCTGTGAACGTTGCCGACGTCGTTCTCGTAGTCGACGGCCAAGACCCCGGGGTAGACCAGAGGGATCGGGCTCGCGCGGACGCCGACCCGAGTGATCCGAACGCTTGCCTTGGCCTTGCGATCGGGATCGACGGACGCTGCTCCGCTGACCAGGATGCACCCGTACCGCTTGCAGATCGCGTTCAGGAAGTCGACGGCGTTCTGGTTGGGGCCGATCTTCACCTTGTCGATCGGCTCATCGGCGACGGTCGTTGCCGACTCGCTGACGTCGACGACCATGTCGAACGGCTCGACGATCTGCTCGACGATCTGCCGCAAGCTGCGGTCCTTGATGGTCCTGGTCGGCTGGATCACGCTCGACTTGACCAGGCGCCGCGCCGACGAGAAGCCGGAGATCGAGCGGTCGCGCGTGCCGCTGCGCTTGACCAGGCGATCGTTCTGCAACTCGCCGACGATGACCGTGCGTCCCTCGATGGCGAGTTCGGCGCGGGCTCCGGGGGCGAGGTCGACACGATCGGAGATCGACGCGGACCAACTGTCCGCGAGCTCGCGCATCGAGAACCGGATCGAGATCTGGGTGATGTTCTCGACCTGCCTGCCGTCGATGCGGAGCGTGTAGGACGGCGACTTCATCCCATCCCCGCGTCCATGCTCGGCCCCTCCCAGGGCTGGCCGGTCGTGTTCGAGGCGACCTTCGATGTCAGCTCGACTTGCTTCTCCAGCAGCTTGACCAGGTCGTCGACGCCGGACCCGCGACCGAATAGGCCTTGGGACTCGGTGAACTGCTGGTCCTCCTGGAGTCCGAGTTGCTGGCCGTATTGCTCGTCGAAGCGCGCGAGGTCGAGGCGGGCTTGCCGGGACTGGCGGGCCTGCTCTTCGTCGACGCCCGAGACCATGTTGACGATCCCGCCCGCGGTCGTGCCGAGGGCCGATCCAAAGGAACCGCGGCCGATCTGCTCGCGAGCAAGCTGCGCCGAGTTGAGTCGCTGTTGCTCCTGCTTGGCGTTCAGGTCGTCGATCAGCCGCTGGCGGCGGTCAGCTAGCAGTTGCTCTTCGGACTTCTCCGCGCCCTCGGGCGTCTGGAACTCGACTTTGAGGCCGGTCTTGTGGAGTTCGTCGAGGCGCTTTTGCTCGCGGTTGGTCGCCTCCTCGGCCTGGCTCATGGCCGCCTCGAAGCCGATTAGGGCAACGGCGCCAACGGCCAGCGGTCCGGCGAGTCCAGCCCCTGCCTTGCCCATGCCGCCAACTTCCTTGCCGGTGCCCTTGGCAGCCTTGCCCGCGCTCTTGGCCGAAACTCCGAACTTGTCGAGGGCCACCTCTCCCAGTCCGATGATCGTGTTGAACCCGGAGATCGCCGAGGTCAGGACCCCGATCCCGCGCGCCGCGACGGCCGTGCCGATGGCGACCTTTCCGAGCGTCGTCGCTAGCTTCGGGTTGTCCTTGATCCAGTCGGTGACGTCCTTGATGATGGGCCCGATCTCGCCCGCGAGATCCGTCAGGGCGGGGACCAAGGACTCTCCGGCCTGGATCTTGAGCAACTCCCATTGGGCCTCGAGCTGCTTGGCCTTCTGGGCGGACGTCTCCGACATCTTCTGGAACGCGGTATCGGCGGCGCCCTGCTTGTTTTCCATGTCGGACAGGACGGCTCGATAGTCGTCCATGCCGGAGACCAGACCAGACACGGCCGCGCGGGCCTCGGTCGAGTCGAACAGCTTGGCGAGCGTGTTCTCGTCGAACTTCTCGGCCGCCCGGAGCTTGAGCAAGAACTCCTCGATCCCGCCTGCCGCCTCGATCCCGGCATTCGAGAAGTCGATCCCCAGACGCTTGGCCTCCTCGCGTGCTCCTTTGGTCGGCTTGGCGATGTTCGAGAGCGCTTGGCGGAGCGCGGTCGAGCCCTCCTTGGCGGACGCGAACCTCGTGCTGAGCACGGCGATCGCCGCGTTGGTCTCGTCGAGGGTGAGACCCGCATCGCTGGCAGCTTGGGCGACCTGGGGGAGCGCGCGCGACATTTCGGCGACGGTCGTCTGGCCTCGCTTGACTGCGGTGAACAGTGAGTCGGACGCCTGGGCGGCATCAACACCTTGGTCCCCGAAGTTGGCGACGCTCTTGGAGATTGCCAGGACCGCCTCTTCGCTACTGGCCACGCCGCCGATCGCCAGCTTGTTCGCTGCGGTCAGCTGGGCCTGAGCGTCGGCCGCGTTGGTCGCACCGGCGGAGACGATCGCGTAGAAGGCCGAGACCTGCTCGGTCGGCAGGCCGCCAAACTGCGCCGCGGCTCCGGACGTGATCTCGCGGATTTTGTCGACCTGGATCTCGTTGGTCAGAGTGCTGACCTCGGTGATCCCCTTCTCGTAGTCCTTGAACGCGTCGAAGCTGCCGCGGATGCCCTGCTCAACGTTGGCTCCGAACTGCTCGAACTCGCCGCCCGCGACGCTCAGGTTCTCGGCGAACTCCAGCCGACCACGTCCGCCGCGACCACGCCGTCCGCCGCGAGCCGTCGGGTCCGGCCCGAGCTTCGTCTCGGCCGCTGTTTGTGCGGCCCGGCGACGGCGACGGTTGATCGTGTTCTGGGTCGCGATCTCCTCAAGCTGCGCGTCGCTCAGGTTCTCGATGTTGCGAGCAACCTTGGCCTGCTGACGGGCCTGACGGTCCATCGCTCGCGCCTGCTTGCGGGCGTCGGTGACGCTGTCGCTCAGCGCTCGATTGAAGTCGCGCTCGAGGGCCGCTCGCTTCGACTCGGGGGAGCGGCCGCGTGATGGTCGATCTCCAGTCCCACGATCTGCACCTGGCCCACGTGAGCCGCGACCACCGCGACCACCGCCAGATGGTCCAGCCAGGCCACCGAAGCCGACCCGCTTGCCAGCTGCCGCGGCCTTGTCGGCCGACTCAGTGAGACCGTCGGACAGCTTGGTCAGGTCACGTAGGAGCTTGCGGGCTCCGCGGTCCCTCCCTTGCGCCTGGAGGATGACGTTGATCTTGGCCATCTATCGTCGTCCTCGTCGCTTGCCGCCCATCATGGCGGCGAACAGTTGCGCCATCTCGTTCGCGTTCGCTAGGGCTGTCCGCTGTCGTTGGCGCTCAGCGTTGGCCGCGTGGATCTCTAGCTCTCGGAGGGTGAATCGCTCGATGTCTGCGTAGGTCCAGCCGTAGACGGCAAAGAGGCACGAGCAGCGAAGAGAAACATCGCCCGCTCCGCCGCTTTTTTTTTGAGCGACATGAGGCAGCCCCACATCCGGTCGAGGTCCTCGACGCGGGCGGCCTTGAGTTGGTCGACCGGTTTTTTCGTCATGGCCGACAGGGCTGCAAATCGGCCGTCCCACTCGGTCAACTCCGACGCGGCGTCCTCGTAGATGCGCAGATGGCCAAGTCGCACCGGTCCGATCTGGACTGTTCCGAGGCCAGCCGTTCGGCAGCGGACCAGGAAGTAGCCATCGAACTCCTCGCAGAGAAGCGCGCCCGCGACCGACTGCCAGACGATGGCGGACTCACCAAGGTCCTCGCCGCCGGCTTCGAGGTAGATATCCTTGGCTTTGTGCCAGGCATCCTCGCCGGTCACGTCGTAGAGCAGGTAGTTGGCCGCGTCGGCGTCGGACGGGTCGACGCGCCATTCCAGCATGTCCGCCTCGACTCCGTGGATCTTGGAGCGCACGGCGATGTCGAAGCCGGACGAGAACTCGCGGCAGCAAAGGTCCCCGCCGACGATCGGCCTGATGTGCAGCGACGTCGGAAGGTTCTCGATCAGGATGTCGTTGTCGTCCGGGGCCCCGCCCTCGCCGCGCAGCTCGGACACCCGGCGCTTGGGGATCGGCACGCTCAGGTCGAAGTCGAACGGCTCGCGCGTGACCGGAGGCTCCAGGACCGCGTCGATGGCGTTGGCCACGGCGAACCATGGACGCCCCTTGTCCGGGCGATCCATGAACGCGGGCAGCCCCTTGGCATCGTCGCCGAGGGCCTCGAGGTAGACCGCGTAGAGCCTGGCTGCCTTGGTCGCGCTCATTTCGTCTGGATCCAGGGGTCGCCCTCGTAGGACAGCTCGATCTGGCCGTCAGGCGCGGAGCCTGCGGGCGGGCTCGTGAGGTCGGCGCGCTTCATGAGCCACTCGTTGCCGCGGTCCCACACGACGCGGATCTGGGCGTTCTCGACGTCGTAGGTCGCGGCGATGTCCGTGCCCGTGTTGTACGCGACCGAGAAGCTACACGAGCCGGCCATGTTCGCATTCGTCGACCCGAGTCGACGTCCTGCCCCCATGACGCTTGTCCGCTCCTTGCCACCGAGGTTCCAGTTGAAGGTCCCGTCGATGATCGGGACCGCGGTACCATTGATGAGTAGGCCAACGACCTCGCTGTTGATTGCCATGATTCAGTCCTTTTCTCAGCCCGTCGCTTGGACGAACTCGATGGTCCCGGGGATGTCGTATAGATTGCCGTTGATGCGCGGCACCGAGATAAAGGTCACCTGGTCCGACGCGGTCTTGGTCACGATCAGGTCGAACTCGAACCCCTCGGAGTCCGAGACCCACCCTTGAGGCGTGAAGTCGTCCCGGTACTGCGTGATCAAGATCTGCCTGATACCCTCGGCGTCGATGATCTGCCCGGCCGTCGAGAGGTCGTACTCGGTCGAGCTCGCATCGTCGACCAGGATCTTGCCGATCTGCGGGGAGAGGACCCGAATGCGCTCCTGGCGGATCGCGCTCACGGTCAGCTTGGTCTCGACGTCGTAGAAGGCCTCCGAGGACTGGCCGAGGTCGTTGGTCTTGGCGAGCGTCGGGAACCGGTTCACTCGCGGGACATTCTGGACGTACCAGTAGACCGCGATCCCGGCATCCAGGAGGGTGCTCATGTCGTCGGGGTCGAGGTACTCAGTCTCGAGCGGGGCGACCAACGAACTCAAGTTGCTGTTGCGCAGGGTCACCTTTGGGTTGGTGACGGTCGCACGCAGCGAGCAGATGGCTGCGGCCTGGCACCAGGGCGAGCTCGGGAGGTTGGGGTCTCCGAAGATCGAGGTGTGCTTGGTGTCGAGGCCGAGTCCGAGGACCGCGAGGTTCGCCACGCTGTCACGCTTGGCCCCGACCGCGTGTCCGTCGATCGCCTTGTCAGCGGTCCAGCGGTCCGCGAGGAAGGTGTCGACGTCGGCGAGGTTGGTCGCGTCGGTGTCCGGGAGAGCGATGTAGTTGTAGCGAACCCCACCGAGCGAGGCGAGGGCCGAGTCGACGTCAGGGGCTCCTGTGCCCCCGGCCATACCGACGATCACGAGCGTGACGCCGGGCGGGACCGAGATCGCCTTGACGTTGATCTCGTTGGCGTAGGCCCCGTCGTTGCGAGCCGTCAGTGTCGTGACCGCGAGGGCCGTGGTCGCCGCGACGTGCAAGAAGTCGTAGTCGCCACCCGCGATGATCGTCTGCGCCGAGGCTGCAATCGCGGCCCCGTCATCGCCGATCGTCACGGGGATCGAGATCGTCTCGTCTTCGATCTGGACGATGACCGGCTGGGCCGTGGTGGCGAGTCCTCCGAAGGTCAGCGTGCCAGCTGCCTGCGCTCCCGCGGGGGCGTCCATGGCGACGACCGTCATGTTCACCCGGGCATTGATGCCGCGAGCGTAGCGGTACATCTGCAACAGCTGCGAGCCCTCGCCCGCGACCTCGATGACCTCGGACTCGGAGAACACCTGCTTTGGCGTGTTGGGCGCGAGGGTGCCAGCGGGCAGCTTGACGCCGGCCAGCAGCACCTTGACGTCTTGCGTAGAGGGGGTCGAGACGCGCTGATCCGAGATCTCGAGTCGGGTTCCGGGGAGCTTGGTGGCCATGGATCAGTCCTTGTCTTTCGGCTTGGTCTTCGGCTTGGTCGCCTCGACGAGTTCGATCGCGCCCTCTTCGAGGCGGCGGCGCCAGAAGTGGCCCTCGCGCCCGGTCCACGGGACGACTGCGCCACTGGCGGGCAGTTCGTAGATGCTCCCGCCCGGACGCTTGTAGCGGTGACGGTAGGTCTCCTCGCCACGGCCGACGTCGGTCGTGGTCGGGCGGACTCGCATGGATGTCTGGCGGGGTCGGGGCATGGTGGTCACTCCACGAGGGTGTCGATGTCGTCGGGATTCGGTTCGGCTTCGACGACGTCGGTGCCGACGATCTGGAGAAGCGGGTCGGGACCTGGTGTCCTCGGACGACCGGCGGTGCCGAGGTCGATGGCCTGGGTCCAGGATAGCATCCAGACGCTCAGGCCGTTGATCTCGTCCTTGTCCTGGTACATCGCGCGAATCTCGACGGTTCGAGGGGTGCGGGAAAAGGCCGAGTCGGGGAGGTTGCCCCACACGTCGCGGGTGATAAACCGGACCGCCTCGGAGCCAACGAGCAAGCCCTTCGACGTGCGGTTCTCGATCGTTCCGGGGACGACGATGAACCAGGCCCAGCGAGCGTCGAACTGCGTCGACTTGCCGCCGGACAGCCGCTCGTTCGTCCCGCCCATCACGGTGATGATCGAGCGCAGTCCCTTGCCGGACTGCTTGAAAAGGTACTCTTGCGTGACCTTGCCAGCGTGACCGATGGTCCGCGCGGCTCGGTACAGCTGCGACCACTCATCGACGCAGTCGACGATCTGGTCACGGGCGATGACCAAGGCCGATGTCGCGTCAAGCGGGAGGATGGGCTCGGCGCTCGCCATCACTGGACCGCAGTCCACCCCCGGTCAAAGTCAGCCTGGAACATGCCCTCGAACGCGGCTTCGAGTTCGCGGCTGAGTCCGATGTACGGACGAGCCTCGAGGTTGCCGTCGCGGGATCCGAACTGCTGGGCCGTCGCGTAGGGAAGCTCGCTTCCAACCTCGAGCACGTCTCCGCGCAAGACGGAGTCGATGGACCGAGACAGCGCGCCGGTTTCGTAGAGCAACTTGTCGCCGGGTCCGCGGGTTTCGGCGTAGGCCGGAGACCACGGCTTCCACTTCTGGCCGCTCGGGCCCGTCTCGTCGTCTTCGAGCCGCAACCGTGCATCCTCCTGAATCGCCTCGCCGACGAGCACGAGCGAGCGACCGGGGAACCAGGCGTCCCAGTAGTCGACGACGTTGTCGAGGCTGTCGGTGTAGGAGAGGTCGAACATCAGCTGCAATCGCAGGGGCTCGGGTAGGTCGCGCAGCAGCCGTCGAAGCCGCCGCCGTAGGAGGTTGAGGAGCGGGACGGACGGGAGCCGACTCCGCGAGCAACGTAGGCCGCGGGGGCTCGATGCCGGGGCCGCGGCGTGACGATGCCGAGGTCGAGCTCCATCTTGGCGATCTTGTCGAAGTAGGTCAGCGCGTCGTCGTAGGCGTCGCGCAGGTACTGCGGCCGGGTCCCGTCGGTCGGGCACGATCCCCAAGCGGCGATGCGAGCGGCCGCTTGGGTCAGGTGTGCGGGCACGATCGCCGGCTCGGCCTTGTAGGCGTTCAGGATCGTCGTGTTGAGACGGCTCGACGCGAAGTCGATCTGCTTCACGATCCTGGCCAGGATCGTGTCTGGCATGTCGAAGGTCAGCCCGTCGACCGTCACCGACGTCACCGCACCACTCCAAAGGCGCACGTCGAAGCGCTCCTCGATGGTCTCGCGGACGCCGCCGAGCTCGCGCAGAACGTCCTCCGTGGTGCAGTAGGTCGGCATCGTGTCAGCCAATCAGGGCTTGGGACATCGCGGTGAGAGCACCCTTGCGGGCCTGGCCAGCCTTCTCGGCCTCGATGACCGCGAGCAGTTCGCCGGGGCTCAGGTCAGCCAGTAGCTCGGGAAGCTCCGAGAGCGTCGCATCGGACGGGTCGAACGGGAGAGCGGCTGCTGACGCCGGGGCGGTGGCCGGAGCCGGGGCAGTCGCCATCGCCTCGAGCTTGAGCTGCATCGCCTCGATCTGCGCCTGGAGCATGCGGACCGTGGCGTCGGTCCCCGTGCTCTCGCCGAGCCTGTGGCGCTTGGCGGTCGGGGACTCGACGATCCCGCGGCGGATGTCGGCGTCGTGGACCTCTGCGGCCTCGACGTCGTCGACGGGCGGATGAGTCTCGACGAGGACCTTGGCGGCCACGTACTTCTTGGCGACGCCGCCCTTGATCTTGGACCAAAGGCGATCGGCCAGGCGGTTCTTTCCGGGCGACAGGTTGATGTCCTGCCGCCCGGCAGGAAACGCCATGCGCGAGGAGTCGCGCCAATCGAGATAGACAACGGAGTCGGATGCGGAGGTCATGGTCTTGTGTCCTGCTGGTCTAGGGCGTGGATCAGTAGTTCGCGTTGGCGGGCTGCTCCCAGTTCGCGGTGCCGCCGTCGACGACGAGAACGGTGTCGGTGTCGAACACCTGGACACCGGCGAACCGCGAGATGATCTCCATCGAGATCACGTAGCGGTCCTCGTCGTAGGGCGCCATCAGCCGCATGTAGTAGGGCATGGTGCAGACCACGAGCGCGGGGTCGTTGCTGTAGAAGAGCGCGGCGGGGTCACCGAGGCGACCGGCCTGGCTCATCCCGTTGTCGGGGATGATCTTGTGGGGAACCTGCTCGTCGGCGTAGGCCGACTCGATGAAGGCCTTGAGCTTGGTGTCCGTCGCGGTCGAGAACTGCTCGGTCGCGAAGTAGTTGTGCTGGATCCGCGGAAGGACGCTGTGCTGCGGGATGTCCTCCTCGGTCGCGGCGCCGTAAATCTGCGAGATCGCGGCGATGTACTCGTCGTAGATGTCGGCCGGGAGGCTGCCGCCCCAGTCCGTGGTCGCCACGCGGCGGCGGATGCCGGGGTGGTTGACGATACCCGTCAGCCCGTGCGTCGCGTTTCCGCGGCGGATCAGGTTGTTGAGGTTGAACGCGTGCTCCTGGCGGAGCAGCTCGCCCTTGCGCTCCATCGCATCGAAGCCGCGCATGTTGGCCTCCTGGATCTCCTGCCAGGTGACCTCGACCTTGGTAGCGACCTTGACGAACCTCTGCTCGGTCAGGTCCTCGGCCACGGTGACGGATGTTTCGGGAGACTGGTTGTCTGCCGTGATTCCATCATCGTTGGTGTGGTAGCGACCGCCGGCCGTCGAGTACTCGATCGACTTGGCTCCGGGGTGGGATCCGCGGTCGGTCAGAGTGATGTAACTACCGTCGGACCAGTGGGTCTTGCGGGGCTTCTTGAGATAGAAGCCCTGGATCACGGACCGCAGAGCGCACTCGCTCACGTGTCCGAGTTCGGCGTCGTTGGTGAACCCGCCGCCCCTGGCGTCGCGGCCCCACTTCTTGGCCGCGACCGCACCGAAGTCGAGGGACATCCCCTCCCAATCTTGGTTGAGGTTCGCGTCGTCGCGAAAATCGAGGTTGAACTCGGACTCGCCGTCCTGGAACAGCTTGGCGTCCTTGATGGTTTGCTTCGGATCGAAGGGCATCGTTTTGGTCTCCGTTGTCAGGGCCCCGGGTCAGGGCAGGTTGATCTCGAGCATGGCGACCAGGCGCCCTTGCGAGTCGGTGTAGCTGGGCTCGAGCCAGCGGGCGTTTGTGATCTGGACAGCATCGCCGCCGCCGTCGTCGGTGCGGAAGGCCCCGGCGAGTTCGGCTCCGGCCGCGGTCACGCGGACGAAGACGCCGTCCCCGATGGCGATCGCCTCCTCGACGCGCACGGGGATCTGGCCGCGGTAGACGAGGGAGACTTGGGCACCCTCGTCGTAATGGTCCTCGGCGGTGAGGCTGCCGCTGTTGGGCGCGATGTCGGTCGACTCGGCGGTGATGCCGAAGAGGGCCGCCGCGGTGTCGCCGGTGGTCAGCTTGCGGATCGTGCCTGCGGTGTCGAGCGCGACGCCGAGGCCGAGGAGCAGTTCGCCGTTGGCGACGGTCGTGTCGGCCAGGGTCAGCGTGGCGCCGCCCGGGACGACAGCGTTGGTCAGCGAGAAGCCGGCCCCCGGAGTGTACTCCTGCACCGTGACCACGTTGGTGGCGACGGACGGGAAGGCCAGCCGGAGCGCCTCGGTGTTCGTGTCGAAGTTGACGCCGAGGCCCTGGGCGATCGTGTTGTCGGTGTCCGGCGGGACGGTGGCATCGTACGAGATCGTGATCCCGTTGATGTCGAAGCTGTAGGTCCCGGTCGCGGCGACGCCGGCCACGGTCGCGGTCCAGGTGGCGAGCTCGGCAGGCCACGCCCGCGAGCGGAGCTTGGTGCGGCTGTGGTCAACGATCTCCCCGGGGGTGTAACGCTGCTGTTGAGGCTGAGTCATGGCTTGCTCTCTCGGTTCAGCCGCCGTAAGCGGCGGTCTTGATCATGCGGTTGAAGTTGACGACCTTGGAGTCGTCGACGGTGGTCTCGGACTGCTCGGCGCGGCGGGTGGCGGACTTGAACTCGCGGTCGAAGGTGCGCGAGACGTAGGCCGCGAACGCGTCGCCCATCTCAGCCTTGGCGGACTCCAGATCGCCCTTCCAACTCGCGTCAAGGTCGATCAGCGCGGCGGCCTTCATGTCGACGATGGTCAGGCCGTCGGCGTAGGCCTTGCCCTTGGCGGTCGGCGTCCAGGCCTTCACGACGTCAGGGCAGACGTCGGCAAGCCGGTCACACAGAGCCTTGCGGGCGTCGGCGTCGGCTTGCAGTTCGAGCCGGGCGAGCCGCTTGGTCAGCGCGTCGTGGTCGCCTCGGAGCTGCGCGTAGTTCTTCTCGACCGCGGTCTTGGCCGCGACGGCGTCGGTGCGCTTGGCCTTCTCGGCCTCCCATGCGGCGGCAGTGTCGGCGGTCATTTTGGCGACGATCCCGTCGGCGATCTCGACGTCCATCAAGGCAGGCTCGGCGAGAACGGAGGCCACCGCGTCGGGACGCTTCATCATGTCGGTGGCGGCCTCGGGGCTCATGCCGGTCATGTCGACGAGCTTGGACATGTCCTCCGCGGCCATCTCCTCGCCCATCATCGCCGCCTTGGCCATGCTCATGAGCATCTCGGCGACGGCCATCATGGCCTCGGGCGGCACCTCGTCGGAGCGCATCGCATCACCGAGGGAGTAGGAGGACGCGACCATGTCGCGCATGGAGCCCATGCAGGCGTCGGAAAGGTTCAGCATGATGTCGTTGTCCTTGGTCGGTGCGCTGTCGAGCGCGAGGGGCACTTCCCAGGCGGACCCGTCGACCGAGATTCGGGCCAGCGGTCCGGCTCGGCCTGCGTCGACGAGGGCCAGGTGGTTGATTCGGATCTTGGTCTGGCGGTAGCGGTACTCGTCGCCGAACGGGTCGGTCCCGCGGTCAGCAACGGGGATCGTCGTGTAGCCGCAGGAGAGCTCGACCTTGCCGTTGCGGATCTTCCGCAGCGTGGCGAGATCGCCAACGAGGATCGTCACCCGGACGTATCGGCGGCCGTCGGCCTCGGGGAGCAGGAGCAGCTCGGCATCCTGGCCACACGAGCCCTTGGCGTAGATCGTGTAGTTCGACGGGACGACCAGTTCGCTCGGGTGGTCGTCGGTGAACGGCTTGAGCGCGTAGCTCGGGCAGCTGGCCTCGACCTCTTCGTCGGAGCGGTACTCGCCCCAGGTCTCGATCCCGTTGCCGTAGAGCTGCGTTCCGGTCCGCGCTGCGAGGACGGAGACGAGGAAGAATCCCTCATCGGTCAGGCAGTCCTCGAACCCGTCGGCGCGCAGCTGGTCCGAGACAGCCTTGACGGTCTCGGCGTCGCTCCGGTCTGCGGTGGTTTCGGCGGCCGCGAGGGCGCGGTCGATGGCGACCTGTTGCCGCGAGTCGAGCGACAACTCGACGCGTGACCACCGGTATCGGCGGCCGTCGTCGGACACGGCTTCGGCGAGGTCGGCCGCGGTTGCGAGCTTCGGGGGATCGGGATCCACGGGCTCGACTGCAAGGTCGGCGCTCACGTCGGGCCCTGGTTGCTCCGAGGTGGCGCCGATCTCGTCGATCGCCTTCCGCATTTCGGCCAGGATGTCGGAGTAGTTGACCGCTCCATCGACCAGGCCAGCGAGCGCAGCCCGTGCGCCTGAGTCGGACCCTCCCAAGATGGCGTCGCGCAGCGCGTGCGCCCCGTCCTCGACAGACCTGAACTTGGAACTGAGCACGCAGAGTGCGGCGAAGGTCTCGGCCGCGGATAGACCCGCGTCCGTGGCCGTCTTGGAAACGATCCCGTGCGCCCGCTCCATCTCGTCGATCGTGGCCAGTCCGCGCGCGGCGGCGATGTCGAGCAACCTCATCCGAGCCTCACCACCGGCTTGGCGTCGTCCGTCGGCTTCTCGGTCCTCGGCAGCCGCTTGGCCAGCTGCTCGAGGCGCTTGCGCTCGAGGTCGGCCTGCTCATCCGGGTCCGGCGCCTTGGCGCGCTGATCACGATCGCTCACGTCTCTAGAGCCCTACCCGAGGACGGCCAGCAGCGCGCGAACTACACGCCCGGACCGTTGCGCGGGTGCAACGCGAGCACTGTTCACAGTGGCGCGAATGTCGCTTTGTAAAGCTGGGCCCGATCCGGTGGCACGCGTCACGAGTTGCGGTATTGCTTCCTCGTGACCAGCCCCGCCGCCAACACCGAAGCCTCCTGGACCGCCCGCGCCCGCGCCCGCTACACCGACCCGGCTGCCGCCAAGGCTGCCCTGGAGGCTTGCAAAACCGAGATCGACCGGCTCTTCAAAGCGCGCCAGATGCTCCGCGTAGCCCGTCGCCCTGAGTACCGATTCGGTCTCGTCGCCTCGGACGTCTCGACCGACGTCGTCGGGATCCTCGAATCGACGATCTCCGAGCTTGCCCATGTCGGCGCCGCCCGTGACGCGAACATCCGGGCACTCGCTGCCCACCACGCCGAGCTCGAAGCCCAGGGCCACGCGCAGGACGAGGTCTGGAATATTCTGGAGGACTCCGGGTCTCGTGATCTTGGGTTCCGCTACGGCGACAGCGCGGCCCTTCGCGCGATCCGCTAGGCACCTTCGCAGACGAAAGACCACGACCATGACCCCGACCATCGACAACGCCAGCCTCGCTCTTCGTCCCGTGCACACCGACTCCCTCACGATTGGTCGCGCCGACATCGAGTTCTCGCGGCCTCCGCGGTGCTCCGCGAGGGCGCCCCAGAAGGTCATCCAAGGAGACAAGCAGTGAACGCTACTTTCTACGACATCACGATGGGGCGCCGTTCGAGTTTCGCCTATGCATCCAGGGCCCAGGTCCGAGCGGCAATGCTACGGCATCTGCGTCGACTCGAATGCTGCCCGGAGCTGTCCACCGGTCGGAAGCGAATCAGGTTGGCCGATCTCGCGCTTGCCGATGCGCATTTTCTGGGCAAGCTCCGAGGCTCGGTCGTCTCGGCGGTTGCTCGGGACGTGACCCGCGCCGCACTTGATGGCCGATGGGACGACCCCACAAACGAAGCGGCAGACGCCCTGACGGAGATCTGAGCCATGGGCCGCCCAAAGTACACATACGCGGTCGAGGCCCAACGCGGCGCCGACTGGCTGACCATCGCCGACGACGAGACCCGCGACTTTTGCCTCGGCTACCTCGCCGCCCTCCGTCAGTGTCCCGGGCCCAGGCTCGCCGTCCGGGTCACCCGCAGCGACGGCCGGCTATGCGACGAGTCGGGGGCCGTTGAGCGCGTAGGCCTCGGCATGGTTGCCGGGTGGCCTACCGCCGAGCAGTACGAGCGCGCAGCCGAGCGCGCCCTCGAACAGGCCCGCGAGGTGCGGGCCCGATCGACTTTGCAGGGTCGGAGCTTTTGATGGCGCTCGTTATGGAGGCGCTGTAATGAGCACGAAGGACCGTTCCCCTGCGCGACCAGGATCAGCCCGGCACGAACAGCCCGAACGGCGACCCCGGCACGAGCCGCTGAAGGGCAACTGAGCAATGGTCCGGTACCCCGCGCAGCCTTGCGAGCCAAGTGTTCGCCGCCCGGGCTGCCACGATCTCGATAGGCGGGCAACAGTCGACTGGCGTCGTCCGGCGCAGAACCTCGCGCTGGACGCGTTCCGGGCCAGGCGCAAGCACGAGCACGCTCAGGTCTGCCGACGCTCGGACCGGGCGGATCTGCGGCGCCGGCAAGCGGTCGACCACTCCAGGGATCGCGGACCCCGTCAGAGCGGCAAGCCCTGGCAGGCACGAGGCGCGAGCACGGAAGCGCAGTCGGCCGTCTCCGACCCACGGCCAGACCGAGACCCTCGGACGCATCGAGTCCGGGACCAGTCCGAGCATCTGGCGCTCGGGCCACGGGGAGTCGGGCAGGCTCACACAGCCGATGTCGAACTCGACCTCGAACAGCGCGGGACCCTCGAGGAGAAGGTCGGCGACATCGAGGCCAAGCGCCGACGCGGCGGACTCGGCGAGACCCGTAACCGGTTGCCGCCCCCCGTCTTCCAGGTACCAGAGACTCCCCGCATTGACCCCAGCCGCGGTCGCGGCCGCCCGAAGGGTCAGGCCCTGCTGCTCACGCTCGGACCGGAGCCGGGCACCGAAGCTCACCGAGCACCGCCGATCCGCAGTTGCAGATGCTCGGCTGTGATCATCTCGCGTCCGGCGAACAGGCTCGCGCGGGCGACGGCGTTCTTCAACTCGCGGACGTTGCCCGGCCAACTGTGCAGGCGGATCGCCGCGAGAGCATCTGGCGAGAACGGGTCATCGAGGGGCCCGTCGTAGAACATCCGTGCGAGCACAACGACGTCGTCCTCGCGGTCCCGGAGCGGGGGGACTTCGACCTCGACACCGGCCAGCCGGTTGTACAAGTCGAGCCGGAGCCATGACGGGTCGCGCCACGTGGCCGAGACGATACGCGCGGTCAGGTCGGGCCCCGCGAGAACCCGGAGCACGGCGCCCTGGGCTGCGGGTGGCAGCTCCCCAACCTCGTCCAGAAACAAAGTCCCGCCGCCAGCCGCAAGCACCCCGAGAAACTCGGCGATCTCCGCGGGCGAGTCTGGTAGCGCCGCGCAGTTGACCGCGGTGAACGGGCCCTCGCGGTCGCCATGCAGTCCGCGGGCGATCCCCTCCTTGCCGGTCCCGCTTTCCCCGGTGATGAGCACGGGAAGATCCGCAGGCGCCACGCGTTCCAGGACCGCGAAGATCTCGCGCATCGCCACGCTCGCGCCGTAGACCGACCCGAAGTGGTCGCGGTCGGACAGTCCGAGGCCGCTGTCGAGGCGCGCATCGGCTTCCGGCTCGGACCCTGGCTCAGCTTGCTCGACTTCCTCGGCTTGTTCCTCGGCCTCCTCGACGCCGCCGGCCCCGTTGATGGCCTCAAGCACCGACGGCCAGTGGAAGCGCCAGCGCGAGCCGACCTTGCGACCCTCGATGACGCCGGCCTCGCGCATGCTGATCACGGTCGACGGCGAGACGCCCAAGCGCCGGGCGATCTCCGCGGTCGCCTCGAGCTGCTCGATCGGCACCTGCTTGGCGGCGACGGCCTCCGCCTCCGCGGCAATGTCTTTCTCGGCCTCAAGGCGCTCGCGGTACTCGGGCATCCCGGGGTACACGTTGAGCGCCGGATCGCCCATCAGGACTTCGTGAGGGGTTCCGGCCTTCGCATCGAGCTCGCGGCTGCGCGCTTCGTCGAGGCGCTTCTCGGCCTTCTCCTTGTCGCTCAGATCCTTGAGGGGGTCGAACTCGACGGTGTACTCGGTCGGGATCTCGTCGTCGGGTCCGGCCTTGCGGCGCTCGATGCCGAGCAGGATGTCGGTCAGTCGGGTGATGGGTCCGACGAGTTCATCGACGCGCAGTCCGTCGGCGAGTTCGTCGTAGGCATCCATCGGGCCCGAGTTGGTGCCGAGGTTGCCGACGGCCTCCATGAGCACTAGTTCTTTGGGGAAGCCGGTATTGGCGACGAAGGTCAGCTTTTTTTCGTTGACCAGCTTGTCGAGGCCTGAGGTGTTGCGACCGACCTCGTTTAGCGAGTCGCCCGAATCGATGATAAGCAGGCCATTGTTGTCGAGGTTGGCCGCGATCGCGTCGAGCGTGGCTTCGATCTCGTCGGCCTCCGTCGAGTCCGGCGACGTCTGAGCCTTGCGAAATCCTTCGAGATTCAGGCTCAGCAGGCTGAGTGTTCGGACGATGGTCCCGACGTTCTTGTCGGTGTCCTTCCAGTCGCACAACGACGAGTAAATCGTCTCGATCCACGACGGCGGCCAGCGGGTCATCGTGTTGTAGATGTTCGTGCTCCACGTGCCCAGGTCGGTGGGGACGTCGTTGGCGACGACGACGATCACGCGCGACCGGTGGATCAACCTGCCCTTTCCCGCGATGTTGTAGTTGTCCTCGAAGAGATCGCAGTTGTCCCACGTCCGGCCTGCTGGGTACGGTCGGAGCGTCAAGCACGTCATCGCCCGCAAGCCTTTGACGCTGCGCACGAGGTTGGGTTCGAGCGGCTCGGACAGCGGCCGGTTCGAGTCGTCAACCTCGACAAGGATCCCGGCTCCGCCGAAGATCATCTTCCAGATCACGCACGACCGCAGCTTGCTCGCCAGTCCCAGGGTCTCGAGCTTGCTCTGGATGTCGCCCCACTCGTACTGAACGTCGGCGTTCTTGTAGGTCCAGTCCTTCGAGAGCATCCGCGTGGCCAGCCGCGTGATGATCTGGCGAACCACGCCGTTCTGCGAGTAGGTCGCCCACGCCGCCTGGGGCATCAGCCAGCCCGACCCGAACGGGGTCCCCGTGCTGTTCAGCCGTTGACCGATATCGTCCTGGTGCTGTTGCAGTGCGTCGTTGCGCGTCTTCATAGTTTGATCGTCCTGAGTGGGCGCCGGTTCTTGCGGCGAGTGGGCGGCGGCGTGGGGGTCGGCTTCTCGTCGCCCTCGCGGACGGCCTGGTCAAACAGGGCCAGCGCATACGCGAAGTCGGCGTGTCGCTTCTGCTTGCGATGGTCCTTGCTCATGATCTGCGGGGCCACAATGCGCCCGCGCCCGTCACGATGCAAGCACGCAAGATCCGAGACCAGGATGGGGAAGTGCATCGGAAGCTCGTACGCCCCGGCTTGGATCCGCTTGAGCAACGCGTTGAACTGCGGCTCGTGCCAGGCGGTCGTGATCTTCACGACGCGGAACTTGCCGTTGGTCTTGGCCTTGGCACGCTCAGTCGAGTTCTCGCCCGACCCGACCCCATCACCGCAGCCCGACAGAAACACGCTGTGGAACCGATCGAGAATGAAGTCCGAGACGAGATCTTGCTCCGGCCAGGGCAGATCTTCGATCTCGACCACGAGCCGGACGCTTCGCACTCCGGTCCGAGAGCTGCGCCCATAGATCCAAGTCGACATGTTGTGATTGCGTCCGTAGTCGCAACCTGCCGACATGCCAGGGCCCTCGCCGCTGACTCGCTCGAGGATCGGGGCAAGGAAGCGGTCGCACCACTGCTTGACCTCGCGCCGACGGTCCAGGGCAAGGGCCGCGTTCTCGTCGTCGTCGCTCCACGACTTCGAGCTCGAGTCGACCTGCACTCCGTTGACCCACACGGCCGGCTCGCTCCCGCCGCGCAGCTCGAAGATCGAGCACTCCTCGGTCGACAGCCGGAGGCACCTCTCGATCAACTGCCGCGCGAAGATGGTCGATCCGCCGGTCGTGGCGATGCAGCGGAACTCCTGGTCCCACGCCTCGCCCGCGTCCGACTCCAACTCGGCGAGCCAGGCATCGTCGCAGGTCTCGTCGTATTCGACACCACGCACACGATAGACGCGCTCGCACAGGCCCTCAGCGACAGCATCGTGAATCGTCACGTGGTGGTAGGACCCGGCGCGGTCGCCCGACTGGATGTCTTGGACGAGCTTGTAGAAGCCGTTGTCGGTGCCGAAGAACGTCGAGATAAACGAGACCCTCCCACCCCAGACGAACAGGCCAACGGCGGCGGCCATCCACAGGTCGATATCTTGCTGCGCAGCCTCGTCGCAGATCGCGTATCCCTTCTTGCCGCGGAGACGGGCCGGGCGCGAGGGCATCGCGTAGATCGTGAACCCCGACGGGAAGCGGATCCGGTAGGTCAGGAGCCGCTCGTCGTCCTCGTCCTCGAACCAGTCGTCGCCTTGCTCGACGCCGCTGGCACCGACCAACTCGCCGATCGCCGGACTCAGCCACTTGATCCACCGCGCGCAGTCCTCGATAAACTGGGCCGCGTCCTCGCGCGACATCGACATGAAGTAGACGTCCATCCCGCCCTCGGACCGGCGCATCGACGCGACCTCGACGGCCTCGTAGGCTGTCGCCCACGTGATGCCGATCTGCCTGGACTTGCCGATCGCCTTGACGCGTGTGCGGTCGTAGACCCACCGGCGCTGGTACGGTAGAAGGGCGCATTCCCCGTGCGGCACGGGCAAGCTCACCGCTGATCCTGCGCGCATCGCCACCGCTGTGAGTATCCACGATCTCCACTCTGTGGGCCAACTGTCACGCGTAACCGGCGCGGCGCCTGCTGCGCGTATTGCCAGGCGTAGACGCCGGGCCCCGCGGTGGGCTAGCCTGGCCGGGAGACCAGTCGCCTGAGAGACCGCACATGGCAAAGCCCGTCACCTCGCCACACCCGACAATCGTCCCCGACGACGACGCCCCCGGCCGGACCGGGACCTACCGCCTGCACGAGGACTCTCGCGGCATGGTGCTGCTGACCCAGGTACGAGAGGCCGAGCCAGGTAGCGACGTGGAGAAAGAACTTGCTCACAAGCTGTCCAAGCTCGATGACGTTCACGAGGTCGTGACCGCGGCAAAGACTGTCGTTGACCAGGTCTCGATTTTGATCTCCGGGGCCGGCAAGACTGGACGTGGGGTCAAGGTCATCGGAGCGCTCCTCGCAGCCGCGATCACTGCCAACCCTGTGATCGGAAGCCTTGTCACACCGGACAACGGCATCAGCGAGCAGCTCGACATCTTGATCAAGGACTCGAACACCGCCAAAATCGAGCGCCGCGGCCTGGCCAAATGGCAGTGGCAGCTCAAGCAGTGCGCCGACGAGCAGGCCAAGGCCGTGCCCGACCCCAGCAAGATCCGCCAATACTGCGTCGACGAGCCCCCGCCGCCCGTCCGCGTGATCCTCGCGCAAGACGCGATGGAGACCCATCAATGACCGCCAAGACCGCCCATACCCTCCTGTTCGCCTTCGTCCTCGCCGCCTGCGTCGGAGCGAAGGCCTCGACTCCAACGGCCCACCCTGCCGACGAATACGACCACGAGCCGAACATCTGCGACCTGAACCCGGGATGGTGCGTCCAGTGCGGCCACGTCGGCGAGGTCGCGTGTGACCCACAGAGCGACGAGGGTTGGCTTTGCTGCGTCGCCGCGGGCCCATGCGTGGCCGTGGAGACATACGACGCGGACTGCCAGGGAGACGTCGGGTGGTGCTCGGACTACTACACCGAGAAGCTGCGCAACGGTATCGAGGTCGCCACGTGCGAGGACGGCCCGTAGCTCAGTCGAGCTGCCGCGCGAGCTCGTAGGCCCGCGCAAACGGTGACCCTCCGGCTGGCCAGTCCGACTCCGGCAGATAGCCTCGAGCAGCCTCGAGCAGCCGGCGACGGAGCGTCCGCACGGCCTCGCGCTTGGGCTGGACGAACTCGCCGTCCAGTTCGCCGTCGAGTTGCTCGTAGCGGTCCTGGTCAGTCCCGTCGTCCGCATCGAGGGCCCGGAGCTTCTCGGCGATACCCGCGGCCAACTCGCGCTCCGCTTCGTCGAGGCTGGCGGCGCACGAGGCCAGGTCTTCGCGCATGATGCTCGCGCGGATGGAGGACATCGTCGAACATTCAGCCTCGGCCCGCTCTCGCGTGGCCCTCTTGGCGCCGGTCCAGGCCGCTAGCATTTCCTCGACGACGGCAAGCGCTTCGTCTTCGCCGACTGCCACCTCGACCGTCTTCCGGTCGAGTGCGTCCGCATCGATTCCGACCGCTACCCGCAGCGCTTCGATGGCGGCGTCGCGGCGGTCCATCCCGTCCACGTCGACAACGGGGAGCAACTCGGCAGACCGCTCGACGTCCCTGGACAGAGCCTCGGCGCGGGCGAGGTAGGCCGACTTTTTGCCCTCGCGCTCCGCGTCGCCGCTGACGTCCACGGCGCGCAGCCGTTCGAGGGACTCGCCGACGAGCATGAGCAAGGCGCGGGCGCGGGTCTCAGGTCGCATCACCGTCCTTACGTTCGGCAGCCTTGTGCAGCACCATCAGGTGCATCCGGTTCGCCTCGGTCATCTCGCAGAGCCCGACGTCCATCGCGTGCCACAAGCACATCCCCGACCCTCGCCACTCCTCGGCCGTGCATCCGGCGAACCCGCACACCGCGACATCCGTGTCGCAGTACGGTTCGAGCAGCTCGATGAAGTGCGGCGCCCAGCCACGGACGCTCGTGCTCGCGACCTGGGCCCGGCGCGCGAGCTCGGTGGCGCGCTCCCAGGTGTCGAAGCCCGGCTCGCACTCGACCAATACGGGGCCATGTCCGACGGTGACCAACTCCATCTCGTCCAGGACCTGCATGCGGCGGACCCGAGGCGGGATCGTGACGACGGGGCCGGACAGCCGCGGGACGACTCCGCGCATCGTGCACAGATCGACGACTGCAACGGCGAGCTCGACGGCGCGCGACCGCGTGAGGGTTCCGCGGTCGGACGCGAGGAGATTGTCTCGGGCGAGCCTCATGGCGCGGCCTCCAGGGCTGCGACAAGTGCCTCGGCTTCGGTGGCACAGAGCGCGAGCCCTCGCGCCCCCATGCACACTTCCCAGGCCCGACCAGGCAGGGGGCGGGCACGGCTTGGAGGTCGGTGCCGGCCGTTACGGACAGCGATACACCATCCGGCCCCAGCTGGCTCGATCGTCAACCGGCGCCAATCGTCACAGCCCCACGCCTCGCGCACGAGGGCCAGCAAGCACCCGAGCGTCGCGGGGTCGGACAGGTCGGGAGGCCACGAGTTGACCTTGTAAGCCGCGGTCCCGTCGGCGAACCCGACGTTGTGCCCACCGGTGCCCGGCGGGTCCTCTCCGAGGTACCGGCCCCCCTCCGTCCTCGTACGACCAGGCAGGCACAGCATGCCCGGCATCCAGCGGAAGCGCGGGCACTTGAGCAGGCGCTCTCCAAGTTCGGCGCTCATGGCACGGCCGCCTTTGCAGCGGTCCACGAGAGGCCGGACTCGACCAGGTCAAGGCGCCGCCCGAGCTTCGCTGCCGCAACGATGGCCGCGTGACCGGGGCTGATGCCGACCAATGTGCACAGGTGCACGACGGCCGAGAACGTGTCCGCGACTTCGTCGATCGTCGCTCGCGTCGTGACCGGTCCCAGACTCGACCGCACCTCGGCAACCTCGCGCTCGACGGCTGCGAGTTGCGCCTCGACTGTCCACTCGGTCACGCCAGGGTAGCCGATACTGCGCAGCCGCTCGTGCTGGCGTTGAAGTTCGATGGTCTGTCCGGTGGAGAGCGAGTCCGAGATCTCGGTCGCCCGAACCATCGATCGTGCCTCCGCGTTGCGCCGGTCGGCGATCTCCAAGGCATCAGCCCGCAACTGCTTCGCGCGCCTGGCCTCGTACCGCAGGCGCTTGCGCTCCTCGGTCAGCGCGAGGACCATGTCCTCCAGTTCCACGCGCTCCGATTCGAGGCGATCAGTGAGTGCGCGCAGGCGCTCGATCTCTTGCTCGTCGCTCATGGTCCGGCCAACATCCAGGCCGGGCGGATATTCCCGGGGCTCATCGCAGCGACTCCGCGACCTGCGTGAGGATCCCGCGCGCCATTCCGGGCGGGACGGCGTTGCCCGCCATGACCAGCGCCGCAGTCCTCGGGACGCCGTCGAGGTATCCGCGCCGAAAGCCCATGGCTCCGAGCGTCTCGTCGACGGACCACAGCCGATAGCGGCCGTCGTTGACCATGTAGAGCTGGTTCTTGGTCGTCACCGTGTTGGCCGGCGTGTGCGGACTCCGGGCCCAGGCGCCCTTGTGGGAGACGTGCCAGCCCCAGCACGGACCGCCGGAAAACTCGCGGTGGGCGTGGTCCAGCCGCTTGCGGGCGCCGCCTCGCTTGGACGAGATCTCGGCCCATCGTCCGGCGGTGAAGTCGAGGACGCCGGCCAGGGTCGGCTCATCCTCCGGCGCGACGTCGGGCTCGGCGACGGAGAAGTCCCTCTCGAGGTGACCCACGATGATCAGCCGTGTCCGGCGCTGAGGCACACCCCACTTGCTCGCGGTCAGGAGCTGCCCGCCGCCTCGGACTTCGGTGCTCTCGTGGATCCGGTAGCCGGCCAGGCGGAAGGTGGCGAGCCAGTGGCGATAGAGCGTCCCGCGCTCGAACTCGCGGACGACGCACCAACGGCCGCCACGCTGGCCGACGGTGAACTCGACGTCGCGCTCGATGGCCCGTAGCTTCGCGGCCTCGCGCTTGGCTTCCTCCTTGCCTCCGCAGACGAGCGCCGTCAGCCCGGCCGGGCGCCACTCGCAGAACTCGGGAACGTTCTCGACGACGAACGCGCGCGGCTGTTTGGCCAGGACCGCTCCGATCACCGCCCATGCGGTAGTCCGAAGGTGGTCATGGGCGGCGGCGAGCGACCCGTCTGCGGCGCGCCCGGGCTGCCCGGCCTCCGAGTGACCCTGGCATGCTGGCGACGCCCACAAGATCTCGTGGTCCGGGAGGTGGCGCCAGTCGAACTGTTGCAGGTCCTGGCACACGTGGATGGCTCGCGGGTGACGGCGACGGTGCAGCTCGACAGCCGCCGGCCAGTGGTTGCCCGCCCACACGACGTCGAGGCCGGCCTCGCGGGCGCCTTCGGATGTTCCGCCGCAACCGGCGAACAGGTCAACGACTCGCATCGCCTTGCTCCTGTTCGCGGGCCAGTTGGCTGACCTCGGTGATCATGTCGGAGAATGCAGGGGCCAGGGCGTCGCCGATCTGGCGGGCCATGGACTCGCGGGCCAGTTGGGTGCGTCGGTAGGCCTCACTCCTGGCGAACCAACGGTACCGAGGATCGTTTTCGTTCTCGCCGATCAGCCATCGAGGTTGGTGGCAATAACTGGACAGTAGGCCCCTTGCGGTGATGGCCGCATCGAGGCTCACGACCTTGGCGCCAGACCGCTTTGCCACTGCCCGGCCATGGGGCCAGATGGACGTCGACCAGCCCTGGCTGACCATGTACCCCGGGATATCCCGGTGCTCCATACGACGGCACTCTCGCGTCGCCGTCGTCATCTCGCCGGACGGACGACGGTACGCCCATCCAGCCTCGCGCCCCGCCTCGTAGAGCGTGACCATGAGCTCGTCGGCCGGCACGTTCTGGCACGCCTCCCGGCCCTTGCGCCGCATCTGGGCGCTCCACTCGGCAGGATGGAGGCGGCCGCGGATGCTGGGCTGCCCTTCGAGCGCCCGGAGCACTCGACGCCCGAGCCTGGCCAGCGCGCGGCCCATCGGAGCGCGAGGGTCTCGGGCGCCGTTGCGGACCGTCACCGATCCACGTCCGCGGCAGACCGGGCACGGGGCGCGGATGATCTCTCCGACCTCGGCCTCGCGCGGTTGTCCATCATCGCCGATGACGATCATGCCAGGAAGCGCGGCCACGGCCATCGGCCAGGGTCCGGCCGGGGTGTGCGGACCAACCTCGCCCGACCCGAGGCAGGCCTCGCACTCGACGGTCTTGTAGGCGTACACGCGGGCCAAGTTGCCCGGCCAACTCGGCATGGTCTCGGGCCCCTGTCCTCGCTCGCGGCACCAGTCCTCGAACACGTCTTGCTGACCCTCGAGCGCGACCAGTGCCTCGGCTGCCTCGCGGACCATGGCGACGTCGAACGGCTCGCCCCCTTCGAGGAGCGCTCGCATCTTCGCGTCACGGCCATCGCCGGACCCGCCGCACGCATCGCACGGTTCTCCGTCCACCTCGCCGGCCGCGTGGCACATCCCGCAAAAGATGTCGGACTCGACGCAGGTATCCGCGATGAACCGGGCGACGGACTCACTCTCGCGCACCCGCGCTCGGATCTTCGACCTGCTTGCCTGGCTCATTGGTCGGCCTCCTGCCTGAGTATGTGACGGCGCACCATGTACCCAATCGCGGCGGCGTTGCGCTGTGCAGCCAACCGCTGGCTGGCGGTGGCCACGTGTCCACCGTAGGCGACCAAGAGCCTGACAAGGGATCGCCGACGGGCCGCTAGTCCGCGGAACTCCGCGCGCTCGATTGCCGACTTCCAGGCGTCGTCAGGGCCCATCACTGGAGGCCTCGCATAACCATGTCGAGGACGATCTCCCTCGCGCGGTCAGCTGTCACGCAGGTCGTTTTGACCAGCATTCGTCGTGCGTTCATGCCCCATCAACCGCTGCCCACCGGACCTATTCCCAGAAACTCAAAAGCCGGTACCAGGTACCGCCGTCGCACACCCCGGTGATGGGCAAGCCCTGGCAAGCCTGGAACGACTCCAGCGCCGTGACCGTCTTGGGTCCGGGCTTGCCGTCGATCGGGCCCGGACCGGCGTCCCCGGTCTTCGTGGCGGCCGCGGCCAGCAGACCCTGGATACGGGCCACCTCGAGCGAGTAGACTCCGCTCGGCATCGTCACGACGTCGATCTCGGGCATGATGCCGACGGACGGCTCCGGGCTTGCCACCGCCTTCGAGGCCGCGAGCGTGACTGCGGCCACGTCATCCCGGTCGAGGATCGAGCCGTGCGCCCAGTAGCACACCGCGTCGATGCCGACGTCGGCGCAGGCGTAGAGGCACGGCTGCATGAGCTCCGACGCAGGCCTCGGCTGATTGTAGGCCGCAAGCCCCATCACGAAGCCGTCGGACGGTGAGCCGAACTTCGTCGTCCAGCGCGTGTAGGCCGTCCTCACCAACGCCGTTGGGGATCCTCCGGCGAGGGTCACGTAGGCCTGGGGCATCCACGTCCCGCAGATCTTGGCCAGCGGCGCCGTCTTCTCGACGTCGCAGTAGACGATCGCCGTCAGTCCGAGATCGATCCCGGCGAGCGCGTCGCGGATCCGTCCGGCCGCGTCGGCGTACCCGAGCGGGGCGACGGCCTGCATCCATGGCTCCTCGGCGTCGAGGATGATCCGCGTGGCCCCGGTGCCATACGAGAGCTCGCGCATCGTATCTCCGAGCCCAGCGATGAACCCCGCGTGCGGCATGACCCACGTCGTCAGCGTGACATCGATGCCAGCCGCTCGCAGTTCGTCGGCGAGTGCGACAATCCTGTCGCGGTCGAACGTGTCGAACTGCGTCCTCCTGCGCTCGCCAGCGAAGTCGTTGACCATGATCGAGGCCATGGTCACGCCAGCTTGGCGCAGGCCATTCGCCGTCGTCGATGGCTCGGACAGGGCGGACCGTCGGATCCATGCTCCAACGGCGGTCATCCTGCCGCCTCCTGGTCTCCGCCGAGCTCGGCCAGCCGAGCACGGAGCGCGTCGGCGACCTCGTCGCGGGACCGCTCCCCATCGTCGATCTCGTCCTGGAGCAGGTCGGCCAGAACTGCGACGTCGCAACACTCGGGGACCAGCTGTTCGAGGACCCTGGCCGGCGCATCGACGGGGGCCGACATCAGCGCGGCGGCGGCCAGGTCGGGCACGAACACGGCCGGCGGACGATCCTCGTGGATCGCGGTCAGATCGTCGAGGACGCGCGGGTCGTCGTGATCCTCGATGGCCTTCTCGATCATGGCCAGGACGCGCTTGCGGGGCTTCGGCCGATCGCGTTCGAGCCGGAGCAAACCAAGAAGCGTCGCGCCGCTCTCGACGTAGGAGATCCGGTCGCGCAGGACCTGCTCGGACACGGCGCCCATAGCCGGCGGCTTGAACGGCGCGGGCACCAGGCGCAGTGGCGCCTCGGCCTGCTCGAGCGTCAGCTCTCCGGGGGTCGTCAGCACGTGCTCGGACCCCAGCGAGATCTTGACCACGCCGCCCTCGGTCTTGATCGTCACAGATCCGCGGCCGACGATGGACGCCAGGTCGTCGCTCATCGTCCACGCCGTGCCGGGGATCTCCAGCTGGCGCTCGTCGTCCTCGGTGCTCGGGGTGAACTCCTCTGACCACGCGCCTCCGACCTCGACCAACTCGACCGAGGCGGGATCGCTGTGAGTCTTCCAGGCGATCTCGACGCGCGGTTGGTCGGCCTCCATGGCCAGGCGCGCGGCGAAGGTCCGGCGCGCGCTCGCGTCGTTGGACAGGTTCTTTGCGGCCTTGCGCATCTTCGCGGCCAGCGTGTCGTCGGCGTGAGCCTCCTGGTAGAGCTCCCGCGTGTTTGGTCCTACGAGACGCATGCGGGCATCGACGGTCTGAGCCGCGAAGTCTTCGAGGCCCTCGTGGGCTTTGGCCCACGCCGCGGCGTGCGTCTCGGCATCGGTCGGGTCGGCGAAGATCCCGTCCTTCGGGTGCACTTCGTTGGACTCGTAGATCTCTGCGCCGTCCTTCGTCACGATGGCGATGTAGCCGTGGCCGTCGGGGCTGAGCTCGGTTCGTGTTTTGATGCTGGTCATGACCATCCGTCCTTGCTATCCTCGAATAGACCACAGGGACCGTGAAAGGTCACGCTCGCAACTCCGGTTGCCCCGTGCCGGTCCTTGTCCTTGATGAACTTGGCCTCGCTCTCGATCTGCCGGCCGGCGGGCTCGCCGTCCTCCTCGACCTTCGCCCCGCTGTCCCGGTGGATCAGGATCACCACGTTGGCGTCCTGCTCGATGCTCCCGGACTCGCGCAGGTCCGCCATCGTCGGAGGCCGGTTCTCCTTGGCGCTCCCGCGTCCGACCTGGGAGAGGGCCACGACGGCGCACTCCTCGTCGCGCGCGAAGCTGGCGAGCATGTCGGACATCGTCCCGATTCGCTCCTCGCGGCTGTTCCACTTGCCGGCCAGGTGGCATCGCTGGATGTAGTCGATCCAGACCACGGGGACGAGGCCGATCTTCGCGTCGTCCTGCCCGTGCTCCTCGACGTGCTTGGCGATCATCGGCCGCGCGACGGTGTCCAGCCACACGCGAGCACGGGCAAGCATCGCGCCGAGATCTCGCGTCTCGCAGTCGAGTTCGTAGGGCATCCTCGCGAACTTCGTTGCAGCTCCGACGATGGCCTCCATGTCTTTGGTGTGCAGAGCGTTTTGCCCCTTGACCCGAGCGAAGCGGTCCGAGTCCAGGTGCAGGCGCTGGCAGATCGCTCGTCCGACGATGTCCTCGACCGGCATCTCGCACGAGAACATCAGCTGCGGGTGGCCGCGCTCGGCTGCGTGGAACATGGCCCCGACAGCGAAGGCGGACTTGCCGACGGCCGGGCGCGCTCCGATGACGTAGAGCCGCTTTTTTTGCAGGCCACCGCCGAGCATCCGGTTGACCTCGGTCAGGTTCGTCGGCGCCGCCGCCTGCCAACGACCGCGCTCGGTCAGGGCCTGCATCATGAGCACGACCGACTCCGACGACGTCACCGTCCCCCGTCGCATCCGCTCGCGTGACCCGGCTGAGATCGCCGCGACGGCTGCGTGGTAGCGCTCCGGGTTCTCGACGGCCTCGGGGTGGGCGGCGTACTTGGCCAGCTTGGCGAGGCGCTGGCCGGTCTTGCGCAGGGCGGATGCCTCAGCGATGCGTTTGGCCATCATCTCGCGGTCGGCCGGCCGGTCGTGATCCGCGGCGAGTCGCTCGAGTCCAGGCAGCCCGCCGACGGCGCCGATCGTGTCCAGCGCGTCGCACTTCGAGGCGATGCTCGTGATGCTGAACTCGCCGCCCTTGTCGGCGATGGCGGCCGCTGCCTCGAACACGCACCGAGCCGCGAGGCAGGCGAAGTCCTCGGACGAAAGAAGCGCGCGGGCCTCGGAAAAGGGGATCTTCCCGCCCGCGAGAATGCCCGCGGCGATCGTGAGTTCCGCGGTTGTTGTCAGGTCGTTCACTGGTCGTCTCCGATCTGCAAGTCTGCGAGCGCGTCGAGCCACGCCAGGGCCTCGGCTTCCGCGTGCGCAGCCTCTTCGCTTGCCCGCACAACCGACGCTTCGAGGTCGGCGATCGTCGTCTCGGCCATCCTGTCGATCTCCTCGCCACAGGAGATCTCGCGGGCCTGGGCATCGTCGAGATGCGCTGACGTCACTCCGACGAGCTCGGCCAGGCGCTCGATGGCCTCGTCGGCTTCGGTCCCTAGGAGCGCGCGAGCGGCAGCCTGACGAACACGGCGCTCGGCCGCGAGGATTCGCCTCTCGCTGGCGATGCCGGCCGTGGCCGGGGCGCAGTCGCTGCGCCGGTCGTCGCGGTCACGCTTGGCCAGCAAGCGGAAGTGCGGGCGCAGGCGGGACTCGACGTGGTCACCATAGCGGCCTTGGATCGTGTTCCCTGGGCCGTGGAGCAGGAGCATCGTGGTGACCACCGTGGGGGCCCCTCGAGCTGCGCGGGTGCCGAGGAGCTGCTGGACGTTGGCGATCCCCGGGACGGTCTCCTCGCACCCGAGGTCGTCGATCAGCAGCAGCGTGGCCGACTGAGCCCGGCGAAGCCCGGGACCGCCGCCGAACCCCCACCCGTCCGCAGACGACGCGGAGATCATGAGCCCGCCGCGGTCGGCCGCGTAGCGCGCCGCGGAGATCGTCTTGCCCGTGCCGGGCAGCCCGGCGAGCACGAGGGCCCAGGCCCCAAGGTCCGAGCGCCAGGATTCGAGCTTGGCCTGGGCCTCGCACCTGGCTCGCTGACCCGGTTCGCTGCCCTTGTCCGCGTAGGCCCACGCGGCCACGAGATCTCCCAGGCTGCGCGAGATCGCTGCGTGGCCGTTGACGTGTCGCCGCGCTCGCGACGTTGCTCGGTCGGCGAGGCGCAGGAGTGCTGTTGCTCGTGTCGGTGTCACCGGTCGTCTCCGTCTACCGCTGCGAGCATGCGCTCGCGAGCCCCGTGGCCTGCGTTGGTCCGTCGGTGTCCCCGTGGGGTGTCGACGAAGCCTCGGCGCTCGTTCTCTACCTGCGCGACGGCTGCGTTCATTCCCCGCTCGGTCCACGGCAGGCGCGAGAACTTCACGTATGCGTCGTGTTTCTCGGACCACTGGCGCCCGCGCAGGCGGATCGCCGCGACCACGAGATCGAAGCCGTGCTCGCGGATCGCCATGCGCACGTCCTGGGCTCGGCCTCGGGTGACACCCAGGGCCTTTGGCTTGCGCTCCCCAAGCGCGGCGGCGGCGGCCTCGCGGAGTCGGTTGTGCTCTGCGATCAGAGCTCGGACTTGAGCCGCCTCGCTCGCCCCACCCATCCGCGCGATGTCGGTCTCCTCGACAACCTTCGAAGCGGGGCCAGCGCCGAATAGCGGGAGGTTCTCCTCGAACAGGTCGCGCGG
>Ga0102824_1000094_pt1 | contig 36329 bp, 33 predicted proteins | sample ColrivemetaGS753_FD_78460 | JGI IMG/M metagenome (GOLD analysis project Ga0102824, IMG submission 78460) | Estuarine microbial communities from the Columbia River estuary - Ebb tide non-ETM metaG S.753 | ecosystem: Environmental > Aquatic > Marine > Intertidal zone > Estuary | place: USA... | reverse complement strand
TCTACAGATATCAATGGAAATACAACCAGAAAATATCTACAGATCCTTTAAAAAACATTGAACGCCTTTCATAAGTAGTTTAGGTTTAGTTTTAAAAATCCCGGATTATTCTGGGATTTTTTTATTTCAAACAATTTAAAACTTTCCTGTAAAATGATTGTTTAAATAAAAAAGTTCAATGAAAACTCTAATTATAATATCAGTAACGTTAGTTGGATTATTTGTAATACTTCAATCATTTGTAATGTTATCTACCTCTGGAATTGAAAAACATGAATATAAAGTGATCAAAGCGTATGATGATTTTGAAGTACGCTCATACGAATCTGCATTGTTTTCAAGTGTTATAGTGAATGATACAACCTATGAGGCTTCTTCAAACAAAGGGTTCAGAGTGTTGGCCGGATATATCTTTGGAGGTAATGAAGAAGGAGAAAAAATTGCTATGACCTCACCGGTTGCCATGGAAATTGGAGACAGCACGAAAATGTCATTCATGGTTCCCTCTAAATACAATGAGAAAGATCTTCCAAAGCCGAATAGCGATAAGATCTTTTTTGAACAAAAACCTGAAAGTATCATGGCTGCTATTCGTTTTGGAGGCTGGGCAAATGATGAGAGAATCAAAGAGTATCAGAATAAACTAAATGAGCTACTAAAGAAGAACAATATTCAACATACCGGGAAATTCATATACTTGGGCTACAATCCTCCATATGCGGTGGTTGCCAGAAAAAATGAGATCATTGTTGAATTGGTGAATTTCAAAAACTAGGCTCATTTATTCTCGAATCTATTGTTTCCTTCAACCTTTCTGATAATCCCTTCGTTTTGAAAGTAATAAGTCCTATATTGGTCTTGAAATACTTGCAAAATGAACAGGTTCTTTCAACTTTATTTGATCTCAGGTATAGTAATTTTGAGCTTTAGCTGCTCAAAAGACAAGGTAGTTCCTGATCCCAGAATGAAGTATGTCGGGGATTGGAATTTTAAATCGAATAGTTACCATTTTTCAGGCTTTTACGATTACAGTGGCCAGACTCCCGTATGGACCTGCACAGAATCTTCTTCAACCGGTTACAATGACAGCACCGGTTCAATTCGACTAGGTCCTAACAAAAATCAGTTTATCATAAAATACTGCAGCACTTGCATGGATGAAATCTTCGATTTGAATGAAAATGGAGATGAAAAATGGTCGCTTGATTCAGTTCATTTTTTTAATAACATTCTACCCGCGCCTCCGAGTTATACCTCATCTTACTCTACATATAATGTAGAAGGTTGGAAACTTTAATCGTCATCACTTTTAGAAATTTTAATAATGATTCCAACCCATCATTCAGACAAAACCTCCAAAATGGCTATCGTTGTCAACCATCTGGAACAATTGAATGAATACGACCATACAGAACCTCATCGCCATGACTACTACGAATTTTTTTATTTTTTCGAGGGTGGCGGTTCACATTTCATTGACTTTATTGAATTCCCCATACACGGGAACAGCGTTCATATTATAGGTCCTGGACAAGTGCATCAGATGAATAGAGCCCTTGATTCAGAGGGATATGTAGTATTGTTCACTCTGGAATCTATGGATCATCCCAAAGAGATCGAATCCTTTCTTTTCGAACACAGCCTTTTAGCTTCAGATGAATTATCTCCTGTATACAGATTCACAGAAAGCATTAAAAAAGAACTACGAGAAAAAGTAAAGAACATATATAATCGATGTAAATCTGATTCTTCATTGGATCGATTGAAATTAGTCAATGATCTTCAATTTCTTTTTATCTGCTGTATGGATAATAAGGCACTTGATCCGACAGGGATAAACACAATTTATTTTCAATTTCGGAAATTGTTAAAGACCAATTTCAAGACGTTAAAGAAAGTCAAAGAATATGCTGATGCATTAAACATCAGTGACCGATCACTCAATGAGATCGTTAAAAAGCAAACTGGTAAAACGGCCAGTGAGATTATTTATCAGCAGGTAATTATGGAGGCCAAGCGATTTCTGAGAACAGGTATGAACATTAAAGAAGTTGCGTATTCGCTAAATTTTGACGACCCAGCTCATTTTTCGAAATTCTTTAAATCGCAAACCGGACTAGCTCCGCTTGACTTTCAGAATAATACATGATTTTTGCAGAATTGTACATGGATTGCAATCTTTTGGTGACGTAGTTTTGCTTTAAATACTAAAACAATGATTATGAAAAAGTTTATTCCAATCTTATTAGCAGTTCTTTTCTGTTCGTTTGCAATCGGACAGACATGGCATCAAGTAGGTGTACCGACTACAGAACAACTAAATGTGATCCATTTTGTTCAAAACGGTTTTGGAGTTGGATATATCGGAGGGAATAATGGAGTTTTATTAAAGACCTATGATTCCGGGACAACATGGGAAGCAGTTAACTATACTGGAATTAATGCAGCTGGTCCAATTCATTTTAAAGACCTTCAATTTGTAGACCCAGATGTAGGATTTGCAACATTAGAAGGAACAATAGGATTGTATAAGACAATAGATGGGGGATCAACCTGGATTGAATTAGATGATCCATCAATGGGTGCTTTTTGCTACCGCTCAACCCTGCACGTAATAGATGAAAATCATTTTTTTGTAGGAGGAGCAGGCTGTTTCCAAAGCACAATGATTTTTGAATATAATAATGGTGTATGGTCAGAAAAAATGGACGATCATGAAACCTTCAATGCAACGCATTATGTAAAGGATATTCAATTCAGAGGGAATCTTGGAATCGCCTCAGTGAATAGTGACGTAATTCTACGAAGCACTGATGGAGGTCAAAACTGGAACCAAGTGAGCACCTTAATACCAGATCCAAGTTATCATCTTACGGATATCATCATTGTTAATGACACTCTTGTCTTTGCTGGACATGAATTGTATAGTGGTGAATATCTTTGGTTTCAGTCAAATGATGCTGGAGCGACATGGTGGGTTGCCCAGCCCTTGGGTGGAGATGTCATCTTCTATGCATCATGGTTTGCATTTAAAAAGGGAACGAATGGATATCTGTATTCAAGTGCATCTCAAGCGGCTGGACCACACTACATGCATCAAATGGATCTGAATAGCGCCTGGAGCTATGAAATGGTGAATGAAAAGATCTTATCGATCGATGCTTACGGGAACAACTATGTTTACGGTGTTGGTGAGAATGGTTATGTGATCCGTAATTTTCCGGTTGTCGGTGTTGAGGGAAATGAAAACATCAATATATCCATCTTCCCTAATCCCGGGAATGAGAAAATAACCATAGAATATCCGGGACAAGCAAGTTTTGAGATTACAGACGCAAATGGGAGAATGATTGAAACTCTCGACGTGGCGGATCAAGTTACGATTAATGTCTCCAACTGGCAAAAGGGGGGTTATTTCGTCAAAAGTTCCAATGAGGGAATTGTAAAGAAACTCATCGTCAATTAACATGAAGGCCCGATTTATCGGGCCTTTTTTATTCTAGGTATTCAATTCAGAAACTGTTCAAAAAATCCTCCTATCTGTAGCTCTTCATCTACAAAATGGATCTCATAGATCCAGAATCGATCATCGTTATTTTTATCTTTCGACGACATTGGTATTTGATTATCAGGATGAATGTAATTCACCAATTCTTCTCCCTGTATTTTTTCGTGAGGGAAATTACCGATCAAATGACCGCAATGTTCATTTCCAAATTCCCAACCGTATTTCCCAGCTAATTCCCTGGTGAAAGCGTAAAATTCTGCCCCTGTAATTGTCTCCAAATTTGCGAGATAAAATTCCCTCCCCTCGTTCCAAGCAGCTTCAATATCTTGTTGAATTTTCAGCATTTTTGGATCACTTCCCAATACATACGTCCTTCCAAAATCCGCCTCCCATTCATCGAAGACCGGACCGAAATCCAGGAATAATATGTCATTTTCCCTGATGGTGAAATTTTCTGGATTATGTCGATAAGGCAAGAGTGTATTGCTACCCGCCCTTACGATACGTTTATGCCAGTATTTTTTAATTCCAAATAATTCAAACGCCAAGTCATAAACGCTTTGATTCAATTCCTTCTCGCTGATTCCGCCAAGGATATAGTTACGGTTTTCAAGCTCCTGAAAAAGCACTTTTGCTTTTTCCTCTGCGCGCACCAATTCTTGAATTTTCTCAATTCTCGACATACTTCAATTTCTGATTCAGGCCTCCAAATTAATCACATAACTGATAATTTATATCGCTACCATTAAAATCAGATCTTGACTCCTCTCAACCTTAGTGCATTGCTGATTACTGAAACAGAGCTGAAGCTCATCGCTAATGCAGCGATCATCGGCGATAATAAAACTCCAAAGAATGGATACAAAAGACCGGCAGCGATCGGTACACCCAGAATATTATAGAACATTGCAAAAAATAAATTCTGTTTGATGTTGCGCATAACGGCATGACTCAAATTACGTGCTTTTACGATTCCATGTAGATCACCTTTCACAAGGGTGATCATAGCACTTTCTATCGCAACGTCAGTACCCGTTCCCATCGCGATCCCTACATCACTTTTAGCCAATGCTGGAGCATCATTGATTCCGTCACCTGCCATTGCCACTACTCGACCTTCATCCTGCATTGACTCAACCTCCTTCATTTTATTTTGAGGAAGCATCCCAGCCTTGAAATCATCCAAACCGAGCTCTTTTGCCACAGAACTCGCGGTCACTTCATTGTCTCCTGTAAACATGATGACTCGAATACCTTTTTGTTGAAGATCTTTGATCGCTTTTGCTGCCGACTGTTTGATCTTATCGCCAATCACGATAAATCCGACTACATTTCCATCAAGCGAAAGAAAGGATACGGTTTTTCCCTTTTCCTGGTAGCTCAATGCCTCTATTTGCATTGATTTAGTTATGTCGGATCCTGAATGGAGCATCATTTGAGGATTTCCTAGCGCTAACTTTTTCCCATCAGCAACTCCTTCAACCCCTTTTCCAGTTACTGCATTAAAATCCTCTATTTTGCTGGCAGAAATATTTTGTTCTTTACCATAGTTGACTGTAGCATCAGCCAATGGGTGTTCACTGTTCGCATTAAGTGAAACGATGTACTTAAGGATATCTTGTATTTCTAATTCTGCCTTTAAGGAAACTACCTTTTCTACAGACGGTTTCCCTTCCGTGAGGGTTCCTGTTTTGTCGACAATAAGCGTATCAACCTTATTTAGTTTTTCCAACGCCTCTGCGTTCTTGATCAGCACTCCATTTTGAGCTCCTTTTCCTACACCAACCATGACAGACATCGGGGTTGCCAATCCCAATGCACACGGACATGCAATGATCAGTACGGCAATTCCATTTGTCAAAGCATAAACAAATGCGGGATCAGGTCCCCATATGATCCAAAGTGCAAAGGTCACCACTGAAACCAACACGACGATCGGCACGAAATATCCCGATACCTTATCCGCAAGCTTCTGAATTGGCGCTTTGCTCCTACTGGCATTATTCACCATCTGAATGATCTGCGACAACAAGGTTTCAGCACCCACTTTTTCTGCTCGCATGATGAAAGACTGATTTCCATTTATGGTTCCACTGCTCACTTGATCACCCACCACTTTTGAAACAGGAACTGGTTCGCCTGTGATCATCGATTCATCAATACTTGAATAACCATCCGTTATAATACCATCAACAGCAATTTTTTCACCCGGCTTGACCTTAAGTAAATCTCCCAATTGAATTTCATCGATACTTACTTCTGATTCCATGCCATCTTTAACCCGAATGGCAGTATTAGGCGCAAGCTTCAACAATTCTTTTACGGCCGAATTAGTCTTACTGTGTGCACGAGCCTCGAGTAATTGCCCCAACAATACGAGCGTCAGAATCACAGTCGCTGCTTCAAAATAAACATGTACGGTACCACTTTCTGTTTTGAATTGGTCTGGAAAAAAATCTGGGAAAAAGAGTCCAAACAAGCTGAATAACCACGCAACAGCAGAACCAATTCCAATCAATGTAAACATGTTCAAGTTCCAGGAAACAATACTTCTGTAGGCTCGCTGAAAGAACATCCAAGTGGTATAAAATACAACCGGAACGGAAAGCACAAATTGCACCCAGTTCCAATACTTTTGAGGCATCAGACGATATAAGGGATTGTTCATGATCATTTCACTCATGGCAATAAGGAATATTGGCAGAGTAAATAAAACTGAGAGCCAAAATTTTCTCTTTAATTCATGAAACACTTTATCCCCAGCCGATGTATCCGGTTTCTTTAAGATCAAATTCATCCCACAAATCGGACATGTGCCTTTCTGGTCCTTTATCACCTCAGGATGCATCGGACATGTCAAGATCTGATTAGAAGAAACAACCGCCCTTGGCTGTTCAATAAGATCCATCCCACAAACTGGACAGTTTCCAGGTTTCGAGTAGGTCTTATCTCCTTCACAATGCATTGGACAATAAAAGATACCTGACCCACTTTCAATGGAAACTGACGGTTTCATTTCTTTTAAAATCATCGGTTCATTTTGGATGGAGTAATGTCCTCCGTCATTTTCCAAAACAGCCTGAAACGTTGACAAAGAAACATGCTTGTCCATATGGATCACCGCTGTTCCATTTTTGAGATCAACCTCCACTTTGCGAACGCCTTCAACTGCCGAAAGAAGTTGTTCTATATGGTTTCGACAACCGTCACAGGTCATCCCATGTATATGATATGTATGTTTCATGTATAGGAAATCCGCCGAAAATGTTTGCTAAATCAAATCCCGAATGGACTTCTTTTAAAGTTAAGTAAAGATCATGAAACCCAATATTGATTTCAAGAAGGAGGTCTATTTTATCAGTTAAAGCCGATCAAGCGAATCCTTTTTTCATTGACAAATAAGAAGTTGCCAGAGCGTTGAGCCTTGTCGTCTTCGATTACTTTGAATTGTTCCTTAAGCTCCTCGGGAACTTCAATTTCAACCTCATCGAAATACAAATAAGTACTGTCATTCAACAAGTGCAACGTGCCATTCATTTCCTCCTCGTCAGGCTCTACTTCGTAATAGTACCTATCCGCGTCCAGAAATAATCGAAAAACAGTAAAATCAGGAACCTTGGTTTTGGAAATGACCTTGTCAAATGAATATTCATATTGGGTACCGTCGGATAAGGTTTGATTGAGCTTTGTTTCACGCACTCTTATCTTATATTGATAACCCCACTCAAAATCAAAATGCTCCAAATATTCAATGTGTGAATCCGGCGAATTCAAAACCAGCCTTTTGAAATGCTCATAATTCTGAAATGATTTTGAAGGCTCGATCGTAATTGTTTTGAATTTTGAGCTCTGACTGTAAGACAGAGAGATTAAAAAGTAAAAAGCGACCAAGACAAATGATTTCATGTTTTTCTGTGTTAATTTCCCAATAGATTTGAAGGATTTGAGCATTACAATTAGTATACCGTTTTACTTTTTAAAATCAAAGAACGCCCAATCAAAAGACAGGGCGTTCCTCAAAATACTATGATCGTGATAGGATCAATTCTTAACGAACGATCTAGAGGTTGTACCATCGATTTTTACCAGGTAAAGACCCTTTTCAAGTGATTCAATATCAACCGAATTATTCCCGGAACTCAGCAATTGAGTTTTGACAACATGTCCCAAAAGATCAACCAGAGTCACTTCAACTGTGGCAGTTGACTCGATATTCAACACATCCTGAGCCGGATTTGGATACAGTTTCAAAGAAACGTCTTCCTTTTCGATCACAGACATTTCATTTGCATCGAAAACCTTCATCGTTATCAAAGGAGTTTTGTCTTCTCCAAAACCTAGTGCATAATATTGAGTTCCGTCTGACACCGGTCCTACAGGCTGTAAATAATGATTGATATTCGCATAGTAATTTGCATCTCTTCCAAATCCTAACCAAACATTTGCATTCGAATTTCCGATACAAACTAAGTAGCGCTGATCATCAACAAGCTGCGTTGGTGTATCAAATCCCTGATAAACAACTACCTCATCAAGATCAGAAGGATAATAGTAGTATCCATAAGAAATTGGATTCAAATTGCTAAATCCAAAATTTGCATCATTCAGATCGGCAAAAACATCATTCCACTCATATAAGGTCAATGAGATCTCCTCTCCGGTAAGATCATTTGTCCCAGCTGCAGCAGAGAAGTACAACCCTTGCAAACCTAGTCTTGAAGCGTTCGCATCTTTATAAGTGATACAAGCTTCCCAACTTGTTGCTCCTCCTCCCGGTCTCCAACTTGATGAAACCATAGGCAAATTAGTTGAAGGATCAATAAATGAATAGGAAATAAGAGAATCTGAAATATGAAAATCATACCCTAAACTATCATCATAGCTTGCTTCATCAGTAATTGCTCCAAGATCCACTTCATAGGATAACGAATAGCTACCTGCAGGGTAATTGGTCATTGAATAGGCCGGAATTGAATTGGTACCTCCAGTAAACACGTCAATGCTATCTCCTGATAAAATACTCAAAGGTCCTGTAGACTGAGTCCAGGTTCCGTTTGGTCCAACGACAGTGGCAGTAATATTTACCGTTGATTGATCATTTGTTCCGTAGTTGTAAATCGTTGCTCCCACATCAAAGCCATATTCGTTTTGTGCTTGAGTCGTCAAAGCTGCGGTGGCTGTGTTTTGAGGACGAAGTGTCGTCATCTTCTTGATCCCTATATCATCTCCAAATAAACCTAATTTGTTTCCTATAAATGCAACGACAGTTTCACCATTTTCGATCTTACTTCTAATCAATGCTCCATCTGATTTTCCAATGAATGCAAAAGGAATTGAAGTTGACATTCCATCAGGGAATCCTGAATAAGCATATACTCCGTCTACTCTGTTCACGACAATTACACCAACTGCACCAGCATTTTGAGCATTCAAAATTTTAGTGCTGATATAACAATCATTGGTGGAAACACCATCATATCGATAGACCATCACTATCTTACCTGTCACGTCATTTGTCAAAGGTGAACATGCCTCATTGGAATGAGGAATTCCTTGTGCATTTATTCCAGGTGTTCCATCTTCTGCAATCACTACGGTATCCTGAACAGCATCAGCAGGATTATTTAAATCAGCAAGTCCCCAATCTGCGGCATCACCATTGGAAGTGAAATCATAAGCACCAGCGATAGAGATAGGCTCAATAACAGTAAAACTAACTTGGGCGTTCACAATAAGTCCGATGCAAATTGAGATCTGAAGTAAAATAAATTTTTTCATAAAGAATCATTTACAGCCGAAGATATAAATTTAATTGAAGAGTTTTCTGTCAAAAACTTTCGATTAACTTAGAACTTAAAGAGTATAATCGTTGTTTAGCATTTTATCATGAATAGAATTATTTTAACCTTCTCATTTTTCTTTGTGTGTTTCTTTCATTTAGCACAATACTCTACAGGACATACAACTATAACATTCAATGATCCTGCAAGAACAGGTGGTTTTGGTTCGGGAGGGGGCCCAGGAAGACAAATTCAAACCGAGCTGTATTACCCCAGTCCATTGTCAGGAGAAAACACCCCAATCTCACAAGGACAATTTCCACTTATTACTTTTGGTCATGGATTTGCAATGAGTTGGGATGCTTATCAAAATATATGGGAACACTATGTTCCATTAGGATATATTGTTGCATTTGTGAGAACAGAAGGATCATTGATTCCTTCACCGAGTCATCAGGACTTTGCTCTTGACATGGCCATTGTTACCCAAAAAATTCAAGCACTAAATTTTAATTCGACATCACTATTTGAAGCACATTTAAATGGTAAAAGTATAGCAATGGGACATTCGATGGGTGGTGGTTCTGCTGTTCTTGCCGCTCAAAACAACCCTTTATTTGATGGGTATGTCGGACTTGCTCCAGCAGAAACAAATCCAAGTGCAATAGCAGCCTGCCCAAATATTCTTTGTCCTTCCATTATCTTTTCTGGCAGTAGTGATGGAGTAACCCCTCCATCACAACATCATCGACCAATGTATGATGCAATTGTTTCTGGTTGTAAATCCTATGTGAGTATTACTGGCGGTGCACATTGTTATTTTGCAAATACAAATTTTAATTGTGATTTCGGGGAATCAACCACTTCAAGTGGAATTTCCATTTCAAGGATCCAACAACAGCAAAAGACTTATTCCATTTTAGATCCTTGGCTTGAATATATTTGTAAACAAAGCTGTAATGGTCTGGTAGCATTTCACAATGGATTAAATGCAACTACCGGAACAGTTAACGAAACCAATTGCCCGAACACAATTGAGTCTGCAACTATTTTTTATGATGGCCAAAGCACCTTTTATACTATTGATCAAGGAATTGAATTCCAATGGTTTAATTTTGGTTCACCTATTGAAAATTCGAATAATGATACGCTCATCATTTCTTCTGGTGATGAATTAGAAATTTCATTATCTATCATTACTGAATGGGGATGTGCGATGAGCGATGCCATTAGCGTTTCATCGAACATTGAACAAAACGATTTTTTTGATTTAATTATTCAGCAAGAAAATTTAGTTCTAATGATTAATGCTCAGGAAAACATGAATGGAAAATGTTCAATACTGAATCTAAACGGAAGTCTGATCTCTGAAGCTTCTTTAATAAAGGGCGAGTCAAAATTAATGGTGAATCAATTAACCCAAGGACTTTATTTACTTTTCATCGAAACAGAAAAACATTCTCAACTGAAAAGAATTTATTTACATAATTAGAAAAATAATAAAGGGCATCACTGCCCTTTTCAATTTAAAAAGAAATAAATCCAAATCGATATCTTTTCCCACCATTGTGCATCATTGCCATTACAACTAATTCATTGTTGTATTTAAAAAAGAAATTTGAACACAAGCTCATTTCAAAAACAGCACCTTTGTGTAAGTTAAAAAGGGGTAATCCAAATTTGAAATTTCCATATGTAATTTGCCCTTGGGGATCAATGACATGTAAAAATGTGGCATGTTTTGTTTTCTCATCGAATGCCTTGTGCTTTACATAGTTAGTTCCATCAATTTCTGTCCAATTTGCAGGAGGTACAGACGGAATCGATAAATCTGTATTGTTCCATAAAATAAATAAATTATCATCCTCCATAGTATATACAACCGAACCAAATGGATCGTCGGTTTCTAAGTTTTCTATTTTTTGATGTTTCAGAATTGATCTATCCCAGATAATTTGTCCGTTTGTAATATCCGCATTCAAAACGAGCAAATTCCCATATTCATAATTGAATAAGTATTTCATCGGCTGAGAGCCAGGAACAACATTTTTTTCACTTTTCATTTGTTCCAAGATGACATTTAAATTACCGTCCTTTCTGAGGAGAACATCTTTTAAAGAGTAATTTGTCAAAAGACTCTTTTCTTTCATTTTAGCCAAAAGCTGAGTCGACCAAGGTTGAAAATTAATTTTCGGTTCATTCCCAGGCTGATCAATGGTAGCATAAAATAACCCTGACAAATTTTTTGAGAATGCTGATGGTTTATCGGAATAGGTAGCTAATAAATAGAAGTTGTTTTTTGAGTCAAAATTTAATTTATAATCTACTACTTCTCTACCTTCCTGAAAATCTAATTTCTTTTCGCCAAATTTTTCTTTTCCCTCGATACTGTACAGAGCATATTTCCATTCTGGCTTTTGCCAAATACGTTTAAAGATATAGGCAGAGCCATCATTGTCAACTGAAATATAATTGTTGCGAGCCTTTTCACAGGGCCAATCCAATTCTCTCTCTTGCTTCCACAATAATTTCATCGAAGACAGTTCAAAACAAGAAACTCGAATAATTTCTTTGGTCTCTTTTACAAATGGTAGCTCGGCTAACACAATCAATTTTGAACCATCATCAGAAACTGAAAAATTATAGAAACCACTGTTCATTATTTTCTGAGCAGAAATTGCATCCAATTCACCCAAATCTGACAATTCTCCGCTCGTAGAGAGAGAACTTATACTTAAAGAGTAGCTGGCTTTTGTTTTGCTCCAATGTGAAATCAAGGCATACATTTTACCATTGGTTGCGATGATATCTTCAATATTTTGAGATTCACCCATTACACCCAAATTGAACTCTATTTTTGATGTTTTATTTAGCTTTAGATTTTGATCATATTGTTCAATCCAATAAGTTACGACAGAAGTTAAATCTCTTTTTCCCCTTAAGAGATAAAAACCTTCGTCATTCGAAAAAAGCAACTTTTCAATAGGACGATCTAAATTTTCATCTGTAACTGGCTCTCCCCATTTGTAAATAGGTTCCTGACCAAAAGAAAAATAACCTGCACTCAGAGTACAGGTTATCAAAAGTATTGATAAATAGTTCATTTTAGTTTTTACAATTTTCGTTGTACTCAGCAATGATCTCAAGAATCTTAAGCATACCGTAACCGTCTTCCTTGTCGGCCACTTTCTTCGATAAAACAGCATCATCCGAGATCCATTCTGACATTTTAGATGCAAATTTCAATGCGAAATAATCTAGTGTTTTTGGATCTTCATCTCCATTTTTTAAATAAACTGATTTTGGAGGATACATCCTTTTCATGAAATCTTCTTCTGATTCTGATGAACCTCGTTGCATTGTCATATAGTTTTCTGATCGATCATACCACACATATTCAGTAATGCATCCCTCTGTAACTACCAGATTAGCCTTGATGGGCTTTTTCAATAATCCTCCCGAGTAATGTATACAGTGATACAACTTGTCTGCTACCTTATATTCTGTCAAATCACCAGTGCTAAATTTTTGTTTGGTTTTTTTATTCCCTTTTTCAGTGTACAACTCGACATCATTTTGCATTGTGTATCGATCTTTATATTTTATATATCCTTCAACTTTGTCTCCGGAGGACATGATTACGTATCCTGGATATTCTTCTCCATACTTGTAAACATCAGTGCTCCAATCCTGAGCGATAGACATTAAAGAAGCACAAGTAAAGAGTAATGTAGCCAATTTATTCATTCTAAAATTTTTAAATTTTGACAAGTTTAGTCATTCAATTTGCCTCAAATCCAACAAATGAACAAACTCCAACTTTGCATGAATATAAAAGTGATTTGTAACCTTTTATTCACTATCGCGTATTAAAGTGTAGTAAGTTTTTTAAGTAGTATTTTTAGTTTTTTAAAAGGTCCGGACGCGGACCTTTTTTGATGAAAGAATTGAGTCAATTGCCACTTAATACATTAAAATGCTTTTCAGACAAAGAATTCCATTCAAAAAAACAAACTCCTTTTGCACCGGCATTTTTTGCATTTTCAATAGCAATTTTTAATTCTTCAGGACTTAAAGCAGGAATATATAGACCGGTGAATAATGGCATTCTACCCTTTAATTCGTTTACCCCTTGTTTTGTCGAAAATTCAATCCAGTTCATATTCTCTTCGTAAAAATTATGATAAATCATCGGCAATACCAAGTCTAAATTCCAATTCGACCAATCCTGTCTTACCATACTGCGTGCCATTTCAGGAAATGGAAACACAGCCGCAGAGATCTGCTTATCACAATCATGAACGATATCTGCCAATTCATTTACCAAGGATGTAACTGCATTTAATCGAAATTGTCTCCATTCTGTACTTAACTCTGGATGATCCATTTTTAGTGGGTTAAATCCGGTCTGTTCTTCATATGCCGCTATGGCATTTGGATGGTAACCATAATCGTATTCGGGCATTTCTGTTTCTTGAACTAAATCGTATTTAGGTTGAAGTGCCTTTCCAAGGATTACATCACAGAATCGCACATAATCTAAATGAACTGATTTCAACCCTTCTACTTCTGCCACCGCGCGAATGTTGTTTTTAATGTGCTCCCTGGCCCCTTCACTAAATGGACTCAACCATTGATAGTAACCAACGTAAGCATTATATTCAAGACTATTATCCCCTTTTCTGTTGACTTCATACCATTCAGGATGTTTTCTGGCAATAGTATCTCCAGGACGATTCAATGTCCATACCCAACCATGAATGTTTAACCCCATGTTCTCACTCAAACGCACGTATCTTCTCAGCTCATCAGGTTCCGCCCCAATAAAAAGATCTGTCAGACCGGCTTTTTGGGCTTTTGTAAACTCTTCAGTCCATTCCTGATCTGTTCGCTGACGGTTACCATGTAACCAAGCAGCCAATGCAAATGGTTCAATCTTTCGTTCATGCAAATTTCCAGATTCATTGATTGTAAATCTATAATTTCGATAATCAACTGAGATCTCAAAACCGAAATTTGTTGTACAAAGAATCGGATTTACCTTCTTCCCTTCAGGTTTCCATTCCAATACATCCAATGACTGTATATGCCTTGCGTAAGAAAGATCTGATTTCTGTTCGAGATACTGCTTTCTCAAATAGTCTTTTTGCGCTCGATATAAATAAAATAAATACTGTCTAGCTCCTTCCAACTCCTTCCAGTCCGTTTCTATTTCTCCAGGATTCAGAGCAAAAAAAAGATAACCCCAATGCTCAGGGCGATGCATATCTATTGCTCCCTGTTCACACCATACCCAATTGTGTTCAGGAATGCCTTTTCTCTTTTTATATCCTTCATCCGTAATTTCTGTCTCCCATTGTACGCGGGAGAAATTGAGTCTCCATGGTTCCGGTGTTTCTTTATGTTTCTTTGTGAAAAGCAACTCGTCTAGTGAGCTCCATGGTATGGCGATCTCGCAGCTCCAACCTTTATCTTGTTTCTTCCAGTTGTTGAGCTTCCCATCTATATTCACACCTACTTTAAGGTCCTCCATATCCCAGTCGGTAATTATCGGACCACCTTCACGATAGGCATTCATTAATAATAAATCCCAGACCGCTCCAAACGCATTAACTTCCAGTTCGCAATAATGTGATTCATTGGTGTATGGTTTTAAAAAGATCTCAAAGTCGTTATCATAAAAAATGACCTGATCACGTTCCTTGATGTTTGCCCATACTTCCTTTTCTTCCAGCTCAGCATAAAAGTAAATGAATTCATCATCCCATAGTATCTTAACACGGGTACTGAAATAAGGTTCTTGCTTTTTCCTACCTTCAATATCTTGAAATAAATCAGTCCATGGTGCTTTTGCCCAACACTCTTCTTTGGGTAACCCATCCATTTTCATTGTTTCTGACGTTCTATTGGCGATGTATTCTTTAGGAATAATTGGTTCAAAATATTCCTGAGAAAACACCACTAAATTCAGGATGCAAATAGAAAATAAGACATGTAATTTAAACATGTCCGAAAGATAATAATTGGAATCTAATTTGTTTCCGAGTTTTTCTCTCTGATCGTCAAGATATAAAAGATAGAAGAAGTTCCAGATATCAATTCCATCTCAGCACAATAATAGGGTAAGGATAATTTGGATTCGGAAGTATAGATTTTATCAAAATTGGAAAGTGAAATAGCAATATTGTAGCCCTCATTCTTGGTAATATAAGCATTCTCGATTGTCCAGGACTTGTAAATCGTCAGCATAAAGTGGACCGTTCATAAGATAAAACTTAGTTGGTGTTTCCATTTATTAATGTTTAAATTTAATTAATTATGGAGAACAACAAAAGAAAGAAACAGACAACGGAAAACTTCATCAAAGATGTAAGAAGAAAGACAAGAAGAGTCTTTAGTTCTGAGCAGAAGATCCAGATTGTTATGGAAGCCATGAGAGCAGAACTTTCAGTGGCAGAGATTTGCAGAAAATACTCGATTGCAGATGCTCAATTCTACAAGTGGAACAAAGAGTTCCTGGAAGCCGGAAAGAAGCGTTTAGCGGGCGATACTAATCGTGAAGCCACAAGTGATGAAGTTGCAGAGCTTCGAAAAGAAAATCAACGTTTAAAAGAGATTGTAGCCGACTTGGTTCTGCGCTATGACATTGTAAAAAAAACCTTGGGCATTTTGGAATAACAGACAAGTTCAAAAGGTATATGCGTTTTACAGTATCAGAAAAGCAGGAGTTGATCAATATGGTCGTCCAATCCGATCTTGGAGTCAATCGAACACTTCGTGAAATAGGCTTGAATAAGAGCACTTTTTACAAATGGTATAAAGCTTACTCTGACTTCGGTGTTGAGGGCTTAGAACCGAGCAGTCGAAGTGCCAGGAGACAATGGAACAGTATCCCACAGGAACAAAAGAACCTGGTTGTGGAGTTGGCTTTGGAACGACCTGAGTTGTCATCGAGAGAACTGGCTTATCACCTCACGGATGAACAACAGATCTTCATCTCTGAATCCAGTGTTTATCGAATCTTGAAGAGTCGTGGTTTGATCACTTCACCTGCTCACATTTTCATATCTGCAGGCGATGAGTTTACCGATAAAACCAAGTTCGTACATCAAATGTGGCAAACGGACTTCACTTACTTTAAAATCATCGGTTGGGGCTGGTATTACTTGAGCACCGTTTTAGACGATTACAGCCGTTATATCGTCCACTGGGAGCTGTGTGCGAATATGAAATCAGAGGATGTGAAAAGAACAGTTGACAGAGCCATCAGGAAGGCAAAACTAGTTACAAAAAAACGTCCAAAACTGCTCTCCGACAATGGATCATGCTATATCGCTTCAGATCTCAAATCCTACCTTAAAGATGAAGTGGGAATGGATCAGATCCACGGTAGACCAATGCATCCACAGACGCAAGGAAAGATCGAACGTTACCACAGAACCATGAAAACGTGGTGAAACTCGATCATTATTATGCTCCGGAAGAGTTAGTGAAAGCACTCGAAAAGTTCGTTCACCGTTACAATAATGAGCGATACCATGAGTCCTTAAACAACCTTACACCAGCAGATGTGTATTATGGGCGTGGTGATCTGATTTTAAAGGAAAGAGCAAGGTTAAAAAGAGTCTCTTTGCACAATAGAAGAATGGAATATCAGCGATTTAAAATGGCTAAAAAATCAGAAAATGAGAAAAATAGTTTAGTTTTGAATTAACACGAAACCCCAACTAAGAAAAAGTCCACTTTAGTTTGAAGACTTACATTGGAAGGTTCAATCTGTTCCCATTTCCATCCAAAATCAATAGTCGGTATTCACCTACTGCTAGTGTTGAAAGATCGATCTTCGTTGAAAATCCAAGAAAACGTTCAGTATAGATTAATCTTCCAGTGAGATCATAAATTTCTACGTTTATATTCATTCCATTTTCCCATTCAATAGTGAACTCATCTCGAAAAGGATTTGGAAAAACATTGAAACTACTTTCGGTTAGATCATATAAACCGACGACTGATATAGGCGTAGTCAGCTTATTGCGTGTAGGTTGATGAAACCCCTGTGTTAAATAACTATTTTGGCCCTGATCCAGGGTTGATGTAAATGTTTCTCCAAATGTGAATTCTGAAATTATTGATGCGTTTTCAAAATTGAAACCTCCTGAGGACAGGACGCTATTTTGAATTGTAATTTGCGCATTGATTGTCGAGCTCAATCCAAATATTAATAGTATTAGGATTTTAGTTTTCATAGTAGGCCTCAATTTAGCATTTTTTTCATTAAAAATGATTTTTTTAAATTTCTAACTTAAAAAACTCAAACTCTTTTTATTTAATTTACTAACAAATTCAACTTTTTGTTGAAATGAAATTTAAACGAAGGAATTGTATATTTACCGGAATGAGATTTTCCATTTTCATCCTATTTCTGAGTAGCCTTCAAATCTTTTCACAGGAAAATAACGAAGTAAACATTGAACCTACATTGGACGAAATCCTGGGGTTTATTGATAAAAATATATCTGAAAAGCCAGTTTCTGGAGTTTACGATTTGGCCAGAAAACCGAATGGTTACTATTTGTGTGCTCAATTCTTCGATGATGAAGGGCAATTAGCAGACCTCGAATATTCGTTAATCTATAATTTCTCAACGGGAAAGCTTCAAGTACCCGTTTTTGAGAAATCCGAACAATTCGAGGAAGATGATGACCAAGGATCCCTGTCCCGTTTCGGGTCAATCTGGTCGAGACGAGAAGCAAACAAAGCGTTGTTCTATTATGGTTACCCTGAAGCAACAAAAGATGTCCGCGAATTTGTCGAAAAGAAAAAATCACCTTCTGATTATGAGCTTGAAGCCTTGGCAAGAGCTTATTCCTTTGAAGCCAATCAATACATTCATCCAGGAATGTACGGTAATTACGGCATGGTAGAGCAACCTTACCTTGATACCGGTCTCAAGAAGTTAAATGAAGAAAGAGTAAACGGCTTTCTTGAAAAGTTCCAGCGCTCCTTGGATGTATGGGAACGAATACGAAAAGAATACCCAAGTCATATCCCATCGCTTATTGTAGACCTTGATCTGAAGATCGGACATGAATATATGCACGCTTATTTTACGTTGAAATGTATTCATGAACCAGAGTTGGCCAAAAGTATGCTCGAAAAAGTAAGATATTCAGAATCGATTATAAAGTATGCCAAGCTAATGCTTGATATGTGCGAAAAAGGTGGATTTCTTTTAACCCATGGAGACTCTGATACTTATCCTATTTGGTATGTTCAGGACAAGCTGGGATATCGCAAGGATGTAGTCGTTATCAACACCTCTCTCGCTCAATTGGCATGGTATCAAGAATTTGTTTTGGATCAATATCAGGTTAGATCCAGTTTTACTTCAGACCAATTGAATGCAATTCAGCATAAATACATTGTTTTTAATGGTACTAAAGAAAGACCTTTTGATGAATGGCTCTCAATATTCGGGAGCACACAGAATTTCAGCAATCTGGAGCGGGTAATCTATATTGAAGAAAGCTGGAACTTACCTAGAGAAGGAGACACACTTTACATTCGCAATATTAACTACGTTACAGGAGCCCAGTTGTTCTATTATGATCTTTTCAGTATTTATCCGGAAGGAAAGATCTACTCATCAAATGCAATTGGGTTCACAGATCTTGGATTATACAAGACCATCATTCAAAAAGGACTTATTGTAGAGCTTTTAGGAAGTGATGACCCTAGAGATTCTGATCTTGCAGAACAACAATATCTACTCGATTTTGTAAAAAATATTCCAGAAGATTATTTCTCAGGAATGGGTGACTATGAGACTCACATGAGGGATATGGTCCTTCGAAACATGTTTTATTTGACAGATACCAACATCAAAGAAAACCAAGATCTCATCTGTAATGCCATACTTGGGGATATCGATCTTCGGACAGTAAAACCTGAGCTGGCAAATATGATCACCTATTATTTTGATCGAATCGATTTGAACAAAACGAAGCAATTCCTCAGAGATTATGAGGAACATGCAAAAAACATAATTAACAAATACCAAGATCTGAAAATCTATGATTACGATGACCTTGAGGATCTTACCGAAATTGTTAGCATCTACACGGGTGCTCCGAAGCATCTAATTTCAAAATATGAAGATGAAAAATACAAGTGGCAAGGAAGCAAAGAACTTTACAATCTTGTCAATAAAAAAATTACCGAAAACATGTTCTTAGTGAAAGGTGCCCAGATGGAACATACCAATCTCAGATTGCAGGGGTTAGCTCATGTCATGGACAACACTAAATAGTTCAAGCATTTAGCATGGTATTTGCTATTCCCTCGACTATGAAGACACTTTTCTTATTATTCACGCTGCTGGTTTTATCAAACATGAATTTGTTTTCCCAAGAAATTATTGAGCGTATTTATGAACCTGAAAAAGAGAGGAAATTAGAAGAAACACCTTCACCTGCCCCTCCTTTACATGAAGAAACTATTTATCCTCCTGATACAAGTTTGATTGTCGATTTTCCGGATTCATTGGCGGAGTTCCCTGGGGGATACACATCATTAATGGATTTCGTGAAAAAAAACTTCAAAATGCCCGATGAATTGAAGGACACTAACATTCAAGGGAAGGTCTATGTTCGTTTTATTATAGAACGAAATGGATCAGTGTCCTATCCAGAAATTCTTAGAGGATTGCATCCACTCATTGACAATGAGGTTAAACGATTAGTTCTTTCTTTTCCGAAATGGAAACCAGCGAAATCAAATGATCAAATAGTCCGCTCAAAGATTGCAATTCCTGTTCGGGTTGGTCCTTAATAAACATTTTGCAACGTGTTAATCTGAATTTTTATTCGTTCACTGAACACATTTCTGTTTCATTGAAATATTCGATAAAATTTATAGTCTTATAGATAAATTCGATGAACATTGATTTTCTATTCAATATACTTTTGACCGAAGAACTCAATAATTACAATGACATGAAAAGGATAATCTTATTTTTTGCTTTAGTCTTTACCTTACCTACAATTGCTCAAAAAAAGAAATCAGGTGATATGGGTAAGTGCCCTGTTCATCATGGAAACTCAGCACAAGAGATGAGCTCAACGGATACAATAAAATACACCGAATCAACCTCAAACAGTGATTGGTGGCCAAATCAGCTGAACTTGAGTGTGCTCCGACAGCAATCAGATTTGTCTAATCCAATGGGACCTGAATTTGATTACAAGGAAGCATTTGAATCCTTAGATTACGATGCTCTAAAAAAAGACATCGTAGAACTCATGACACAATCCCAGGATTGGTGGCCCGCAGATTTCGGAAACTATGGTCCTTTGTTCATCAGAATGGCATGGCACAGCGCCGGTACATACAGAACTGGTGACGGAAGAGGCGGAGCCTCTGCGGGTCAGCAGCGCTTTGCACCCCTCAATAGTTGGCCAGATAATGCCAACCTGGATAAAGCGAGAAGATTACTTTGGCCGATCAAGCAAAAGTATGGAGCAAGTATTTCATGGGCGGACCTTATGGTTTTAACCGGAAATGTAGCATTGGAAACCATGGGATTCAAAACATTTGGTTTCGCTGGTGGTCGTGAAGACGTCTGGGAACCGGAAATGGATGTTTACTGGGGATCGGAGAAAAAATGGTTAGAAGAAAAAAGATATACCGACGGTAGAAAGCTCGAGAATCCATTGGCCGCAGTTCAAATGGGATTGATCTATGTTAATCCTGAAGGACCAAATGGAAATCCTGATCCGAAACTTGCCGCATTCGATATTCGAGAAACATTCGGTCGAATGGGAATGAATGATGAAGAAACAGTTGCCCTAATCGCCGGAGGCCACTCTTTTGGTAAAACACATGGTGCTGGACCTGCAACTCATGTTGGAAAAGAACCGGAAGCTGCTCAAATTGAGGAGCAAGGCCTTGGCTGGACCAGCTCCTACAAATCTGGTAAAGGGAAAGATGCAATCACTTCAGGTCTAGAAGTTACCTGGACATCAACCCCAGCTCAATGGAGTCATGATTTCTTTAAGATTCTATTCAAATACGAATGGGAATTAACAAAAAGTCCAGCAGGGGCTCATCAATGGGTAGCCAAAGATGCTGAAGAATTTATTCCTGATGCATTTGATCCGAGTATACGACATAAGCCCACAATGCTTACTACAGATCTATCCCTGCGTATGGATCCAGTCTATGAAAAGATCTCACGAAATTTCATGGAACATCCAGAAGCATTTGATGATGCTTTTGCACGAGCATGGTTCAAGCTTACACACAGAGATATGGGACCAAACACACGTTACCTTGGACCAGAGGCACCGAAGGAAGATTTGATCTGGCAAGACCCAATAACTGCAGTAAATCATCCTTTAGTGAATGAAAAACAGATCGAAGAGCTTAAAACAATGATACTTAGTTCAGGTCTAACAATCAGCGAGTTGACGGAAACAGCGTGGGCTTCGGCTTCAACATTCAGAGGATCTGATTTCAGAGGTGGAGCAAATGGAGCACGAATTCGTCTTGAACCACAGAGAAGCTGGGAGGTAAACAACCCAAAGCAATTGAATAAAGTACTCAGCACTCTTGAAAAGGTGCAGACAGAATTTCACAAGAAGTCAGGTTCAACAAAGATCTCCATGGCAGATTTGATTGTACTTGGAGGCTGTACAGCAATAGAAAAAGCAGCGGCGAATGGAGGACATAAAGTTTCTGTTTCTTTCACTCCAGGAAGAATGGATGCAACACAAGATCAAACAGATGTTCAATCCTTCTCATTTCTTGAACCAATGGCTGATGGGTTTAGAAACTACCTGAAAACTCGTTACAAGCTAACGACTGAAGAGCTTTTGGTAGATAAAGCACAACTATTAACGCTAACTGCTCCTGAAATGACTGTTCTTGTTGGTGGAATGAGAGCCCTAAATACAAATTACGACGACTCAAAGCAAGGGGTTTTCACTGCTCAGAAAGATGTTCTTTCTAATGACTTTTTTGTAAACCTTCTTGACATGAACACAGTTTGGAAATCGGCTTCATCCGATCAGGAAGTTTTCGAAGGAAGAGACAGAGTAACAGGTGAAGTGAAGTATACAGCAACTAGAGCTGACCTCATCTTTGGATCCAACTCGGAGTTAAGAGCACTGGCAGAGGTTTATGCCAGTGGAGATGCTAAAACTAAGTTCATCAATGATTTCGTTTCGGCATGGGTAAAGGTCATGAACCTTGACCGTTACGATTTGAAATAAGATCGAACAGAACAATATAAGAAAAAGCCGATCGACGATCGGCTTTTTCTTTACTACCTATTTTAGTATTGATAGAAGTTGATATTTATCATCTATTTTCTCCAGTTCCAGGGTTAACTTCCCAGGTACAGAAATATGTCTGGTCTCTTCGATGATCGCTTCGTCAATTCCCACTTCATTCGGAATCCATTTCGTATGCTTTGTTACAGTCAATGAAGTAAGATCTCCTGCCCAATCAAGACAAGCTCTAGTGATTTCTTTATCAATGTTCAATTTCCCTTTTTTATCAAAGAACTGCGTATGCTCTACCCCCACAAGTTTTTTCAATGCTTCTGCATCTGAAAGCCGAATTGCAGCAATGACTCCTTTTACATATGCATCGGCAAAATGAGCATCTGCCCTAGACAGATAGTAGTTCATCAGATCGATCTGGGTTCCATTGATGACAACAGTTTTCAACTCAAGTAGACCATCTATTTCTATGCTGATCGGATTGATAACTTCAGCTAATGGAACAATAAAATACGTGCTATCTCCATCGAAATGCCCAGTCCCCACCTGTTTCATCTTGAACGTGGTTGTATTCGACCCTGGTTCTCCGTAATACACTCGATCAAACAAGCTTGAAGGTGCAACCGACGCTTTTATGATATGTTTACCGGGAACAGCAATTTTAAATTGTTTCAAAGCAAATTGTCTTGCTTCAAGAGCAATCGGCACATTAAATGCCCCTTGACTCGCAGGTAAAACAACCGGTGAATTTAGGAACTGTTCCTCTGAAATTGGTCTGTACAACAATTGCTGAGAATCATGATCCGGAAAGTGGGAACCAATCATAACCTTTGGATCAACATCGATCCATCGCTGGTCAATAGTTGATCCTTGATCAGACCAAGTGACATCAAATAAATGCTTCTCACCCTCATATTCAACAATATTCCAAGCATGATAACCTCCCAGGTTCAACAGATCCGCAAATCCATCTTTGGTGTATCCTTTGACCGTTTCTACTTTTAATCCAGACAGAAAACAAAGTGATTCAAATACATTGGCATATCCTTCGCACACGGCTACTCTTTTCCTACCTGCAATAATTGACTTGATGTCCGACTGATCATTCGCATACCGGGAGGACTTTAGTCCCTCGTGATCATATTCGATGCTCTTCACAACAAACTCTGTAATTGCCAGACTTTTTTGTTTTTCTGACGTTTTCCCGATCAACAAGAAATCAATTAATCTTTTCAGATCAAGTTCTCCTGCAGACTCTTTATTGAAGACCACTTCATCTGAATTGATCGCAATAAAAAATGGTTTAGTAAACTGTGTTTCACGAGTGATTTTGTAGAGCTCATTTTCTTTACGGATGAGCATGTCAGCTAGTGAGGAATAGAGCTTCCCATTGTATAAAAAAGTTCCATATTTGAATTTTCCAGAGAACTCTTTCTGATCCGGAATTTGAAAAATGATCCTTCCCTTTTTAACAGTGAAGACTCCGAGATTGCGCAATACTTCCTCGTGTTGACTCCCTTTTTGAACAAACCTAAGATGTTCATAGCTACCATCGTCATACAATCGCAGTAACTCTGTCGATTTAGATGTCGCTTCGATCTTAAAAACTTTTTCCAGGACCGCATCAGAATATACCCAATGCTTCTTCTCTTTTGCGTTCAGTGTTGTTCCGATAATCAACAACGCCAATAACATGATCGTTCTTTTCATACTTATTGTTTTTGGGGGTTAAAATGTACGACTACGTCATAGGCCACAGGTTTTTATTTATTAACGAGCAACCTTTTTAATTGTAACATATCAGTGTATTATTTTCATGAATTTGCATACTTAATTTTTCCTACTTTTGACCATTATTTGAACAAGTGAAAAAAAATCTAATAGCTTCCTTTCTACTCATTTTCATCCTTTTAGGATGTCAAATTGTAAAGCGTCAGCATCTTCCCGGTTATCACATTGAATGGAACCACAAGATCAAACCTGGCGAGAAGGAGCTGAAGGATGAGAAAAGAAGTAAGACTTACAATGCTGAAGACCTAACAATAGATTCGGTTCTGACCAAAAAATATCGATCAACGTACACGGAGATCCTGCAATCATATGAGACAGAAGTGGTCGATCGAGCTTCTTCTATTGAGGAAAAAATACTAATTCCCAAATTCGAAAAACTCAGTAGAAAGGCCTCCGAAAAAAGAGCAGAAAAACAGAAGAAAGAGAACAAATCAATTGAAAAGACAAAGAAGAAATCCATTCTTAGTTTCATTTATACTGTAGACAGCGAAACATTGAGGGTTATTGGCTTAATACTGCTGATTTTTGGAGGCACGTTAGTTATCATATCACTGATCTATTGGGCGGGAGCATTCAATGGTAATAGCTCTACAAGCTCAGGTAGCAGTTCAAGCAGCAGTTCCTCTGGGAATTTTTTCAATAGTCTCTTTGCGAATAATACCGGAGCGGGATGTCTTACAGCCTTGATCATTCTTATCGTTTTCATTTTGATTGTTTGGCTGTTTTACCTTTTGATCAAATTCGTTCTAGGAGGACCTTTAGTAGGCACTATTGTAGGAGGTTCATTGGTGGTGCTTGGACTTCTATTCCTTTATTGGGCTTACCGAAGAGGTTAACTATCTGGTTTCTGCACATTAAAAGCAGATTTTCTTATTCAAATTTTCAAAATATTCATTGAAAAATGACTTTTGATTAATCAATTCAGTGATTCGTCAATTTATGCAATTGTTTTACGTTTAGAAATCTATATTTATTCCATCTAACTATAAACCTACACATGAAAAACTTGCAATATTTACTTTCGGGTGGCCTTGTACTTTTTTCGTCTTCATTATTTGCACAAATCGTATATTCAGATGGTGCTCTTCTGAGTTTTAAAGCTGGATCTATTGTCCACTGTAATGGTGGAGCGCACTTAAACAACAGTACGTTGCTAACCAATGATGGTGATTTTACGATTTCAAAAAATTCTAGTTTAACACTTGCTGGAACTTTATTTTTAGGACCCAATAGTATTTCTTCCGGAAATGGTGATTATCGCGTGGAACAGGACTGGATCAATGATGGTCAATTCAATGGAGACAACAGCAGAGTACATTTATACGGCAACACTGAGCAATTCATAACTTCCAACACGAGTGTGATCACTGTTTTCAACGATCTGATCCTTACGGGAATTGGGACTGGAGTAAATCGTCGAAAAACACTTGACAATGTACATTCAGCAGTCGGAAATAATGGGAAGTTTACCATCAACGATCGTGAGTTATATACCCAAGGAAATAATGTGTATGTATATAACACGTCATTAAATGCCATAACCAATTCGACTGCATTTGGACAAGAGGGATTTGTGAGTAGCGATGTACCTGGTTATCTGTACCGTAATACAGCTGCGAATGGAAGTTACCTCTTCCCGGTCGGTTCAAGTAATGGCACATTAAGATATCGACCAGTTGAAATTACACCAGGAACGGCGAATCCCGGAGAAAATGGTTGTCGACTGAATAACTATCTTGCCGACGTTGATGGCTACAATTTGGCTCAAAAAGAATCAACCATAGACCTAGCTAATACGAACTTTTACCATTCGATCGTTCGATCTGCAGGAAATAACAATGCAGACATTGCTATTTCATATTTACCATCCGCAGACGGAAATTGGGATGGAATTGCGAACTGGAATAACAGTGGTTCTCAATGGAGTGCTTTAAGTATTATTAGTATAGGAGCGCTTGGTTCATATTCACAATTGCAGAGATCGGCTTGGGATTTCTCTTTGGATCAGCCTTACATCCTGACTACTCCACTTGAAGAAATAACTATCCCTACAGCATTCACGCCTAATAGTGACGGAGTTCATGACACCTGGGAAATCTTTAATCTTGATGAGGCATATCCTAAAAACATTGTACGAATCTACAACCGATGGGGAGGTCTTTTATATGAGCACGATTCATCCGTTGACGGTCCGTACAATTTAAACGCCTGGAAAGGGGACTATAATGGTGAACAGATGCCGGTAGCCTCTTACTATTTTATCATCGAAATGAACGATCCAAATGAAAGGGTTGAGTCAGGCACGATTAGTATTTTATTAGAAAAATAAATTTTAAGCCAAACCAAATAACCATGAAAACCAATCTACTTTTAACTTCATTAACGGCTTTGATGTTATCGCCAGTTTTGACATTTGGTCAGAACAATGTAGGGATAGGAACTAATACTCCAGACCCTTCAGCAGTAGTTGATATGACGGCGACAGATAAAGGAATGTTAGTACCACGTGTCACCACAGTCCAAAGAACAGGAATCACTGCTCCTGCTGAGGGATTGTTAGTTTATGATACCGATTTTGAATGTTTCTTTTATTACAAACTGTCCACAGGGTGGGTAAACCTTTGTGATGGTATAATTGGACCTTCGGGACCAACCGGACCAGCAGGGGCTGATGGGGCTACAGGACCCCAAGGACCTATTGGATTAACTGGGGCAACGGGACCAGCAGGACCAGCGGGACCAGCAGGAGCAAATGGTGTTGATGGAGCTACGGGACCCCAAGGACCTACTGGATTAACTGGGGCAACGGGACCAGCAGGACCAGCAGGAGCAAATGGTGTTGATGGAGCTACAGGACCCCAAGGACCTATTGGATTAACGGGGGCAACGGGACCAGCAGGACCAGCAGGACCGACATGGAATATTGTTTCTGATAACTTTAATTCAACTGGTAACTTGGTAATTGCGACTGATCAACCCTCTTCAATCACTTCTACAAATGCAGCATGGCTCTGTGCTGTCTCAGCAGCTACGACAAATGCAAATACAGGACTACGATACATTGGAACCTCCACAAATCAGCATATGGATTTTTCAACAAATAGTATTACAAGAGGACGTTTGAGTAACCTTGGTGAATTTTTTATAGGCACTACTAATACAATTTTAGCTGGAGACTTGATGAACGGTGTAGGTAATGTTACTTTTCCTTGGGCTGTAAATGGTTACACCAATTTTAATGGAGGCGGTACATACGGTTCAGTAAATGGAGGTGCAACTGTTTTTGGTGGTGTTCAAGGAGAATATCTCGGTACAAATATCGGAGGTGCAGGAGTCAGAGGAATAAGCTCGAATAGTTCTAATGGAGTGAATGGCCAAGAGGTTTCATATATTGGTTGGGGTGTGCGCGCCGATGGGGATATCGGTACTACGGGAAATTTCTTCTTAATCTCTGATGGTAGACTTAAAAAAAATATTACTCCTATCAGCAGTGCGTTGGACAAAATTTTAAGATTGAAGGGGGTAGAATATGACTACGACACTGAAAAGTACAATAAGTATACTTTAAATCCCAGACATCAAGTTGGATTTATTGCCCAAGAAATTGAGCAAATTATCCCAGAAGCAGTTACTGAAAAAATGCTTACTACCACAAACTTAAGTCGACGTGATGGTGGAGAAGATATTGAGGAAATGAAGATTAAAGTTGTAAATGTAGATGCAGTTATTCCAGTTTTAGTTGAGGCAATCAAAGAACAACAGAAACTGATTGAAGATTTACAGAAAAGAATAATCCAGTTAGAGGAGAAATAATTTTACTCTAATATGCAAAGAAGCGACTTTGGTCGCTTTTTTTATTTGATTTTATTCTCAAAATTCACCAATCCATTGAAAACCATATCTAGGATTTCATTGATTGAAAGTGCATCTGTATTCGTCACTTTTACTCCCCCTAAATTATATTCTAGGCTAGAAATACTATCAAACCCACCCGTTCTTTTTCTTTTCCTGAATTTGACTCTCCGATCAATTCCATAAGCTTTCATCTTAACTCGAACATATGGCTTAAGTCTATTGTAACTTGCAAACTCATTCCCAATACCAAATGTTTTATTTAAGCCAACATGTATTTTAAATTTAACATAGTATTCTTTGTATTCCGTTTTCATTGCCTTTCGTTTTGACCCTCGCGGCAAACCTCCAACACGCTCTGAAGTTGCATTAGTTCTAAGCTGCTTTCCTTTTCCATTAAGGGAATAAATAAACATTGCATCCGTTTGTAGCTCTTTTTCAACGATGTTTTTAATTTCCAATAAAACAGAATCATAGAGGTTTTCAGGAATCTCCAAACGGTTTAATCCATTATTCCTTATTACTCCATCTGTATTCTCAAAAACAAATCGATTCGTCAATCTTTTATCAACGAACCACTTCACTTTATAGATCCCTGCATTACCTTGAGCGAGCAATTGAACCGAGACTAAAAGAAAGATCAAGCAAATAAAATTTTTCATATCGACGATTTTAGAATTATCGATTTTTTCAAAAATCATGCCCACAATTAAAAAAAGAAGTTGTCTTGAACAAATCGAATCAACAAATGTTTAATTGATATCGATACTCATCGGTGGTAGTAGTTAGGTTAGGTTAGGTTTAAATTAGGTCCTGTAACTCGGGACCTTTTTTATTTACATTACCCCCGTTGCTTTGTTTTCTTTGATCAGTACCTCCATTTGTTTGCCAGAGAAACAAGAGATAGCATTACTGGTACTTCAATCAACACTCCAACCACTGTTGCCAATGATGCGCCAGAATCCAAACCAAAAATGGAAATCGCGACCGCGACCGCCAACTCGAAGAAATTACTTGCACCTATCATCGCTGAAGGGGCACAAATGTTATGTTTCAGATTTAAGATTTTACCGGTAAACCAGCTCAAGAAGAATATGAAATAGGTTTGTAGAGTCAGGGGTATCGCAATTAGTAAAATAGCCACCGGTTTGTCAATGATCGTTTGTCCCTGAAAGGCGAAGATCAAAACTAATGTCAACAACAACGCTGCGATAGAAATAGGTTTTAATCTTCTCAGAAATTGATTTTCAAACCAATCCTGACCTTTGCTTTTGATCAAAACCCGATTTGTAATATATCCAGCCACCAAAGGAATAACCACAAATACGATTACTGATGTCACCAGGGTTTTGTAAGGAATTCCAATCACTTCACCTTGTCCGTTAAGAAAGCTGATATCGAACCAGGAGAACAAAAGACCTACAATAGGCACGAATGCGACTAATAGGATCAAGTCATTCACGGAAACCTGCACAAGGGTGTAATTTGCATCTCCTTTTGTAAGGTATGACCACACAAACACCATTGCTGTGCAAGGGGCTGCCCCCAAAAGTATTGCTCCGGCTAGGTATTGCTCTGCATCTTCAGGCGTTAACCAGGCCTGATACAACTTATAAAAGAAAACATATGCGAACAAAGCCATTGTAAATGGCTTGATCAACCAATTGACGATTACGGTCAAGCCCAAACCTTTCCAATTTCTTGATACATATTTCAGGGACGAAAAGTCGATCTGAACCATCATTGGATAGATCATCAACCAAACAAGAATAGAAACAGGAACATTCACTGTTGAAATATTCCAGTCGCTGAGGACACTGATGCTATCTCCCGAAATATATCCAACACCTATGCCCGCAGCGATACATAAAAGCACCCAAACCGTAAGGTATTTTTCAAAAAAACCAATTTTAGCTTCTTCACTCATGATCATTTAATTTTTGAGAATACATAAAATAATTCCGTTGCGATCTCAAATGAGCGATAATCGTAGAACGTCACCTCTAATGGAGAATCATCATAATACTTGGGATCCTTATACCGAATCGGTATTCGCTGTTCACAGCCTACTAAGACTGGACAATCTTCATCTGCATGTGAACAAGTCATTACAGCAGCGAAACCCGAAGATGGATTTTTAGGATCATCATATAATTTGGAGTACATTTCGAAGGGAGCTTCACCCTCTACCCATTGAACAGAATACATCGGATTATCCTCTCCTTTTTTTGAGACTTGAAATCCAAATCTTTCCAATGAAGCGACTGCCCTTTCGTTAAATGCAGTGACCTCTACTCCTCCACTATATGAAGACACAGGTATCTTGAAATAATACGAAGCAACTTGAGCCCAAAGTTGTGACAATTGACTTCTTCTGGAATTATGTGTACAAATAAAATTCAGGAGGATTGGTGACCGGGTATCCTTCTTTTTTTGAATGAAATCGATCAATTCCTGAAGCACTGCTTTTCGATCTGAACCAATGGAATTAAAATCCATTTTATCAATAACCGCATTAATTTTTGGATACATATTCAACATATTAGCAACATCCAGACCCCGGAGTACAACACGAACTTTTTTGTGACGAAAGTGAGGACAGAGAAACTTTGATCTTTTCGGCTGGGATCCCGCATTTATCTTTCGCAAGACAATCCGTCGTTAATGAAGTCAAAAGGAACTTATTTCCTTCCACCTCTAATCCATATTTGCCAATTGTTTCTCCCTGATATTCTACTTCGATCTCCTCATCAGTCAATCCCAGTTTATTTTCAGATAGCTCGATAATGGAAATCAGTTTTTCAGAATGCAATCGATGATCATAATCATTCGCCTCCCAAAGCTGAAAATTGACCATTTTTTCATGCCGTATTGTACCACCACAATCAATGAAGTTTTTACTTACACTTCCTACTTCAGTAACATGGAAATGCGCTGGCACCAATTGTCCATTTGGCAACTGAAAACTAATCGTTTCCATTTCCTTTAATAATGCTTTAAATACACTCAGTTTCATATCTATTAAATTTATTGATCTCAGTAAAAACTGTCTTTTTTCAGCAGCAATCGGCTCCAGAACAGCATGGATGCTGATCGAAAAACTGAAGAAAGATCTCCTTGATTTCGATCCATTTTTCTTGGTTTATGCAATAATTCATGGATGCACCTTCTACGGTACCTTTTATTATCCCTACGGCCTTCAATTCTTTCAAGTGCTGACTTATGGTTGCCTGCGCTAATCCAAGCTCATTGACAAGGCTGGAATTAATGCACTCATTACTTTTTAAAAGATGCTGAAGTATGGCGACACGAGCAGGGTGAGAAAATACTTTTCCTAATTGTGCAAAAGAGTTTTGTTCCTCTGTAAAAAGATCTGATTTAGTCACCCCCATATATCATCGCAATATTACGATAATACTTTTATATGGCAAGAAACAGATCGATTTAATTATAAAAACAAAACCCCTAAGACATTGATACATCTTAGGGGCTTCTAATCCTCCAGCCATAGAGGCTTCTCTTTTTGCTTTTAACAGTTGCGGTCTGGACGGGACTCGAACCCGCGACCCCATGCGTGACAGGCATGTATTCTAACCAACTGAACTACCAAACCAATTTTCTTCGTATCCCTATCAGCGAAAGCTGAATTCAGAAATTGTGTAATGCTTTTCGTTAAAAGCGGTTACAAAAGTAAGACTTAATTTTAATATTGCAATATTCACCCCGCATTTTTTATAAAAATCTGATAAAACATCCCCAAATTCATCCCCTTCCTTTTTTACATTGTATTTATCACTCTTTGATAACTGTTTGAAGCTCATTAAAATCTAGTCCTGAAACATGTAAAAAGTATATTCCTTTATCCTTTGGAAGTTCGAATGAAAAATAAACGTTTTCTGTTAAATCAATTTCTTCAATGAAACGTCCGATTGCATCATAAATCAATAATCTTTCAATCTTCGACTTTTCATCTACGCGCACTGTCACTTCTCCTTTAGAAGGATTTGGATAAATCTTTAATTGCTCATCGAAATCATTCGTTAAACTGATCGTTTCGAGTACCTCCTGCTCCCCATTGACACTTATTTTCACCAGGCGATAATAGGTTGTCCCTCCGCCTATCGCATTATCCGTATAAGCGTAATTATTGACTTCCTGACTTCCTGTATTGGCAAACACCTCCACCAATTCAGTCCAATCGTTTCCGTCAAAAGAGCGGACAAGTTTATAAGATGCGGTATTAAATTCTGATGCCGTTTCCCATAACAGTATATTCGCATGGTCCGTTGGATATCCTTTGAAATCCAATAACTCTACAGGTAAAGGCGCATAAGTGCAAATTTCATTCGCCAGAATGCAATTTTCAGGACTGACCATCCCTACATCATTTCCGGAAGTGCAATACGTGATTAATGGATCCCAGATCCCATAATTTTTAATATTTCCAAGTGAAGAATTGACCGTACCTCCTCCTGTAAATGTTCCAGTGCTTTCATTAAGAACATTCCCCTTATCAAAGGAAATGCAGCAAATAGAACAAATACTGGTGTAGCCTTCATTTTTAAAGTTCCCCATTTGAAAATGGATTCTAGAATTATCGGATATAATGAATGAGCCAGTAGGATAGATCTGAATATTTCCATTGATCACCGTCACGTTCGAAAAGGTTGCTAGAAAGGACCCATATATATCCATACTTGAACTTATGATCAAAGAACTGTTTTCAATGCTAAAACTACCCCCAGGAGCAATATTTAATTTTCGAAGATTCACCGAACCATGGGATAATACGATCGAATTATCAATGGTCAGATCAAACGAACTATTGGACAGACTTCCTCCGTTATGAATTTGGATCTTACTTAAAGAGGCAGCGGTAAGATTCGCTGTCAAATTGATGGTGTGATCAATGATCAGGGAATCAGCGATCAAGTTGTTTCCTGGAAAACAACCGCAAGGTGTCACTCCGTCCAATGACCAAACGTCCGCGGTATTATTGAAGTTTCCAGAATTCAACGTGTAATATTTTTGTCCAAGAGAGACAAACGAGCAGAAAAGAATTAAGATTAATTCAAGTAGTATTTTTTGCATGATCCAGTGTTTTGTGTAGGTAATTGATCCGAAGACCTTTACACGAAACTACATGCGTATCGCACTCAGAAAAAATTAATTCAGCTAAAGACTACTTACTTTCAGCTGATGATATTTTTTTTAATTTCAAGCTATTAAAAACGTATAAAGAATTAAGAATGTACACAAAAAAGCCCCACATTTCTGTGAGGCTTCTTGTGATCCCGTTTGGATTCGAACCAAAGACCTACTGCTTAGAAGGCAGTTGCTCTATCCAGCTGAGCTACGGGACCTTTCCAATAAAAAAGGGGGATGATCGCTCATCCCCCGTGTCGGGGCGGCAGGATTCGAACCTGCGACCTCCTGGTCCCAAACCAGGCGCGATGACCGGACTACGCTACGCCCCGATCGAGTCGGTTATTTCAACTCTTAAGCTTTTTAACAACAGATCGTTTTCCGTGTTGGGAGTGCAAAAGTAACAACTAAATTGAATTCTGCAAACATTACAGATAAATTAAAATTGTTTCTTCAACACTTCATTTTCTGCGGAGAGAGCGGGATTCGAACCCGCGGTACAGTTACCCGTACGTCAGTTTAGCAAACTGGTGGTTTCAGCCACTCACCCATCCCTCCAAAAGTCCAAAGAACTAGGGCGACAAAAATAAGAAAACGATTGAATTTACAAGAAAAAAATAAAAAAAATTACGCCAATAAAAGCATCACCTCCTTCATGGTCATCAAAACTGACTGAAGAAGCCACAGCATATGAAATGGAGCCAGATCCTTGTATTTAAACTGTAACGTAAAAGGGATCAATAAGGTGATGATCATCAGCACGGGCTCCGATAAGATCAGAGCGGAGGACATCAAAAGGAAAAATAATAGAAAAAAGGCAGACCTTAATTTACTCTCAGGCCTGATGAGCTGAACTCCGGACCAAATCAACAGCACTACATTAGACATCAAAGCGATTACGTCAGGCGACGAGCTCTGGAAGAAACGATCGAACTGCTCCTCACTCATGAAAAAGGACCAGAAGAACTCTGAAGTAAGCATTGCCAGCAAGGAATAGCAACAACTGAACAAGACTGTAAAGACAGAATACTTGTAATGTCTGATCGCAAAGATGATAGTAACAATAAAAAAGATCACTTCATTCAATGGAAATGGAATGATCAGCATCCCACTTTGAACAAAATTTAAAACAGCATACACGATCAACAATAAAACCGCTAATGATACTGTTCTTTCGTCTCTTGTCATTTCTTCTTTTTAGCCAATGCCTCTTCGATGAAATCAAAAGTGGACAAGATCACAGGTTTTCCATCGACAACAGCTATGTCATGCTCAAAATGTGCACTAGGCAATCCATCCTGTGTAACGATAGTCCAGTTATCATCCAGTTGCTCGACCTTTTCTGTCCCCATATTGATCATCGGCTCGATCGCGATCGTTAATCCGTTCTGGATCTTTTTACCCCTTCCTCTTCGACCGTAGTTCGGAACCTGAGGATCCTCGTGTAATGTTCTTCCTAAACCATGACCAACAAGATCTCGAACGACACCATACCCGTGCTTTTCTGCATGTGTTTGAATGGCCCAACCGATGTCCTCAAGACGGTTTGCTGTAGTACACTGTTCAATTCCTAAATAAAGACATTCCTTTGTCACTTCGAGTAACTTCTTGACCTCCGGAGCAACTTCTCCGATCTCGAAGGTGTAGGCATGATCTCCATAGAACCCATCCAGAATTGCTCCGCAATCAACAGAAACAACATCCCCTTCCTGAAACGGTCGATCAGTAGGTAAACCATGAACAACTTGTTCATTAACCGAAATAAGCAACGTACTTGGGCAGCCATACAAACCAAGGAAACCTGGAATTGCTTTTTGAGACCTGATGTACTCTTCGGCCATTGTATCCAGAAATCTGGGAGTCACACCCATACCAATTTCTTCCGCAACCTTTCCTAAAGTTCTACTCACTACCAATGCTGCTTCGCGCATGATATCGATCTCCTCTGCCGTTTTGTATATGATCATATTTCGATTAAAGAAATTCATGGACTGCAAAGATACACTGATTTTCATGATGAATGTTAACTGAATTCTATTAGCGTATCTTTAGTCACATTGAAGTTGAGGGTTTTTCATTTCATTTGCCTAAATTGTTCACTATGAGATTTTTTCAAGTTATTCAAATCGCATTATTTTCCATTGCCGGAATTATCATTGGCAGCTGTACCGAAAAAGACAGTAATGAATCATCCGCTTTAACTAATGAAGAACCGATCACAATCGAAAAATCAGACGAAGCAACATTCTCCATTTCGGATGGTCAGGAATTGGCACTTTCAACGCAAAAAGTACTAGGCCAAAACCTGATGAAAGCATTGGGTAAAGGTGGACCAGAATATGCCATCGAGTTTTGCAGTACAAAAGCAATTCATCTGACAGATAGCATGGGCAAAGAATTGAATGCATCTATTAGAAGAGTTTCAGACAAACCTCGGAATCCAAAAAATGCTGCAGACTCCTATGAATTAGAAATTATTAAACAGTTCAAGGAATCGCTGTCAAAAGGGGAAGAGATGAAAGTTGAATTAACGTCAGATGGTGACTTTTCCAAAGGATATTACCCTATAATAACGAATGGAATGTGTCTGCAATGTCACGGAACACCCAAAACCCAGATCAATCAGACAACTTTAGACAAGATCAAGTCCAAATACCCGAATGATAAAGCCACAGGTTATGCAGAAAATCAGATCCGCGGTATCTGGGTGATTGCAAAGAAATGATCAGAGCCCACTAACTACCAGCCTCAGATAACCAAAGTTTATCCCACTTCCATATACTTTGATCAAATACGTTTCGGGCTTGAGACCGATCAAGTCGATCTTACCAGTGGTTGTATCATTGAAATGTTGCACTTTCATTAGCTGTCCATTCATCGTCAGTACCTGAACGCTCCAAGTTTCTTTCAGCATTTCGGGTACTTCAACCGTAGTTTCCGTTGATGCCGGGTTTGGATATAATTTCAATT
>Ga0102824_1000062_pt1 | contig 42956 bp, 34 predicted proteins | sample ColrivemetaGS753_FD_78460 | JGI IMG/M metagenome (GOLD analysis project Ga0102824, IMG submission 78460) | Estuarine microbial communities from the Columbia River estuary - Ebb tide non-ETM metaG S.753 | ecosystem: Environmental > Aquatic > Marine > Intertidal zone > Estuary | place: USA... | reverse complement strand
GGACAACCATCAACAGTAGTTACAACAGTGTAATTACCATTTGCTGTAGGAACATAAGTTTGACTTGTTGCTCCTGTGATTATCGAACCGTTATAGTACCACTGATTACTAGAAGTTGCACTTGAGGTCAGCGTACCAGCGTTATTCGTTATGGTTGGTGCTGTAGGTGCTAGTGTTACCGTAATTGTTACTGGTGAAGAAGTTACTGTCGCAGGATTCGCACAGTTTGCATTTGACGTAAGCGTAACTGTAACAACACTCCCATCGGTCAATGCCGAAGTTACCAGGGAAGAAGAGTTTGTTCCAACGTTATTTCCATCAATTTGCCATTGATAAACAGGACTTGTACCGGCATTTGTAGAGGCTGCTATGAAAGCCGCATTGGATCCTTCGCATACGGTAGTTGTTCCTGAAACAGAAACTGCAGGTGAGGAAAATTGCGTAACAGTTGTAGTAATACTGTTTGATGATGCTGGATTATTAGTAGCATCTGGCAAATTCGATGTCATTTGACATGAAACAATATCCCCAGTGCTCAAAGTTGTTGTTGTGTATGTCTCCATAGTTTCACCTGGGATAAGGGAACCATTTAAATACCATTGATAGGTAGGCGCTGATCCGCCGTTAGTTGGGGTCGCTGTGAAAGTCACACTTTCTCCTTCACAAATTGCGTTATTTGCGTCGCTTGAGGTGATAGAAACGACAGCAGTCGTAGGAGTCATAAGCAAGAAAGAGTACACTTGGGTCTTTTTAGGGTTGCTGGCAGTTCCACCGCACCATTCTCCTGTGTGCCAGAAAGTACCTCCATCAGGATCAAGAGAAGTATGAGAATAATCTCCCCAACGATTACCACCATACCAAGATGTGGGTTGAGAAACTGTTCCCGTTGTGGCCATAGATTCCGCTACAGTTAGCTGATTTAAAGGATCGCCGGCTAATCTTGCTGCATAAGCCAAACTTGGATAAACTGTAGATGATCCAGATTTAGCATAGCATAAAGCAATGTTTCCATAATCGTCCATAGCGATAGATCCAATCCAACGATAGTATGAGTCAGGTGTGTAAATAGACTGCTGATAAACCGACCAGATACCAGTTGCTTGGTCTTGTCTCAATTCAACCCACATGATACTTCTTTGAGTTGTGCTAATCTTCACACCCCAATTCATGACAACAGAATTGTACCCAGACCATTTTCTGTATTGTGCACGATAAGTGGCTACCCCGCCAATACCATCGAGTTTTTGTGTGGTCCCTGGTTGAGCAATATCATTCCATTGATTGTTATAAGAAGCGTCAAATGAGGATGTAGGAACTGTTGTTAAAAGATTCACTGATAGAGTTGGAGTCGCAGGTACCCAGTTCACAGTCGCATTGTAGATCTTCACTCCGTCGATATTTCCTCCTCCCCAAGCATTATCCGTGTAATAGAAAATAGGACAAGGGGTTCCTGCTGTCGGAAGGTTTGTTCCATCAGCATCTCCAGGAAGAGGACAGAAAAATCCATTACCTGAAGCTTGAGGCGTATAAGCAGAATACACCGAACGAGCCGTTGGTGATCCTGCCAACATTGCTGTTCTTTCAAAAGCAAATAGTTTTTGTGACGACTGATTAGAAGTCATGTAATAGGCATCTCCCCAGATCGAAAATTTCAAATAATCCGGAAATTGAGGAGAAGTATAAGTATATGTGTAATACGATCCAAGTGGATCACTTGTAGCAGAGATAGCGATATAGATCTTGTTACTGCTGCCGAATTGAGCAAGAAACCATCTGTCAGCGAAACGGTCATACATTACGATCGGATCCCCCATGTTTCCTACGGAAGGAGTCCAAAGACTTCCAAGTGTAAAAGTCGCTTCTGTAACACCTGTTGCTTTATTGATTACTCTTACGGGGGTAGCATTGATTGCCTGAAGATAATACGTAGTACCAGCTGCACCTGACGGGTCATGTGGTGCACTGTTGGCAGCCTGGCCCGGGACGTTTATTCTCTGCGGTGGACCTGGGCGTGATCCAGGTTCATTTTGAAAAAGGGAAGGATCGTTGCCATAAGCATCGCCATGTTCTTCTAAATTGAATTCAAAATGTTGTGGTTCACGATATTTAGATCTTTTGTCAGATTCTTTCTGGTGCTCTTTGCGATGTTCACGGATCACCTTTTTAACGTTGACAGGATTTTCTTCGATCAATTCTCGAAGTGGACGAGTTACTGCAAAATGTTCACAGGTGATCACATTACTTTCCGTAGACTCTTGAGCAAAAGAATAGTTGAATAAAAACAAAAATGCAATTGCTGATAAACGGAGTGTTGGTTTCATAAAAGTTAATTTTAGCAAGACATTAAATTTAGAAAAAAATAGCTATCATTAGGATATTTATTAATTCACAATACAAAATGAAAATCTTGCTCTCTCCAGCAAAGTCGATTGATGCCTCCAAGGTTGAAGGAAAATACACTTCTTCATCTCCAGTATTTTTAAAAGAGACGAATCAATTGGTAGCAAAGCTTAAAAAGATGAATTCGGTGAAACTCTCAAAGATGATGAGTATCTCTAAAGATCTTGCAGAGCTTAATGTAATGAGATACAAGAACTTCAAAGACCCTATTGTACAAACTGATGAAGTTGTTCCTTCAATTTTAGCATTTACAGGAGAAGTATATCGAGGATTGGATGCACATCATCTCTCGGAAAAAGAGCTTGAAAGCTGCAATGATAAGATCAGGATCTTGTCAGGATTATATGGGATATTGAAACCAATGGACCTTTTGTATCCATATCGACTTGAAATGGGGACGAAGTGGGAAGTGAGTCCAAAATGTAAAAATCTCTATCAATTCTGGAGTATGAAGGTAACGCTGCAGCTAAAATCAGAATTGAAAAAGGAAGAGGTGATCGTGAATCTTGCTTCGAATGAATACTTTAAAGTGATTGATCGTAAACTGCTTAAAAACAAGATCATTACTCCGGTTTTTAAGGAATTTAAAAACGGGGAATATAAAATAGTGATGATGTATGCGAAGCATGCAAGAGGAGCTATGGCTCGATGGATCGTTCAGAATGAAATAACGGATGCGGAGGAGTTGAAGAATTACCAAGTCGATGGGTATTTGTTTGACGAAAACCTCTCCAATGATTTTGAGTGGATCTTTACACGTTGATTAACTGGTTTTGAGTCCCGTTAAATTCAATATTGCCCTTGGAATTGTTTCTTTAATAAGCCTCTTTTTCGGAAATATAAATTGGTTACAGGCTGTTCCTTTATGGGTATTGGGATTATTCTTTACATTTCTTTACATTGCTGATTTTTGGGCATTCTTATTTAAAATTCGCATTGCCAGAATTCGGCAAATCGTAGATGTTACAAAAGGGGAAATTAAAACGCGTAATTTTGTTCCTGAAGACCCGGGATGCATGATCATGTACGCATTTATTATGCGATTGGTGATCAGGTTTTCATTCATGTTATTAGCCCTATTCTCATTTTCAGGCGATCTATCTGGTGACCTGCCGAATTGGGCAATCGTTTTTGTGATTCTTGTTACGCTTTTTGAAGTATTCAATTTAATGTATTCTATGTTTGAAACAAGGATCTTCAAAATGAACAAAGAGAATGATTCGGAAAAGGAGGATGACAAATACTGGGAAGAAGAATTCAAATGGAGAGAAAAAAGTCTGAAAATTCTGAATGACCCAAGAACCCCTTTAAAAGAGGCGTTTGCTGTAATCGTCCTTTTGTTGACAGGATTTGTTACTACGATTGCATTCTGGGACCAGGCGAACGGTGATTTTGTTTCATTTATCGTACAGTCTTCCAGAGAAGGGGAGTCACCTTATTTTGTGGTTCCTATGATCTTGATTTCAAGCTTTGTACTTTGCCTATTCTTTTTGATTCCTGTTCGATTGGCCTTTTGGGTAGAAGAATATTTGAAAGCAGACGAGAAGCATGAAAAAAGAAAATACCGCTGGTCTATTTTATTTGCCGGAGTAATGATCACCGGACCTACCTTACTGCAGCTGATAAAAAGTTACGTGTTGTGATTTTCTGATTTTTCAAGAATATCCCAGGTATGATCGGCGAGAAGTCTCACTGTAGCTACCCAATCGAACGATTTTTTTGATCTTCCCCATTGATCCGGTGCTATTAATGATAGCAGGTATGAGGAATCTTCTTTTTGATAAAGGTGATACGTGTGATTGATCAAAGGCTCAAAGCGCATTTCGGCTTGATAGATAAACTCAGAAATTGACTTTCTGTCATTTAGCTTTTTTGCTTGCTCAGCCAGTAATTGCATTTGCTCATAGATCTGATTGAGCTGAAGATCAGTTTGGTGTTCCATGGCAGATAAAGCTCTACCTTTCACTTTACCTTGATCTTCGGGCTTAACCAGCGCGCTGCCTGCATGATGTGGGTACTCCAGCGAATGTGGATTCTCCGTAATCTTGTCGGGATCAATTGGGTTCTGAAATTCTTCTTTTGCCATCACTAGTTGAACACTTAAATATACAAATTGTTCCTGTGGGTGTGGGTTTTTATCCAGTTCTCAATAACTTGAAGGACATTTTGCTTTTGCTCCAAATGGGGAAGGTGTCCGGCATTTTCAATGAGTATCAAATCACACGGAGTCTGTACATTTTCTTGTATAAGCTCCATTTGCCTTTTGGTGCCGTATTGGTCTTTCTCCCCCTGCATAACAAGGACAGGAAAGTTTATATTCCCTATATCCTTGCAGATATCCCAATTCCTGAATTCATCACTTTTCCAGGTATTCGCCCATGCAAAAAATAAGGCATCCGTTTTTTCTCTGTGGAAATCGTTCAAACGGGCAAGCTTTCCCTGTTCAAATGCCAGTACGGCAGGTGCGATACCTGTTATGGTCTGAGGTTCGTTGATCACATGAGCTGCTATAGTCACAACAGCGGCGACTTGTTCCGGGAATTTTGATGCATACAACAATGCGATCGAGCCTCCATCTGAATGTCCGACAAGGATCAGCTTATGATCAGGTGAGAAGACCTCTTGAATGAAGGCCCTAAGTTCTTCGTATGCATATCGATGAAGATAATCTGCTTTTCGTTCTTCCTCTAATGGAGAAGATTGACCATGTCCCTGACGCTCGTAGACAATCCCATCCAATTTCAATGCTGAACATAGATCCTTTGGAAAGGATTTCCATTGTGGGATGGAACCCAATGCTTCATGAAGAAATAATAGAATCACTTTTTCAGAGGCAGACTCCGTAACACGGATTGACTCGTAGTGTAAAATTGTGTTATTTATGGTACAGTATGGCATAAAAAAAGGGATCATTCGATCCCTCATATTTTATCGTGAGCGAATTAGTTCTTTACGCGTTCAACGTAAACACCTGTTCTTGTATCGATCTTAATTACCTCTCCATTATCAATGAAAAGAGGAACGCGAACTTCAGCACCTGTTGCAATAGTAGCTGGCTTCATTGAATTAGTTGCAGTATCTCCTTTCACTCCTGGCTCTGTGTATGTAACCTCCGAAATGATATACATTGGCAATTCGACTACTAGCGGTGCCTCTTCTTCTGCATGGAAAAGAATATTTACTACCATTCCTTCCTGAAGGAAAAGTGGCTTCTCGATCATTTTTGAAGGAATATTAACTTGTTCAAATGTTTCATTGTTCATGAAAACATAATCATCACCTTCTTGATATAGATATTGATATTCTCTATTCTCAATGCGTACAACTTCGATCTTGTGTCCAGCAGAAAAGGTATGATCTAACACCTTTCCTGATTCGATCTGACGAATTTTCGTTCTTACGAAAGCAGGACCTTTTCCTGGTTTTACGTGTTGAAATTCAATCACCTGAAATAATTTGTCGTTGTGCTTGATACACAATCCGTTTCTGATATCTGCTGTAGTTGCCATGCTAATTTTATTGAACGCGGCAAATATAGATATTTTTTCTGCTTACATAAGTGGATTAATCAAGAGAGAGGTGGAAAAATAGCTACTTTTTTGCCATCTTTGAGGTATGAAGTGGTCTGAGTTTCTGAGTTATGAACTTCTGAGGATAGGAGATTGGGAATTGCATGTAGGAAATATTCTGATGACCGGATTGGTCGTTATGATTACATGGTTATTCTTGAATATTCTGAGGAGAGTAATTGAACGTCCCAAGTTCATTCTGGATAACATTGACAAAAAACGCCGTCATTCGATCTACCTGATTATAAAGTACTTTGTATGGGTCATTACCCTGGTTGTGATCCTTGAGGTAATCGGAGTGAAGGTAACCATATTAATTGCCGGATCTGCTGCGCTTTTAGTGGGTATTGGATTAGGATTGCAGAATATTTTTGCTGATCTGGTTTCAGGATTCTTCCTGTTATTTGAGGGTACGATCAAAGTTGGAGACGTTATCGAAGCGGATGGGATCATTGGAAAGGTGGTTGAAATCAATCTGAGAAGTTCTGAAGTGATGACAAGAGATGGAGTGACGATCATCGTTCCCAACTCCAAATTTGTGGTAGAAAAAGTGATCAACTGGTCGCACAACAATGATAGTGTACGTTTTAATGTTGAGGTGGGAGTTGCCTATGGTTCGGATGTGGAAGATGTAATCCAATGTCTCACCGAAACACTTAAAAAGCACCCCAAAGTTGAAAACAAACCTTTGCCATTTGTGCGATTCGTAAACTTTGGTGAATCTTCGCTGGATTTTCAATTGATCTTTTGGACGAAGGAGACTTTTCTGGTTGAAAATGTTAAATCAGATATCCGAAGAAGTGTGTACAAGGAATTGAACGAGAGAAAAATTGTCATACCTTTCCCTCAGCGGGATCTACATATTCGAACTGGTGGAGATAATTTAAAAGGATAATCAAATGATGGAATTAAAAGCATATTGGGACAGCTTATCAGGATTTGGCAAATTTAAATTTGTCCTGAAGATTATTTTAGTCATCCTAGCCATGTTGTTTGCCATTTTCAATTGGCAGAGTGTTGAAGTTGATCTGGTTTTCTTGAAAATTAATCTTCCCGTAACAGTTCTCATTTTGATGTGCATCGTGACCGGCTTTATTCTTTCTTCAGTTTTTGATTACCGAAGATTCAAAAAGAAGGATAAAGAGATTGCTGATTTAAAAAAGCAGATCGAGAATTACGAGTGATCATTTCTTCGTGAAGTATTCAATAACTGCACCCTCTAATTTTCTATAACCTGAATTTGTTTCTAAGATCGCAGTGATCATCTTGTTTTCAACGTTGATAGAAGGTTCAATAAGGTATTGATATTGCCCTTCGTGTTTCTTGTTTAGATGTTCTTCCTGATAGTGAATGACGTAAGTACTGAACCATGCAATATTCTTTTGTTCCAGTGTATCATCTATCGAAATGATGATCTTCGAATCGTCAAGTGAGTCAAAATTGTTTTTGAACTTTATTTTGATGAGACTTAAGGAGTTAATTCTCATTGATAATGGTTGTCTTGAAATAAGAACACTGATCTTTTCTTTTCCTTCAATATTTCCAATTCTTTCTTTATGGATCAATCTGTATCCTTTTTCATCTATTTTTTGTTTCCAAACAAGGCCTTTGAATCGTTCTTCAGTTTGCAGAAAGATATTCCAGAATTTAGCTTTATCCATATTCATCCAATCCAGGATATAAGCTTGATATTGATATGTTTGGATCAGATTTACATAAGAGGTAAGCGCTGTGGAACCAATAATGATATAAATAAAAACTTTGTGAGTTTGATTTAACAGGATTCCAAATGGAATGAAAAAGAAAGGATAATATTCGATGTATGCGCGCAAACCAAAGCTACATCCATAATACCAAGACCACCAGGAGGATAGAATATAGGTCAGTACAAGAAAAGCAAACAACCAGCTGAAAGATTTGAACCATTCTCGCTTGAATATGAGCGAAATAATACCGAATAGACCTAAAAGAAGAATAGGAGTGTAAATGAATAATCCTTTTCGATAAGAAAATAGGATATCAAAGAAATGAGGTTGCGTAAAATCAAATGACTCATTCGGGTAACTATCAACAAGCCAATGTCCAGTTTGGTAGTACCATGCAAACATTTGAATCGATAGTATAATGACTATTATTCCAAATGACAATAGGAGCGTTTTCCATTGAAATAATGTTGTCCGTATTCCATATTTTAAATTCTCCCATGAACCTGCAAGAAAAGGTAGAAATAATAAAACGAGAAGATTTGCCGGTCGAATTAGCAGTATCAGCCCTAATAAAACGAAAGACCAGATGAGCCAGTGTTGCTTCTGGTCTAAGAAAAACCTTCTTACCACAAATCCAAATGCAGAAAAGGCGAAAAATGAATATACATGACTGAAGGAAGGATCAAAGTTCACATAACTCAATAAGGATGTCGAAAAAACAACGAGTAGCTGACTTATGACTATAATCCATGGTGAAATTGAATAAGTTGTAAGTAATCTTTTAAAGAAGATGAGTCCAACGAATAAATAGAAGATTGCAGCATGGAATACTGCCATGTGAAATTCAGGTTGATATCCATCCGTTTCTTTATCTGTCCGACTCGTGTTCCAGTATGTGGACAAGAAGAACGGAGTTTGAAGTACTGCAGTTCCTATTGGATATTTATTGACCCATCGGTCTCCATAATCGACATAGTTGGGCAAATTATAGATTCGTCGGTACGACGGATGTTCAGGATCGGAATTAATATCCTTTCGATTCAGATCGTGGTGAATAAAAACAGATGGAAGGTAATCGTAATAACCAACACCATCAGCATTTATTCTGGTTTCCGGATGCCCTAAGAAATTGTTGATTGTGATCAAAACAAGAATGAGAATTCCAATCTCAATTCCCACAAGTTTGAAAACTCTTTTTATGTGGGTAATCAATTTCATGAGTATATTTTTAGAAGAGTCAACTAAAGTAGCGGTGCAACTTTTTCTTCAGGGACAAAGAAATAATCTCCTTGTTCTTTTTGCGCTCCATCTTCTTGGATCAATTTTCCGTTTGCAATGCCGTATTGCCTGTACTTGAGCTCTTTGAATAATTCAAGCATTTCAGAAAGGTTTTTTTCATCGATCTCAATCTGGATATTTGGTCTAAATTTTTCGATCACCGGTCGTATTTCGGTGAATACATTCAATTCATATCCTTCGATATCACATTTGATATAATCCAGCCTTTCTAAAGCGTTCAGTAATTCAGAACCTTTAACGACTTTCACTTCACGCGTGTCATGTTGCTTTTTTTCTTCTTCTGATTCAGCAATGTGAGGTAAACCTGTACGGATCATACCATTTGTTTTCGGTAAAACCATCGTAATAGAACCTTCTTCTTTTCCCAAAGCCACATTATAGCGAACTGAATTTTTGAATTTGCGCATGAAATGATCCAAGGTATCAAAGAACTGAGGAACTGGTTCAATGGAAATTACCTTTCCTCTATTTGCAAGTCGTGCAAAGTTCTTTGAAAAATACCCCAGATTAGCACCTATGTCAATAACAGTGAATTCCGGCTTGATCAGTTTTTTAACGGCATAATGGTATTTGAATTTGGGATTTCCTTTCAGTAGACCAAGATCATATAGCAGATAAAAAGAGCGATGCAGCAATCTCAAATACTGCTTTTCGCTCAATATGCGATAAAGTAATTTTTTCAAAGCATTCATGCATTGCGAAGGTAAGCTTTTACTTGGAAAGGAATTTCAATATTCCTACTTTTGATGCAAGGGTACGACTTCGAAGTAAGTACAGAGACCCTATCCGCATTGCGGAGCCCATGCAGTTTTATCTTGAAGCTTACCTTTATGACCATCAGGAAAGTCTCAGACAAGCAATGGCGGGCTGCACTCCGATTCGTCGGAAAGAGATAATATCAAACAGCAGATTACAGCGCTTGTCGGCAATCCTAAACGTGTTTTCTGAAGCTTCAGAAAACCCAACTGCATGGGTTTTTTATAAAATCTTAACCTCAGTTCTTCGGTTTTCCTGATGAAGATCTTCAGGACAATCAACTCCGTTTTTACATTTGTTGATCAACTGTGTTTCACCGTATCCCTTGGCAACGATCTGGTTCTTTTTCACACCTTTCGTGATCAAATAGTCAACACAGCTTTGAGCTCTGGCCTGTGATAGTTTTAAGTTGTAAGCGTCGCTTCCTCTTGCATCGGTATGCGAACTCAACTCGATCTTCAATTCGTTTTTAAGAATGAAATCAGCAAGCTTATCTAAGGCGAGTTTCGATTCAGGACGAAGTGTTGCCTTGTTCAGATCATAAAAGATATTCTCCAATTTGAATTTATCACCTTTCACGATAGGAGGGAGCTTCAATTCCAAATCGATCAACTTGTCATTTTCGTTCGAAGAATTGAAGGCAACATTATCATCCACAAATCCTTTCTTTGAAGCGTGTGCCCAATAACTCTTATTACGATCTACTTTGATCGTTACAATTCCTGTTTCATCCGTGTAAAGCACAGATTCAGAATTATTAGAGTAATCCGTTACAGTTGTTTTCGCATAAGGAATGATCTTTCCGGTCCCCATTTCGACTACTCTAAGTCTGACCTGAATCGTAGTTGGCTTAAGCGGTAATTCTACGAAGAAGGTTGAATCCTTTTTGAGATTCTCAGTTTTAAACATTCCTTCATGCAGCAAGATGTAATCTTCCTTGGAAGTCAAAAGTCTATAGGTTCTGTTCTTTTCGATATCAGCCTGAAACTGACCGAATTCATTGGTGTACAAGGTATCAGTGATTCCTGAAGTTTCATCCATCAACACGACTGGGTGATTGGCGATGGATTCTTTTTCAACATACTGAGCATATACGATTCCTTGGAGGAAAACACTGATCGGCAGGAATTTTACGTTGTATAATCTATCAACATTGTCTGTGCGGTTTGAAGCAACAAAACCATTTACTCCAGTTGCATCTACAACCAGACTAAAATCGTCATATGAAGTGTTCAAGGGGTATCCAAGGTTTCTTGGTTTCTCTCCTCGGCCTAAAGAATAGGAATACACATCCAATCCACCAAGTCCGAAATGACCATTTGACGAAAAATAGAGTGTTTCATTGAGTGCGAAAGGAAATAACTCTTGCTGAGAAGTATTCACTGTTGGCCCAATATTTACAGGAACTCCCCAGTCACCATTTTTTTGCTTTCTGGATACATAGATATCGGCACCGCCGTATCCACCTTCCATATCAGAAACAAAATAGATCGCTTGATCATTTTCAGCGAAAACAGCATGTCCCGTATTGTATTTTGGAGAATTGAACTGAAACGGTTTTGGTTCAGACCATTCGCCATTCACAAGTTCTGAGAAATAGATAGCCAGGTGTTTGATCATTTCTCCTTTCTCTTTTTCTTCACGGTTTCTCGTGATGACAATCATTTTTCCATCCGAAGAGAAGGATACAGGACCGTCATGAAACTTGGTCAGAAATTCATTTTTCATCAAGCGTGCATCTTCCAACGTAGAGTCTGAAGTAAGTTTAGCTTGTCTGATATTCAGGAAATAATCGTTATCCCAGCCGTAGCGTGTGTTGAAGGTTCGTGTATTGGACGACTTGGTTATATAATACAAGTCTTTCCCATTGATTGATGGTCCGAAATCACCCATATCGGAATTGATATTGAGCTTGTTCAATCGAATACGAGTTGAATCTTCAAACAATAGCTCAAGCGATCGATCGTCTCTAGCGAGTTCTTTAAAAAAGGAATTTGACGAATGGAGGTTACTTCCTTCCAATGCCAGCTGGTAACACTTTTTATAATCCCCCAGATATCTTGTGGCTTGGATGAACAAGGTGCGGTCCGCTTCGGTCAGTTTATTGGAAGATTTGAGTTGATCGAAATATCCGGAAGCTTTCTTCATTTCGAACAATTTATAATTGCTGATCGCAGCGCGACGAACGTATTCCCAATCGGTTTCAATTTTCGTTTCTTCTTTCAGGAATTTGTCCGCGAGCTCATTGTACATCTCTGCACACTCAGCGTATTCCATTCTTGAATAATGATCATCTGCAATCTTTGCTTTTAATTGAGCAAAGATCAATGTCGGAAACAGTAGTAATGTTATTAAAAGGCGCATATCAGAAATAACGAGGGGAGTTGAGCCCATTTTTCTTTGGGCGAATATCATATTGAAGGATCAATTCATGGGATCCGGATTGGTACGTTCTCAATCCATTTATCGGGAAATCATACACGTAGCCGATATTGAACGTATTCTTGATGTTGTATACTACATTGACACCCATTGATTCATGGTATCGATACATTAGACCTGTCCATAGTTTTTCATACATCAAGAGGCTTAGGTTTACATCTGCCGTAATTGGAGCCCCCGGAGTGAATTTGATCAATGTAGATGGCTTCAATTTGAAAACAGAGTTAAGATCAAAAACGTATCCACCTGAAATGAAAAAGTGTCGGGTATTTAAAAGTTTCGGAAGATTGTCGATCGACGAAACGGTAGCCGCCTCCAATAAACGAGGAACTGAAATTCCAAGAAAATGTTTGTTCCCGTAATAGTAAATACCAGCTCCAATGTTCGGCTTTGTTACTGACGTTACTTGTCCAAAATAGGGGTCGCTCAGATCATTTACCTGTACATTTGAAAAGTCGTATCCAATGGCATCCACACCAAAAGAAAGTCCGGCGGAGATGCGATCTTCTTTTTTGTTCAATTTAATCCCTGAGCTAACATCTACATATGCAGACGTTCTTTCACGATCACCAATTTGATCATGCACAAAGTGACCACCGATCCCTACTGCCTTGTGTAAAATCGGACTATGCGCGGAAAACCATTGTGTCATTGGGGCTCCTTTGAAGTTGATCCATTGAAATCTTCCAATAGCAACAAGAGAAGTAGCATCTCTACTTCCTGCATAAGCTGGATTGAAGTGGAGGGGGTTGTACATGTACAATGACATCTGTTCATCTTGCTGAGCAAAGATCGAACTCGTACAAACCAATAAAGTAATTAAAGCTAATTTTTTCATTTTCGTCTTATTATCAGTATTGTACTTCGATGTAACCATTGTAAACCGTATTGGCATCATCATTCAATCGAATCACATAGAAATATGTTCCTACAGGAACTTTTCCATCATTACCACCTACAGCTGAACCTCGGTTCACTGATCCATCCCAGTCATTGTTGTATGGTGATGCGAAATAGATCAATGTACCCCAACGGTTGTAGATCTCTACTTCCGCCTGAGGATAGCTTTCAATTCCATTGATCTCCCAATAATCGTTATGACCATCTTGATCAGGCGTAGCTAAAGTTGGTATGAAAATGCAATCACTGTTGTATTGCACAAGAATATTGGAGGAATCTGCAGCACTACATCCAAATGCATCAGATACCACTACCACATACCAGCCACTTTGTTCAATTGTCATATTCGACAGGACCACTGTAGCTTGATCACTTGCGAAGCCAGCCGGCCCCGACCAGTCATAAGTTATTCCTCCCGAAGCAGAAAGCGTTAGACCTTCACCCGGACAAATTAGAGTGTCTGAAGGGGATGAATTGGCCGGGATATCAGTATTTACAGTGATAAATAAACTGTCGGCATTATGACATCCAAGAGCATCAGTTCCATCTACATAATACCATCCCTCATTCGCTTCGTTCGCATTTAAGATAACAGGTGCATTATTACTGCTTGTAAATGAGTTAGGTCCATTCCAGCTATATGATGTCGCACCTGTTGCTGACAAACCGATGGTAGCGTCTTCACAGAACGTGTTGCTTTGTCCTGTGCTGTTCAATGTTAAATTCGGCAATGCAGCAACAGAAATATAAATGGAATCGGAACTTGAACAACCATTTGCGTCAGTTGCAATAACAATATAGTATCCTTGACTTGAAGAAGTGACACTATTGAGATTAACAGAAGCTCCTGTACTGCTGAAGCCAGATGGGCCGGTCCAAGCGTATGTTGAAGCACCCGAAACAGACAAAACTGCAGATTCGTTCAAACAGATAATTGAATCGGTATCATTTACGGATAACGTCAATGTCGGTAAAGCATTGATCGTTATGTTTTGACATGTGGAAGGACCGGAACAACCGGAAACTGTGACATAAACACAATAGTTACCTTGATCTGTATTGTCAACAGATAAAAGATTGATCGTTGATGAAGAGGAATTGAATCCGGAAGGACCTGACCAGGTATAGGTGGCTGATCCATCCGGATGATTACCCGTTAGTGTAACATCGGTACCAAGACAAGGAGTAGCATCATTGACAGCGATAGTAGGTGCTGTAGGCGCTCCAGGATTTACCACACTGAATGGACCAAATTGATTCGAACAACCGTTTCCATCGGTAAGATTCAGAAAATAAGTTCCTGCTGGAATACCTGTTAAATTAGATGCAGAGCCAACGGTAGTTCCAGAGCCGTTGATCCAGTTGTAGGATAAAGTAGGGGCTCCCGATCCACTGGCTCCTGTTAAAGAACCGTTTGAAGCACCACAGTCAGCATCATTCGACGTGGGATTTACAGATAATGTAGGCAATGCATTGATCGAAACAGTTGTATTAGCTGTTGCAGTACATCCACTTGTCGTTCCTGTTACGGTATAAGACGTTGCACTCAAAGGAGAAACATTAATTGAAGATCCGTTTTGTCCCGAGCTCCAAGAATAGGTCGAAGCACCAGTGGCAGAAAGAGTAACTGACTGACCTGCGCAAATAGCTACGTTTGGACCATTCGTAATTGACACGGTCGGATTTGGAATAACAGTTACCGTAGCATCCAGAGTTTGCTTATAGCCACAAAGACCAGTTACCTCACAGATGTAGGTTTGGGTAGTTGATGGTGAGACTGTCACAGACTGAGTTGTACTTCCATCATGTTCCCAGTAATAGGAGGTAGCACCAGCAGGAGCGGTTAACGAGGTTGATTGTCCCTGACAAATTGGTGCAACGTTAGCAATGTCTGGGAATTGAACACCTGATTCTGCAGTAATCGTGTAATTACAGATATCACCGGCGTAGCCATCGACCATGAGGTAATAATCACTTCCAACTGTTAGGTTATTCGCTGTGATAACAAATCCGGTGCTACTTTCTTCGAAATTTGATACAGGCACGAAACTACAGCAATTAGTTCCTGAAAATATTTGCATTTGAATACCTCCACTTGGATAGTTACCTACCCAGCAATCATAAATATCTACTTGAAGGGTAGCTGTAGTTGATGCTGCGGTAAACTTGATCCAAGAATTATTATTTATGATCACGTCAAAAGCGGGTGATCCAGTTCCCCAAGGCCCTGCTTGACCAAAGATTCCTCCTGTATTTATTCCATCTGGTTGATTTACACCGGCGGACGTTTCATTATTTCCAAACATGTTACACGGACGGTCTGCAGTATACGCGGCACTCGTGGAGGCAGAATACCCGTTGATGTCACAGATGTAAAGTGCATTGACACAATTGTCATTGGTTGCAGTCGAAACGCAAAAACCAAAAGTTCCCTGTGAACTTCCATACCCAAAGTATCTTAAAAATACGGTAGATCCTGGAGTTAGACCAGAAGCGTTAATGATAGGTAGTAGATCGTTTGAACTACCAGGATAAGATGAATTGTCATCTGAACAAGCAATCTGACTAAGCGTGGAACATGTTCCAGAATACAACACCATAACTCCATCTGTAATGGCTCCCGCACCAATGTTCGGCTCTGACATGATCGTTATATTTCCAGTACTTGGAACAGTAATAGCAAACCATACATCGTGTGAAGAAGAGCTGAAACCTCCTTGTTGTGGTGCACTTCCTCCAACACAAGAAGAAGGAGTAGGAGCAGTTAAAGAAGCAGTTGAACCTACAGTTGTAAACTGAAGGTACTGACAAGAGGAGGTTACTTCAGGGATCTGAATAGCATTACAAGCCTCATCATTGCTTGGTGCAGCGGTTGCAGCGCCAGTGACGCAAATCTGGAAATCTCCTGAATTGCCTGCGTAATAATCGTAAACTCTAATGAAATAGGTTTGTCCTGGGATCAATCCAACTAGGTTCACGGTTTCAATTTCTGACGAAAAGGTATTGTCGGTACAATTCAATGACGTTAATCCAGCACAGCTTCCACTGAACACTTGAACGACCAGGTCGATATTGTCAATTGGATTTACGGTAACTGTCTGAACACTATTAGTAGCGACAAACTTATACCAAACATCATCGTCTGCATTTCCTGCACAACCAGACTGGGATTGCGTCGCACCATCAGTTGTTCCCGAAGTATATGAACAAGTTGTGTTGACCGGTAATGTCACGGCACCTGCGCAATTGTTATTGGAAGGGGCTGAAGGAGGATTAGCAACACACACTGTAAAATCTCCTGATCCAGCACCTGCACCATAATGGTAGATTCTGAATCTGTATACTTGTCCAATGGATAGTCCAGTTGCATTTATCGTCTCAGTAACTCCGTTTCCGCCATCATCCTTACATACGATACTTACCAATGAAGCACATGAGCCGGAAAATAATTGAACCACGGGGTCAAAACTAGCGCCTGCGGTAACGATGATCTGCTGTGATGTAGCAGAAGCAGTGAATTGGTACCATACGTCATCATCAGCATTTCCGGAACATCCCGGAAGGTTCTGTGTCATCCCTATAGTTGATCCTGAAACAGGGACGCAAGTTGGGTTAACATTTATTGAAGTGGCAAAAGAGCAATTGTCCGCTTGAGAAACACCAGTAAAGGCGATAAGGACAAAACTTGCCAGCTGTAAGATCTTTTTCATGGTCTTATTTGATTCGATGAATATCAATTGGCTCCAATCCATACGAAAGGATCATTTCCTTGATGGTCACTGGAGAAAACTGAGCTGGATTTTCGCTTCTGGTCAAGTTCTCTTCAACGTAGAAAATGATCTCTCCTCGATGACTTTCAGACTTATATTTTATCTGCGTGGATTTAACTTCTTCAATGGTTAGAATCTTTTTTTCTAGGCTTGTGGTCTTAGCTTGATCTAGTTCTCCTGAAAATGAGTAGCTAAAACTCTGAGAATGTCCGTAAAAACCAAATAGGCAGGTGATAGTAGCAAACAGAATTGACTTCATCTTACTTGAATTGTTTAGTGTAGGTTTTGAAGAGGTCAAAAGTACGGAAATGTACTACTCAAGTCAAGTAAAAACGACTGAAAATCCGAGGTTTAGTGAGATTCTTGGTACTAAACCGATTAATGGAACTACAAATTGATTTTTTTGAACGTGAATTCGTATTGAAGATCATCTTTTTCGATCGAACCTTCTAATTGGTCGGTTAACATTCTGATCAGTTCAATGCCAAAACCTGGATTGTTTCCAACCGTATGCCATTTGTTTTTATCCTTGTAGGTGATCTTAAAGCTATCATTCTCCAAGTGACTGAAAATAATTTCAATATTCAATTGATCACCTTTCGAATGTTTGATCGAATTTGTGATCAGCTCGTTAAGTATTAGTCCCACTGGAACAACTGTTTTCATTCCTATGCTTTCAAGATTAGAATCGTAGGAAATCGACATGTTGGTTTCGGTCTTGTGCAATGCTTTGATATCGTTAATTAATTCTTCAAAATATGATTTGAAATCGATCAAAGCGAGCGATTTCTCATTGTACAACTTCTGATGGATCAGAGAGATAGTCATGATCCTTCCCATTGCCTCTTCAAAGGATTTTTGGGCCTCCTCATTTTTCAATTCATTGGCCTGCATTCTCAATAAACTAACAACGATCTGTAAGTTGTTTTTAACCCTGTGATGTACCTCTTTTACTAGGATCTCATTTTCATTGTTCTTTGTTGCAATTAGTAGATTTTGTTTCTCCAATTCGATGTTGGCTTCCTTCAACTCGTTGACTGAGTGCTCCTTCAAACGAAGATATTCATAGAGTAAATATGAAATTATTCCAATTGCAAAAATGACTTCGATCATCAAACCAAGCTTCTCAGGAAAGGATAGCACCGTCAGTTTTTGAATGTTCGAATTCAGTACCCATAAATAAAAATAGACGATCGATAAAAGATGTAATCCAATGAAAAAAATGGCCCATTTAATACCTAATCCAACTAATGAGAAGAGGACAATTGCTACTATCCAAATTAGATCTGAATAATGCAATGTATTGTCCAGAGTGTTAAGCGAATAGATTACAAGGATCGAAGCTGAAACACTGAATACCTGATAAATGAAAATGTAGTTTTTACTAAGTTTTACATATAAAAGTGTAAACAATGAAAGGCAAAAAACAATAAAATAGATGAATGCCGCCTTAGTATGATAACCAATAAAAATTGCCGACAGAATAGCAAAAGCTACGATGAATAGAAATAACAATCGCCACGCAATCGTATATTTTATTCGTTGGTAGTAGCTTAATGAGGAGTCTAAAACAGGTGTGTACAAACCCATCTGATAAATTTAAGAAAAATTATGGAGCATAGCCAATTGATGTAACCTTCAGGTTTGAAAGGTTAAAACCATTCATTTTTAGAAGAGATAGATCAGCTGAAAGTTGATAGGTTGATAAGTCACTATAACTTACTCTCTCTGATAAACCCTGCCTACCGGATGGAATTTCATTTAATTTGATCGAAGCAGGAAACATTCCAAGGTTTGAATAGTCTTTTTTCAAAACAAAAAAGAGGTTCCCTTGAAAATCAGATGTAGAAGTTTGATATATGCTCTTTTCGGAAATAGGCGATGATGTATTGATCAGACGCAATTCATGATGAATATATGGTCCTTCTGCTATAGATACATTGGACGAACCATCCTCGTTTTCCATGCCACCAACAACTTCGCTATGATAATTGTAGTTGATCATCAGAATACCATATTTTGGATTAATAACCATTGTGTCTACTGGAATCCCTTTAGAAAAGATCACTTCACAGATAGGATTGTTTTTATAATAAAAAGTGGTTTTTCCATCGGGTTCATTACCAAGCATTTCACGTTTTAACACTACATTTCCTAGCTTGTCATATCTGGTGAAGATGTATTTTCTTCCATGACGATGCAACGGAATCGTTGATTCTCTTTTCCCATTACTCCATAGAAAAACTTCAGTTGTATCTGAGTATCCATAGATCTGGATCCATCTGCTTCCATCCTGAAATTTATAAACTTGGATCGTGTCTTGAGAAAAGACCCTAAGACAAAAGAAAAGAAGTATAATTGATAGTCTCATGTCAACTTCTTTGCAATTAATATTCCAATTAATCGATCAGCAAAGTATTCTTTCGAATTGCTCTCAGGCTATTGATCAAATGTTCCATATCATTGTCAGTGTTGAATGCCTGATATGAGAATCTGATAAAGATCTCATCTCCCTTTTGAGTGATCGGAATTTCAATATTATAATCTGTAAAGAGCATTCGTTGCAATTCTAAAGGCTTTTGAGTCTTTATTCGTGTAGCGCTGATCTGTCCGTAAAAATCAGTTGAAATGGGAGCTAATGGAACTGCATTAAGCTCTTTTGATAATATGGTGGTGTATTCAAGTACTTTTTGCTTACAAATCTTTGTTCGTTCTTTCCAGTTGAATTCTTCCATGAATTCTATGCAGGCTGGGATGGTCAAAAACGCAGAGAAGTCCCGTGTTCCATTGAATTGGTGATAATCAAAGAATTTTGATTTGCTTGGAAATGCCGCTTTATACCCCCAGGATATGATTAATGGGTCCAGCTTTTCTTGCCATTCCTTTTTACAATAAAGAAAAGAGCATCCTTTGGGAGCCATCATCCACTTATGGCAGGCCCCGGTGTAAAAGTCAGGATCAAGTTCCTTGATATTTAACTCAATATGTCCAGGAACATGGGCGCCATCAATAAAAACAAGTAGGCCTCTTTTTTTTGCTTCAATACAGATTTCTTTTACCGGCAATATTAAGGCTGTTGCGCTTGTGATCTGACTAATAAAGACCAGTTTGGTTCGTTCAGAGTATCCAGCAAAAAATTCTTTTACGATGGTTTCTTTATCTGTAATAGGGAGTGAAATAGGTTGTTTGATGTACTTAGCACCAGTTTTTTCACAATAGTATTCCCAGGTTCTGTCGCATGCCCCATATTCAAGATCGGTAGTTAAAATTTCATCACCAGGTGAAAATGACAAGGACTTTACCACAAGATTTACAGCATAAGTAGGATTCGTTACAAAAACGATGTCTTCATGATCGCAATGCACATAGTTGGCCAAGCTAAGGACACTTTGTTCAAGATGATCATAGCCATCACGAATGATAAACTGAACAGGTTCCTGTTCCAGGATCATTTGCCAGCGCTGATAATCAGCGAAAATTGGTTTTGGACATGCTCCAAATGACCCAAAATTCAGGAACGTGATATCAGGTCTTAATAGAAATTGATCTTTAATGTCGTTCATCGGGATAGGCTTAATTACTGATTTATTGATTATCTGTATGGCTTGGTTTATTCATTCTTTTTCCACCGATCAATGCAAGGACCAATGCAGTGAATGGAAGTAGCATCATGAATTGGTACAGGTGTAATCCAATAATTCCAAATAAGGCAGCACCGATGACTGGAAAGACGGCCATTGCAAATGAATTGATCGATTCTGATATACCCATGATCTCACCTTGATTTTTGTGATCCGCGTGAATTGAAATGAGTGCATTGAAGGTAGGGAAGCATAGGGAAAGCCCCAGGTTCATCGTGTAGTAAAAAGCAATGAACAGGTATAAGTTAGAAGTCATTGTAATACTGAATAATCCAATAACACAGAGTGTGAGTCCGATAAGAAGCGTATTGTATTCACCAAACTTTTTAATGAAACGTTTTGAGAGAAATGCCTGATTGAACGCTAGAAAGAGTCCTACAATAAATAAAAAGAAACCAAGCTCTTTTTCTTCGAAAGAAAACATATCGATCAGATACAAAGCAATTGTTGAGATATAAAAGGCCATCATTGTAGCGAAAAACATTTTCACTGTAAAGATCACTTTGATCATTGAAGATGGATTCACTGCTTTGACTCGTGCGGGAATGAAGATCATGTGCCAGATAGGAGTCTTTTTTCTTACGGTTCTTTTTTCTTCAGGATGAGATTCTTTTAACCAAAGGCTGATCGTGAGTAAAGTGATCGATGAAATGACTATTGCAACGATCATTGTCCCATAGAAACCCAATGAGGTAGAAGCAGTCAATCCTCCTAGTCCAGGGCCAATGATCATTCCGATTCCTGCGATTCCTCCTAGATATCCAAAAATATAGGATTTCTCTTCTCTAGTCGTGATGTCTGAAACATACGCATTGGTGACAGATGCATTACCCCCAGTTACACCGTCAAGAATCCTGGAGAAAGCAATGATCCATAAGGGCAAGGCCAAACCAAATATTGGATAATCGGGTAAACTCAAGGCCAGCACAAATACGAACCAGCTGAGAAGTGTGCCGGCCTGACTTACGAGAAGTATCGGTTTTCTTCCTTGCTGATCAGATAGTGCACCAAGAAAGGGTGCTCCAATGAATTGAAAAGCAGAGTAGCAGGTGAGGAGTAGTCCATAAACCCACTCAGGGGCACCATAATTCTTCACAACAAAAGGAAGTATTGGCATCAGGATACTGAAGCCAAGAACATTTACCAATGTTAAGAGGTAGGCGGGGATCAACCTTTTTTGCATCCTGTAAAAATAAAAAAAGGCAGACCTAAGCCTGCCTTTTTCATGAATCATTTCTAATTATAAGTGCATGAAATCCTTTTTCGCAAGTAATTCATCTTCTGTTTCTCTGTAATCAGGGTCGTCTACACAGCAATCAACCGGACAAACCGCAGCACACTGTGGTTCATCATGAAAACCTACACATTCAGTGCATTTGTCATGAACGATATAATATACATCCATATTAACCGGTTCAAAAGGCTTGTCTGCCAGGATCTCATAACCGTCCAGCGTGTTAATGATGCCTTTCAATGTTGTTCCATCCGAATATTTCCACTCAGCTCCTCCTTCGTAGATAGCATTGTTTGGACATTCCGGTTCGCAAGCACCGCAGTTAATACATTCTTCTGTGATCATTATTGCCATATCGCCAGTGTTTGGTTTGCAAATATAGCAACGCTTTATTAAACGAATTGTTTAAAAAAAGTAAAAATTGAGTTGGGTGTGGTTAGTCCGCCCAATCTTGGCTAAATTCGCAGCGTGGAAAGAAATCAATTGATCACCGCATTTGCGCAACTGGGAATGGTCATGGTACATCTTGGTGAGAACAAGGAATGGCCAGGATTCCAGATCGGTTTGTCTGAGCAGGAGTATAGTGACTTAAATGTGCTCATACGAAGACAGCAATCCTTTAACGGTTGGTTTATCGAGTCAAATGTTAGATCATCCTTATTAGCCTTGGGTCAATCACTTGATGTTTCACAGCTCAGCGAGTGGACTTCAAAATATTCATATTCTGATCATCCGAAAAGAGTAGGGATCATCATGGCAGGAAATATTCCGCTGGTTGGATTTCATGATTTTCTTTGTGTTTTATTGTCTGGGAATATTGCGGTTTGTAAGTTAAGTTCAGATGATAAAACTCTTCTTCCCGCATTGACTGATGCTTTGACAAAATTTTTACCTGAAGTAAAAGAGCGATGTGAATTTGTCGTTGGTCCCGTAGGAAAAATCGATGCCGTGATAGCTACTGGGAGTGACAACAGTACAAAGTACTTTGAACAATACTTTGGAAAGTATCCACATGTTTTTAGAGGGAACAGGACATCAGTTGCGGTGATTTCAGGCGAAGAGTCAAGTGAAGAGCTAAGAAAAATGGGGGAAGATATCTTTCAATATTTTGGTTTGGGTTGTAGAAATGTCTCTCACTTGATCATTCCAGAATCATTCATACTGGATCGATTTTTTGAAGCGATCGTAGATTTTGGAGAGGTGATCAATCATCATAAGTACGCCAATAATTACGATTACAATCGTGCTGTTTATCTGTTGAATCAGCACGAGATCCTGGACAATAACTTTCTTTTGCTTAAGGAATCAGAAGAACTTTTTTCACCTCTATCCATGATCTTTTATCACAGGTATAAGGATGTTAGTGAAGTCGAAAAATACCTTAAACAACACGAGGAAAAGATCCAATGTGTCGTTGGTAAAGGGCATTTGCCATTTGGAACCGCTCAGTGTCCGATGTTGAATGATTATGCAGATGGTATTGATACCATGCTTTTTCTGAATCAGCTTTAATCTTTGAATCTACGAAGATCCGATGACTCAAATGTCCATTCGGGCGTCCTTATCATTCCTTCATTGGCTCTATACCATGGAGAGATGTCCTGATCTAAAGGATTAACCAATATGTGGGTTTCCTGGGCAGGCATATAGCTTTGAGAAAGAAGAAAAAGTTTATTTCCCGAATTATCAATTGCAACATCCATCACAGTAACAGCGTGTCCGTAAGGATTCCCTGACTGAATGAAAACATCTCCAGATTGTATGTCTTTTATATTGTGAATGGGTATAAGCTCCTTTTTAAGTGAAGCGGTGTTTGCATAAGAGAATACATATTTCATGTATTTTCTGAACGATTTGTAAGATCTGTCCTGCGAATATTCGATAAAATATCTTGGTTTTCCGTCGGAAAGAAAATTAAAATGAATTTTTTCGAATTGCTCGGTCTCGAATAGATATTCTCCCCGCAATCGCATTACAGCATCAGCACATTGCTGAAGATCAACTTGATCTATATCTTGTTGGATTACCCCACATGATGCGGCCTGATTAACCTTTTGCTGTCCGTTGTAAAGCAAAACCTTATGGTCAGAAGGATGTAGACTAGAATGCCTCAAATAGTGACCAAAAGAGGATGAGTCTAACTCAATTCGTTCATAGTTTTCAGGACACAAAAATCGCTCTGATAATTTATTCCCATTAGGGTTCAGGATCATTTTAGAGCTTGAATCGTTGAGTTGATCTCTACGATCGATTTGTACTTCCAATTTCTGAGCTTGGCAACCTGAGATGATCAAGAGTAAAGAAAAGACGATTTTCATGCGACAATTTTATCTGAAAATGCTTCTTGATCAATTAGTAACAGACCCAAATGTGTTATTTTTGAATCATGAGACTATTCCTCGTATCAATTATGTTTCTTTTTCTCTCGGGTTGTATGGCTACAACTGGGGTTGAGGCTGAATTGAATATTGATTGCACAGGACATTATTTGAAGGTTAAAGACCAGGAATTTAGAGTCTGTAACAAAGAAATTCTTGAAGAACTGAAGCAGGAAGATAAAGTTTTGGTCAGAATGAAAAAAATTGACAATTGCTCTTCAGATGAGATTGTTTGTATGATGTTTCATCCCTACGAATACGACGTAAAAGTTCAATTTTTGAGAAAGATTTGATCTTATTTTGATCGTAATGCAAGTAGTTTTTCTCTGATTGAGATCAATCGCTCAAGAACGTCATTATTGTCGGCTATTCGTTCGTCTGAATCGGCAGATTTTTTAGAGCGAAGTGCCTTTTTTGCACCATCCAAGGTGTAACCATTAACTTTTACAAGTTCAAAGATCCGGTTGAAATTTTCGATGTCTTTGACAGTGAACAGTCGATTTCCTTTTTTATTCTTTTTAGGATTTATGATCGAAAATTCCTTTTCCCAAAAGCGAATGAGCGATGTGTTCACTTTGAACATCTCAGCGACTTCTCCAATCGTATAGTACAATTTAGTGAGTGATCCAGTGTCGACCATCGGCTTAAAAATGCGTTTGAATTATTCCCGAAAATAGTTATAATTTTGCAACCTCTATGCAAGGAATACTGTTCAAATTCAATTTATTAATCCTGTTTGGAATAATCATTCCTTTGAGTGGGATTGGACAGAATTCTGTTTCTGATAGTCTTCGAGTTACTTCGGCCGATTCTGTGGTAGTGAAGGATACAATTGTGAAAAATCCAAAGCAGGTAGATGAGATCATTTCCTACGCAAAAAAGTTTCTAGGAACTCCATATCAATGGGCAGGAACTACTCCGTCAGGTTTTGATTGTTCAGGTTTTATCTATTACATCATGGGTAGTTTTGGACTAAGTTTATCACGAACAGCAGGAGGTTTAGCAGAGTTTGGACGAACAGTGAAGTTGTCAGAGTTAAGGCCTGGAGATCTTATGTTTTTTAAAGGTAGAAACACATCTTCCTCTCAGATCGGTCACGTAGGAATGGTTGTGGAAGTGAAACCTGACGCGATCATGTTTATACACTCATCGAGTTCAAGGGGAGTGGTGATCGATAATTTTAAAACGAGCTCATATTACATTCCTCGTTTTATTAAAGCGAAGCGCTTAGATTATGGTGAGGAGGATAATAAGTAAGGAATGAGCGATTCAACATTCAACGGAAGGAATCAATGGCTATTTGTTATTTTGTCAGGCTTGTTCATTACAAGTGCAATAACCGCTGAACTCATTTCAAATAAATTGATCGAAATACCGATCAGTTTTTCGTTTTTTGATACTTCTTTAGGACCTTTCACGACAATTGTTGGGGTATTACCTTGGCCAATCGTCTTCCTTTTGACGGATCTGATGAACGAGTTTTATGGTCAAAAGGCTGTAAGAAGATTAAGTTGGATCACGTCGGGAATGATTGCCTATTGCTTCATTATTGTAACATTAGCGATGTCTCTTCCAGCGAAAGAAATACCTGGCTCCGGATTGGCCACGGACAAAGAATTCAATATTGTTTTCGGGCAGGCACAGATGGTAATTGTGGGAAGTATAGCAGCATTCTTAACATCTCAGTTGATCGATGTTTTTGTTTTTCACCGATTAAAAGAGAGGACGGGAAATAAATACATTTGGTTAAGAAGTACAGGGAGTACTGTATTTTCTCAGCTCATAGATACGTATGTCGTTTTGTATATCGGTTTTGTATTGCCGGGAAATATGAAGTGGAGTGACTTTATGACCATAGCACCAACTAATTACGTGCTGAAGCTATTAATTGCCGTCTCACTTACACCTTTGATCTACCTTGGCCACTATCTGGTCAGGAATTATCTAAAAACGGATCGTTAGGTGTTTGATTTCTTGTATCTCAGATGCCAGAGAAGGAACAGAATTGAACTGATTGCTAGTCCTATTCCGAAAAGAAAAGCATTTATGATTGTTTCAGGCGTGCTGTCATAGAGCCATAAAGTTGCCAGTGATCCAACCATGATTCCAATTTCCAAAGCAATGAACATGGTGCCCGCTCCGACACCTCTACGATCTTCAGGGGATAGATCTGCTGTCCATGCCATTAGTGTTGGGCTGGAAATACCAGTTGCAACTCCGAAGATCACTGCGGCAATGGTGTAGGTGATTATAGAATCGGATGTACCAATGAGTATCATGCTCAGCAAAAGAACAGATGTACCTATCAATAAGGTTTTTCTTCTGCCAATCTTGTCAGAAAGTTGGCTGGTAAACAAGCGAATAAAAATGGTAGATAATACATAAAAAGCGAAGAACCAACCTTTATTGTCGATCTCCAGGTAACCGGACATGTCTGGCGTAAGGACGAAAATAAGACCGCTACTTGGTGCAGTGAGCACCATCACGATCGCTGCTGGAAGAACAGAAGGTTCTATGACATCACTGAATTTAATCTTTAGGTGCGATGCCTTGAATTTTTCTGGTTGCTGGAGTGTCTCCTGAGTTCTTACGATCAAGATACCGGCGATCGCTGCAACACCGGCGGACACCATGAACAGCCCATTGATACCTATTTGGTCCGCAATGATCGAACCTGTCGCTTGACCGACACCAATTCCTAATGAAATAAAAGTTCCCCAGATACCCATTCCTTTGCCTCGACGATCAGATGGTAAGAGATCGGTTACAAGTGCTGTTGCCCCTGTAGGTAGGAAGCCAGCACTAAAACCATGAAGAAATCTAAGCATCAAGAAAAAATGAACAGAAAGAGAAAGTGGATAAAGTAAGCTTACGAGAAAGCTGATGATGAGTCCAATGATCATTACTTTCTTTCGGCCTATCTTGTCGGATAATTTACCAGAAAATGGTCGCGAAAGACCTGCGGAAATGGTAAAAATGGAAATGATCAATCCTTTTTGACCTTCACCTCCCAAATTGGTAATAAAATCGTTCAATTCAGGGATGATCAGATTGAAACTCGTCATGAACAATAGCATTGTAAAACAAAGGATCCAGAAATTGCTATTGTACTGTCGAAACATGGCCGCAAAAATAGCTATTAAAAAAGTATTTATTTACTTAGCGTAAAATTTGATGGATGAAAAAGGAAGCGACATTTGGTGCGGGCTGCTTTTGGTGTATAGAAGCGTGTTTCGAGGATTTTAATGGTGTAACGGAGGTCTATCCCGGATATGCTGGTGGACATAAAGAAAATCCAACGTACGAAGAAGTATGCAAGGGTACGACTGGGCATGCTGAAGTTGCTAGAGTAGTTTACGATGATGATTTGGTATCATTTGATGACCTTTTGGAGGTGTTTTGGTTCGTGCATGATCCGACACAGTTGAATCGTCAAGGAAATGATATCGGTACTCAATATCGCTCAGTATTATTCTATCACGATGAACATCAAAAGGAAAGGGCTGATTTCTTTAAGCAGAAACTCACTGCCGATGGTGTTTGGGAAAATCCAATTGTTACGGAGATCGTTGCGATCAATAATTTTTATGCGGCAGAGGATTATCACAAAAATTATTTTGAGTTGCATCCAGAGAATATGTACTGTCAGTCAGTGGTTCGCCCGAAGGTTGAAAAATTCAAAAAGGTATTTGCGGATAAGTTAAAATAAAAAAGGGGCGAATGCCCCTTTTTAAATATCTATGAATCAAAACTTATTTGATTGCATCTGCTCTTTTCTTGTATTCTAATGCCTTTTCAGAGTTCCCAAGAGATCTGTGAATCTGGAATAGAATATTCAATACATCCTTATCTTCAGGGATTTTAGAGATGTACTTTTCCAATGGAATCAACGCTCTTTTATAAAGATCATCCGCTTCCGCAAGCATCACATTGTATTTTGGATCACCAAACTTTAGCTGATTAGCTGCAGTTTTTGTGTCTCCTGCCCAAGTAACCAAATGAGCACCCAACTGATAAAGCGCATCAATATAATCACCATCGATCTCTAAAGCTTTATTCAATGCTTGTTCAGCTTTGTCATTTTGCTTCAAATCAATATAGATTGTACCGATCGTGTAGTGAAGTTGCTTGTTGTTCGGATCTTTAGAAATTGCTTCGTTAAGCGCAGCTTCAGCTCCTGCAGCATCTCCAGCGTCGATGTTGATGTTTACCAACTCTAATAACAAGTCCTTATCTGAAGGATACTTTTTTCTTCCTTCTGCTACGATCGCTTTTGCTTTTTCACTGTCACCACCTTTTCGGAATGCACTTGAAGCCAATACGTATGAAATAGCACCACGATATCCAACAGCAGCAGTTTTTGCATAATTATCACCTGCTTTGATGAACTCATTTCCTTTTTCATAGCACAATGCACCATTGAATAGGGAAGTTGTATCGATTTCACTTACAGCAGTTAAAAATTCTGCTTGAGTCGAATAAAGTTCACCTGCTTCCTTGAACATTTCATTCTTATAAAGCATGTTCGCATAAGGATCAAGTAAGGCTCTCTTCTGATAAACAGCATCCTTTATGTCCTTGTCATATTTGTCGCTGACATCAAAACCTTTCTTGTATGCAGCAATTGCAACTTCCAAAGCATCCTCTCCAGCAAGCTTCAGGAAATTTGTGTCTGCAGCCTGCATTCCAACAAAAAGGAAATTACTGTAGATCTCTCCCTTGTAATAAAGCGTCTTAGGACTTTCTTTGGTTTCAGGATGTTCTGCAGCTAGATCAATAAATCCTTTTGCTGCGATCAATGCTTTTTTAGCATTCTCGATGTCTCCTGTTGCCATTGACATCTGGTATTTGTTTTTGAATTCAACTGCAGCACTGGTTTCATTCTTTTTTTGAGCAAGCGCTACTGTTGTGAACAAGCATACCCCTGCAATTGCTGAAATTTTAGTCATGTTGGTTTTCATTTTTTTCTTGTTGAGATGAAAATTTTCAATTATTCCACATCCGGCTTTTCAATATCCGTGCCATTCTCATTGCCTTCCATTCCTTCCATTCCGTCCATTTCTTCTTCATCCTCATCTTCACTTCTTGGAACACGCGCAACTGCTGCAATTTCCTGATTATTTTTCAAATTGATCAGTTTTACTCCCTGAGCTGCTCTACCCATTGTGCGAATGGTATCAATATGCATACGAATTGTGATTCCGTTCTTGGTAATGATCATCAGATCTTCTTCGTCCGTAACATTTTTGATAGCGAGAAGTGGTCCTGTCTTGTCTGTAATATTCAAGGTCTTAACCCCTTTACCACCTCTGTTCGTAATTCTGTATACAGGTTCATTGTCCTCTGGGTCGTTCAGATATGTTCTTTTTCCATACCCTTTCTCGGAAACAACAAGGATTGTAGAGTATACATCTTCGACACAGATCATTCCGATAACCTGGTCTTTACTGTCTGCAAGCGTAACTCCACGAACACCAGAAGCATTTCTTCCCATCGGACGAACTGTTGATTCGTTGAATCGAATAGCTCTTCCTGATGCCGTTGCCAATACAATCTCGTTTGTTCCGTTCGTTAGTTTTGCTTCTAATAATTCATCATTTTCACGGATTCCAATAGCATTAATACCATTTGAACGTGGTCTTGAATAAGCTTCAAGGGAAGTCTTCTTAATAACCCCTTGTTTTGTACACATTACGATAAAGTTATTGTCTACATATTCTTTATCGGTAAGGTCTTGAACCTTCACGTATGCCTTTACTTTATCGTCTTGAGGAATGTTGATCAAATTCTGGATTGCTCTTCCTTTAGAAGTTTTGTTTCCTTCAGGAATTTCGAATACGCGCATCCAGAAACAACGTCCTTTCTCAGTAAAGATCAACAAGTAGTTGTGGTTGGTTGCAACAAATAAGTGCTCAAGGAAATCAGCATCTCTTGTTGCTGATCCTTTTGATCCCATTCCTCCTCTGTTTTGAACTTTGTATTCATTCAAGCTTGTACGCTTGATGTATCCAGCATGTGAGATTGTGATTACAACTTCTTCATCGGCGATCAAATCCTCCATTCTCATTTCTGAAGCAGAGTATTCGATTACTGATCTTCTTTCATCACCGTATTTTTCTTTTACTTCAAGCGTTTCGTTCTTGATGATCTCCATTCTTCTGTGCTCGTTCGAAAGAATATCTTTCAAATCTGCGATCGTCTTCATCAATTCATCGTATTCAGCTCTAAGCTTATCTTGCTCAAGACCTGTCAACTGACGAAGTCTCATATCAACGATTGCCCTGGTCTGAATTTCTGATAATCCGAAACGCGCAGCAAGTTTTTCACGAGCGTCATCTGGACTTGCAGAAGCTTTAATGATCTCAATAACTTCATCGATATTATCTGAAGCAATGATCAATCCTTCCAAGATGTGAGCTCTTTCCTCAGCTTTTCTTAATTCATACTGAGTTCTTCTAACTACTACGTCATGTCTGAAATCAACAAAGTTTGAGATCAATTCCTTTAGTTTTAACAACTTCGGACGACCATCAACTAGACATATGTTGTTTACAGAGAATGAAGTCTGTAATGATGTAAACTTGTATAGCTTGTTAAGGACAACATTCGCAATCGCATCTCTTTTGATCTCATAAACGATACGCATACCGTTTCTGTCAGATTCATCACGTAGGTCAGAAATCCCTTCGATCTTCTTGTCGTTAACAAGTTCGGCTGTTTTTCTGATCAATTCAGCTTTGTTAACCTGATAAGGAATCTCAGTCACGATGATCTGCTCACGTCCGTTGTTTTCTTCGATCTCAGCTTTCGCACGCATTACAATACGGCCACGTCCGGTAAGTAACGCATCGCGCACTCCTTCGTATCCGTAAATGATACCTCCTGTAGGAAAGTCAGGCGCTTTTACATATTTCAACAACTCTTCGTCGTCGATCGCTTTATCATCTATATAAGCTACGATTCCATCAACAACTTCACTAAGATTGTGTGGAGCCATATTTGTTGCCATACCTACAGCGATACCAGCAGCTCCATTCACCAAAAGGTTTGGAACCTTAGTAGGTAACACTGTTGGCTCCTCCAAGCTATCGTCAAAGTTAGGGGAGAAGTCTACTGTTTCCTTGTCAAGGTCATTCAGCATTTCTTCTGCTATCTTGCGAAGTCTTGCCTCTGTATATCTCATTGCTGCCGGACTATCACCATCGACAGAACCAAAGTTACCTTGACCATCTACCAATGGATAACGCAAAGACCAAGGCTGTGCCATACGAACCATAGTGTCGTATACTGAACTATCTCCATGCGGATGGTATTTACCCAGAACTTCCCCGACAATTCTTGCTGACTTCTTATAAGGTCTATTTGAAAATACACCCAAGTCCTGCATACCATATAACACCCTTCTGTGAACTGGTTTGAAACCATCACGAACATCAGGTAGGGCTCTAGATACGATCACCGACATCGAATAATCGATGTAGGCCGACTTCATTTCATCTTCAATGTTGATCTGGATTATTTTTTCTCCGTCTGCCATTTTGTCTAAACATTAAATTTTAGCACATTATTTGTGCGGTTTTTAGCAAGTTCCGAAATTAGTGATATTCCAAGGAGTGGAGATGGTTGAAAACCCTGTTTTTACTAACAAAAATCTGTGGAAAATGACCTTTTTTTTGTACTTATCAACAATTTTTTCGTTTTACTTTTATGTGACGGCAGAATTGCACAATTTTAAACGCTAAAAGTGCCATAAATTATGGAAGCAAAATTTTCCCCAAGGGTGAAGGATGTGATCAGCTTTAGTAGGGAGGAAGCCCTAAGGCTAGGGAATGACTTTATTGCTGTTGAGCACATATTGTTGGGTTTGATCAGAGAAGGAGATGGGACTGGAATCAAAATTTTGAGTGAATTCCATCTGGATCTTAAACAGATCAGACAAGAGGTTGAACAGAGCTTGATGAAGTCGTCAAAAACGATCCATCAGAACATGACGAATATTCCTTTGGTTAAGCAGGCAGAAAAAGTCCTTAAAATGACTTACCTTGAGGCCAAACTTTACAAAAGTCCTGTCATAGGAACAGAGCACCTATTGTTATCAATTTTAAAAGAAGAAAACAGTTTTGCATGTAAAGTGCTGAACAAATACGGAGTCATATACGAAAATGCAAAAGACGAACTAGAAGCAATGATAGAAGAAAACACAACGCCAAGAGCTGAATTTCCTGGAGGACAGGAAGAGGAGGGAGAGCAATTCGCTCCTCAACGTAAACCGGTAGATCCAAAGTCAAAAACTCCGGTTCTTGATAATTTTGGACGTGATCTTACCAAAATGGCGGAAGCCGGTAAGTTAGATCCTATTGTAGGTAGAGAAAAAGAGATCGAGCGAGTAAGCCAGATCCTATCAAGAAGAAAAAAGAATAATCCGATTCTTATTGGTGAACCTGGAGTAGGTAAAAGTGCGATTGCTGAAGGGCTTGCGCTGCGCATTGTTCAGAGAAAAGTTTCCAGAGTTCTTTTCAATAAGCGCATTATTTCCCTTGACCTTGCTTCTTTGGTTGCAGGTACAAAATACCGTGGTCAGTTTGAAGAAAGAATGAAGGCTGTAATGCAGGAGATCGAAAAGAATCCTGATGTGATCCTTTTCATTGATGAGATCCATACGATCATTGGTGCCGGAGGTGCAAGTGGATCTTTGGATGCTTCAAATATGTTTAAGCCTGCTTTGGCTCGTGGAGAAATGCAGGCAATCGGAGCAACAACTCTTGATGAGTACAGACAGTATATTGAAAAGGATGGGGCTTTGGAGCGTCGTTTCCAGAAAGTGATGATCGAACCAACAACGATCGATGAAACCGTTCAGATCTTGAACAATATTAAAGAGCGATACGAAGATCACCATTCAGTTACCTACACAGATGAAGCGATTGCTGCTTGTGTAAAATTGACTGAACGATATATCACGGACAGACATCTGCCTGATAAGGCGATCGATGCTTTAGATGAGGTAGGTTCTAGAGTTCACTTGACGAATATTAATGTTCCTCAGGAAATATTAGACATAGAGGCTGAAATCGAAAAACTGAAGGAGCAAAAGAACGATGTTATCAAATCTCAGCAGTACGAAAAGGCGGCTGAATTGAGAGATAATGAACGAAAATTTCAGGAACAATTAGAAACAGCTAAAAAGAAGTGGGAAGAAGAGTCTAAAAGTAATCGCGTTGTTGTAACTGAGGACCATGTTGCTGAAGTTGTTTCAATGATGTGTGGAATTCCTGTAACGAGAGTTTCTCAGTCTGAGATGGGTAAACTTGCTAAAATGGGTGAAGAACTCAGAGGTAAGGTTATCGGACAGGATGATGCAGTAGCGAAAGTTGTTAAGGCGATTCAGCGTAACAGAGCGGGATTAAAAGATCCAAATAAGCCAATTGGTTCATTCTTTTTCCTAGGGCCTACAGGAGTGGGTAAGACTCAGTTAGCCAAAGAACTGGCGAAATATCTTTTTGATTCAGAGGATTCTTTGATCAGAATTGACATGTCTGAATACATGGAGAAATTCTCTATTTCCAGATTAGTTGGAGCGCCTCCGGGATACGTTGGATACGAGGAAGGTGGTCAGTTGACTGAAAAGGTGAGAAGAAAGCCATATTCAATAGTATTGTTGGACGAAATTGAAAAGGCCCATCCGGACGTGTTTAACTTATTGTTACAGGCATTGGATGACGGTCATATGACTGATGGTCTTGGAAGAAAGATCGATTTCAAGAATACAATTCTGATCATGACGTCAAACATTGGTGCTCGTCAATTGGCTGAATTTGGTTCAGGTGTCGGATTCGGTACCAAGGCGAAAGAAGAGCAAAGAGATGAAAATGCCAAGACAGTTATTCAAAATGCGTTAAGAAAAGCATTTTCTCCAGAATTCCTGAATCGTGTTGACGATATGGTCTTGTTTAGATCGTTGAATCGTGAAGATATTCACAAGATCATCGATCTTGAATTATCGAAGCTGTACAAGCGTTTGAATGATCTCGGTTATACAATTTCACTTACAGAAAAAGCGAAAGACTTTATAGTTGAGAAAGGATATGATGAGAAGTTCGGAGCTCGTCCTTTGAAAAGAGCAATTCAGAAATTCATCGAAGATCCTTTGGCTGAAGAGATCATTAAATCGAATCTTCATGAAGGTGACAAGATCAAAATCGATCTTGACCAAAAAGGGGAAGAGTTAACGGTTTCTGTCGATAAAGGAAAGGCGAAAACAAAAACAAAAGAATAAGAGTTATCTTAAAATAGAAAGGGAGGCAAATGCCTCCCTTTTTTGTTATATCTGGACCTTTTAGATCACAGACTTTTCCGATTCATTGATCTGTTTTCTAAAGACAATCTTTCCATCGAAGACATCCATTACAACGTTTTGAGTCTTGTCGATGTTTCCTCCCAATAATGCTTTGGACAATTCATTCAGCACTTGCTTTTGAATAAACCTTTTCACTGGTCTTGCTCCAAAGAATGGGTCATAACCGGCTTCAGTGATGTAATCGAATGCTTCCTGTGAGATCAATAAAGTAATTTCCTTTTCTTTTAAGGTTTTGCTCAATTGAGCTAGTTGAAGTTTTACGATTTCCTGAACATTTCCTTTGGTTAATGGAAGGAACATGATCGTTTCGTCAATTCTGTTTAAGAATTCCGGTCTGATCGTTTGCTTTAAAAGCTCAAGTACTTCAATTTTAGCCTTCTCAGTTGCTCTTTCGAATTCTGCAGGTTTGATATTGTCGAATTTCTCGTGGATCAAATGCGAACCAAGATTAGAGGTCATGATGATGATGGTGTTTTTAAAATTCACGACCCTTCCTTTATTGTCCGTAAGACGACCATCATCAAGTACTTGTAACAGCACATTGAAAACGTCAGGATGAGCTTTCTCGATCTCGTCCAAAAGGACAATAGAGTAAGGTCTTCTTCTTACAGCTTCTGTGAGTTGTCCGCCCTCGTCATATCCTACGTATCCCGGAGGGGCACCAACAAGGCGACTTACAGAATGCTTTTCCTGGTATTCACTCATGTCGATACGAGTCATGGCATTTTCATCGTTGAAGAGAAATTCCGCAAGGGCTTTGGCTAATTCTGTCTTTCCAACTCCCGTCGTACCAAGGAAGATAAATGATCCGATAGGTCGCTTTGAATCCTGTAATCCTGCACGTGATCTCCTTACGGCATCTGAGATAGCTTCAATCGCTTCATCTTGGCCAATAACTCTTTTTCTCAATTCATCTTCCAGTCTTAGTAGTTTGGATACTTCGCTTTCGACCATTTTACTCACTGGGATTCCGGTCCATTTCGAAACAACCTCTGCAATTTCCTCTGAATCTACTTCCTCTTTTATCATTTTGGAATTTGATTGCATTTCGACCAGCTTCGCTTTTAACGCTTCAAGGTTTTCTTCAGCTTCTTTTATTCTTCCATATCTGATCTCAGCAACCTTACCATAATCTCCATTTCTTTCAGCGGAATCTGCTTCAAATTTGAAGTTTTCAATGTCTTCTTTAGTTTTCTGGATTGAGTCTACAACATCTCTTTCCGCTTGCCATTTTGCTTTGAAAGCATCACGCTGTGAAGTCAATTCGGAGAGTTCTTTTTCTAAATGTTCCATTTTCTTGGAATCATTTTCTCGTTTGATAGCCTCTTTTTCAATTTCCAATTGCATGATCTTTCTCTCGATCTCATCCAGCTGTTCAGGTTTTGAGTTGATCTCCATTCTAAGTTTAGAGGCTGCTTCGTCGATCAAGTCAATCGCCTTGTCTGGTAAATGTCTATCCGTAATATAGCGTTGTGATAATTCAACAGCTGAAATGATCGCAGAGTCTTTTATCAGAACCTTATGATGATTTTCATATTTCTCTTTAATTCCTCTGAGAATTGAAATGGCATCTTCCGTGCTTGGCTCATCGACTAACACGGTCTGGAATCTTCTAACCAGTGCTTTGTCTTTTTCGAAATATTTCTGGTATTCATTCAAAGTGGTCGCACCAACTGCTCTAAGTTCACCTCTGGCAAGTGCGGGTTTTAAAATGTTTGCCGCATCCATTGCGCCTTCACCACCACCACCTGCACCAACAAGTGTATGGATCTCGTCAATAAACAAAATTATTTCTCCTTCGGCATTTATGACTTCTTTTACGACGGACTTTAGACGTTCTTCAAACTCCCCTTTGTATTTCGCGCCTGCAATTAAGGCTCCCATATCCAACGAATAAACCATCTTCGATTTTAAATTCTCTGGAACGTCTCCGGAGATGATCCTATGTGCGAGACCTTCGGCGATAGCTGTTTTTCCTACACCTGGTTCTCCGATCAAAATTGGGTTGTTCTTGGTTCTTCTCGTTAAGATCTGTAAGACTCTACGAATTTCCTCATCCCGACCAATGACTGGGTCGAGTTTTCCTGCCTTCGCCAATTCATTAAGGTTTTTAGCGTATTTCTCAAGTGATTTATATGTTCCTTCTTGACTGTTTGAAGTAACATTTTGTCCATTTCTAAGATCCATGATTGCCGCTTTTAATTTGGGTTTTGTGATATTGTTGTCCTTTAGTAAGGTCCCGATGTTGTCACCAGCATCGATTAAAGAATAAAGAAGAAGTTCAATTGTAACGTACTCATCCTTAAAATTCTTTAACTCGCTTACAGCGTAATTCAGCACCTTGTGAGCGTTCTGAGATAAGTAGAGTTGTCCACCTTCAACTTTTGGATAGGTTCCTATAATTCTGTCGAGTGCTGATTCTATAATCTTTTGATTTACTCCCAGTTTTCCGAGTAGGTAAGGAGTTATATCCTGATCGATCAAGAAAATCCCTTTAAGTAAATGTCCGGTTTCAATCGATTGGTTGCCCTCTGACTCAGCAATTTGCTGGGCTTGTTGGATGGCTTCCTGTGTTTTTATTGTAAACTTATTAAGATCCATTTCATTCAATTTGTTGTTATCGTTTCGTCAATTAATATTCCATGTGGAAATTTTAATCTTTTGTATGAAAAATTGACATGAGAACAGCTTTTTGTATGTCAAAATGACTCATTCTATGTGTTTTATGGAGTTATGAACATGAAATTTTGGCTTTTCCACATTTTTTGTAACCTATGTTAATAACCTCCGTAACATATGCTCACAACAAGCAAACCATGAACAAGGTATTTTTTTTCGGGGCATTGATTACTTCTCTTCATTCGTATGGTGGAGTAGAAAAACAGATCACCAAAAAGGAATATGTCGAACAATGGAGGAATACTTCAGTTCAACAGATGATCCAGTTTAAAATTCCTGCTTCTATAACTATGGCTCAGGCTATTTTGGAGTCAGGTAGTGGGAATTCTGTGTTGGCCAGAGAAGGAAACAATCATTTCGGAATAAAGTGCCATGATTGGGAGGGGAAGACAATTTATCTGGATGACGATAAAAAAGGTGAGTGTTTTAGGGTTTACGATAGTGCGGATGAGTCTTATATTGATCATAGTGAGTTCTTAACTACAAAATCAAGATATAGTAAGCTTTTTTCGTTAGAACTGACTGATTATAAGTCTTGGGCGCATGGATTGAAAGAGGCGGGATACGCAACAAATCCAAAATATCCTGAATTGTTGATTGGTATAATTGAAGATTTGAAATTGAATGAACTCGACATGCTTGGGATTCAAAACAATGAGATTTCGCCTCTTGCAGTGGAAACTAACAATACTGCAAGTACAAGTAGCAAAGCTTCGACAGCGCATCAGGTTTTTGACCATCAGAATAAGGTTAAGTATGTTGTAGCTCGAAAAGGAGATACGTTCTATCGAATCTCAAAAGAATTCGGGGTAGCGTTATGGCAATTGTATAACTATAATGATTTCGGGAACAAAAAAGATGTTCTGGAAGAAGGAGATATCGTATACATTCAGCCGAAAAGAAGAAGATCAAAAGTGAAAGAAGTAGTTCTTTCAAAAGAAATAACAGTAAAGGAACTTTCTCAATTGCACGCAATGAAACCAGAGGCAATTGTCAAGAAGAATAATTTTTCGTCCATAGATCAAATTCTTCCTAAGGGGGAAAAGGTTTACCTGCGCTAGCAGGTAGCTCCGACCCGATAGCATAAGTGTGTTGGGTTTTTTAGTTTGTTGTTGTTTGTTTGGGAAGCCTCGCGAAAGCGAGGCTTTTCTTGTAATCTTAACTTAGAATAACTAATTTAGGATTTCAAGCCTAACAATGAATATATCCCTATTTAAACCGATTTAATGGTTAGAATTATCGAAATAGCATATACATTTATGGTTTAAATGTTAAACTGAACAAAACCTTAGATTACTCGATTATGAAACCTTCAACAGAATTGTTTAAACTGATCAAGTCTCTTTCCAAATCTGAAAAGCGGTTTTTTAAGTTGTCATCTTCCCTACAGAGTGGTGATAAGAACTATCTAAAGATCTTTGATTATATTGAATCTCAGTCCAAGTATGATGAAGAGGCATTGAAAGAAGAATTTAAAAGTGAAACATTTATCAAACATCTTCCTTCAGAAAAAAATCATCTTTACAAACTGATCTTGAAAAGTCTGAGATCTTATTACAGCGAACAATCCGTTAGTAGCGTTTTAAAACAGGAGATTAAAAACGTAGAGATCCTTTACAACAAAGCATTGTACAAGGAGTGCGAGAAATTCGTTTCGAGGGCAAAGGATGTCGCAAAGGAAAATGAGAAATTCTATTACTGGTACGAATTGATCTCATGGGAAAAGAAGCTTTTGGAAGAGGCATATGAATCAGGAGAATTCAGCCATAATCTTGATGAACTTGTTGAAGAGGAAGAAATGGTGATTGCTAAATTGAGAAATCTGGCAGAATATCAGGTGATTTACTCCAAGATTAATCTTGTTTTCAGAAGTGGTGGTTTCACAAGAAATGAAGCGGAAAGGAAAGTCGTGGATGAAATTGCGGATTATCACTTGATCAAAGGAAAAAATACAGCTTTATCAACAAGAGCATCTTCGATATGCTATTACATCAAAGGTTTATGTGCTGCAACGAATAGGAATTATGAGGATAGTTATATTTTCTTCAATAAAACTAGGGAGATTCTTGATAAAAACACGAAGATCAAATTTGATTCGGGTCAGCGATATGTTTTGACACTTTCACATCTTTTGAGATGTTACATTGACAGTAAGGATTTTGAAGAAGCAAAAAAACTTATTGAAGATCTCAGAGCATTGGATGGTTCAAAAGGCTTTAATTCTACTGATATAACGGTTAGGATCTTTACCAGTTCTTACAATTTGGAACTTTCACTTCTTCATGCTATGGGTGATTTTGATACAAGTGTAAATCTCATTCCTAACATCGAGGAGCTTCAGGAATATTATGGTGAGAAGGTTTCAAAAGAGCAAGAGATTTTGTTGACCTATAATAAAGCTTACAGCTATTTCGGGATTGGAGAAATTAAAAAGGCACTATTCTATATTAACTTGGTGCTAAATGATAATGAGCAGAATCTGAGACAAGACATTTACAGTTTCTCCAGACTTTTTAATCTCGTATTACACTATGAATTGGAAAATTACGATTTCCTTGAGTATATGATCAAATCAACAAATCGATATTTTTCGAAGCAAGAAAGGGATTTTCAGGTGGAATCTGTCTGTATTAAACATATCCGAAAGCTTGCGAAGGCAGTGAGTGTGAGTGAGAAGAATGAGGTGTTGAAGGCCATGAAAGAAGATCTTCAGGAGTTATTGAAGGATCATAATGAAAGGGTAGTGCTTGAGTATTTCAATATTTCTGCATGGGTTGACAGTAAGCTTGCCAAGGTATCTCTTTCAGATGCGGTGAAGCGGCAGTTAAAAGTTTAAGGCGAAAGAAATAAATAGGTAGCTACCTGTTCTTTGAACTTCCGCCACGCTATTTGAAAAGGCAAAATAATTCTGATTGGACAGATTGATCTTATAGGCAACATCCAATGTGAATGTTTTGGATTTTATCCCGAATCCTGTTGAGCCGATGAACAATGGAGAATTTTCAGCTTCCATTTCTTGAGTAAATGAGTTACCATAATAAGCTATTCCTCCTCGAATAAAAATCGTTGAATAGACTCGGTATTCTCCTCCCAGTCGCAAGTTTACGGCCGGTTTGAAGATAGTTTTTGCATAAGTATTTTCTATTTTGTAATCGTAGGGTGTATACGTATCATCTTTGGTCGTTTTGAAATGAGCCCATCTGTAATCCAAAAATTCTACATCAAGGTTTAAGCACCCCTTTGTACTGAATACATGTGCAAATGAACCGATGAATCTCCATGGGTTTCTAATTCTGTATTTGTAATTCCCGCTGGGTAGTAATTCTAAAGGTACACTAAATGATGAGTCTTTGAATTCACTGCTCATGTCAGCACTGAAATTATCCGTAAGTTCTGTGAAAGTTGGTGAGTGAATAGCGAATCCGAATCTATCCGCTTCTGTGACGAGGTAGATAACACCGATCTTAAGATTTGTCCCCCATCCTGACGTTCTGAGGTCATACTTGTAATTGAATCCTCTCAAATCGGTTCCAGTGGTGTCAGTAAGCGTTTCTTTGTGGTCAATAAGCTCTTCATATTTATGATAGCGAAAGCCGATATTCCCTCCAAAATAAAGCTTATTCATGTAATTGGCACTATATGAGACAAAAAGTTCTGTTTGTCCACCTTTTGATTGAACCGTCCTGTCATGGATTACATCTCCTTCATTTAATAATGAATAATAGGAATTCGTTGAAGGATCATAATTGATTGCGTAACTTTCATAACCAAGATAGGTCGAAAAGGGGAAGTAATAGTTTAGTAATATCGGTTCGTAGCCATACGCTTGCCCTGTAAATTCGTCAAGTAAAGAGGCGTACTGCTGACCTTTATAATGAACGGTTTCTTTAAAATTTTCGATTCGGTTCATTCCGAATCCAATTTGTTTGTAAAGGATCCCGTTCGACTCTCTTGAGGCATCTTCAGTTAGAACAATTGCAAAATTTGAGATTTCACCTATTCCTTTTTTCTCAGCTGTGCTCTGATCGTTGAATGTTGTTGAGTTAGACCGAATACCTGCGTATGTTGTTATTCCAATCTGAGAGGAAGAATACCTTCCGTATCCCGCTGGATTCACTTGTGAAGAGCTGAGATCGGCGCCCAGGGCACCAAAAGATCCACCCATGGCTTCGAAGCGAGCTGAGCCCGAATATGTCGTTTTAGAGAAACGATAGAGATCTGTTTCATTTTGAGCATGAGCACTCAAGGCAAGTCCGATGAAAAGTAAATAAAGAAGATGTTTCATTAATTTCTTCTTCCTGTTCCTCCTCCAGAATTACTGCCAGACCTTCCACTACCGCCACCTGATCCACCGCCAATGTTAGTTCCACCTGTGCCTCTTGGACTGGAATTTTCGTGCATCGATCCTCCTCTGTTAGATGGTGCATTATCAATTCTACCAGGAGACTCAATAGTTCGGCCAATAGAAGAAGGTGTAGGATTGTTGGATCTTATTACTCGACCATCACTCGGTGTAAATCTCGAGTTCACCTGCTGTTGCGAAACTGGTCTCTGGATAGAAGGAGATGTATTATTATTCGTTAACGGAGCAATTCTATGATTTACATCAATTCTTCCCATTTCAGGTCTTGCATTTGATGAAATTGGAGAAGAGGATTTTAATACAACAGGACCTGTAGATCTACCTCCCGGATTTGCTGCACCTGATAATGTACCCCTTGGTCCACTGTGGAAATTGTAAGCTGTGGTTGCTCCTCCATAATTGTTAAATCCTGTTCCGTATGAATTGTAGTTATTATGGTTATTATAGTAACCATAACTATTTCCAAAGAAATAATTTCCTCCGTAATACATTGGGTAGTTCGAAATAGGGTAAAAGCCATACATTGACCCAAACGGATCGATCATGTATACCGGACTACAACCTCCAAACATGTAAGGGGAACAATAAGGTATTCCAAAAGCATAATTCCTGAAGTAAGGATTATAAAACCCCATACCTAACAACCAATAACTTGAGCTGAAATAATTGCTTCCGATTGGGAAATTATTCAGGTCATTGTAGTAAGTAGATGATATCGAACGATTGTTCTTATTATTTCGAAAAGCAGAATAACTAGTTGGGTTGTTGAGTGATTCTCCCACTGGAAGAGCAGACTCTTTAACTACGTAAACATCATCATCTGCCATGAACTGAGGGCTGTAACAACTTGATGTTCCTATGGCAATCAAACCCAATAATCCTGCAAATATTCCAATCGACTTCATATCAACTTTCTTATACCTTTAAAAGTACGCTTTAATTCCTAACTTTGCAACCCTATTGAAGTAGAACTATGTCACAAAAATACGCTACAAGAGCAGAAGATTATTCAAAATGGTATAACGAACTTGTTTACCGAGCTGACCTTGCTGAACATTCGGATGTTAGAGGATGTATGGTCATCAAACCATATGGATATGCCATTTGGGAAAAAATGAAAGAAATTCTGGATAAGAAGTTTAAGGAAACAGGGCATTCAAATGCATATTTCCCACTTTTCATTCCAAAGTCATATTTGAGCAAGGAAGCATCTCATGTGGATGGGTTTGCAAAGGAGTGTGCCGTTGTTACACATTACAGATTGAAAAATGCCGAGGATGGAAGTGGAGTGATCGTTGATCCAACAGCTAAGCTGGAAGAAGAGTTGATCGTGCGTCCTACTTCAGAAACGATTATCTGGAACTCATATAAGAACTGGATTCAGTCATACAGAGATCTTCCTATCCTAATCAACCAATGGGCGAATGTAGTTCGTTGGGAAATGAGAACTCGTTTATTCCTG
>Ga0102824_1000043_pt1 | contig 48636 bp, 34 predicted proteins | sample ColrivemetaGS753_FD_78460 | JGI IMG/M metagenome (GOLD analysis project Ga0102824, IMG submission 78460) | Estuarine microbial communities from the Columbia River estuary - Ebb tide non-ETM metaG S.753 | ecosystem: Environmental > Aquatic > Marine > Intertidal zone > Estuary | place: USA... | reverse complement strand
GTTACTGTATAGTTGAATGTTCCATCCACACTTGGTGTTCCACTGATCGTTACAACATCTGCCGACCATGTACCTGTTACTCCTGCAGGAAGACCTGAGAACGTAGCTCCCGTGGCTCCAGTAGTTGTAAGGCTGATCGTTGTGATCGCTGTGTTGATACACACTGTCTCATCTGTTCCTGCTGCAATTGTATTCTGTGCATTGACCGTAATCGTTCCTGTAGCAGTAACTGTTCCACATCCTCCAGACAGAGGTATCGAATAATTAAAAGTTCCTGACGCAGTAGGCGTTCCACTCACGGTGATCGTGTTTCCTACAAAGCTCGCTGTAACTCCAGCAGGTAATCCTGTCGCCGCACCGATACCTGTAGCTCCCGTTGTAGTGAACGTCACATTAGGAATTGCAGTATTGATACAGCCTATAGGATTTGATGATGCAGGTGTTATTGTGTTATCCGGCAATATAGTAATCGTCTGGGTCCCCGATGCTGTATTCGAACAATTCGCATCAGTCACTCCCGTCACAACATAAACTCCAGGTGTATTGCCCAAAATGATCGGAGAAGGCGCTCCGCTCGCTGTCTGGGTTGAACCACCATCTATTGTATAGGTCACATCCCATGGACCCGTACCCGTGACTGTGGCCGTAATATTTGATATAGGGTCACTAGAACAATAAGAAGCACCCCCATTAACAGAAGTGACAGAAGGAATTCCTGATCCAGGATTAACTGTAACAGATGCAATTTCTTGACAACCAATGGATGATGTTATTTCTACATAATAATCACCTGCACAAAGACTGGTTGCAGTAATACCCGTTTGACCTATTGGTGTCATTGAAGCATCAAACCACTCGTAAGTGTATCCTGGAATTGATCCTGACGGAGTTACTGTGGCGGATCCATCACAACCGCAAATCTCATGGTTATCTATCATGGCATTGGCCACCAAAGGAGGAATTGGAGTACATCCATTATTGAATTGCGCAATAAATGCCGCATTGAGGGCATTGTTAGGTGCTCCAGGCGTTTGTTCATTGGATCCGCACTGATTCGCATCCAAAACGAGCTCATTGTCTGTACAACCTATCGACCAGTTCACCTGAGTATTTGGATCACCATCGGTAAAATAGTAAACCGTATTTCGGTGGTCTGCACCGCCTTCTGCACCGTTCGCAAAATAGATCAAAGTGTTCACATTACAACTGGAATAACATACCGAGAACACTTCGCATCCAGCAAGGTTAACAATCCTTGCGCAGTCTCCTGTGTTAGCCAGTAGCACATTACTCCAGTTTCCCCCTGGAGTCCATCCCGCAGCTGGGTAAGAACAAGCGACAGCTCCTGGTGTGGTCGAATTACTTTCAAACAAGTTAACGTCAGAAATCGGAGCAACAATGGTACAATTGCCATCCGCTAAAGAAATATCAGTAGCAGGAATTGAAGGATCAGGCGTCCCATCATTATAGATTAAAATGATTGTACCCATCGGAACGGCAGACCAGAGTGGATCAAATGAAAATCGAATACATCCAGCAGCAATACCCCCAGCGCCATGATAACCACTATTGTCATCAAAGATCCAACCTCTAATATCTATTGTTGGAGGTTGGCCACTTGCACAATCATAGGTAGCTGTATTATCAACAACGACGAATTCAACATATTCCATATTCCCGGTCACACCCTGAGAAACCTCATTCATGATCAATGTCTGACTATACGTCAAAAAGGAATATACTGTGAGAAAGATGAGTAAGGGTAGATTTTTCATAAGTTTTTAGCGATGTACAAGGTAATCAAAACACCAAAAACAGACAAAAAGAAAAGGGAAATTTATTTAAACTTTAATCCAAGATTAACATTATTGGCATGAACCGGGCTATCAAAAAATTGTGTCGCCTTTCTATTAAATATTTCGACATTCTCTGAAGTCAGAAAATCAACATTCGAATTCTTTGAACAATTGCGCTCTATTTCAGGATGTCTCATTAAATAATCTGCAAGACTTTCGGCAACAATGGCGCCCTGGCTTACGACCTGAATAGTATCAGGAACATACGATTCAATGAATTCTTTCAAAATCGGATAATGAGTACATCCCAGTAGAATTGTGTCAATCCGAGGATCTTTGGCCAATAATTGATCAAGGTCTTCTTTGATAAACATCTTTCCTGCTTCTGACGTATGTCTGTCATTTTCTATCAACGGAACCCACATTGGACATGCGTGTTGTTCAATGGTTGTTTCAGGACTCAATTTTTGCAGTTCAAGAAAATAGGAGTTTGATCGAACCGTTCCCTCAGTTGCTAAAACACCAACGTGGCCTGATTTGGTGATCGACCCGATCACCTCTGCGCTTGGTCTTATTACTCCAAGTACACGTTTATTCGGTGCTAGAGTTGGAAGATCTTTCTGCTGAACAGTTCGAAGCGCCTTTGCTGAGGCCGTATTACAAGCCAAAATCACAAGATGACAGCCTCTATCAAACAACTCACGAACCGCTTCATAAGTGAATTCATACACTACGTCAAAGGACCTTGTTCCATAAGGAGCCCTGGCATTGTCTCCCAGGTAGAGATAATCGTACTCAGGCAACTTATTTCGTAAATCCTGAAGTATTGTTAATCCTCCGTAACCAGAATCAAAAACGCCAATTGGTCCCATACTTCAAAGCTAAAAAAAAGGGCGACCTTTCAGTCGCCCTTACATAAAATTCTTTTCGATTACTTCATCGATTCAGCATCCATTCTTAAAAGCTCAACCAACACTTCTTGTGTAATGTCAGTTCCACCTTTGAAATATAGGGTTACTGATTCGTCGATCACATAATTCAGTTTTTTGCGGTCTGCTACCAATTCAACCGACTTCTGAACTCGGTCAAGGATTGGCTTATTCAATTCCTGGCTGTAGATCTGCATCTCCTGAGTCAAAGACTGCTCTCTTTCCTGAATTGCCTGATTTTTTTTCATCAGCTTTTCTTCTTCGATCTTCTGGATTACAGGCGACATGTTCGCTCTGTTCTGCTCATATTTCGATAGCGCAGCATTAAAATCTGCCTCCATTTCCTGAAGTTCTTTCACTCCTGACATCTCAAACTCCTTCAACTTTTCAATTGCAACTTTTCTCGAAGGCAATGTATCCAACAATTTTTGTGAATTCACGTGCCCAACTTTTGATTGTGCCATTACTGCAGTTGAACCAAGAACTACTAAAAACGCTAAGACTAACTTTCTCATTTTACTTTAATTAATTACTACTTTACTGTGACTCCCATCTCTTTCAAGACCTCATCACTTATATCATACTTACTGTCTGCATACACCAGATTACTCTGATTTGCTTTATCGAAGACAAAAGTATAATTCCGTTTCGACGCTACTTTTTGCATCGCATCATATACTCTGTCCTGAATAGGTTTGATAAGCTCCTGCCTTTTCTGGAAGTAATCACCATTTACTCCAAAACGAAGTTTTTGCATTTGCATCGCTTCAGTTTCCAATTTTTCGATCTCTTCCTTTCGTTTTACTTTTTCCTCTTCAGGTAATAGAACTTCTTCTCTAGCGAAATTGTCCTTTTTCTGACGAAGTACGTCATAACGTTGGTCGATTTCTTCTGTCCATCGCTGAGCCAGCTTATCAAGTTTTTCTTTCGACTCAGCATATTCTGGCACGTTTGCCAAAATGAAATCAGAATCGATGTATGCGTACTTTTGACCAAAGGCAAACGACGTGCCAAAGATAAACATCAGAATATAGAAGTATTTTTTCATATTGATATTATTTCCTTAAACTTATAGACAGTTGCGGAACGACCAAATTAGGCATTTTATTGCATTCTGAGTTACAATTCCCCAAGGTTCATACCGATTGTAAAGGTCAATTTTCCATAATATCCTTTATTGCTGATCTCCTGGTCTGAAACACCTCCAAATCCTGACGACCAGTAATCAAGTTTGTCAAACCCAAAACCATAGTCAAGACCAAGCATACCAAACATTGGTAAGAAAACTCGGATACCAGCACCTGCAGTTCTTTTGACATTAAAAGGATTAAACTGTTTGAAAGAAGGGAAAGTATTTCCTGCTTCAGCAAATAAAAGGGTGTAAAAAGTTGCAGAAGGATTCAATGAGATCGGATATCTTAACTCAAGCGTATACTTCGCAACAAGGGGATCTCCTGAAGGAGAAGAAATTGTATTGTCTTCATAACCTCTCAATGCGATAATCTCTCTTCCTCCAAGCTGATTTACTCCAGTTAGACCACTACCACCCATTGAATATCTTTCGAAAGGAGTAATCCCTTTAGATGCTGAATAGGCACCAAGGAATGCAAACCCAAATCGAGGCATCAAGACCAGTTTCTTATCAGAAGTAAGCGGCAAGAACCATTCACCTGTAAGTTTCAATTTATAGTACTCCAGGAATTTGTATCTCTCTTGAGGGCTTTGAGTCGAATAATCTTCCACTCCATCAAAAACAGAATATGGAATAGACGTCTTCGCCATGAAAGAGATATTTGAACCTGACTGCGGATAGATCGGTTGATTGATCGAATTTCTTGATAAGGAGTACTTCAGAGCGATGTCATTTGCATAACCATTACTGAAGATCCCGAAACGCATATCATCAACCACATCATAGTACTGATAGCTCAATTCGTAATACGCCGTAAAGTAATCATCTGGCCATTTTTTTCTTCTACCTAACCCCACTCCAGTACCAGTGATCGCAATCCCTGTATACAGATCATTTGAAGGCAGATATCCATTTCCTAGGGCAGTATGGCTCATCCAATAGGTTAAGGAATTTGGTTTTTTACCTCCTAACCATGGTTCTGTAAATGAAAAGTTATATCCCTGATAAAATCGTCCATTTGTTTGGGCTCTAATCGATAAACGCTGTCCATCACCTCCAGGAAGCGGCGTCCAAGCACCTTTCTTGAAGAAATTACGAGTCGAGAAGTTGTTAAACGTCAAACCAAGCGTACCGATGATCCTTCCTGATTGCCCCTGAATTCCGGATCCTCCATAACCTCCTGACAACTCGATCTGATCTGAAGATTTTTCCTCTACAACATATTCAATATCCACTGTTCCATCCGCAGGGTTTGGCATTGGGTTGACCTGAAATGCCTGTTCGTTGAAATAACCCAGCTGAGCAAGTTCTCTTTGAGTACGTATAATATCATTTCTATTGAAAAGATCTCCTGGCTTGGTTCTGATCTCTCTACGGATCACATAATCGTTCGTCTTTGTATTACCAGTAATAAAGATTCGTTTCACACGCGCTTCTTTTCCTTCAATGATCCTCATCTGATAATTGATGTAATTATCTGACACGTTGGTTTCAACAGGAATGACCTGGAAGAACAAATAACCGCGATCCATGTAGAGGGATGAAATGTCTCTTCCATCCTGACTCATGAACAATCGCTTTTCAAGTAATTCTTTATTATAGACATCACCTTTCTTTACCCCCAAAACAGTATCTAGATATGAAGATCTGAATTTTGAATTTCCAATCCACTCGATGTCTCCGAAATAGTACTTTTTACCTTCATCAACATTAATGTTGACCATTAGGTTTTTAGCATCTTTCATGTAAACAGTGTCAAATGAAATTGATGCATCCCTCAAACCAACAGCATTAAGCTTGTTCAGAAGTGCAAGTTTGTCTTTTTCATACGTTGACTTCGTGAACTTTGATCTTTTAAAGATTCTCCAAAGCGCTTTTTGTTTGGTATCTTTCATAGCCATTTTCAATTTCCAATCGGGCACTTCTGAATTACCTTCAATGGCTATCTTTTTGATACCTACCTTTTCACCTTTGTCTACCTTGATCACAAACAATTCTGAGTCATTGATCAAAGAATCAATTTTTCTGTCAATGTTGATATTCACATTGTAGTACCCTTTTTCTCTGAAATAACCTTTGATTTTACTCTCCGTTTGAAAAACCAAATTCTCTGTGATCGTTTTTCCAGAGTAGAGGGTGATCTCTTCCCTGATCTTATCGGCGTCTCTTTTGTTTACACCGACGAATCTGAATCTTGAAAGTTTTGGTCTTGGGGCCAATTTGATGGTCAAGTAAATAATACCGCCAATCTCTTTATCAGCAACGATCTCTACATCAGAGAACAATCCTTCATCCCATAAATTCTTAATTGCCTTCGATATTTCTTCACCTGGAATATAGATCGTCATTCCCGGGCGAAGACCTGCAATCAGCTTGATTGCCTGATGATCATAGTTGTCTGCACCTTCTACTCTGATCTGTCCTAATTCATATTGCTTCGGATTTCGGTAGTCAATATCCATCCCTCCAATCACAGTTACTTCTTGACTCCAGGATTGGGTGATTGTGAAAATCGACAGGATTATAATCGTTAAATATCTCATTCTTATCATCTTCATGTTAACTGTTCGGACACCATTCCAAATCGGCGTTCTCTTGATTGATAATCCAACACAGCTTTAAAAAGATCCTCTCGTTTAAAGTCAGGCCACAAAACATCACAAAAGTAAAATTCAGAGTAGGCAGCCTGCCAAAGTAAAAAATTGCTCAAACGATGTTCCCCGCTTGTGCGAATGATCAATTCCGGATCAGGAATACCTTTAGTAGTAAGGTGATCACTGATCATTTGATCATTTATCTCTGCTTCTTTGATTTCTCCGGAGGAAACTTTCCTTGAGATCTGCTTTAAAGCATTTGTCATTTCCCATCTTGAACTGTAGTTCAGTGCTAGGGCTAGGTTGATCGTTTTATTCTTTTCTGTTTTTGTCATTGCTGATTTCAATTCAGCCTGACAAGATCCTGGTAATCCATCTGTATCACCAATAGTCAATAAGCGAACATCACTGCTCATCAACTCTTCTATTTCATTGGCAATGGATCTGACCAATAGGTCCATCAATCCATCCACTTCTTCTTTTGGACGATTCCAGTTTTCAGTGGAAAACGCATACAGTGTAAGGTATTTGATCCCCAGATCCGTAGAAGCCTTCAATACTTCTCTAACAGATTCAACACCAAAGTTATGCCCATAGAGTCTTTCGTGTCCTTGTTTCTTAGCCCAACGACCATTTCCGTCCATGATGATCGCCACATGAACAGGAGTCTTTTTCTTATCGATTTGAGCCAAGTAATCCATTGTTTTACAATGTTGAAAACGAAAATAAAGAATCTATTGTATACTGCCTAACTATTATTGTTTTAGCTTAACATACCTTAACAAAAAAGAGGGAAATGTTCTCACCTCCCTCTTTTCGTTTTATTACGAACGATCATTATTCAGCAAGAACAATGATCCTATCGTTCATTAATTCGACAACTCCACCTTTGATTGCAACTCGAATCGTTTTTAAACCATCCATCTCGATCAATTTGTTTTCTTGCTGTTCTTCAGAAAGAGGTGCAGAAAGATCTACCTTCACTTTACCTGCATCCAGCGCAGAAATAATTGGTGCGTGCCCTTTGAGTACCTGAAATGAACCATCCAGACCAGGAAGCTGAACTGCGTCTACTTCTCCGCTGAAAACTTTCGTTTCTGGTGTTATGATCTCCAAGTGCATATTCAGTTGTATTTAATTATTAAGCGTTTGCCTCAGCCAACATTTTCTCACCTGCCTCGATAGCCTCAGCGATGCTTCCCTTAAGGTTGAATGCTGCTTCAGGATACTTATCAAGTTCACCATCAAGGATCATGTTAAATCCTTTGATCGTATCCAAGATATCTACCAATACCCCTGGGATACCTGTAAACTGCTCTGCCACGTGGAATGGCTGAGAAAGGAAACGCTGAACACGACGAGCTCTGTGTACAACAAGCTTATCTTCTTCAGAAAGTTCATCCATACCAAGGATGGCGATGATGTCTTGAAGTTCTTTGTAACGCTGAAGAGTGATCTTCACTCTCTGCGCACAGTTATAATGTTCTTCACCAACGATCTCAGGAGTAAGGATTCTTGAAGTTGAATCCAATGGATCCACCGCAGGATAAATTCCTAACTCGGCAATCTTACGCGACAATACTGTTGTTGCATCCAAGTGGGCGAACGTGTTCGCTGGAGCAGGGTCAGTAAGGTCATCCGCAGGTACGTATACCGCCTGAACCGAGGTGATTGATCCGTTCTTCGTTGAAGTAATTCTTTCCTGCATTGCACCCATCTCAGTTGCAAGTGTAGGCTGGTAACCAACCGCTGAAGGCATACGGCCTAGTAGGGCAGAAACCTCAGAACCCGCCTGAGTGAATCGGAAAATGTTATCAACGAAGAATAGGATATCACGTCCTTTTCCGTCTCCTTCACCATCACGATAGTATTCAGCCATTGTCAAACCTGAAAGTGCCACACGTGCTCTCGCTCCAGGAGGCTCATTCATCTGTCCGAAAACGAATGTTGCTTTCGATTCTTTTAATTCATTCGTATCTACTTTGGAAAGATCCCATCCACCTTCTTCCATCGAATGCATGAATTCGCTTCCATATTTAATGATCCCTGATTCCAACATTTCTCGAAGAAGGTCATTCCCTTCACGAGTACGCTCACCAACACCAGCAAATACAGACAAACCACCGTGTCCTTTAGCGATGTTGTTGATCAATTCCTGGATCAATACTGTCTTTCCTACTCCGGCACCACCGAATAGACCGATCTTACCACCTTTCGCATAAGGCTCAATAAGGTCGATCACCTTGATCCCAGTGAACAATACTTCAGTAGCTGTAGATAGATCTTCAAATCTTGGAGCCTCTCTGTGGATAGACAATCCGTTTGCACTATCAATCGTATTGATTCCGTCTATGGCTTCACCCACCACGTTGAACAAACGACCTCTGATCTGATCTCCTGTTGGCATTTTGATCGCAGCACCGGTAGAAACCGCTTCCATTCCTCTTCTGAACCCATCCGTTGAATCCATTGAGATCGTACGAACTGAATTTTCTCCTACATGTGATTGAACCTCAAGTACAACGCGTGTTCCATCAGCCTTAAATACTTCCAATGCATCGTAGATATTTGGAAGCTCAACTCCTTTTTCGAAGTTTACATCTACTACAGGACCGATAACCTGTGAAATTGTTCCTTTGATATTCGACATTTTATTGTCTGTTTTAGTATTAATTACTCCATTTGAAGGCGACGCCTACTGAATTTGGGCGCAAAGATAGCGCAATTAATTTAAATGGGAGCAAAGATTTTTACATTATTTTCCACAAGTAAAAACTATAGGTTGAAAACCCCTTTTCGTCTTCAATTTTAAGTCTTTGAGCTATATTTTTTGAGCAGGATCTTTGCTGGAATGTAGGAGAATAAGAAACTTAAAACCCCTACCAACGATACGATCAATAGTGTATCCTGCCACTTGATCCCTATCGGAAATGCTTCTCCACCTGAATTCGGCATTGTTAAAACCCCCGTGTACAATTGTAAAAAGCAAATGGCGTAGCCAAGGACAAGTCCAAATAAAACTCCACGTCCCGAAATTAGCAGACCTTCATAAAAAAAGATTTTGAACATATCTTTTCTTGTCGCACCAAAACTTTCTAGGGTTGCAAGATTGTCCTTTTTTTCAACAAACAACATAGTGATAGAGGCAATAAGGTTGAATGCCGCAAGAATAAAAATGAATAAGAGGATGACTAGTACAATGACCTTTTCTGACTTACTGGTCTTAAAGATCAGCTCATTCTTTTCATAGTTCGATCGAACTTTAAAATTGTCACCGACCGTTTCCTTTATCTCGGTCTTCAAATTTTCTTGATCTGCATTGTCATCTATGGCCAGGCAAATTGCACTAATGTCCTCTCCATAATTGAGGATCTCTTTTGCGAAATCAATTGGAACCACAATGCTCCCTGCATTCACTTCTCGATTATAATTTACTCTGGATGAAATATTCAAAGTTCTGGATCGGAAAGGATTTGAACCCAAACGCATCTTTGCATCTCTTTTCGGAGCATAAATCTGAACCAATTCGTGTCCCACTTTTTCAGGTATGTATCCACCTAATTTATCCAGTAAGGTTACGCCCACAATTCCAAAATCCCGTCCATCCATCTTTAAAACAGGAATCCCATCAACAATATGTTTTTGGGTGTTGGAAATCTCAAGAAATGAGCTGTCTACTCCAAACATCTTTGCATTAACCCATTTCTTTTCGTGCTTAAGAACAACTATTTCTTCAATTTGCCTGGAAACTGTTTCAACCCCTTGAATGGCCTTAATCTTTCCAAGGTCAATAGCATCTTCATGAAAAGTTTTTCCATTTACAGGAAGGATCATTAATTCTGCATCAAAGTCTGAATAAAGATTTTCAATCATTTTCTCGATCCCATTAAAGGCCGATAATAAAATGACGAGCGCAGCAGTAATAATTGCGATTCCGACAACACTGATCATCGTGATCGCATTGATCACATTCTTCTTCCTTTTAGAGGAAAGGTATCTTTTCGCTATAAAAAATGAAATATTGATACCTATGACTTTAAAAGTTCATCGATCTTAGCAGCATAATCCAAAGAGTCGTCAATAAAGAAGGTCAATTCTGGGATTTTTCTCATGTTCTTGAGACTTTTCCCTATTTCACCTCTGATCCTTCCGCTGTGTGTTTTTATATTTTCCACAACCTCCTTTGGAGCTGGCCCAGCGAAAACTGAAAGATAACATCTTGCCAATGACAGATCTGAAGTCACCCTTACGGTGGTAACACTCACCATTGCACCTAAGCACATTTCCCTGGCATTTCTTTGAAGAAATTTCGATAACTCCTCCTTAATGACGGTTTCTATTCTTTGTTGTCTAATCGAACTCATAGCGCAAAGATAAGCAGGTTCATTCATTTTCACTCCCTGTAACTTATGTATATTTGTCGAGATGAAAGATAATCTGGCAATATACAGATATACCTTCTCCTATAAAGGAAGAGCTATGTTGGTGATCATATACAATTTATTGTTCGTGATCTTCAACCTTGTTTCAATGATCTTATTCATTCCATTTCTTCAGCTGATCTTCTCCGATAAAAGTGAACACACAAGGGTGCCAAGTGAACCAATTTTTCATGGGGGATTAAAAGGCACCATCAACTATGTCACCGATTACTATAATTATTTTATGGAATCGATGGTGGTAAACGATCCGAAGGACGCTTTAATGTTCGTGTGCATTTCGGTTATGATCGCCTTTTTCCTTAAAAACCTGTTCCGATACGGAGCGATCTGGCATCAGTCACAGCTGAGAATGGCAGTGGTAAGAGATGTAAGAGATTCATTATACCAAAAAGCGATGCAACTACCTCTCTCCTATTACACGAATGAACGTAAAGGAGATCTGATGTCGCGAATGAATAGCGATGTCGGTGAAATCGAGATCGCCGTTGTGAGTATGCTCGAATTGATCTATCGTGAACCCATCGCAATTGTGATCAACGTTGGAGCCCTTTTTTACTGGAGTCCTGAACTCACATTGTTTTCATTCGCATTACTTCCTATTTCGGCTTTCGTGATCTCCAGAATTTCCAAAAGTTTGCGAAGGACGGCAAAGGAAGGTCAAGAACAAATGGGTAGTCTTTTCTCTGCTCTTGATGAAAGTCTAGGAGGAATTAGAATCATCAAAGCATTTAATGCCGGTCCGCAAATGATCAAAAGCTTTGGGTCGATCAACCTAAGACACCAGCAATTAATTACCAAGACCTTCAGAAAGAGAGACCTCTCTCCGCCACTAAATGAATTCCTTGCCGTGGTGGTGATGATCTGTATCGTATGGTATGGAGGAACTATGATCCTTGACAATGAAGCGAATAGCTTGACTGGTGAAGAATTCATCGGCTTCATCCTGGTTTTCTCTCAGCTTTTAAGACCAATACAAGGAATTTCCACTTCAGTTGCCAACATCAACAAAGCAAAAGCATCACTTGAAAGAATAAACGAAGTTCTTGAAGCAGATGAGAAGATCATGGAAGTCGATCCTCCGGTTTTACTCGACGATTTCAAGTCTGCCGTCACTTATCAAAATGTTTCTTTCAGTTATAATGAAGAGCCAGTCTTAAAAAATATTGATCTGACGATCGAAAAAGGAAAGACACTGGCTATCGTTGGTGAGAGCGGCAGTGGAAAGTCAACGCTTGCGGATCTTTTACCCCGTTTTTATGATGTTACTTCAGGCACCATTCTTTTTGACAATACGGATATTAAAGAATGTTCTTTAAAAGACCTTCGAGACCATATAGGAATTGTAAGTCAGGAATCTATATTGTTCAACACAACCGTTAAAGAGAATATTGCTTTTGGAATGCCGAATGCATCTATTGAAGACATCATCAAAGCGGCAAAAATAGCCAATGCACATGAGTTTATCTCTGATCTGGAAGCCGGATACGATACCAACATCGGTGAGCGAGGAAACAAACTTTCAGGAGGTCAAAAACAAAGGATCAGTATTGCCAGAGCGATTTTGAAGAATCCTCCGATCCTAATTCTGGATGAAGCCACTTCAGCACTGGATACAGAAAGCGAAAAGCTGGTGCAGGAAGCCCTTGAAAATTTGATGAAAGAGAGAACTTCAATCATCATTGCTCATCGACTAAGTACGGTGAAAAATGCAGATGAGATCATTGTACTTTCAAAAGGTGAGATCATTGAGCGAGGAAAACATGACGAGCTTCTTCAAAAGAAAGGCACCTATAATTATCTGTGTTCTTTACAGGGAATCATCAGTTAAACTTCATGTAATCCTTCGGATCGACAGGATGCTGTTGGTACCACAGCTCAAAGTGAAGATGCGGTCCAGTTGAATTTTCTCCCGTATTACCAACAATCGCAATAGGATCATTCATAAATACCTTTGAACCCACCTTTTTCAATAGGGCCTTGTTGTGTTTGTAAACGGACAAATAACCATTGGAGTGCTCAATGATAATAACATACCCATCTTTCTGTGTGTAGGAAGCAAAAATCACTGTACCGGACAAACATGCGATCACCGTTTTATCCTTCGGAGTAATCACGTCGATGCCAATGTGATTTACAAGATCAAAATCCTGACTGATCACTCCTTTAACAGGCGATGAAAAGAATGGAACGTTCGTCGATTTCTTTTTTGAATTATTGGTACGCAGGTCATCCTTCACCTTTCCAGAAAGCTCCTTTTCATTTTCTGTCGGTTCCGTCACGAGTGTTTTCGTATCAAGATTAGCGGTTTCAGGAACATCCTCTGATAAACTATCCTCAGGTACTTTTCCTTCAAGAATAGTGAATAATGACCTCATGTATTTCTCCTGAGCATCGATCTTAGCCTTGAGCTCTTCGATCTCCTTGTATTGTTCCTGTAATTTAGAACGTTCGATCGATACGTCATCCTTCTTGAAATAATGGGAAAATGGGCCTTTTAAGACGAACAGCGCAGAAAGAGAACCTATAGCAAGGATCAATACAAGTATAGCAGAATAGAACTGAGTTCTTGTCGCATTAAATGACCATAACACCCTGAAATTTACTGGGTCAGAGGCTGAAATTTTTATTTTCTCATTCAGTTTTTCTGAAAGGTCCTTGATACTGATCATGTGCAAAGCTTAAAAAAAAGGAATTAATATCAAATAAATTCGTGAACTGTATGAATTATTAAGTAAAATGAACATTCTGGTTTGTTTTTTGTGTTATTAATGACAACGGAAATCGTTAAATTTACGTCAATTAGGTAGTTTGAAGATACTTCTCCACATATCGCTCCTTATTTCTTCTTTTGGTCTTAACGCCCAGTTGATTACTAACACCGCACAATCTCCTGCTGGTTTGGTACAAAATGTCTTGTTGGGTCCAGGTGTCACAGTTTCCAACATAATGTACAATGGAGCTGGTGGTTCAATCGGCTACTTTGATGGATCAGCGACCAACCTTGGTATTAATGAGGGAATTGTCATGACCACCGGTACTGTAAATAATACCGGAGCCGGTCCTCATGGACCAAACAATCAGGCAAATGCTGGAGTCGATAATGGAGCAGGTGGTTCCGTTCTGCTTTCAAATATCATTGGAGGGGCAACAACATACAATGCAGCCATTCTTGAATTTGACTTTGTTCCATATTCGGATACCGTTAAATTCAGATACGTTTTTGGATCAGAAGAATATCCTGAATTTGCTCCACCGAACAATTCTAACTTCAACGATGTTTTCGGTTTCTTTATTTCTGGACCAGGAATAAGCGGGTTTCAAAACATTGCTCAATTGCCTGGTGGAGCAGGTGTGGTTTCGATCAATAATGTAAATCCGGTTACAAATAGTGCCTATTACATCAACAATGGAGATGGTTCTTCCGCTCCTCAAAATGGGAACTCATTCTACATCCAGTATGATGGATTTACAAAGGTTTTAACAGCCCAAGGAAAGGTGCAATGCGGACAAACGTATCATCTTGTGTTGGCTATTGCTGACGTTGGTGATGGTATTTATGATTCTGGAATATTCCTTGAAGCAAATAGTTTGTCTTCTGCCACACCAGTTGACATTTCTTATGTGTTATCTCAGAACACTGGAAATAATCCGAGTCTTATGGCAGAAGGTTGTACTTCAGCGACAGTAACACTTGAAAGAAATAATAATCTTGGTTCACCATTGACTGTTCCAATCACTGTAATTGGAACGGCAACTGAAGGGGTCGATTATGGTAACATCCCGTCTTCAGTCACATTTGCCGCAAACCAGAGTCAGATACAATTCAGTTTTGATGCATTCTCTGATGCATTGGCTGAAGGAACCGAAACTCTTTCGATCGAATTCTTGCTTTCCGATCCTTGTGGAAATGAAACTCCGATCGTAATTAACCTGTCAATACAGGATGTACAACCTGTGTCAGTCGGGATCAATAATCCTGGAATAATGTGTCCAGGAGATGAGGTTACTCTTACAGCTGAACCTCAGGGAGGAGCTTCACCATACACCTATGTTTGGAGCACAGGAGAAACGACTCCGTCGATTACAGTTAGTCCAAACTCAACTCAAACCTTTAGCGTATCTATTACCGACAATTGTCTGGGTCAAACTGCGAGCACCTCAACAACAGTTGCTGTTCCAGTACTTGATCCTTTAGTATTAACTACATCCCCAAACATTACAGAAATTTGTCCTTATATCACTCAGACACTCACTTCAAGTGCGTCAGGTGGTGCTGGAAATTATACTTATCAATGGACGGCGAATGGTCAGAACCTTGGTATTTCCAATAACTTGACGGTTACGCCAAACACAACAGCTGTCTACACCATAACTGCATTTGACCAATGTGGAAATTCAGTCACTGATAATATCACGTATACGATAACAAGTCCACCTCTTTTGTTAACGATGAGTCCGGGCGTTGAGATCTGTCCGGGAGACAGTGCACTCATTAGTGTGACGGCTACAGGCGGATACGGTCAGTATTATTACGATTGGACGACTTTCGGAGCAAACACTTCTCAAGTTTGGGTTCATCCAACTCAAACAACTAGTTACCCTGTGATCGTTTCAGATGAATGTCAAACGTTCACAGTTAATGGATCAACTACTGTTACTGTGGTAAGACCAACGGCAGATTTTTATGCATCAAGCCCACTTTTATTTGATGATGTTCCAGTTACATTCACAAATACTTCATTGAATGCCGTTGATTACTTCTGGGAATTTGGTGATGGAAATGTTTCGACTGAAGTAAATCCAAGCAATACGTATGAAGATCCCGGTAGCTATTACATTACCTTAATTGCCATCGATGAGAAAGGCTGTAGGGATACTGTAACTTATCCAATTGGTATTGAAGAGGCATATTATGTCTATGTACCAAACGCATTCACTCCGGATGGACATAGAGACAACAGTTATTTTTCAGCTAGTTTCTATGGCGTAGATCGGGCAAGTGTGACCATCTTTAATCGATGGGGTGAATTGATCTTTGAATCAAATGAAATGGACTTCAAATGGGACGGCACCTACCAGGGGATTAAGCAACAAGACGGCACCTACACGTGGAAGATCACTTATATGACGAACTCAGGAAGAGAGATCAAGATCGTAGGACATATAAATCTCCTGAAATAATTACAGGGATTTTGTTCTTCCTCCATCTACAGGTACGTTAATTCCATTGATATAACCCGCTGCAGGAGAAGCTAAAAAAGCAATTGTTGCTCCAACCTCTTCTGGCTCGGCAATTCTTTTCATTGGTGATTCAGCTCCCATTTCAGAAAAAATATCATCAACCGACTGTCCGGTTAATTCTGATTTTACGCCGGCAATACTTTTTAATCTTGACGTATTGGTTGCTCCCGGCAAAACGTTATTTACGGTGATCCCATAACCACCTAATTCATTCGCAAGCGTTTTGCTCCAGTTGGCAACCGCACCGCGAATGGTATTTGACACACCAAGGTTTGGCAGCGGTTGTTTCACACTTGTGGAGATCACATTAATTATTCTACCGTAACCATTCTTGATCATTAATGGAGTTAATGACTGCATTAAAATATGATTACAGATCAAATGCTGATTAAACGCCGATAAGAACTCAGCTACAGTCGCATCTTTAATTGCCCCTCCTTTTGGGCCACCAGTATTATTAATTAGGATATGGCAATCACCCCCTTCAGAAACATAAGAATCAATGGCAGTTTTTACATTTTGAGGATTCGAAAAATCAGCGACTACATAGGAGTGAGCTTGATCTCCAGAATTTACCAATTCAGTAACGGATGCCTGCAGAGCTTCTTCATTTCGAGCGATCAACACTAAATTTGCGCCTAATTTAGAGAGCTCTTCTGCTGCAGCCTTACCAATTCCCTGTGTACTTCCGCAAACGATCGCTGTTTTTCCTTTCAAATCCAAATTCATGATCCAAATATTTTCACGAAGATACATTTTAGCCCTAACAGAATAAGTGAATGTGTTAAAATATTCACTGCAACCCTGTAAATTGTCATTTATGTGCCCTTTAGGAAAACTAATTGTTACGTAGGTTGTTATTCAGGTTTGATATTAGTTAAATTTGCATTTCAAATAAAAATGATTGGTTTATGAAAAATTATTACTTAAAAGGAAGGAGTATATTTATACTTCTAGCTTTTATCGCTGCGACCAGCAGCTCCTTGTGGTCCCAGGTTAATGGATACAGTTTTTTTCCTTTAAGTGGCACCTACACTCCATTAGTTGGGGGAACTGCAACTTCATTGACTGCGACAGCTGATGATGCTATCTCAACGGCATTTCCTATCGGCTTCAATTTCGTTTATGGCGGAGTTACCTACACTCAGTTGAGAGCGAATTCAAACGGTCTTTTAACGTTTAACGCTACAGGTACTACCACTGCTGCCAACAACTTGGCAACAGCGACCGCGGCAGCGAGACCGGGTCTAGCGCCTTTATGGGATGACTTGCAATGTTCTGCAGGTGTCACTTACCAATTAAACGGTATTGCCCCAAACAGAACGCTAACAGTTGAATGGAAGAATATGGAATGGAACTGGAGCTCTTCTGCTAATGCAATTAGCTTTCAGGTAATACTCTACGAAACGTCGAACATCATTGATTTTATCTATGCACAAGGTCCTGACGCAGGTAATCCTGCTGGTTCTGCAGGTGCTAGTATTGGATTAATGGGGGTGGCTACGACAGATTACCTTTCTCTTCAAAACTCTTCTGCAAGTCCTACAACTAGCACTACTGCCTCTACTAATAACATTACTGTAAAGCCAGCAACTGGTCAAATTTATAGATTTATTAATTGTCCAAGTGCAGCACCTCTTACTTCTGGCGCTTCTACTTGTTCAGGTTCAACTGCTGTTGTAACGGCTACCCCAACTGGAGGAGGGACAATTAATTGGTATGATGCAGCAACTTCTGGAAACCTTTTAGGAACAGGTACTACATATACAACTCCAGTACTTACTGCGACAACTTCTTTTTATGCAACTGAAACTTTGGATGTGTGTCCTGAAACAGCTGCTGCAGAAGCTATCGTATCTGTGAATGATGTAGTTGTAACTTTAGATCCAATTAATGAATCTTGTATTGGTTACGGTGACGGTTCATTTGCCCTCGGAACAGTGAATTGTGGCACTGCACCTTTCACTTACAGTATCGATGGTGGTGCTTTTGGCGCTATTCCTGCTGATTTGACAAGTGGAACATACTCTGTTGTTGCAATGGACAATGGCGGTTTGATGAGCTCCCCTATTACGCTGGTTGTTGGAGCAGCTTCTTCAGTTATCCCTGCATCTCCAATTGTTGAAGACAATGAGTACTTTATTTGTACGGGAGATGTTTCTCAAATATTGAATGCTGAAGTCCCAGTTTTAATGGAAACACTAACATGTACAACAGCAACCTCTTCAGCTTCAGGAAATGATAATACGGGCGTTACAGCAACTGTTACTGATTTCTCTTGTGTTCCTGCCGGGGCAAATGTGTCTAACGTTACACTTGCAGCATCAATAGGAACCCAATGTACAAGCTGGTACTATTACAGTATTGTTGTTGATGGGGTGACTGTGGCTACACAGCAATGTAATCAGGCAGCTTTCAACTTAAATGCGTATTGGCCGTTCGCTTCAGTATCAGTAATATCAGCTGATAATCCAGCTGACAATGCTGGTGACTTTGTTACAATGACAGCTGCCTTAACGTTTACATATGATTCACCTGCTCCTGTGCAACCGAATTACAGTCTTTCATGGCAAGATGCTGCATCTAATGGAGCTGAAATTGGCACAGGCACAAGCTTTGAGTCAGTTGGGTCTTCAGTAATGCCTGCGGCAACTGAAGGATCTTACAACTTTTACGTGAGCACTTTCCTTGACGGTTGTTATTCGGCAACAAGTGAAATGCTAACTGTGAACGTTTCAAACGTGAATGCTGAAATTGTTTCAATGAACGAAACATGTATAGGATATTCAAATGGTTCATTTGATGTTATCAATATAACTTGTGGTATAGAGCCATTTACTTATTCTGTTAACGGTGGTGCATTTGGACCGATTCCTACCAACCTTACTGCAGGATCTTATGATGTAGTCATTCAAGACAACACCGGGTTATTGAGTCCTTCTATTGAAGTAATCATTGGTGTTGATGCTACAGTTGTTCCTCCGGCTCCTTCTGTTTCTGAAAACGCATATTTCATTTGTTCAGGTGCCCCTTCTCAAGAAATCACAGCAGATGTGCCTGTAGACTATTCAAACCTTACTTGTACAACAGCGACCTCTTCAGCTTCAGGAAATGATGATACGGGCGTTACAGCAACCGTTACTGATTTCTCTTGTGTTCCTGCCGGGGAAAATGTTTCTAACGTTACACTTGCAGCATCAATAGGTGCCCAATGTACGGCCTGGTACTTCTACAGTATTGTTGTTGATGGGGTGACTGTTGCAACACAACAATGTAACCAAGCAGCTTTCAACTTAAATGCTTACTGGCCGTTCACTTCAGTATCAGTGGTATCAGCTGATAGTCCTGCTGACGGTTTATCTGACTTTGTTACCATGACTGCAGCATTGACATTTACATATGAGGTGCCTTCAACAGTTCAATCACCATACACAATTGCATGGTTTGATGCGCCAACAGGGGGATCCTTGGTCGGCGCCAATTCACCATATGAAACGGTAGGGTCATCGGTAATGCCAGCCTCATCAAATGGTGCTTATAATTTCTATGCTGCAACTGAATTAAACGGATGTTACTCAACTTCTACTGAAATGGTAACTGTTAGCGTGAGTGATGTTCTTGTTGAACTTCTTCCAATCGATGCAACATGTAATGGGAATAACAATGGGTCGTTCTCTTTAGGAGCAATCAGCTGTGGTGACGCACCGTTTACATATTCAATTAATGGTGGAGCATTTGGACCAATTCCAACTGACCTCACTTCTGGTACTTATGATGTAGTTGTTATGGATAACAATGGATTGATTAGCTCTTCCGAAGAGTTGGTCATCGGACAACCATCTGCTCCATACAACATCACTGTAACCAATATTTTATATTTCACTGCTGATGTTTCTTGGTCAACAGACGGCGATGAGATTCAGTGGTTTGTTGAATATGGGCCTTCTGGATTCACTCCTGGATCGGGTACGACGGTTAACGCATCTACAACTTCAGTTACATTAACTGGATTATCTGCAGATACGGAATATGACGTTTATGTTACCGCCGATTGTGGTTCGAATAGTACAGCTGGTGGTCCTGAAACGTTCTCTACAAACCAGGGATTCTTTACTTGGGATAATATGTGTCCGGATGTTGATTTCGTTGATATTTCAGCTACAGGAACTGATCTTAACTTGATTGATGATGGTGAAGCTGGTTTAACAATGCCTATTCCGTTTAATTATCAAGGAACTGACGTTACAGTTCTGACAGTTGGAAACAATGGAGGTATCCAATTAGGAACTCTTACTGGAAACGTAGGATACGGAGGTAACTTTAATACCTTAGCTGACGGTTATATCTTCCCTTGGGGTGATGACCTTGATGACGAGACTGGAAACGTTTATTGGGAAGTGATTGGTACTGCTCCAAGCCAGATCTTTATTGTTCAGTGGGAGAATAGTAACAACTGGTCAAATGGAGCAGGTACAGTTACGTTCCAGGTTCAGTTTTACGAAGCAACAAATGAGATTTATTTTGTATATGATGATGTTGTCTTTGGAGATATTCCAGCAGATGACTTTGGTGGGAATGCTGATATTGGTGTTTCTGGTCCAACTGATATTACTGTATCGACAACTAGCCAAACATATCTTCAAAATAATTCATGTGTTCACTTCTACAATGAATTATGTCCGAATCCAATGAGTCCAGTTGTGACAACATTCCAGGAAGAAGTAATTATTGACTGGACTGCTGGTCTGTACGGTGAAACTGAGTGGACTGTAATTTATGGCCCTGCAGGATTTGATCCTACGACAGGAGGAACAACATTGACAACTTCTGCACCTAGTGTGAACATATTAGGTTTGACACAAATGACGAATTATGATGTTTATATCTATTCTGAGTGTCAAGCAGACAATTTAACTTCACCAGGTTTATTGGTTGAATTCCAAACTCTTCCATGGTGTAACACACCAACAGGAGGGACAAACGCTACGGCAGTTGATTCTTTATTTGCTGCTTGGAACTGGACTGAAGTAGTAGGTGCTCCGAATGGCTTGAGTGGTTTCAATATCCAGTATGGAATGACAGGTTTTGAGCTTTACAATGGTACTGAGGTTGCAACTGGTAGTGTTGAATTATTTGACACAATTGCAGATGCATCCTTTATGGGTGGAGGAGTATATCAATACTACGTTCAAGCAGAATGTGGAACTGATACTTCTAATTATGCTGGACCATTCTCATTCGTTATGCCTCTAACAACTGACTCTGTTTGTGGAGCAGAAATGCTAATGGCTGATGGAACTGTTTACACGTTTAACAATGCTGGTGCAACAGTTGGAACAGGTGAATCAGCAATCGCTCCTGGAGCTACTGGTTTCCAAACCCAGACTGGTTGGGGTAATTCAACATTGAACAACACTACTTGGTATATGTTTGAAGCTCCAGCATCTGGTAATGTACGCGTCAACCACAATGTTGGTAACACGTATGCAGGTCAATCGGCAATTTATACAGTAACAGATTGTGGTGACTATGCTACATTTGAACTGGTCGCTGCAAATGATAACTCAATGGTTAACAATGCTGCAGCTCCGAACTATACAGTTTGTGGTTTAACACCTGGCGCTACATACTATCTTCTACACGATGGTAACTCAGCTACAACAGGCAACCACGTAATTTCGATCATCCCAATCAACTTAAATGCTGGTGATTATTCTTCTACTTTAGAAGTGTGTACCGGCGGAGAGGTTGACTTGTTTGATGGAATCACAGGAAATGATGCAGGTGGTGTATGGACAGCTATTAACGCTGCTGCTGCAACTCAGTTAACGGATAATATTTGGAATTCTGCAGGTCTTGCATACAACATTCCATTTGAATTCGAATACAGATTGACTGATGGTTGTGCATATGACTCAGTGATTGCATTGGTTGAAATCTTCCCATTGTCTTCTGCTGGTCCTGATGGTTCAATCACAGTTTGTCGTAACGAGCCTGTTGATCTACTTTCTGGTCTTTCTGGAAATGTTGATCTAGGTGGAACATGGTATGATCCTTCGAACCAGCCGTTGTCTAATTCAGAGATCGTAGCATCGAACATCCCTGGACAGTTTAACTACGATTACGTTACAGGAAATGGTGTTTGTCCGGATGATACTGCATTAGTACTTGTTAATGTTTTAAGCACATGTAATTATCTAGATATCCAGGAAATGTATTTCAGTGATATGACTGTTCATCCAAACCCTTCCAATGCTGTCTTCAATGTTGCTAACTTTGGTTCAACAGAAGTATTCAGCTATGAAGTGACAGATATCGATGGTCGTGTGATCACCTCTAAGGAAGGGGCGATCAATGGTACAACAACTACTGAGATCGATCTTAAAGATAAAGTGACAGGAGTGTACTTTATTAAAGTATACAACGAGAATGCTGAAAAAACATTCAAAGTTGTTCTCCAGTAATTGACTCAACATCAGAAAGGGCAGTCGTTTGACTGCCCTTTTTTTTATTTCTATTTCAGTCATAATAATTACTTTTAATAAAAATTTGAACGTCATGTTGATGCCTTTTAATCTTCAAGAATGGATCGATGAAAACAGAGATCTTCTTAAGCCCCCAGTGGGAAATGTTAATCTTTATAAGGAAGCCGGAGATTTTATTGTGATGATCGTTGGTGGACCAAATGCACGTAAAGATTACCATTATAACGAAAGCGAAGAACTATTCTATCAGATCGAAGGTGATATTACTGTTCGTGTTCAATTGGACGGAAAAGCAAAAGACATTCAGATCAAACAGGGTGATATGTTCCTTCTTCCCGGAAATATTCCTCACTCGCCTATGAGAGGACCAAATACGGTTGGATTAGTCGTTGAAAAAGTTAGAAAAGGAACTGATCTGATCGACGGATTAATGTGGTTCTGCGAGGAATGTAATCATCCCTTAAAAGAATACAAATTCAAACTGGAAAATATTGAAAAGGACTTCCTGCCAAGATTCAGAGAGTTTTACACTTCTCTGGAAATGAGAACATGTAAAGCTTGTGGACATGTAATGGAAGCAGACGAAAGATTTATTTAAGATGTAATCAAATATTATGAAAGGGAAGTTTTACTTCCCTTTTTTGTTTTCTATCTGATCAGATTTATGTGACCTGTTTGTTCAAACATTTCATCTGTTTCATAACCGTAATACTGGATCTTCCAAGTGTATGTACCATCCTGACACATTACTCCTTCATACGTTCCATCCCAGTAATCATCAAAAGAGTTCATCTGAAAGATCAATTCACCCCAACGGTTATAAATCAAAAGTTCGAAAGATTCGATATTAGAACCTATGACCTGAAAAACATTATTATGTTCATCACCATCTGGTGTGAATGTATTAGGAATATAAAGTATAGGGTCGTAGTGAATCGTAACGCTATCCCAGGCAATACAACCATTCTCATCCATAAATGTTACCAGATAGGAAATATTCTGATCAGGAGAGGTGGTTGGAGATTGACACGACACACAGCTTAAAAATTCTGCTGGAGTCCATACATATGTCCCGTCTGAATTACCTTCAGCATCCAACGGAATGACATCGCCATAAAAAGCAAATACATCCGGTGATGTCTGGACAAATGGCGCAGGGTAAAGATCAACGAAGACAGACGAACTATTTGTGCATCCGTTCGCATCCGTTCCAATTACTGTATACTCGGTTGGTTGTTGTGGTCTAACCTGTACAAGAGAAGCATTTGGATTAGTCAATATCGTTGAAGTTGGAGACCATGAATATGAAACACCTCCAGTCGCCCAAATAGTTGCAACTTCACCCGGGCAAATAATCGTATCGTTCCATGCATCTATGACTGCATTTACGACATCGACAAAAACACTATCTGTGGCATATCCACAGGCATTGAAGAAATCACAATAATAATACATATCACTTTGCGGAGTAATTATGACTGTCGATCCTGTAGTTGCAGAAATATTTTGATTCGGAGACCATACATAAGTATCTCCTCCTGAAACTGTGACAGTAGTAGAAGACCCTTCACAAACTTCTAAAAAATCGGGCATGACGGGTATTGGAGGGTCATAGAATACCGATACAGTTACCTGATCAGTAAATTCACAACCTTCAGTAGATTGCACCTGAACTGTATAGGTCGTGGTAACTGTAGGAGTCGCAATGGGATTCTGAATAGTTGAGTCATTCAGATCGCCGGATGGATTCCAAGTAAAGACATCACCTTCGGAAACATACAAATAGGCTGAATTGCCAATACACACTGACGTATCAGGCGAAATAACAGGGTCAAAAGGCAAGACAGGAACCGTCACCTGAACGGTGTCAATACCACAGCTGTCGCTTATCACAACTGTAAAGGTTGTTGTTTGATCAAGTGTGGTATACGGAGTCGGACTTGTTGGATCATCTACCAAACCAGCTGGTGACCATGAGTATACTGAACCACCAAATGCTTCGAGCTGATAGGAGTCTCCTGGACAAATTGGTCCTGGTGGTTGAATCACTCCGCCTTGAAAGTCGCCAATATTCACTTCAAACTGCACAGAATCCGGAGAAAAGCAACCGTTTGAATCGGCAACAACCAAGGTCACTGTATAATTCCCAGGACCAGCATAATAATGTACAGGATTTACTTCTGTTGAGGTTGAACCATCACCGAAATCCCAAAAGAATGAATTTCCATTTGCACTGTTATTGTTGAATATCACTGGATCAGGTAAACAAATCAAAGGTTCAGGCTCGGAAACAATTGCTTCTATTTGGGCCAATTCGAACTTAAAAGCTGCAAGGTTACAATTCGGACTTGGATTCGCTGGAGACCAACTGCCGGGTGTACTCGTAAATCCATAATCATTTCCACCACAAGCCCCACACACCGCATGATAGATCCTACCCGATTTGTCAAATCGACTTGTTCCCCCATCGACGTGGTTGTAACTCGTCGTTACGCCTCCCATAAAAGTGGCATATTTCAATTGATCAGCGTCTTGTCCAAGCACCCCAATCCAGAAATTACTCCCATTCGTGTTCGTTTGAAAAGCCATGTTATCTGGGCCACTGGTCACCGGAAATCCATTCGTCGTTGACATGGTTGCTTGACTATACGATGTGTTCTGGTTTAATATTCCTCCCCAGCCCGCCAGATAAATATCGTAGCAATCAGAGATCAGAAATGCAGTAGGTGATATCTCTACATTCCCTGTTCCAGCGCCTATCATTGTAGTCCATTCAATTGTAGTAAGGTTGGTAGAGAATTTTTGGATAAACTGACCTGAATTTGGATTACCATACACACCAGGGGAGATCGCCCAAGAAGATTGTGTTTGCCCCAGAACATATACTTTATCATCAATATCAAGTTGAACGAAATAGGCCTGATCGTATTCATTTTGACCTAAATAGGTTCCACTCATGAACCCTCCGGTTGTTCCATTCAATCGAACAAGATAACCATCGGATAAACCTCCATTTGCCGTGAGATCATTTCCAAAGGTTATAGGGAGGTTCGTGGACGTAGTTCCTCCCGTAAAGTAGATGTCACCCGTTGATGAAATTTCAAGTGCATTGCCACTTTCATATCCTGTTCCCCCGAAGAATGTGCTCCAAGTGAGCGAGCTTAAAGTTGGAGGCATTTTAAACACCACTGCGTCCTGCATTCCTGCAATACCTGATTGCATCCCACCGGACACTGGAAAATTCCCAGAAAAAGTAGTCGAAGCTACATAGACATTATTGGAAGCATCTAGAATGATCTCCCCCCTAAATTGATCACCGTAATTGTACTGAAGCACATTGGTATTTAAACCATCTGAATTAGAACCACCAATATACGTTGATGCAATTAATGCCGTTCCTGTGGCATTCAGTCTTGCAACATAGATGTCGGCACCATTGAAATTCAAGTTGTTCTCCGTCTCATTAGGTCCGCCATTGTGCGTGTTATCGTATGGGGTACCGGCCATTGGAAAGTTCGTAGAAGACGTTACTCCATACAAGAATAATTCTCCGGTAGTCGAGCTAACAATACTGGATGGCGTTTCATTTCCTGATCCACCGATGTAGGTCGAATAGATCAATGCATTTCCTGTTGCGTTAAATTTCGTTATTCCGATGTCAAAAGGGTACGTTCCTGTACCTCCATTGAAAGTTACGTCATAAGCTCCCGTAGTTAATGGGTAACCGGTTCCAAAAACAATACCTCCACCAAACAGATTACCATTGGGGTCAGGAGCAGCTGTGAATCCCCAATTGTCTACTATAGACCCAGTAAACGTTGAAAACGTCAAAGAAGGATCAATGATCAAAGTTGCACCTTCCGGTATTTTCTCCACTTCGAAAGACACCAAATCTCCTTCCAGTTTAAAAGAACTATTAACCTTTATTTTGTTACCATCAAGTTCATACCAAGAGACAGGGGCCGAATGACTGATCTGACCAAATCTGGTATGCATTATTAAATTTCCAGTCTCATCAATAGATAGTCCACTTGAACCCTCTATCTTCATTTTTATCGTTTGATAGTCAGCATTTGGTCTTACTCGGAATGAGTATTCAAAATACCTGTCCTGTGTGGAGCAAAGCAGATCGATTCCTACATAAAGGTCAGACATCTCTACCTTACGATAACTGTAGACCCATGACTTCCATTTTGATGGATCGTTATCTAAAATGTAGTTCTTGTAGAATTCTGAGGAATCCATTTCCTGAGGCTTTGAGTTAAACCCAGAATTAATGAAGGTCATCTTTATGCTCTGATAGTTGATCAGTTCATCATTATGTCCGTTATCTTTCTCATCATGATCATGTCCATATATTTCCCTAAGGTTAGATAAGCTTACCGTAAACCCATCCTTTTCGATGAAAAAATTACCATGATCCAATTCGAGATCATAGAGGATTCTATTGTCCCATTGCCCCCTATTGGGAGTCATCCATCCGTCTTGCCCATAAGTCGCAAGACTGACCAGAAGGATCAATATTCCTGAAAGAAGTCTCATCAGATATCGAAAATACGACAATTCATTGAAAAACATGTGATCATAGCGAACATGCAGGCCCCCGATGACCTTTAAAATTAAAACACGATTTTCGGCGAAAGGTTGCTTAAATCGTGAACATTTTTAATAAATCGGTTTAATTAAAACCGTAACTTTGCCACTCAATTCAGAGAATGTTCCATGAGTGATGCTATCAAACACGAATGCGGAATCGCACTACTCCGCCTGAAAAAACCTCTTTCTTTCTATCTAGACAAGTATGGGACAGCCTTTTACGGCTTGAACAAGCTTCATCTTTTGATGGAAAAACAGCACAATAGAGGACAGGATGGTGCAGGTGTTGCCAACATCAAATTCGATATGGAACCAGGTGAAAGATACATCTCTAGATACAGGTCGATTGACAGCAAACCAATTCAGGATATTTTCGATCACATCAACAATCGTTTTAGACAGATCGGTGAAGAGGATCCTTCTAAACTTAAAGATGTTGATTATCTCAAAAAAAATGCAGGATTCACTGGAGAATTATTCCTTGGTCACCTTCGTTATGGAACATTCGGTAGAAACTCAATTGAAAGCTGTCATCCATTTCTCAGACAGAATAACTGGCTAACAAGAAATCTTGTAGTTGCAGGAAATTTCAACCTGACCAATGTCGATGAACTTTTCGATGTTTTATTGAACATTGGGCAACATCCAAAGGAAAAATCAGATACGGTTACCGTGCTAGAAAAGATCGGTCACTTTTTGGATGTAGAGAATGATGAATTGTTTCAACAACTGAATACGCTTGGATATAGCAATACTGATATTTACGAGCGAATTGCAGAAACCATCAATGTAGAGAAGATCCTTAAAAGAGCTTCTGAAGACTGGGATGGCGGTTATGCCATGGCAGGATTGTTCGGGCACGGAGATGCTTTTGTTCTAAGAGATCCGTCTGGTATCCGTCCGGCATTTTGGTATGAAGATGATGAAGTTTGTGTCGTTGCATCTGAAAGACCGGTAATTCAAACAGCATTCAACCTGAAATACGAACAGGTGAAGGAACTTGCTCCAGGACACGCATTGATCATTAAGAAAAATGGTGAGACTACTGAGACCCTGATCAATGAACCGGACGAAAGATCACTAAAGTGCTCTTTCGAAAGAATCTACTTTTCACGAGGAAATGACAAAGAGATCTATGAAGAACGAAAAGAGCTCGGAAGACAAGTTGTAAAACAAGTTCTTGAATCGATCGATTTTGATCTTGACAATTCAGTTTTTTCCTTTATTCCGAATACGGCTGAAGTTGCCTTTTATGGAATGATCAAAGGACTTGAAGATCATTTGAATGATAAGAAATATCAACAGATCCTTTCCCTTGGTTCGAATCCTGAACCTGAAGCGCTGAAAGAGATCATCTACCAAAGAGCAAGGATTGAAAAGATCGCTATCAAAGATGCAAAACTGAGAACCTTTATCACTCAGGATGATTCCAGAGATGATCTTGTCGCTCATGTATACGACATCACTTATGGTAGTGTAAACAGAGGTAAAGATAACCTGGTTGTGATCGACGACAGTATTGTTAGAGGCACCACTTTAAAGCAAAGTATCCTTCGAATTCTCGACCGCCTTGATCCAAAAAAGATAGTCGTTGTGTCGTCTGCACCTCAGATCAGATATCCTGATTGTTATGGAATTGACATGGCAAAAATGGGAGATTTCATTGCCTTTGAAGCAGCAATCCAATTGCTGAAAGATGCAGGCCGTTCACACATTATTGAAGAGGTTTATTCCAAATGTAAAGAACAGGAGAACCTACCGAAGGAGCAGATCAAGAATTACATCAAAGAGATCTACGCACCTTTCTCTGATGACGAAGTTTCAGGAAAGATCGCTCAATTATTGACCCCGGCTGGACTGAATGCCGAGGTTGAGATCATCTACCAGCGAGTAGAAAATTTACACGTGTCTTGTCCGAATAACCAGGGAGACTGGTATTTTACAGGGAACTACCCTACTCCGGGCGGAAACAAAGTAGTCAATAAAGCCTTCATAAACTGGAAAGAAGGCAAAAACGAAAGAGCTTATTAATAGGCTATGAAAAGGCAAACAGCGATCATATTTTATTTCCTCGCTGCTTATGTTGTGCTTCAGTTTGCCTGGTGGGGCTTTCATTTAATTGAACTTACTGAAGAAGCCGGAATTGAAAAAACGGCTATTTCAAAGCGCATTATCATGATCATCGGAGAAGGAATGGTATTCTTCCTGATTCTCCTATTTGGTCTATTCAAAATCCGTGCATCCATTCGTAAAGACCTTGAACTTGCCGAACGTCAAAAGAACTTTCTGCTATCCGTTACTCATGAATTGAAAACTCCAGTTGCCGCGAACAAATTGTTCTGGCAAACGATCATGAAACGCGAACTCGATCAAGACAAGAAAAATGAGATCGCTACAAAAGCTCTAGAAGAGAATGATCGACTCGAACAAATGATCGACAATATCCTCAACGCTTCTCGCATTGAAAGCAAGGTTCTCATCAATTCATTCGAGCAAATCGATGTCAATCTGACACTTCAAAAAACGGTTGATCGATTCAAAAAACACTCTTCAAAAACAATTGAGCTTCAATTGCCGACAGAGAGCATTGTCCTTTCCGGTGACCTTCTTTTACTGGAGTCTTGTTTATCCAACCTCATCGGAAATGCGATCAAATATGGAGGAGAAGCTCCGATCTTTATTAAACTGATCCCCAACGGTAAAAAGTTTTTGATTCGAATTGAAGACCAGGGCATCGGAATAAGTATTGAACATCGAACAAAGATCTTTTCGAAGTTTTACAGAATTGAAGACGAAGAAACTAGATCTCAGAAAGGAAGCGGCTTGGGTCTTTATATCACCGCTGAATTTGTTAGGCTACTTAAAGGTGAGATCGTTTGTCTTCCCAATGCTCCAAAAGGAACTGTATTTCAATTGACATTTACACATGAATAAACACTTCGGATTAATTATACTTGATGGATGGGGAATCGGAAACCACTCGAATTCCGACGCTATATTCAATGCGAATACACCGTATATGGATAGCCTGTGCAAAAAATACCCGAACGCTACACTGCTTACCAGTGGAGAAAATGTGGGACTTCCGGATGGCCAAATGGGAAATTCAGAAGTGGGACACATGAATATTGGTGCGGGTAGAATCGTATATCAGGAACTGACAAGAATTAACAAGTCGATCAGGGATGGAGAGTTTTTCAATTTGCCCGCATTAACTCAAGCGTTTCAAAAGGCAAAAACAGAAAATAAAAAAGTTCATTTTATCGGTCTTGTTTCCAAAGGTGGTGTCCATAGCTCACAAGAACATTTGTACGCGCTTTGTCAAATGGCAGCTGATTTTGGATTAGAGCAGGTGTTCATCCATGCGTTTACCGATGGTAGAGATTGTGATCCTAAAAGTGGATTGGGTTTTATCAGTGAACTGGAATCGGCGATAGAAGGTTCAACGAGTAAAATAGCTTCAATTATCGGACGTTATTATGCTATGGACAGAGATAACCGCTGGGAAAGGATCAAGTTGGCATATGACCTTTTGACACAAGGCCAGGGAGCTAAATTCTCGTCTCCGACAGAAGCAATAAAAAATTCATATGCGAACAATGTTACAGATGAATTCATCGAGCCGATCGTCATTACGGAAAACGATACTCCTATCGCTGTTATTGAAGACGGAGACATTGTGATCAATTTTAATTTCAGAACGGACAGACCAAGAGAGATCACTATTGCTCTAACTCAAAAGGATTTTCATGAGCAGAACATGCACAAGCTTGACTTGTACTATTGCTCAATGACGAACTATGATTCTTCTTTCAAGAACATACATGTCATTTACGAAAAAGATAATCTCAATCTTACATTGGGAGAAGTGATCTCCAATGCAGGATTGACTCAGGTTCGCATAGCAGAGACAGAAAAGTATCCACATGTAACGTTCTTTTTCAGCGGAGGTAGAGAAGAGACATTTTCCGGTGAATCCAGAATTTTAGTGAATTCACCAAAAGTAGCAACATACGACCTTCAACCTGAAATGAGTGCTTATGAAGTACGGGATAAGATCAATGCCTTCATGAAGGATGAACAACCAAATTTCATATGCCTGAATTTCGCAAATCCTGATATGGTTGGACATACAGGTGTATACAGCGCAATTGTTAAAGCAGTTGAAACGGTTGATGAATGTCTGAGAAGCGTTGTGGAAACCGGTAAAGAATTAGGGTACGAATTTATCGTGATCGCAGATCATGGAAATGCGGATTATGCCATAAATGAAGATGGATCACCTAACACAGCTCACTCTTTGAATCCAGTACCTGTTGTTTATGTTTCGAATTCGGAAGGCAAAAGTTTAAAAGACGGTATTCTGGCTGACGTGGCACCGACCATACTTGAAGCAATTGGGATTCAAAAGCCGATCGAAATGACAGGCGTTAGCCTGATTTGAAAATTCAAACCAAACGAATATTAAAATGAGGGGGCAGCCCCTCATTTTTTTTTGTTTCTTAAGGGTAAATTTGTGTCACATAAATCAATCTAACCTAACTACTATTCCTATTTCACTACAAAACGATTTAGTTCTAGTAGTTTTTTACAACTATCGGTAATGAAAAAAACACTATTCCTACCATTAGTAAGCCTACTCTTTTCTGCATTCGCATTTTCTCAAAATTCCCAATCTTCGGGATGGAAAGCAGACTACGCTAAAAGCCGATCTTTTATTGAGAACAAGGGGCAATTTGATCAATACCAGAATGCTTCAACAGGAAAAATCAGATATGCTGTTGATTTCGGAGCTACTCGTATTTTCTTCGGAGATCAAGGGATTAGCTATTCCTTTTTCGAGGCGACTAAAATCCCAAAAGAGGTCAGAGATCAATACCGTTTGGAATTGGCAAAATCACCTGAAGAAAGAAGAAAATTTGAAAAGCTCATCGGTAAATTTTCATTTAAAGAAGACAAGGTAAATATGATATGGGCTGAAAAGAATCAAAGTTCTCAGCTTACTGCTTCAGATGTGACCGAAGATTACCATAACTATTCCGTTTCGAATAATTCCGGCGAAATCATCGGGATTTCAAATGCAAAAGGATTCAACAAACTGGTTTACAAAAATCTGTATCCTAAAATTGACATTGAATACACGGTCCACCCTGAAATAGGTGTTAAGTATGCAATTATCCTTCATCCTGGTGCAGATCCAAGTCAAGTCAAAATGTTATTTGATAAAGAAATTAGCATTCTGAATGGGAAAATAGATATCCCTACAATTTTCGGATCTATTGTGGATCATGAGCCTTATACTTTTTATGAAAACAACAAGGATTTGATCATTGGATCAAAGTTTACTCAAAGAGGTAGAGAGATCCAGTTTGAATTGGATCATTACGATTCTAACAAAACAGTGATCATTGATCCATGGACACAAACACCAAATTTTAATACCAATTGGGATGTAGTTTGGGAATGTGAAAGGGATGCAACCGGGAATGTTTACATTTTAGGCGGTATTATGCCTATGCAGATCCTAAAGTATAATTCTACAGGAACACTTCAATGGACATATAATACCCCTTATGACACGTCTAATGTGTGGTTGGGAACATTTGCTGTTGACAATGCAGGTAACTCGTATGTCACTGCAGGATCTTCAGCGCAAATTCAAAAAGTGAGTACTGCTGGTGCATTAGTATGGAATAACTCGAATCCTGGAGGACTTCTTGCCTTAACGGAGTTCTGGAACATTGCATTCAACTGCGATCAGACTAAACTAGTGATTGGAGGTACCGATGGCCCTGCATTTGGAGGTCCGATTCCTTATGTTTTTGATGTCAATATGGCAAATGGCAATGTTATCTCGAGTCAGGATGTAACAGGTCCAGGGCAGCTTTTTGGTTTTCCTCCAAATACTCCTGAAGTCAGATCAATAACTGCCACGGCGAACAACAAGTATTATTTCATGACACATGACTCGATTGGCTATATCAGTGACAATCTTTCTTTGTGTCCGGGCTCATCAGGTCCTTTCAGAGTGAACAATGGGTATAATATGTCTTATAAATGTGAGAAATTCAGATACGATAATTCTGGAATTGAGGCCATCGCATATTATGGAGGTTTCATCTTTATCAATAGGGGTAATAGATTGGATAAACGAGATTTTTATACAGGTGCTATTCTTCAATCGGCTACAATTCCCGGAGGTGGATGGACTGCATCTCTTGGGCAGAATCAAACCGAAAATAGCGGGATTTCTATAGACAACTGTGGGAACATATATGTTGGATCTAAAACCGGAGTTTATGCGTTCAATCAATCATTAACACAAACTGGTTTTTATTCAACGGCTTTCAATGTTTATGATGTTGAAGTGAATACAAATGGGGAAGTTATAGCATGCGGAGGAACAGGTACTGGTACAACATCATCAAGAACAGGTGGCGTTCAGACTTTTGCCGCATCTGCTTGTGCCCCTCAGAGTACAGTGTGTTGTGATGCTTCTTTCTGCCCGCCTCAGGGTGTTTGTGCGTCGGATTCACCTATCACCTTAACACCAGAAACATCAGGAGGTACATGGAGCGGACCTGGGGTGAATGCTTCAGGAGTATTTGATCCTGCCGTTGCAGGACCTGGAATACACAACATTACTTATACTCTAGCGTGTGGGTCCGAAACGATACAAATTACTGTAAGCACATGCGCAGCATTGGATATTTGTCAGGAGACAAATGGAACGTATACTGTTTCTGGAGGAGTTGGACCATACACATGGGAAAACTGGGTACCAGCTCAATCAACACCAATTACAAACCAAACTCAATGTCAGAATTGTGGTTACACATGGTTCTTTGGTCAATGTCTTGACGGAGTTGTTCCTGTTACTTCTTGCAATTCGCCAGCAGGATGGGCAACCTTGGGAACTGGAACGAACATGACTGCTCCTGGAGGATGGACTCAAATTCAGGTGACGGACAACACGGGCAATTCGACAATTATTACTCCAGGGTCAGTTCCGGCTTGTGGATCGAATCCATGCTCGGGAATTACAATTACAGGTTCTGTTTCAGCACAAACAAACGCATCTTGTTTTGGTGGCAATAATGGTGCTGCCACTGTTACAGGTTCAGGAGGTACTGCAGCGTACACCTACACATGGACACCAGGCAGCTTAAGTGGAGGGACTCAATCTTCTTTATCTGGAAATGTTTATACTGTGAATATTTCAGATGCTAATGGTTGCACGGGTACTACATCCGTAACAATTACACAACCTTCGTCTGCACTTGCTGCGAGCACTACAACGACACCTGCTACTTGTGGATCCAATAATGGATCTGCAACAGTTAATCCAACTGGAGGTACTTCTGGATACACTTACGCATGGTCTCCATCAGGAGGATCATCTGCAACTGCTTCGAATCTGGCTTCTGGCAGTTATTCAGTGACCGTGACCGATGCCAATGGTTGTACAACAACTGCTAGTGCAACGGTCGGATCGAATGGTGGTCCAAGTATTTCACTAACGAATTCAAGTAATGTAACGTGTAATGGTGATAACGATGGCTCCGCTGCGGTATCAGGAACTGGAGGAACAGGAACCCTGACTTATAACTGGACACCAGGTAACTTAACTGGAACAACTCAATCAGCTCTGGCAGCAGATACTTACACTGTGACCGTTACAGATCAAAATGGATGTGCCAACTCTACCACCGTTACGATCAACGAACCTACTGCGGTTACACTGACTCAAGGAACGATTACACCTGCTAACTGTGGCGTTTCAGATGGTTCGGCTACTGTGACGGGCGCAGGTGGAACCGGAGCTTTAACCTATACTTGGACACCAAATGTGAGTACCAGTGCCTCAGCGACAAATATTGCTGCAGGATCCTACACTGTAACAGCCACGGACCAAAATGGTTGTCAGGCAACAGTGAACTTCACCGTGTCATCCATTGGAGGACCAACGGTGAGCATAAGCTCATCTTCAGATGCTTCATGCTTCGGAACAAACGACGGTTCGGCTACAGCAACTGCTACAGGAGGAACTTCGCCTTATACTTATAGCTGGAGTCCTTCAGGAGGTTCAACAGATACAGCTACCGGACTAGCCGCAGGAAACTATACTGTAACAGTGACTGACGATACCGGTTGCATCGGAACTGCTTCAGTAACTATTGGCAGCCCAACTGCAATATCAGTAACTGAAACAATCACAGATGCTTCATGTGGAAATAGTGATGGACAAATTTCAGTTTCAGCCACTGGAGGATCTGGACCGTACACCTATTCTTGGATTCCAAATGGAGAAACTACAAGCTCAATCACCGGATTAAGTGCCGGCAACTACTCCGTAACTGTTACCGATGCCAATAGTTGTAGCTCGACAGAAAGTTATTCTATTGATGTTATTGGTTCATTAAATGTTGCTGTAACTCCGGGAGTATGGTCGATCAATGCCGGGGAATCTGTTCAATTGAATGCAACTGGAGCAGATACCTATTCATGGTCTCCAACCAACGGATTAAGTTGTTCAGATTGTCAAAACCCAATTGCCTCACCATCAATTTCTACTACCTACACTGTGACAGGGACTGACGCATCAGGATGTACAGGAACTGCAATAGCTATAATAACGGTTACTCAAGTTTGCGGTGATTTGTATGTACCGACTGTCTTCTCGCCGAACGGAACAGGGCCTGCAGCAAACAATGTACTTTGTGTTATGGGTAGCTGTATTGCAGAATTGACGTATGCAGTTTATAACAGATGGGGAGAAAAAGTCTTTGAGACTTCTGATAAAACAATTTGCTGGGACGGTTTATACAAAGGAAAAGAGGTTAATTCCGGAGTATATGCATACAAGTTAAATGCGAGGTTATTCGATGGAACAGTGATCGAGGAATCTGGAAATCTCACTGTAATTAGGTAATTTTAGAATTAAGAAAAATACTCATGAAAAAGGTATTCATATTTGGTAGTTTGTTGATGAGCTTAGCCTCCTTTGCTCAGGATGTGCATTTCTCACACACTGAATTCTCCCCTTTGACACTGAACCCTGCTCTGGCAGGAGCAAATTCTCCAATGCAGGGAGTTGTAAACTACAGAAGTCAATGGAATTCGGTTGCTACGCCCTATTCCACAATAGCGGCATCTTTTGACACTCGCTTCAACGAAAACAAAAGGGCAAAAAAAGGAATTATTGCCGGGGGATTAAATTTCTACAACGATAAGGCAGGTGATCTAAAAGTTAGCTCCACCTGCGTGAATTTAAATCTAGCCTATCACCTTATCCTTGACCAATCCAGTACTTTAGGACTGGGTATCTATACGGGGTATGGACAACGTTCAATTGATCCTAGTGCAGGTAGATGGGGAACTCAGTATGACGGAATGAGCTACGATCCTTCAATGGCAACAGGAGAGTCATTTGATAACCAATCGTTCGGATACCTGGATGCGGGTGCAGGGATGGTTTACACTTATAAGACCGATGAAGGGTATATGACTCAGAATATTCAGCGCCTCTTTAACATTGGATTTTCTGCATACCACTTGAACAGACCTAATTATTCTTTTGTGAATGCTGCAGATGATAAATTGTACATTCGCTACTCGGCTTTTGCCAACGCAAACATTGGAATTGCCAATACTCGTGGATCATTCCTACCAGGAATCTATTATCATCGTCAAGGTACGGCACAGGAATTCCTTTGGGGATTCAACTATAAGTATATCTTGAGTGAAGGATCTAAGTTTACCGGATTTACCAGACCTATGGCAGCTTATCTTGGTGTATTCAACAGATGGAAAGATGCCGTTGTGGCGAAATTCATTTTCGAATGGGATCAGGTTTCTGCTGGTTTTGCTTATGACATTAACCTATCAAGCCTTTCTGATGTTTCAAAAGCCAGAGGAGGATTTGAGATCTTTTTAAGATTTAATGCAGGTGATGGAGGTGGATTCAGATCAAGGATCTAATCTCTGGCCTTCTTTAAAATTGAAGTAGTCGAAAAGCCTTCCACCAGTTGGATGGCTTTTACTTTTCCTCCATATTTTTTTACAACATCCGAACCAACGATGTATTTGGGTGACTTAGGGTCCATTTCGTCAGCATCATAGTCTGCTCCTTTAACCAGAATATCCGGTTGTATGGATTTGATGAGGTCGAGCGGGGTTTGATCATTGAAAAAGACAACTGCATCTACAAAACCTAAAGAAGCCAACACCAATGCTCTTGCATCCTGATCATTGATCGGGCGTTCGGGCCCTTTGCCTTGTTCTCTAACGGATTGATCTGTATTTATCCCAATGATCAATCGAGAGCCTTCTTCAGCGGCTTTGGCAAGATATGTCACATGTCCTTTGTGTAAAATGTCAAAGCAGCCATTCGTGAAAACAACTTGATCCCCTTTCAATCTCCACATTTCTCTTCTGAGAATTAATGTGTCAAGATCGACGATCTTATCCTCAACGTAACTCAGTCTGCTCATCCTTATTTTCCTTGGAATAGTTCTTAGGTAATAAAACTAATGATAATAGTCCCAACAGGATCAATAATAATGTTTGAGAGATCCAGATGATCATTCCCAAAGCATTTCCGATAGCTTGAGCATCACTTTTATTTTCATCTCCCAAATAAAATGCGACCACCAATCCAACAAGAAGAGGGTAAGTACCAACCCCACCATTCGTAAAAGCAATTCCCAAAGCACCTGCGCAGAAACCTAAAAGAATTCCGTTGAAATGAATTTCCTGAGTTTCCGCTAGTGACTGGAATGGTAGCGCAAACATGACGATATAACATCCCCAGATGATCAACGTGTGTAAAACGTATCCCAATGGGTTCTTTGATCTGAAAATGGAAAACAATCCTTTCCACACATCCCACGCAAATGCCATGAGCTTTTTTCGGAACTCTTTTTTGAAAACAACAAAATAACCAGCTCCAAGAAAAAGAATCAGAATAACCGCATATATGATATACTTCACAATTGAAGTTCCACCTTCTGCAGTTGATCCACCGAATTCGGTTTCAATACGTGATTTAATCTCCCAGAAATCATCCATCCCTAAAAATGCCGTAAGAAACCCAATTCCCAACAGCATTGCGAAATCCACGGCTCTCTCGGCAATGATCGTCCCAAAAGAATTAGAGAAAGGAACTCCGTCTGAACGATACAACATTGCGGATCGGCTTGCCTCCCCTGCTCTGGGGATCGTTAAATTCACAAGATAGCCGATCATTATCGCATGATATCGATTCCAGAACTTGGTCTCGTATCCCAGAGGTTTCAGAACATAATCCCATCTGTATGCTCGTGATAGATATGCCACTACACCCAATATCATGGAAATAACGATCCAGAAATAATTGGCTTCTTTGATCGCCTTGTAAAATAAATCAAGACTTTCTTTGGACATACTACTGAAGAAGAACCAGATCAGGTATACTCCTAACAATAGAGGTAATACAGTTTTTGAAAATGTGAGTATGTTCTTTTTACTGAACATTAATCGATAAGATTGGTTTCCTCATTCGGAAACACCAAAGAAGGTTTGAATGATTTAGCCTCTTCAAATTCCAGAAAGCCATAACCGATGATAATGATAACATCTCCAACAGCAACTCTTCTTGCCGCCGGGCCATTCAAGCATATCGTACCAGTTTTGCGATCTCCTTTGATCACATAGGTTTCAAATCTTTCTCCATTATTGATGTTAACGATCTGAACACGCTCACCTTCAATAAGATTTGCAGCGTCCATTAGATCTTCATCAATAGTGATACTCCCGATATAGTTCAGATCAGCTTGAGTGACCTTAACTCTATGGATCTTTGATTTAACTACTTGTATGAACATTTCTGAAAATTTCGGAGCAAAGGTAATAAGACTTTTCTGTAAAGAAACATTTATAAGCTGCTAACAAATGATCATATTGTCGATCAGTCGAACTTCACCACAATATGCAGCAATACAACAAACAGCACCATCCTTCCAGGAAACTACCTCTTTAAGTGTTACCGGATCTACAATTTCCAAGTACTCCAACTCTAATTTCCCTCTATTGAAAAACGAAATTGCTTCATGCTTTGCCTCTGAAGGGGATAGGTTATTATAGACCGTTTGTAAATGTTTAAGAGTTGTATGGATAATGATCGAATCTTCCTTTTGCTTTTCATTCAAACGGAGATTCCTACTGCTTAGTGCAAGTCCTGATGATTCTCTTCTTGTTTCGCATTCAACAATTGAAACGCGTAAGTTGAGTTTGTTAACCATCCATTTAATGATCGCCAATTGCTGATAATCCTTTAACCCGAAATAAGCTTTATCAGGTTGTACAATTTGAAAGAGGTTGTAAACCACATGCACAACACCTTGAAAATGCCCCGGTCTAGCGGTTCCTTCCATGACCTCATCGAGACCATTCAGATCTATCGGTTGAAATTTATCGTCTTCAGGGTATACCTCATCTTTCGTTGGATGAAAAACGATCACCTTTGGGAGATCAGCTAATAGTTGTAGATCTTTATCTAGTGTTCTCGGATATTTTTCGAGATCAGTGCTATTATTAAACTGTGTCGGATTAACGAAAATACTTACTACAACTCTGTCATTTTCTTCAGCTGCTCTGCGCACAAGATCGAGGTGGCCTTCATGCAAAGCTCCCATTGTCGGAACAAATCCAATCCCTTTTCCAGAAATCCTTTCGGCTTCCAAAAATTTTCGGAGGTCAGATGCACATGAAAAAGTTAACGGAAGATTCATTCCTCTTGTAAAGTAAGGGCGACAAAACTATGCCTTTTTGTTGAAGTTCCGCTTTTTTTTCTATATTTTTGTAGTGTTTTTACGAATATAACTGCATGGAGAAGAAAAGAATTCTATTTGTTTCTCAGGAAATTTATCCCTTTTTACCAAAGTCTGAAATAGCATCAACCGCGAGAAACTTATCACAAGGCGTACAGGAGGCAGGAAAAGAAATCAGAGTATTTACCCCACGTTTTGGCTGTATCAATGAAAGAAGACACCAACTGCATGAGGTGATCCGTCTTTCTGGTATGAATCTGATCATAGATGACACCGATCATCCATTGATCATTAAGGTTGCATCTATCTCAGCTGCTAGAATGCAGGTTTACTTTATTGACAATGAAGAATTTTTCAAGCGAAAGTGTACACTTACAGACGAGCAAGGAAAAGATTTTGACGATAATGATGAGCGATCAATGTTCTTTTGTCGAGGAACGCTTGAAACAGTAAAGAAACTTGGTTGGCAACCTGATGTGATTCATTGTCATGGATGGATGACAGCTTTAATGGCATTGTATATTAAAAAAGTGTACAGCAAGGATCCTCATTTTGCTGACACCAAAGTTGTATATCATATGTACAATGAAGGGTTTAACAAAAATTGGGACAGCCGATTCGCCGACAAACTTAAATTTGATGGATTCGATGCTGAGATCGTTGATGCGTTAAAGGACTCAAGCTTTGAAAACATTACCAGGGTGATCACAAAATATGTTGATGGATTGACCGTTGGTAGTGAAAACCTTAACTCTGAATTGAGAAGTATTTTTGATGATGCAAGCTGTCTTAAAATGGACTATGTTCAAGAAGAGCTTCAAAATAAGACTTTCTCAGAGTTTTTTGATAAAGTAATTGAAGAAAGTGTTCTCATATAGAATGAATATACATGGAAATTATTCGTGGCGGAAGGTTATCAGACTTTCCGCTACGTTTTTATTAGGCCTTTTTCTTATCGTATCCTGTAAGAAAAAAGAGAGTGGTTTGGGTTTGAATACCTTGGACAACAATGCCTTATTGAATTCTGTACAAACAGACACCTTCTCGTTAATTACTTACACCATTCTGGATGATTCTGTAATTACAAAAGACCCGGCATATTCGGTATTGGGATCTTATAATGATCCTAAGTTCGGACCAATGAATGCCGGATTCTATACTCAATTACGTTTGTCAGGTGTTAATCCAAATTTCGGAGATCCTATGACCATTGTCATCGATTCATTGATGCTTGGTTTAGAATATTCGGGTTATTACGGTGACCTTAGCGATCAGACGCTGGAAGTTTTTGAATTGACAGAGTCGATCAGCAAAGACAGTACGTATTATGCTTTCAGCACTTTATCGTATAATCCAACAAATCTAGTAGAGCCAGGTTTTGAAACTTTTTCTCCTGATCCTGGAGGCATTACAGTAATTGGAGAAGATACTGTTGATACGCAGCTACGAATTCGGTTGAAGAACTCTTTGGCTCAAACTTTTATTGATGAAGCTACGAATGGAGGAACAAATTTCGCTTCCAACGACAATTTCCTTCAATTCTTTAAGGGTCTTTATGTTCGTGTGAATAACACTGCTCAGGCATCTGGAACAGGTGCAATCTTCTATTTCAACCTGAATGATGCATTATCAAAAATGACCATCTATTACAAACAAGATGGAGAATCCAAGAAATATGATTTTGTAATCAACTCGGAATGTGTTGACTTCAATCATGTTGAAGTCGATTATACAGGTAAAGACATTCAACAGGTGATCTCCACTCCTTCCGAAGGAAAGGATGCGTTTTATTCACAATCATTCATCAGCAGGGCTGTTGTGAGTATTCCGGGAATTTCGAATTTACCGAAGAATGCTGTTATTCATAGGGCTGATCTTAATTTACCTGTACAATATCAGACAGGAACCAAATATTCACCCGGATTTGAAGTTTCAGTCGTAATCAGACCTGAAAATGATCCATATTCTTTAAGTAGTATTGGGGTTTTTGGAGCTTATGATGCTACAAAAAAACACTTCTCAGTAAATCTGAGCGCATATTTGCAAAGTGTTATTTCAGGTTTAACACCGAATACTGAATTGATCTTCTCACCTCGATATTTTGTCACTTCTGCTGATAGGATCATATTTAACGGTCAAGAGACCGATAACAAAAAACAACCTCAATTAATAATTACTTATACCAAATATTAATATGTGTGGTATTGTAGCATACATCGGGAAGCACGAAGCATGGCCAATTGTTCTTAAGGGATTAAAAAGACTTGAATACAGGGGATACGACAGTGCAGGAATTGCTCTCTTAAACGAAGGCGAAATCAATCTTTACAAGCGTCAGGGGAAAGTCTCAAACCTTGAAGAATACGCGTCTGCCTATAATTTACATGGTAACTCAGGAATTGGGCATACTCGCTGGGCTACGCACGGAGCTCCAAACGATGTGAATGCTCACCCGCACATGTCAATGGATGGTGACCTTACATTGGTTCATAACGGAATTATTGAAAACTATGATGTTCTAAAAAAGGAACTCATTAAAAAAGGATATGTCTTTCAAAGTGAAACAGACACTGAGGTTTTAGTTCATTTGATCGATCATATCTCAAAGCATGAAAATGTTTGGTTTGGTGAAGCACTTAGAATAGCATTATCTCATGTCGTAGGTGCTTACGCAATTGTTGCGATGTCAAAGAAATATCCCAATCGATTGGTTGCTGCTAGAAAAAGTAGCCCTTTGGTGGTCGGAATAGGAACTGAAGGTGATTTCTTCATGGCTTCGGATGCAACACCGATCGTAGAGTATACAAAGCGAGTAGTTTATCTTGAAGATGAAGAGATTGCGATTGTTGACCTTGAAGATGGTCTAAAACTTTTCAATATTGCAGACCAGGAGAGAACACCGTTCTTTCAGCAATTAGAAATGGAACTCGAAGCACTTGAAAAAGGCGGGTACGAGCATTTCATGTTAAAGGAAATCCATGAACAACCTCGTTCGATCAAAGATTGTTTCCGAGGAAGATTGAATGCTCAGGAAGGTTGGGTTTCTCTTGGAGGAATCAAGGACTATGAGCAGAAAATGGTCAATGCACAAAGGATCATCATGGTTGCGTGTGGAACCTCTTGGCATGCATGTCTTGTGGGAGAATACCTTTTTGAAGACCTTGCGAGGATCAATGTAGAAGTTGAATACGCCAGTGAGTTCAGATACAGAAATCCGATCATCAATGAGAATGATATCGTAATTGCTGTCTCTCAATCAGGTGAAACTGCAGATACGCTTGCTGCTTTAGAGTTGGCAAAATCGAAAGGGGCTACAATTTTAGGAATCTGTAATGTTGTGGGTTCTTCCATTTCAAGGATCACTGATGCTGGATCTTATACACACGCAGGACCAGAAATAGGAGTTGCTTCAACTAAGGCATTTACGGCTCAGGTTACTGTACTTACATTAATGGCGTTATCTCTTGCACACAAGATGGGGACACTCAGTGAAACAAAGTTCCATACCATGTTGGCTGAACTTGAATCGATTCCTGAAAAAGTACAACGAGTATTGGACAAGAATGATCTAATTGAGAAAATCTCATCCATTTATAAAGACTCTCAAAACGCTCTTTATCTGGGAAGAGGAAGTTCGTTCCCTGTTGCACTTGAGGGAGCACTGAAATTAAAGGAGATCTCCTACATTCATGCAGAAGGATACCCAGCTGCAGAGATGAAGCACGGACCGATCGCTTTGATCGACGATAACATGCCTGTGTTTGTGATCGCCACTCAAGGAACTTCTTATGAAAAAGTAGTGAGTAATATTCAGGAGGTGAAAGCCAGAAAAGGAAAGATCATCGCCATTGTAACAGAGGGAGATGTTCAAGTAAAAGAAATTGCAGATCATGTGATCGAAATTCCTGACACAGATGAACACCTTGTTCCTCTTTTGGCAACAATTCCTTTACAATTATTGAGTTATCATATTGCAGTAATGAGAGGTTGTAATGTGGATCAACCTAGAAACTTAGCAAAGTCAGTTACTGTAGAATAATTGAAAGCCGCTTAATGCGGCTTTTTTGTTTATTAAAATCAGATAAGACCCAACCTCGTTCGAACAAGATGAGCTCTAAACCTCTAAGCGAAAAAAATAAAGATTTCTTCGATCTCGTTTATGAGGTTGTTAAACTCATCCCTGAAGGTCGAGTTACTTCTTATGGAGCTATTGCGAAATATTTAGGAGCCGCCCGATCGTCTAGAATGGTCGGTTGGGCAATGAACGCATCACATCGAATGTCAGATGTCCCGGCTCAACGAGTAGTCAATCGAAATGGTTTACTTACAGGTAAAATGCATTTTGGTGATCCTAATGAAATGCAACGATTGTTGGAAAAAGAGGGCCATGCCATACAAGATGATCAGATCATGAACTTCAAGGATTCTTTCTGGGATCCTTCAATCGAATTGCGCATTGACTGATCGATACAGTATTTCATTGTAACTTAGCAACATGATTCTTGTCACAGGCGCTACAGGGTTATTGGGCTCACATCTGATCTTTGATCTGGTTCAGAGATCTGACGAGCCCGTAAGAGCGATATACAGAGATGTCGAACGCATAGAAATCGTAAAAAAACTTTTCAATTATTACGGAAACGACGATTACTTAAATTCATTTGAAAAGATCGAATGGGTCAAGGGGGATATTTTGGACATCCCTTCTCTCGATCAAGCAATGGAATCCGTTACAACAGTCTATCATTGCGCCGCGTTGGTTTCTTTTGCGAAAAGGGATTTTGAAAAACTAATAAAGATCAATCGGGAAGGAACTTTTAATGTGGTGAATTCCTGTTTGGAGCATGGTGTTAAGACGCTATGTTACGTTAGTTCAACTGCGGCAATTGGCGGTGTATCCAATACCGTAACTTCAGAAAACACCAAATGGAAGATCTCTCCAAGAACTAGTGGATACTCTATTTCTAAATATTCAGGAGAAAAGGAGGTTTGGAGAGGTGTCGAAGAAGGTCTGGATTGTGTGATTGTTAATCCATCTGTGCTCTTTGGCGCCGGTAATTGGCAAGAAAGTTCAATGGCAATTTTCAAAACGGCTCATAAAGGGATGAAATTTTATCCACCTGGTCAAAATGGATTTGTCGATGCTAGAGATGTATCTGAAATTATGATCAAATTAGTAGAAGGAGGCATTCGCAATGAACGTTTCCTTTGCGTTGGTTTCAATATGCCTTTTCAAGAACTTTTCGGAAGAATTGCCGAGAAATTTGGAAAGAAAAAACCTTCGACTTCAACCCCGCGTTTTTTGGCAGAAATCGCATGGAGAATTTCAGTCATCTTGTCGCGACTTACTGGAAAAAAACCAATTCTGACCAAAGAAAGTATCAATAATGCATATGCCTTTATGACGTATGATTCTTCCAGAATTAAGGAGCGAATAGAATTCGAATTCAGAGATCCTGATGATACGATCGAAAACGCAATCGCTGGTAGACTCGATTGAACATTCAATTTATTTATTTGTTTCACATTCATGCAACTTAAACTTCAGCGCACTTCAATTCTATTGATCCTTACGACGATCATTTATCTGGTCGGTTTGATAGGCTTGAATTTGACTGAATATCGAGAACTATTTCTTTCTCTCTCTGCAACGAATTTGTTGTTTACTACCCTTATCCTCTTTACTGGCAGGCAATCGAAACATATTCTTTTCTTTGTTTTTCTGCTGATCTGCTTCCTGGTTGGATTTAGTGCAGAATGGATTGGCGTTCATACCGGATATCTATTTGGAGACTATCAGTATGGTCAAAATTTAGGGTATAAACTGTTTGATATTCCTTTGATCATCGGTTTGAACTGGGGTTTATTAGTTGTTTGTTCGGCGGAAACGATTGCAATGCTCAAGCTTAATCGCTGGATCAGCGCGCTTTTTTCATCATTGCTCATGACGCTCCTCGATTTTTTAATCGAACCCGTTGCAATCAAAAGCGATTTCTGGAATTGGGAAGGACCGATTCCGATCTACAATTACATTTGCTGGTTCCTGATCGCTATACCATTGCATTTCCTTTATTTTAAATGGAGACTTAACGAAGCGAACAAAGTCCATACAGGATTGTTCTTTATATTAGCATTATTCTTTTTAATTCAGAATTTGATCTAACATGTATTGGTGGGGCCCTTTGATCTTTTTAACTACATTTTTCGCCATGGAATTCATGGCGTGGGCAACTCATAAATTCGTTATGCATGGGTTCATGTGGTATTTTCATCGTGATCATCACGTGGAAGAACCTGGTTTTTTCGAGCGAAATGACGTGTTTTTCCTGATCTATGCAATTCCTTCTTGGTTGTGCATTATGCTGGGTATGATGAACCAAAATTTTATTCCGGTTTGGATTGGATTTGGAATTGCCGCTTATGGGCTAGCCTATTTTCTTGTACATGACGTTTTCATCCACAGAAGATTCAAATGGTTAAAGAACATTGACAACAATTATTTCAGAGCGATCAGAAAGGCGCACAAGGTTCATCACAAGCATTTGGGTAAAGAGCAAGGAGAATGCTTCGGGATGCTCATTGTACCCATGAAATACATTAGGGAGGCTCAACGTGCAGAAACGAATCGCATCAAAAAATGAGTCTCTATTTTATAGTCCTTTTGGGCACGATACTAGGTCCTTTTGCACTAAGCTTCGATAAAAAGGTTCATTTTTATACTTTTTGGAAAATACTTTTCCCAAGTATCTTATTGGTAGGTGCTGTCTTTGTTTTATGGGATGAATATTTCACTCGTTCTGAAATCTGGGGGTTCACACCAAAGTATCTCTCTGGTATCTTCCTGGGGAATTTACCAATTGAGGAAGTTCTTTTCTTTGTACTCGTACCGTATGCATGTCTCTTTATTTACGAAGTATTAATCGCTTACTTCCCCGATTTTCATCCTTTAAAAGCGAGTAAGATCTTTGGATTCACTGTTACTTTTTCAGGCCTTTTGTTCGGCGCTTTTTATCTTGAAAACTGGTACACGGCTTCCGCATGCATCCTTTCTGCAATGCTTACAATAGGTGTCCTTTTCGTATATCGTTATTCCTGGTACACGAGATTTTTCATGATGTATGTTATTGCTGTTATTCCATTCCTGATCGTGAATGGAGTTCTAACAGGAATTGCTACTCCGGAACCTATCGTTTGGTACAGCAGTGAGCATATTATGGGAATCCGATTATTTACAATTCCCGTTGAAGACCTATATTACAACTATAGTATGCTCATTATGATCGTATGGATCTACGAAGAGCTTAAGAAAAAGTATGGTTATTACCTGGAGAAGAAGCGATAATCCTTAAACCCAAGGATCATGATAAAATTCGTAGAAACATCTTTTGTAAGCACGTATACCAGTAATTTGCTTTTATCGTCGTAGATCATTTCATGTCTAGTGACAGGTACTTCTTCCTTACTATATTCCCTTGACTCCAGATCTCCATTTTCATCGTAGGTAAACTTCGTCGTCTCTTCTGGATAAGGCGCCCGGTCTTTCACTACGTCCATTTTTTCCAGTAGCCCCTTGTCATTGTATGAATATTTTGTTTGAATTACTCTTGACGTCATCAACAGTTGTTGTTCAAGTTCTGTCAGATATCCAAGTTCATTATAATACCAAATCTCTTTTTTATACGGAAGCCCATAACTATTTGAGTAAATACGCTGCTCCTGATTTTCGTAGTCCTTGTACTCGATGGTTTCCTCATTGAAAAGTAGCCGTTGCTGAACATCATTACTGTCTCTATATTCCCTGAAGTGACTTTCTCGAATGACTCTGTCTTTTTCATCGTATTTATAAACAACAACATTGAATCCCTGAGAGTTGGTCTTTTTGTGTTCGATCAAAATTCCGTTCGCAGTATAGACGTAATAATTCCATACCGTGTCAATCGTTCCGTCATCCTTTTTTGTTTCATAGCTAAAAGATAACCTGCCATTCTGGTCGAACCCATACACGTAATAATACTCTGTGGTACGCATAACCTCACCCGGTTTTTTATAAGTGAACTGTCCATGGATCTCTTTGATTCCGTTTACCCGAATAAAATCAACATTAAAAAAGGGCTTATCGGTAAAGGCATATCCCAACCTGTTATCCAGCATTTGAGCTTTGGAGAAAACCGATAAAACAAGAAATAAGAGGAATACAGAATATTTCACTTCGCAAAAGAACTGATTACTACTATGTCTCGAACAACGATTGGTCAATGTTTTCAAATCAAAATTGTTAGTGTCCCTTTCTGATCAATAAAAGGGCTTCTTCAGGATCAGAGGTTGGCAACAAGCAGGTTCCTTCATAGCAAACTGAAATTTGAGGCAATTTCTGTCCGAACTTGTATTCAAAGATCGGGAGTTCATTTTCTTCACTGTCTGAAATAGCAAATACCACTTGTGGTAAATAGTGCTTCAACAATTGATCACTTACTCTTTGGTGCTTATCCTCCATAATTACTACCTGATAGAATTCATTCGTCAATTCCATCAAACAATTTCCCCAATTCGAATACCCTGCCCCATACTGCTCCATTCCTTCATAAACATTTGCGAGCATTTGAGATGCATCT
>Ga0102824_1000038_pt1 | contig 50679 bp, 87 predicted proteins | sample ColrivemetaGS753_FD_78460 | JGI IMG/M metagenome (GOLD analysis project Ga0102824, IMG submission 78460) | Estuarine microbial communities from the Columbia River estuary - Ebb tide non-ETM metaG S.753 | ecosystem: Environmental > Aquatic > Marine > Intertidal zone > Estuary | place: USA... | reverse complement strand
GATCGTCAGACCCTCGGGATAGTCACTGGTCGCACGCAGGCGCATGCCCGGCATGAGCCGGAAGGTTGAGAGTGTGGCGATGTCGTCGGTCATTGTGCGTTCAACATACCGACCGTCGGATTATTCCACCCCGGAGCCGCCGGCAACTCCTCGCTCGGCTCCTCGCTCCCCGGAGGGACATCGCGCCAGCGCCAGCAGCGGTAGGGCTGGCCGTCGCGCTTGAGCAAGCCATCGCGCCGGTTGACGTCCTCCGCTTCGACCTCGAGCATGTGCAGCTCCGTCGGACCCTCGTGGCCCCGCAGCCAGAGGCTCAGCGCGTAGCAGTCCGAGGCGACCTCGCTCGTGCCACCGTGGGCGACCGTCCCGGGCACGAGCCACCGAGCGACCGGAGGCAGGGCCCGGGCGACTGCTCGACCCTTGTCGCCCCGCTGGAACGCGTTGACCGTGTGATAGAGCATGACGGCCGGAGCGCGATCGAGCAGGATCGCCGGCATGGACTCGGACGGGTCGAGGCTCGGGGCCAGCGCCGTGAAGTGCGGGTTGCCGATGGCGATGTCCCACCCGTGATGGGTCAGGCCTCCAACGAAGTGCCCCTGCTGCACCGCGAACTGCCAGTCATCCATGGCGATCTCGTCGCACCATTTGCGCAGGTGGGCCTCGCGGGCTGCGAAGATCTCGACCCCGGTGATGTGCATCCCGACCTCGGTCGCAGTCAGGAGCGCCCGCATCCGCTGCGCCCAGACGCCATAGCCCGCGCAGACGTCGACCACTCGAACGCACTCGGACCGCAAGATCTGCGACCGCATGTAGTGCCAGCGAGACGCCGTGGGCCCGAGCATCGCGGCCGCGAGAAGCTCGGCTGCGAGCGGGCCGGGTGTCGGAGAGTCCTCGCGCTCGGAGTGGTCGGACTCCTGCGCGCGGGCCTCGGCTTCGAGGCTCGGGACGTCGACGAAGTCCTCGAAGCCCGGGATCACGCCGGTCATGGTTCGACACCAAACAACGACCCTTGCCGCCGTCCTTGATCAACAACCTTCGCCTCGCGCTCTGCCTTCTTATCCTCGCGCTTTCGCTTGGCGGCGACCCGGTTGAGCCACATGTCATCGGTCTGCCATTCAGGGAACGGGACCTCGTCTTCGATGCTCCACCATCGTTTCCGCCAACCCCTGAACCCTCGGACAAGGCCATGGATCGTGACGGCCACAGCTCCGCCCTTGCGTCCTATCGCCCATCGTCCGGGTGCGGATCGACCAGATGCCAAGCGCGGCTTAGTAGCGTGGCCTCCCTCAGTCTCGTGTAGGCGGCATTGGTCGCAGTCAGGGCCGCCTACACCGCACCATGAGTCGGTGCACGGGTCGACGAAGAACGCGACCCGAGTCACGGGAGCGTAGCCTCGGACACGGTCATGGGCGACGATGTAGAGCCGATCCCCAGGCTTGATAGGGGGACGTGAATGACCGAGGAAGAAACCCCACTCGATGCCCGTCTCGGGCGTGCCGACCTGATCCCCCTCGTCGATCCACTCAGACCATAGTCCGCGCGGGACGGAGACGACAAGGTCGCTCATGGGATCGCCACCCCAAAGGCCGCGGACCAGATCGACGCCCGGCCCGAGCTCGACAACTCCGGCTCGTGCGTGCTCTCGATCAACCCGAAGTCGTAGGCCCACATCTGGAACGCGGTCGATGCCGGCCCACGGTGGAACGCGAGATCATTGATGGTCTCGACGTGACCCGGCTGCAACGACGCGAGGTAGTTGTACTGGGCGTCGTCCAACTCGCGCCCGAATGGGAGCGGGTCGGCCGGGATCCACGCGCAATCGGACCCATCCTCGAACGCTTCATCCGGCGCCTGATCCATGAAGTGCTCGACGATGCTGAGCAGCCGCGCCGCCTGGCCATGCTCGCACAGCGCGGACAGCTCCAGGAGCAACTCGATCTCCGCGATCGTGTACAAGCCGACGTCGAGGCGGCCGTCCCTGAACGCGTCGGAGACGACCTCCGCGACGATGTCGGGACCAATCTCGGACATGTCGGGGCGCACACGCTGATAGCGCGCCATGAAGTGCGACTCGACGGCGCCCTGGTCCCACCCCTCGGATGGCGTTGCCCACTGCGTGATCGTCATGGCGAGCGACACGATGAGCGCCTCGCTATCCGAGAGATCCCATGGCTCGACCCCGCTGCGCCCAAGCTCCATGAGGTCGTCGACCAGGGTGGTAACGAACACGTCGGCCACCCTGCGGGCTATCGAGGCGCCGGGTCCAGATTTCACTTTGGTCTTCATCCCCGCGCAGAACACCGGCTACGCGGCCTTATTCCGACAATCTTGCATGCGCCGTCTCCGCACCCGTTCGCCGTGGTAGTCTCCGCCCATGCTCTCCGGCCAAGTCGTCCGCCGGCTCGCCTTGTCGGGCCCCTACTCTGACACGGATTGGACCGACCCGGCCGTGACGATCCCCGCCTCGGTCAGGCCCATCAGGGCCACGGGCGAGACGATGACGTTCGCCATCGTCGGGCTCGACTCGGACGACGTCAAGGCGAAGCCGGTCGACATCACGGGACTCCTTGTCGACGCCTACCTCGCGCGCGAAGTCGGAGACTCGATCGAGCGCGGCAAGACGCTGGCAGAAGTGGAGGGCAGCCCGATCGACGGTCGGATCGTTTTCCTTGCGGACGACGTCCGGCCTCGGCAGACCTGCTATCTGCACATCACGCTGACGGGGACGATCCCGGCGGCGATCGGCGTCGTCCTCATCGGCGGGGGGCGGCGGCTGTGAGGGGTGCAGGGAGCCGTCCGGCCGACGGCGGTGGCGGTGGCGGTGGCGGTCCTCCAACGGGTGCAGCGGGCGGTGACCTTGCTGGGACATACCCCAACCCGACCGTCGGCAAGCTGGCCGGTGACGCAATCGTCCAGTACGCCGCGACGATCTACGTCGACACGAACGGCGACGCGAGCTCGAGCGGGACCAACCCTGCGACACCGACGACGCTCGCCAACGCGCTGGCCACTGCCGGCTTTTCGACGAACGTCATCATTTCCGAGGGGACCTACACGACCGGGGCACCGATCACGATCCCGGCCGACAACATCACGCTCACCGCACGCCAGGGCGGAACGCAGAGCAACAGCGTGATCATCCAAGACCAGATCGTGCTCGGCGCTGGCCGGACTCGCTTTCGCGCCTACGGGATCCGCTTCGATGGCGGATTCGCCGACACCTCCGACGGCCGTCACTACGTCGGCTCATGCTCGGCTGGGGGCGGGACCTACACCAGGACCGATCCAAAAAACTTCGTCATCTGGACCAACTGCGATTTCGCGTCGCTGACCTACGTATCGAGCGGGACCGGCATCGGTTCGATCCTCGTCGTCGAGGGCGCGGCCGCAACGCTCGGACCTTTCACCGCCGGTGCAAGCGGAGCGTTCACAGAGATCCACGACGCGACGACTCAGCGCCTGGTTGTTACGGCCGGAGCGGTCGAGCTACGCGGGGCTCGGGTCATCGACGCCACGCTCGGGATCAACGCGAGCGCCGGGTCGACCATCCTAGCCTACCGCGCACAAGTGACCACGTCGGGCGGCACCCCGGTCCCGATCACGGTCGACGACTACACCCTGAATGACGTCATCTACGACGCGGCCGGCTCCACCCTTGGGGCAGAGGTCGGGACGCCGACCGAGTTCGCGGCAGGGATCCGGCGCACGCTTCGGAGCCTACTTCCGGCCACAACACGAAACACAACGCTCGCCAAGAACACCCCGCCAGGGGTCACTCCATACGCGGGCGCCGAAATCTACCTGACCTACGGACCTGTCAGCGTAGACGTCACCAAGACATATCGGGGGATCCTCTCGCTGTTCACCGAGGTGTCGGCGAATAACACCGAGTACTGGTTTGAGGTCTTCGTCGACGCGACGCCACTGAGCGCGATCCCTGGCACCAATGTCACGCCTTCTCAGCAACCGCTCGGTTCGGCTGGATCGGTCGCCGATGTCGGCGGAAACATCGTGATCAAGAACTTCGCCACGGGCACCTACACACTGACCGTTCGCGTTGCGCGCGGCGCGGGGTCTGGGACCGTGAGCTATCGAACAGGATCGTTCGAGATATTCGAGGAGATCGACCATGGCTGAGTTTAGGACATACGACGAAACGACGATCGGAGGAGTTCTCGACTTCGACCTCCTGACGACCGAGTTGACGCTGGCACTCGCTGGCGCAGGATCTCCGACAATCTGCGAGGGAGTATCTCTAGACGACGACGAGCCGGTGGGCTCTCGCCTTCGTGCTCGCTACAACGATTTCCTCGGAGCCCCCGAGATCGCGGCCACCGACCCGGTGATCGCGGCTCATCCGTCCATCGGCCCAGACGCGAGTGGCTCGCTGCTCGTCACGAGCGGCAACGACTACGAGATTGGCCGTCGCGTCATCAAGGTCGGAGACGTGCGCGTGTTCGACATCCACGTGGCCGGATACCTCGGCGACCAGTCGGACATGCAGCCGATTTGGATCGACGCCTATCCGCAGGCGTACAGGCGCACGACCGGAGATGTGCAAATCGACCGACCGTTTCTCAAGGAGGTCGGGTCCATCCCTGGATTTGACCTTGAGATCACGGCGACAGCGACCGAGGCAGTTTTCGCGATTGTAATGAGGAAGTCTGGGACGTTCACCGTCAAGAACGTATCGATCGACATCAAAGAAAGCTACGAGGTTGCGCCATGAGCTCAGGAAACACAGATGAAATGCGCGTCCGGGGGCGCCTGACGCTCGGCCGAACGGTCGTGTCAGCGGCCACGCTGACTGCTGCGGACGGGCTCATGGTCCTCGGTGCAAGCTCAACGACATCCGGCGCATGGGTCGAGGTAGAGTCCGGCGCGACCGTCCGCGGGATCCAAATTATCAACAAGAACGACGACGACATCACTGACGTGTGGGGCTCCGAGTGCACCCAGCTCGTTCTCGTCGCCAGTCCTGTCGCGCCATGGAGCTTCACGCTCGAGAACGAGGCCGCCGACCTGCCATCGATCGCGGAGATGCACCGGCTGTGGTGCCCGAGCCAGGGCACGCCTGGGACCTTCGCCAACGCGACTGTCTGGCAGAACCAGATCACGCTCGCATGGGACCCAAGTCTGAGCCGCTGGCGTGTGCCATGGTCTGCCGCATGATGGTCACCGTGCAGCCGTAAGCACGACGACCGAGACCGACGCCCCGGCGAAGGCCCCGTGGATCGGCTCCGACCAGGTGAGCCCGAAGCCCGGGAGCGTGAGATTGTCGGCGAGCGAGGCCGGGAGCACCGCTACCAGGCGACCCCCGTCCGCGACGAGCTCCGCAGCTGCCTCGACGTGTGCCCTCGCCTGACCCCCGGCGAAGGGCGGGTTCATGACGACGCGATCGAAGCTGCCGAGCCCGCCGGCCGTAGCGAGGAAGTCCCCGCACACGACCAGGTAGCCCTCGCGCTCGAGTGCCCTCGAGTGGAGCAGCGAGATCTCGACGCAGGTCGTGCTCTCCACGGGCAGCCGACGGGCGAGGGCCCCGAAGCCGGCGCTGGGTTCGAGACAGGTCAGGCCCTCGCGCAGGTCGGCCGCCTCGATGACGAGGTCCACGATCTCCCGGGGCGTCGGGTAGAACTGGTAGGCGCGCCGGTCCGGCATGACCCCGAGCACGACGACGTCGGCGAGCACGTCGGACGGGTCGAAGTCGAAGGACCTGCCGAGCGGGCACGGGACCCCGCCGAGCTCCGAGAGCACGTCTTCGACGGCGCGGCGTAGCGGCTTGTCGAGGCGGTCGGTGAAGACCTCCCAGCCGGCAACCTCGCCAACGTTCCGAGCGGTCGCACGGCTTGGTTTGAGCGAGGCGAGCGCGTCGACGATGGACGACGACAGCACGTGGCTGAACAGCTTGCGCGAGGGTCGGCGCTTCGGGGGCTGCCGAAACTCAGAGGCGACGGCGCGCGGATGGAGCGAGGCTAGTACCTCGTTGAGCCTCCACGCGAGGTCCGGGTGCACCTCGACGTGGGCGGTGCCTTTCTTGTAGACCCGGATCCGAAAGGCTCCGCCGTCGCAGTCGAGCCACTCGCCGACGTTGTGGCGTGCGTGCTTGATCACCGCCTCGGTCGAGGCGTAGCCCGGGGCCTCGCGGCCCATGAATCGAGCGAGCACGGCGCGCAGGTCGAGCAGGTGCCCGACGCGGCGATAGTCGGCGGTCCACCAATCCTGATTTCCGCAGGTCAAGCACAAGATGCCGGCGAAGATCATGCGCTTGCTGAACCCTTGGGGTCGGTTGGTCACATGCTCCCCGCTCAGCGCCCGGAAGCAGCCGTCGACCTTCTCCCCGAAGAACTGATAGCGCATCGCCAGCAGCCCTTGCAGGGTCGAAACGACGGCGTCGGGCTCGAAGGGCAGGCACTCGCGCGCGTCGATCTGCTTGCGCCACTCGTCGCGCCGGGCCTGGGGCATGGCCTCCCAGACGTCGGTCAGCTCGAAGGCGCGCTGCCAGTAGTTCGCATCGAGGGCAGCGACGGCGCCGTCGAGTTCGAACAGGCGACGGGCGACGGACTCGGACGGGAGCGAGTCGGAGAGGTTGTTGCCGTCGACGAAGTAAGGCAGGACCGTCGCGGTGCTCGGATCAGCCATCGCCTCGGCTACCCGCTCGATCGTCCCGCGGTCGACGAGGTAGCCGTGGATCAGCCCGGCGAGGTCAGACTTGAGGGACTCGCCGGAGTCGAACAGCGAGGCCGGGGAGACGAGGGCGAGGGCGGTCACAGCTCGCCCCCTACAAGCAACCGAACAGCTTGCGCGGCGATGCCGGCTTCAAACGAAGCGCAGGCCAAGTTGAGCAGGGCGGCCATGATCGCACCCCTGGAGCCCGTCAGCTTGGGCCATGACGATTTGATCATCGACGCCGCATGGACGAGAAGGAAGGTCGCGGCTGCGACGTGCATCACGAACTCTTGCGGGCTCATCGCCCACCCCGCTCGTCAGCCGCCTGGCTGAGCTCGACGAAGATCTGACCGACGGCGCACGCGTGCTCCTCGGCCTCGATGAGGCCACGCCGCCGACCGAAGGCCCACCACGGGCAGTCCGCGAGGGCTTGGCGGAGTCGGAGAACGACATCGGTCGCACCCTCTGCTCGCACGAGGTTGTCGTAGGCATCCTGGCTAGGTCCTGGTCCTGGCGGGGCCCGGTGGGGATAGTGCGACGATCCGATGAACGGGTGGCCGGGCTTGTTCATGACTCCATCTCCTTGACGGCCGCTCGGGCCGCGCGTTTGGCCTCGGCCTCGCTGTTCGCACGTGTCCAGATCGCCTCGCCCTTGATAGCGATCCGCGCTGCGCAGTTCTTCCAGTCGGTGTCGAGAGTCTTGCTCATGCCAGCCGAACCTCTGCGGGGCCCGGTCTATTCCTCGGCCAGGCCGCGGAACCACGCGATCAGATCCTTTCGAGGTCGACTCGAGCCCCAGGGCTGACGGTGCGCGACCGCGAACAGCTCGTCAGGCGACAGCCCTCCCCGCTTCGCCAGTTGCGCGAGCGTCTGCCCGTGGTTGATCATGGCCTGCTCCTCGCGCCCTTCGACGACCGACCAGGGGACCGCGCGCGGGCAGCCCTTCCACACGTCGCCGTTGCTGCGTGGATAGATGACAGGCATCGATGGCGGGTGATCGGCGACTCGGATGCACGGACGGCGGACAACCCCGGTCCCATCCTCGCCGGTCCAGTCCTCGCGGTCCTCTGTGCTCATGACCCCGACCCCGCGCATCGATTGCGGGACCGAGCGAGGCCAGTCGAGAGCAGCGCATCGCCGTTCATGCCAGGCGAACCTTCCCCGACCGCGGCCTATTCCCTCAAAACGGAAGCCCGCCATCAAGCCGCAAGCTCAGGTCGACCCGCGTGTAGCACTTGGCCGTGAGCACCGCAGCGGCGAGCCCGTCGGCCGACCATCCGCCCAGGTAGGCCCGCCCGACCGCAGCGGAGATCGGCCCGAGGTCCAGCCCGTGACGCGCAGGCCAGGACCGGATCCCGACCTGGTGTTGCTCCGCGTGGTGCAGGCGGCACCCGGGGAAGATGTTTCCTACCGCCACGCCGTCGACCTCGAGCCAGTCTCCGTGGCGCGCGACTGTCCGCCAGTGGCATGGGTCCCCGCGCAGGGTCGGAGCCATGCACACGACGCAGGGCAGGCGGCGGACAAACTCCCGGAGGTTCTCGTCGTGCGGTCGCACGGGCTCGCGTGAGTCCGAGATCGTGGCGATGGCCGGGCGCGCGTCGATCGTCGCCTGGCGCTTGGGGCTTCGTCGCTTCATGAGTGCTCGCGGGCGAACTCCATGTCTCGTGTCATCCCAGCAGCCTCTCGACCTCGGTCCGCCAGTCCTCGTCCGGCCGCGGGTAGACCTCGCACAGCAACCGCTTCCAGTCCTCGCCGAGGAGGTCCATCGCCCAGTCCTCGGCCCCACGCTGCCAGATCAGCGCCTCGAGCCCGCACGCGGCCAGGTCGGCTTGCGTCACGATGGCGCCGCGCTCCCCGTAGCCGTCCATCATCTCGCGGGATGGGAGCTTGAGCGCATCCCAGATCGCCGCCATCACGTGGCGCTCGACCTCCCGCATCTCGTCGGTCTTGCCTGGCCGCAGGCAATCGCCCCACGGGACCAGGGCCTCGGGAGCGTCGTGCAAGAGCGCGCGAAGCTGCGACACCTCCCCGCCGCCAAGGGCACGCACGAACCGCCAGACGCGCAACGAATGCTCTGCAACAGTGATGGGCCGGATGGTCTGATTATTGAACCGCGGGACCTGGAGCCCGAGTTCGATCACGTCGAGATCGATCGCGTCCGGGTCGGGTGCAAGGTGGTCGAAGTAGCGGCCGTTTGCCAGCGCGATCGATGTCTTGGTAGGCGGTGCCATGGTCTCATCTCCTATCCGACTTGGTCGGGTCTGGGGGTACGAAGAATCGTCTGAGTGATGGGGATCATGTCCAGCCGAACCGCGCCGACGCAGGCCTATTCCATGCGCGGAGGTCACCCCGCGCCCGCGACCGAGTAGGGCTCGGTCGCAATGAACGCGTCCCGCACCGCGAGATCGGCCCCGCCATCGGTGAAGACCCGGAGCCGGTACCCTCGAGGCGTGAAGTCGGCCAGGGCTAGATCGATCTCCGCGATGGTCAGCTCGGCCTCGACGTCCGCGAGGAACGGCCCGTAGTACTTCGTGCGGACGATGACGCCGTAGGCCTCTGGTGTCCCGCCGTCGCCGCGCAGGAGCTGTACCGCAATCGACCCGTCGCTGACGCGCGACGCGAAGACGCGGGCACCCACGCCGATGCGCGGTCCGCCCTTGTTCTCCGGGGTCGCTTTGCCTGTCTCGACCGTGTACTCGCTGGGCATCGTGGGAGTCTACCACCTCGAGCTACTCGGGCATCTCGTCCCAGGTCCGGCCGTCGAGCTCGCGGCCGGCCTTGGCCTTGCCGACCTTGAACAGCCTGTGGGCTTGGCCGTCGACGAGGATGTAGGGCACGCGCTCCCCCACGCGCTTGCGGTTCGTCGACTCGATCACAGTGGTCCACAGGATCCCGTCCTTGGCACCCTCGGCGAAGTGCTCGGGAAGCGGACCTCCAGCCGAGATCAGCATCCCGGCTGCGGAATGGTCGGCCGTCCACTCACCCCACTGTTTGAAAAAGAATCCCGCCCCGGCCTCGACGCACTGGTCCCGCAGCGAGCGAGCCCAGTCGGGGTGCATCGGCCTCGCCTTGGCCCCGGACTCGCCGCCGCAGATGACCCAGTCGATACCGGACGCGCCCCTCGTGCTGACCCCGGCCACGCGGTCGTGGTCGAGAATGTGGACGGGCCCGAGCATCGGCTCGGCCGACAAGAAGCGCACCGCGGCCGGGACCTCGAGCAGCGCGGGGATTCGACCATCGGCGGAGAGTTGATCTTCTACGCTCGCACCGATCCAGACGTTCGGCAGCGGCCATGGGTTCCTCGCCCGCATGGTTGCGAGCACGATGTCATCTGCTCGGCCGGGAACGAGCTGGCGAGCGATGCGCATGATCTCGTCGCCGATGGGCAACACGTCGCACAGGGACTGCGCCCACGCGAACCACTCGCGGGCCTGGTCGGGCCGCTTCGTGAGGATCTGGTAGGTGTGCTGAGGCGTCGCGGCCATGACCCCGAACATCGCCGCTATGAAGCGCCGCCCCTCCTCGCACCCGACAACGCTCGGGTGAAAGACGTCGCTCAGCGAGTTGACGAAGTACCTGGTCGGCTTGCGCCGACGCAACGGGACACCGAGCACGTCGGGCAGGAGCCACACGGCGCCGGTCCACTTGGCGCCCTTGCCAAGCGGCTTGCCGTCGCCGTCCTTGGGCAAGAAGGTCAGCCCGCCGCCGCGCCCGGTCAGGCCGAGCTTGATCGTCGTCGGCCGGTCGTAGCGCGCGCCGAAGCGGTGCACCTGACCCTCGGCGTAGCAGTGGTCGCATCCCGGGCTCGCGCGCGAGCATCCGACCATTGGGTTCCAGGTCGCGTCGGTCCACTCGATCTTGGTGCTCATGGCGAGGCCTCATCGGTCAACATGTGCAGCGCGCCGTCCCGCTCCTCAAACAAGCCCGAGGCCAGCATGAGCGACGCAGCCCGGGCGGCGAACACTTGGCTCGCAAAGCTGCTCGGGGTACCGACCCGCTTGCTGTAGGGCTTCCCGGCCTCGAACGCCGCGATGGCCTCGAGGAGATCGCGGGCGGAGTCTCCGTCGGAGACGACGTCAGACTCGGAGTCGATCTCGTCGAGTACGGCGTCCGCGACTTCGAGCGCGGACGTACCCCGCGCGGCCCCGACGGCAGCGACCGCCCCTCCGAGCAACTCGCCCCAGAACTGGCACCGCCTGCGACGGTTACGCTTCGCCTCGATGCGGGCCCCTGCCTCGATGGCGAGGGCGGCGTCGGTCTCGATGCGGAACCGACGCAGCTCGAAGCGATGGGCCTCGAACCCTTCGGTGTCCTCGATGTCCCAGGTCGGATCCGCCGCCCACTGCGTCTTGAGGGTCTCGATCTCGTCTCGTGTCTTGCTGGTCATGGCACCCCCAACACGTCGGAGGCCGGGCTATTCCGCAGCCTTCGAACAAGATCCTGAGCGTCCGACTCGGTCGCCACCCTGCAAACGACCACGCCGTCCAGGCGCAGCTCGAACCGCGGCCCATCGTGTAGGGGCCTGTAGTACAACTCGACCGCGTGTGCCGCGATGCCATCCCGGCGGTCTGGCTGTGGCGCGTCTTGCGTGGTCACGGGATGTCGTCCCCAGTCAGCCAACACAGGCCCTCGTCTCGACGTAGCAAGATCCAACCGACGGCGAGCGCGGCGCCCATGATGGCGCCAGTGGCCGCGGAGGCGAGGACTAGGGGAGGGGCGAGGATGATGCGGGTGATTGCTCGTGTCATGGGTCCCCTCGGGGAATCAGGTTGTTGATGTCGTCGGTGAATGCCGGGCATTCAAGGCAAGCAAGCCACCGTCGATCGTGATGAGTTGACCAGGCACTTCGGACGATAGGCGAAGATCGATCGTCATCGGGCCTGACCTGTTGAGCGCATGCGTGCACTCGACGATGTGGACACCTGGCCCGAGGGGGTAGGTGGCGAATGTTATCTGCCGATCATCCGCAAAAAGGCTGACGCAAGCGACTCCATCGCCCGACAGGCGGAGACGGTAGAGCACCCTGTGCTCTATGTCGTCTGGAACATTTGGCGTGATCATCATGATCCGCACAGGCACATGGGACACCGCCGACGAATAGTGCCCTGCGGACCACGTTCCGTCTGGGACCAAGGCGCGCAGATCCTCGATCAGTGGTCGAATGTCCGGTACTCGGCCGCGCGACGTCCAGACGAAGAACGCCTCCCACCAGTGGCGGACCCAGCTGTCGTCCCCGGCGTTAGCCCGGGCGTCGAGGTCGACGAGCCACTGCTCGGGCCACTCGAACACGGGGCATGAACTCGAAGCCGCATCCGCGACGACCTGGTGAAGTTGGACGGTCTCGCCTGCACCAGTCTGGGTCGCGCCGAAGCGCGCGTCAATCTCGGCAGCGATGGCAGAGAGGACTCGCTCGGTGTCATTGAGGCTGCCCCATGTGACGACGTCCGGGCGCGTCGCGTGGGACCGCTCGGCCCACATGCGCAGAATGTGCGCGACGTCGGTCACGCAGGATCGCGTCATGGGTTGGCGCCCTCGCGTTGACGCGCCGCACGATCCCGGGCGATGCGCAGGAGCACGAGGTAGCCGAGCAGGTCGAGCTCGACATCCTCCGCGTCCTCGAGGCTCATCGTCCCGCGAGACAGACGGCTCAGCTTGTCGTCGATTCGGACCAGGAGCTGCTCGACTTCGCTGGCCCTGGAGAAGACGCGGATGGGGTCGAGCGCGCTGTCTCCGTAGGCCGTGTTCTTGGCCACGAGCATGTCGCGGACCGAGTCGAGGACGAACTGGACGTCGGTTGTGAACTTGTCTGTGGTCATGACCAGCCAAACATACCGCGCGCCGGGCTATTCCAACCCAAGCAACGAAAGCGCGCGACCAACATCCTCCGACGTCAGTCCGACCCGCTCGTCCACCTCGACCAGAAACGGGCGCAGATTGCCGACGTCAGAGTCATCGTCGAGGATGGCCAGGCGCACACCCGAGCCAAGAGACGCTTTCTCGTGGCCCTCGGCCGCGAGCCACGCAGAAATCTCGTCACCTCGGGTCGCCTGGGCTCCGCGGGAGTAGTCGGTGTAGATGCTCGATGTCGTCGGACGCAGGCATGGTGTCGAGGCCGTGAATCGTCCTGACCAGCCGAGGCGCCGCAGCTCGATCTCGACAGCGTTGCGAGCCTGGATGCTTCCGTCTCCCCGCCACGTCGAGCTCAGGACCCACTCGACGCCGGGCCGGACGAGGCCGTTCAGGACGGCGACGCAGCGCGGGTCGACGTTTACAGCTCCGCGCGGCCTCGACCACGTCGAGTTGTTCAGCACGCCGTCGATGTCGAGAAACACGATGCGCCGGACGTCATCCACCGCGAAGCCTCCGAGCTCGGCAGACGGCCACGGCCAGCGCGTCGCTCGCGTCGAACTTCGGCTCGCGCGAGATCCTCAGCTGCCGCATGAGGATCGCCCGGACCTGGGCCTTGTTCGCGCGCCCGTTGCCGGTGGCAGATAGCTTGATCTCGCTGGGCTGGTAGTTCTCGACGACGATCCCGCGCTCGGCAAAGACGGCGGTGCAGACACCTCGAGCCTCGGCCAGACGCAAGGCCGACTGCGGGTTCTTCCCGACGTGAGCGTGCTCGATGCCGGCAAGCGCGGGGCCGAACTCATCGACAACCTCGATCAGGTCGGCGCTGAGCTGCGCGAGGCGGACCTCGACCGACTCGCGCTGGTCGAACTCGAAGGTCCCGCACTCGACGTAAGTGATTCGGTCCCCGTCCACGTCGACCACACCGTAGCCGGCTTGGCGGATCGCCGGGTCCACGCCGATGACCCGGGTCGTCACGCCGAGCCTCGAAGCCGTGCCACCTGGGCCCACGCGTCGTTCAGCGCCGCGAGCCGTGCGCGCGCGCAGTGGAGCGCGACCTGGTCCTCGGTGTGGCGCCAGCGGAACCCAAGGCCCGTCTTGACGTCGGCCGCGTCGGCGCGCAGGTCGTCGGCGTTGGACCTGACGATCCGGGTCAGGCGTCCGACCTCGGCTCGCGCATCCGAGACCAGCCGGTCGATGGCGTCCAGTGCGTCATCGTGCGGATCGTTGGGCTCCGCGGGGTCCACGTCGTCCTTGTGTTCGCTCATCGCGCAGCCCAACCGGCCGGGCCCGGGGCTATTCCCTCCCCGACCTCGAGCGGGTGGCGCGAATGTCGCTTTGTAAAGCCGGTCGGATTTGGTTGGCACGCGTCACGCGTTGCGGTATCACTTACCCGTGACCAGCCAAGCCACCAACCGAGCCCGAGTCCTCCCCTTCCGCGGCGCCCACCTGACCTACAAGGTCGTGCGCTCCTGCCTCGTGGTGACCCTCACCCGAGCCGCCGGCAAACGCTGGGGCGTCTACCTCGCCCCGGGGTACGACGGCCCGACTCACCACGACTACCGGCTGGCTCATCGACCAGATCGAAGTCCGCTAGCTCGCACCCCACCCATCACCCTGAAAGGACCAATGACCATGAACATCCTCCGCACCATCCGCATCGCTCTCGCTGAACGCTTCCCCTCCCACATTTCCCCGATCGGCAGTCGCGAGATGGCTCGCCGAGCCAAGCTGACCGAGGTCGCGCCGAACGTCTACCGCAGCGGCGGGCCGGACGGTCCCGTGATCGAGTTGCTTCGGCGCTAGGCGAAACGCCCGCGAGGGCGTCCGCGACCTTGGGCATGGTCGCGCTGATGAGCCTGCCCCAGAGACTACGACCATGACCACCGCGACCACGACCATCCGAATCACCGGCCCCATCGCGCTCGAAGCAGCCGAGGCCGCAGGGCTCACCCTGTCCCGCTACCACGCCCGCGACCTGCTCTCAGCTGACGGCCTGTCCGTCGAGGCTGCCCGCGCCGGAAACCTCGCCCTGACCTACGTCGACGTCGAGCTGACCGAGGACGAACTCGACGAGCTCGATCGCGTCGTACCGGGCGGCGACTACGAGATCGGCGACGACGGCGGAGCGCGCGCCCTCTGGCGGGACGGGTGGATCCGTCCCCGGCTGGCCGAGCACATGGTCACCGCGGCGTCAAACGCGGACGACGACCGTGAGGCGCTCATCGCCCGCGCCGTCGCCCATGTCAGCGCCCAGAAGTGCTTCACCGGCTACAGCCACACCGACGACTCGGCCGGACTGGGCATCGCCTACTACGTCGAGGAGTCCGCGATGCTCGACCTCGGACATCGGCTCCACGGCCGCGAGGACAACGCCTACAGCAACTGGTGTGGTGAGACCGAGTCCATCGAGGTCGAGGCTGCCGATGTCGCGCGCGAGCTGTTCGGGCTGAACGTCCGCGAGCCAGACCTCGACAAGCTCCGCGTCGAGGCCGGCGCACACGGCGACCCCGTGACCGTCGCCGCGGTCAATCACTGCGAGGCTGAGATCGCGGAGGCGCTCGCGGAGCTGTGGGCGGAGCGCGACGCGGAGCTGGCGTCATGAGCGAGGAAACGACCACGATCCGAATCACCGGATCGCGCGCCATCGAGGCGGCGCGAGTCGCTGATACCCTGCTCTCCAAGTTCGCCGAACCCAACTCCAGCGCCATGGTCGGGCTGTCCGTCCCCGATGCCCGGGCTCTCACCGTCAGCATGCTCTACACAGACATCGAGGTGACCGAGTCCGAGGTCGATGCACTGTGGTCGGAGGTTGCCTGCGCGAGCATCCATCCCAGCGACTTCGATCCGCTGTTTTCCTGGCGAGGCGGATTCATTAGCCGGGAGCTTGCCGACGACATAGTTGATGTGGCCATACTTGGCCAGCGGGGCCCCGAAGGCGAGGCCGCACTCGACGCGGCGACGCGGATCTCCGACGAGGCGCTGGTCCAAATCAAGCGCATCGGCGACCTGATACTGGACGCGAGCTACCCGGCCGAAGATGGCTCGCTGGAGTTCTCGCTGACGTCGGTCCAGGTGTCCGAGCTTGACGACCTGATCGCGCAGGCATCGAGCGCGCAAGCTGTCATCGCGCGCAAGATCCTCCTGCACAAATCCACGGAGTGCGGACAATGACCGACGACATCAGCCGCGAAACGGTCAGGGACGCGCTGGTCAAGATGTACTCGGACGCCTTGAGCGGCGGCCCGTTTGACGCCCGTGGGTTGGCCAGGGACTTCGTGCAGGCCGCAATCGATGCGGGCCCCGCCATGGCGCGGATGTCCGCCGGCTACATAGACCCGCCCGAACTCGACGCCCGCGAGGAATGGGCGATCGAGTGGAGCCTGGCCCGCGAAGGCTACGCGGATCTGCACGGCGGACTCATGGCGCTCGCCGCCGCCGAGTGCCTCGCCGCCCGCACCGACGACACCGAAGCCCGTGACCGGTTGGCCAAGCGCCGCCGGGCCGCACAAGGAGACGACCAATGACCAGCAATCCAACCTTCGTCGACCGCCGCGTCCTCGACGTGCTCGACAAGACCATCGCGGCCGGCGAGTCCCGGACCCTCAAGCAGATCGTGTCCGACCTCGGATACAGCCTCGCTCCGAGTCGCTTCGACGGGTTCAGGCGAGTCCTGGACGACGCGGGCGAGAAGCTGTTCGAGGGGACGTCCGGCATGATCTGGACTTGGCTCGGCGAGACCGGCCAGTTGCCAGGATGCGAGGTGGTCCCGTGACCGACGTCAGCCGCCTGCGCCTCGCGTCCCGACCGGCCGCCGTGCTCGAGTCGCTCGAGGGCCCCGACTGGTCTGCCTCCGACCTCTGGCCGGACGTCCGTCCCGCGACTGCGCGGACGAAGCTCTACCGCTTGCGCCGAGGCCAGTTCAGTCTCGACTCGATCGACGACCTCGCGGCCGTCCTGGAGATCGACGCGGGGATCCTGTTCGGCTTGCCGCCGTCGACGAGTCGGTCCGCCATCCCGCTGAGCGATCGGCCCCGTCCGGCGCTCGACCGGATCCGCGGAGACCGGACCCTGACGTCGCTCGCCGAGGCCGTGTGGCCCCCGAAGGACGGGAAGGTGAGCAAGGGCCAAGGGCGCCTGATGCGGATGTCCCGGGGCAACTTCTCCCTGCAAACGCTTGAGCGATTGGCCAAGCATCTGGGACTTGATGCCAGCGCATTCTTCGCCGTGTAAACGGTATGTAAAGCCGCCAGACCACCGCCGATCTGGTCACGCGTTGTGATAGAGGAGATCCCGTGAACCTTCCGACACGACCCAAGCCGTTGGCCGCCCTCGTCCCGGGATCCGTTGTCCGCGGCGCGTGCGTCCAACTCGACGGGCTTCGGTGCACCGCGACGATCCGCCGGGCCCCGAGCTGCTGGGTCGCGGTGATCACCTTCGCCGACGCTCCCGGAGTGACGGACGAGGCCGAGCTGCGGACGCCAGAGGACCTCGAGCTGCTCCGCTGGAGCCTGACCGCGACCGAGTGACGACCACAGACCTATTCCCGCCCCGTGCTCGCAAGGCGCGGGGCTTTCGCGGTGTGACCAGCCTACTCTCCGACATCCTGCTCGACTCCATCCTCGGCACCGCCATCGCCTGGCCTGCGCGCGCCCTTGCCCGATGGGCCTGGTCCCGAGCGAAGGTCTGGATCTCGGACCATTGGTCGGACGACGTGGACGTAGACGCCGCGCTGCGAGCTCGACTCGGGCGGGAATAGGTCGCGGCCGACGCGGTTGGATAGCCCATGAGCAAGACACTCGACTCCTACCTGGCCACGGCGAACGACACCGATAAGAGCCCATCGGAGCGCCGAGCGGCAGCGGACTTCATCCTCAGTCAATCCATGAAGGCCCTCGCGTCGATCCCGCCGGACCCCGACACCAAGGTCAAGCGGCTCAAGCTCGACGCCGACTTGTCGGACGGCCAGCACTGGACGATCACAGACCGGCCAGGTCGTGATCTGATCGAGAGCATCGGGGAGTGGATGCAGTCCGCTGACCCTGGCGACACCGTCACGATCGAGGTGGTCGAGATGACCGACGCCGAGGTCGCGGCGCTACCGGAGCGGGCTGTGGTAGGCTGCATCCGTGGGCAAGAGCCAACATCACCTGGATGACCCGCTTCGCCAGCGCGTGCTCTTCCAGGCGTTGCGCGCTGGTGCCACGATCCGCGACGCGGTCAAGCTCGCGGCGGTTGGCAGGAGGTCCTACTACCGGCTCTACGAGGCGAACGCAGCGTTCGCAAACAGCGCCGACCTCGCCATCAAAGCGGGCAAGAACCCCGACCGTCGTCAGGTCGCCATGCTCGCCGAGGCCTTGGCAGCGGCCGGGACCGGAGAGGACAGCCAGACGATCTTGCGGCGGATCCTCGAGCGCGTGGAGCAAGCCGAGGCCGAGGCGCCAGACGACGCCGAGCCGAAGCCGTATCAGCGGATGGACCCGAAACGGCCGATCGAAGACCTCGTCCTCGATGCCGAGGTTCTCTACCCGCCGATCAAGCGCGACGGCGAAGACCTCGTCGTCGGCGGCGGGCTGCCGCCGCTGAACCGCGACAGCCTGCTCGCGTTCTGCTGGCGCGTGGTCCATGAGGGGCGCGAGGTGTCGAGCCTGCGGAACACGAGCCTGCGCGTGCTCTACGACTACATGCTGAACCCGCGTCTCGCGGCGGGCATGGCCTTCGCCGAGGCCGAGGAGATCGTCGGCGGGTCCCAGGATCCGGGCATGCGCGAGCCCGGCCTGACGGCTGCGACGATGCGGGCAGTCCGGCACTCGATCATCGGACCCGAGCCCGAGGAGCGCGAGGTCGAAGATCGGCGCGACGTCGTGGACGCCGATGTCGGCTAGCCGGCGTTGTAGCTGGCGCAGACGACGGATCCGGCGGGCTCCGTCGTGCCAGAGGTAGACCGGCCGATCGGCGGCCTCCGGCGCCTCGCCCATCCCGCGGACCAGCATCGCCGCGGTCAGGTGCCCGTGGGCTTCGAGGAGGTCGGCGATCACGGGATCGCCCGTCGGCAGTTGGACCATGGTCATGTCGGCCATGCTGAGCGAACCGGCCGCGCCGAGGTTCATTCCCTGGAATACGCCCGCGCTCGCCTCGGTAGCCCCGGCCATGGCACGACCAACAAGCCGCCGAACCATGTCCTTTCGCGCCTCGACCCACCTCCGGTTCAAGGACTATCACGACCGACTCAAGCGAGCCGGGAGCAAGGTCAGCCGGACCGCGCTCCTGGACCAGATCGTCAACGACTACCTCGACGCCCAGGGCGCGCCGACGGTTGCCGCGCACGAGGCCCGGGAGCGGATGCGATCGTCCCGCCTCGAGCGCAGCCGGCAGGCCGCCGATCCTCGGTCGGTCCGCGACGACATGGCCGGCGGGGTCTTCACCTTTTGAGGGGCGCCATGGACCGCGATACCGAGATCAGGAACGCGAAGGCCCGCCGGCTCCTCGATGACGCCGACACTGGCATTCGAATCATGGCCGGGTTTTGGCTCGGCCGGTCGACAGTCAGCATCGGTGACCACGAGTTCGAAGGCGCCACGCAGGTGGCGTACTCGGCCCCGCGGCCGAGGATGGTCAGCCCGATGAAAGACGACGACCCTGGCTCGACGTTCGCTCCGGTCATTGAGCTCGAAGTACTCCAACTCAGGAGCGGCCGTGTGCTAGTCCTGTCGAAGGCCGACGCCGCGACCCTCGACGCCATCGCCGATTGGCTGGACCGCTGGACATGAGCACGCGCCGCGAGCGATGGCTTCGGACGTCGTGCCCGGCCTACCACCCGGAGCAATCCGGCGTGCGGCGCGACTACGAGAACGCGGCCCAGCAACTACGCCTGGCCAGGTGGTACCGCTCGCAAGGCGGAGACCCGGACGCGTGGGACAGGATGGGGGCCGACGCGGTCGCCACCCTTGGTCGGCTGGAGGCGGCGCGGTTTTCCGGGGAATAGCCCGACTCTCGAACGGTTGGCCCGGGTCATGAACGACAAATCAAAACCATGGATCTTCGCCGGCCTGCGCGCTGGCTTGATCCAGTCCATATCCGTCGTGACCGCGGTCGACGGCAGCGACATCGTGACCACGGTCGACATCTCCATCGGTGGGCACGAGGCGTCGACCTGCGCGCGGTGTCCGATCTTCGAGTACGAGGCCAATGGCGAGCGCGTCCTCGTCCTGATGTGGATGGAGGTCAGGCATAACGTGTCCCGGTGGATCAAGGGCCAGCCCGACGATGTCCGAGATCGCTTCGCGCCGCTGCTCGCGGAGATGGGGCGCAAGGCGAAGTGAGCATCAAGGACGCGGCCCGAGTCGCACGAACGCACGGCGGCTCGGCCGTCGTCCTGACCCTCGACGACGACGGGACCAAGCCCGACCCCGGCCGAGGATGGAGCGCGAGCATCGGGTCGCTGGCGCGCGTCCCGTGGTGGGCCCGCATGGTCCGATGGCTTCGAGGATGGCGCCGGGAATAGGCCCGCGCAGGACGGGTTGAGGTCGACATGGACAAGCAACATCCAGCCATCATCATGAGGACCATCCAACTCGACCCATGCGAACCGGGCACGAAGTGCGCCGACTGCCAAGCGCCAGCCGCCGGACTGCGCCCCAATCTCGACCGCGAGCCGAGTTGCCGACCCTGCGAGGCCGACCGCCTGGCCATGATCGAGATGCTCGTCGCAGCGGCCGGCGACGATGACGACGAGGATCCGACCCCCGTCCAGGCCGACCTGTTCGGTGCGTGACCGTGTGCTAGTGTGCTCGGCCATGCGACCGTCAGATCGCCCGTTCTTCACCCTCGCGTTGGCCCTCGTGGCCGCGCTCGCCGTTCGCTGCCTCGCTGGATGCCAGGCCCAGCAATCCGGGGTGGTCCTCGTCGAGGCCGCTTCGGCTCCGCTCGCGTCGCGCACCGTCGTCCCCTGGCAGGGGTCGCCGCGGTCCGTCGTCCCGGTCACGCTGGACATGCCAGACAAGTGCCACCGGTTGATCGCCGTCGACACGCCGAGCGGTCCGCAACTCGACAAGGAGCGGCCCGCCTGGCTCCGAGACACGCGCAAGCGGTGGGCGCGGCAACTCGAGGTTCGGGAGATGATCCGCGCGACGGCCGAGGTCATGGGCGCGGATGCCACCGTGGCCGAGATGCTGTGGCGCAAGGCCGTCTACGAGTCCAGCGGCGACGCGCAGAACGTCCACATCAGGAGCAAGGATGTGGCAGCCAACGCGAGCGCCGCGGCCAAGGGGCGGCGCCGGGCGTCGGAGCGCTGGCGCCATGCTCGGGTCAAGGTCTACCGGAGGCACCGGGGCGAGCTCGTAGAGGCCGGCCATCACGACGCCTGGGCCCTCGGGCGAGGGCTCTACGGCCAGGTGAGCGGCCTACACGTCCACCGCTGGGGAGCCGACGCGCCGCCGTGGGTCCTCTGTGATCCGATCGTGGCGACAGCAACGGTGATCTGGTCGATGCGCGCAGGCCTCGACGAGTGCCACGGCTCGACGCTGCGGGACGCCTACCGGAGGTTTTCGTCGGGCAAGTGCGCCGAGCGGACGCCGGAGCTAGAGGCTCGCTTCGACCGGCTCGCTCGGGGTCGCGTTCGGGGGCTCCGTCTGGACGCGTTCGACCCCGACCTGCGCGCCGAGCTCGGATCTGACTGGCCCGAGGAGACGGCCGATCGGGTCGGACTTCTGCGCGCGGTGCAACGAAAACTCGCCGGGCTGGAATAGGCCGCGGTCGGACTTGTTGGGGCGGGCATGCAAGACACCCATCAATATCGGCGGCTATGCCGTGAGCCTGACTGCGTGGACGGCTACGTTCACGAGGACGGCGATGTCTCCCAGTGCTGGACATGCTCTCGGCGCGAGGACGTCGACGGCATGATCTCAGAGATTGCCGAGTACCCGCCACTGGCCTTCGACCTGCCCAATCGGTCGACGCGTCGGGCGGCCCTCGGAGGCCGGGCCTCGCGCGCGTCCTACCTCATCGACCGACACGATGAGCGGTCGATCCGTCGCTTGCTGCCCGAAATGTCCGAGGACGATGTCCGCGAGAGCTTGGCGGGCTACGGCTTCGACTACGACGAGGTGGCCGACGAAGGCCTGGAGTTCATCGCTAGTCTCAGCGGAGGTGAATCATGAGCACCGAAGCCGGCGCCGCGTTGCGCCGCAAGGGTATCCGGGAACTCGCGGCCAAGCTCGACGGCCGCTCCTGCGGCGACGAGATCACGAAGAGCGAAGAGTCCGAGGCCAAGGCGTCGGGTCTCGTCGTGGTCTTCGGTGCGAGCGACGACCTCATGGAACTCCGCGGGGCCATCGACGACGAGGTCGGCTGCTACGAAGGGGGCGAGGCCGTCATCGACCGCGATGGCGTCATCGACAATCGCTCGCTCGACTACAGCGACGAGGCTGCTGTTCGAGCGCACCTTCGCCGCAGCCACGGGGCCCGGAAGATCAAGGCGATCTGGGACCCCGGTGACGGCTACTCCTGGGTCTACTCGACCGACATCCCCCACGAGACCTTCGACGTCTACGAGGACGGCGAGCCCTACGCCCGCGGGATCGTGTTCTCGATCGACGACATCGCGCCGAGCGGAGGTGAGCCATGATGACGCTGCCGACCAAAAAGGGCGAGATCGCCGTCGTGTGGAGCGACCACGAGCCGGGCTCCGAGGGCCCGGTTCGCGTGGTCGTCGAATCGGACGGTCGCGGCCGCTGGTCGATGCGGACCGAGTGCGGGTTGGAACCTGAATCGCCCGCGGCCACGGACTACGATTGGGACACTAGTGGAGCTGCCTTTCACCACGTCCCGGACGATCACGGCGCGCGGAGCCAAGGCGCCCTGACCCGCATCATGATCGACATGCTCATGGCCCTGCGTGGCAAGTGGCTCCTGAAGCCCGACCAGAAGGCCAAGCCGTCGATCCGCGAGCGCGGCGAGAACGTCGTCTCGAAGACCAAGGGCAACAAGCTGCTGATCGTGACCGAGCACGGCGACCACTGCGAAGGCGGCTCGCTCATGAGCATCGCCACGAACAAGCCGCTCGACGCGGGCGAGTGGGTCGCGGCCCTCGACGCGTTGGCCCACGCGATCGACGACTACATGTCGTGGTGGGAGGGGGAGCAGTGACCGGCCCCGAGGCGCTCGCTCTGCTCGCCAGCGGCGGCACCCTCGACGGGGCCTACCTCAGCGGGGCCTACCTGCGCGGGGCCAACCTTGTCGGGGCCAACCTCAGCGAGGCCTACCTGCGCGGGGCCAACCTTGTCGGGGCCAACCTCAGCGAGGCCTACCTCAGCGGGGCCGACCTGCGCGGGGCCAACCTCGCCGAGGCCAACTTCAGCGGAGCCAACCTGGGCTCGCCAGAGCGCCTGGTGGGCCCCGCGATCACGGTCGAGCAACTCGGCGAGTCACCCTCGCTTCACGCGGAGATCCTGGCCCAGTGGGTCCGCACGACAGACCCCGCCACGGGCTTGCTCGGGCTCGTGGCGATGCTGCCACCCGATGTCGCGCAGCGCCTGCGCGACGGGCTGCATGTCGGGCTGGACCTGCGCGAGGCCACGGGGGAGCTATGAACGAAAAACGATGCGAATGCGGACACATCTGGTCGGAGCGGCCGGATGGGTGCGACTGCCTGGCCCCGTTCACTGAGGAAACAAGCGACGGTACGGACGACCTTTCGCCCGGATGTCATAGTCCGCCGCGTTCGACGCAGGAGGCCCACGCCGAACTGGCCGCGGCCCACGGGACGACGGTCGAACTGGCCTCGTGGGCGGACTTGATCGCCCTGACCAGGGACGCCGTCGAGGCCGAGCGGAAGCTGGACGCCGTCATCGCTGCGCATGTGGCCGACATCCAGCAGTTCCGCCGCGACATCGCCGAAGCATGGGCCGAGTTGGAAGCGCGCACCGAGTCGGAGGGTCCGCAATGAGCGTCCTCGACAAGCTCGACCCCGGCGACCTGCGCGACATCCTTCGAGGCCTAGGCGAACGCGTCACGCTCCGCGGTCGAAGCGGCGAAGTCAGGGTCTCTCGGGGTGACGTCCGCCTCGAGCTACTCAAGCAGCGCGGCGAGTGGATGGCTCAGCGTTTCCGCGCCTCGCCGGGCGGATACGATCGCATCGACGTCGAGCCCCATGTGCGGGTCCGGTCTGCGGACGAGATCCTTGCGGTCCTCGGAGGTGTCTCGTGAAGGGCTGGAAGACCGTCGAGGCCTGGGCCGACGTAATCGGTCGAGACGCAGACGACGTGTGCAAGGCGGCCATCGTGACGGGCCTCGCCTACAGCAGGGTCCATGCGCGGACCATCGACGGAGTCGTCGAGTACAGCTCCGCGGCCGCGAAGATCCTGCGCAAGGTCCTGTCGCCCGACACGCGGGAGATCAAGACCCCAGCCCAGGCGCTGCGGGAACGACAAGGCCAGAGGTGGGAGCGGACCAAGGACCGTCTCGAAGCCGCCAAGCCGCTCCCGGCGATGACCATCGAGGAGCTGCGGGAGGTGGTCGAGCGCGCCGAGGGCCTCGGACTCGCGGCGGTCCAGCTCCACGTCCAGCGGAGCCGCCCTCCCGGGGTGAACTCGCGCGGCAAGTCGCAGCCCAGCGAGATCACCTTGCCGCTGGTCCAGGGTGGCAGGCGCCGACGCGGACCGAAGTCCGACCCCGACCGGTCGATCGCTCCGGGCTCCGGGCCCGGGCAGTGGGCGGCGTGGTGGCGCGTCGCCGACCTGCGTGCATGGCTGAGGACAAAGGTGGATCGATGAGCGTCCGCGAGTTCACCCTCGAGGTTGACTGGGCGATCTTCGCCGGTCGCAAGGCCGACGAGAGGCGGGCGCGTCGCTACCTCGAGCGGCTGCGGGGCGGCATGCACTGGCGCGAGTTGTCCGGCCGGCAGATGCGCCACGACCGGGACGTGATCTCGATCCCGGTCGGTCGAGCCTACCGGATCACCTGCGACCGCGAGGTGACCTGGGTCCGGGTGCAGACCCACGAGGCCTACAACGGCGCCAAGCCGCGGTAACGGCGCTTTGTAAACGGAGCGTAAAGCACGTGGCGCGGGGCTCGTCCGCGTCACGCGTTGCGGTATCCTGTTGACGTGACCAGCTACCAGACCCGCCTCGGACTGACCTTCGCTCCCTCGTCCTACCAGGCCGCGATCTTCGACCGCATCGAGAACGGCCGCGGCCACCTCGTCGTCGAGGCCGTCGCGGGCAGCGGTAAGACGTCGACCATCCTCGCCGCAGCCAAGCTCATCGCTGGTGACGGCCTCTTCGTGGCGTTCAACAAGTCGATCGCCGACCTCCTTGGCCAACGCCTCCGGGGCACGACGATGGACGCGAGCACCGTTCACTCGCACGGGTTCAAGGCCATCCGGGCCGCGTTCGGCCGGGTCCGGGTCGACGCCAAGAAATACAAGGACATGGTCGCCGGGGCTGAGCGTCGCGCGCAGACCGGGAGCCTCCTTGGCCAGCGCCTCGACCGGATGCAGCTCGAGGCGATCCGCGAGGACGGATTCCCTCGCCGCGCGTGCGAGCGCCTCATCGACCTGGCCCGACTGTCGCTCCTCGACCTCGACGCCAGCGAGGTTGACTTCGATCGAGCCCTGCTCGCGCTCGCCAGCCGCCACGACCTCGCCGACTGGGACCCATGCCTCGACTCGATCGTCTGCGCCGTCGTCCAGCGGTGCATGCAGAACGGCGCCGACCTGACCGACTGCGTGGACTTCACCGACATGGTGTGGCTCCCGACCGTCCTCCAACTGCGACCGCGCCAGTATTCCTGGCTCTTCGTCGACGAGTGCCAAGACATCTCCGCGGCAGCCCGCGCCCTCCTGACCTCGAGCATTCGCGCCGGTGGCCGAATGCTCTTCGTTGGCGACCGTCGCCAGGCCATCTACGGATTCGCAGGAGCCGATTCCGAGAGCTTCGCGGCCATCATCGACGAGCTGGACGCCGACGTCCTGCCGCTCTCGGTCTGCTACCGCTGCCCGACCGCGGTTCTCGACGTGGCCCGCGAGTATTGTCCGCAGATCGAGGCGCGAGAGGGTGCTCCCGAGGGAGCCGTCCGCAAGGTCAAGCGCGACGACTACGTGTCCGAGGCGCGCGAGGGCGACCTCGTTGTCTGCCGGAGGACCGCTCCCCTGCTCTCGCTCTGCTTCGAGTTGATCTCCGAGGGTGTCCCCGCAGTCGTCCGCGGTCGCGACATCGCGGCCGGGCTGTGCGCCGCGGTCAAGAAGGCCGCCAAGGGCCGAAGCTTCTCCGACTTTCGCTCCGGGCTCGACGCCTGGGAGGAACACGGTATCGACGCAGCTCGCGCCCGCATCACCGACGCTGACCGCTTGGGCGAGGCCATCGACCGGGTCAGCGACAAGGCCGAGGCGATCCGAGTCATCTACGCCCGGAGCAAGGCGACCTCGGTTGCCGAGTTGGTCCGGGCCATCGAGGATCTGTTCAGCGACGACCGCGGGTCGGTCACCCTGTCGACCGTCCACAAGGCCAAGGGCCTCGAGGCCGAGCGCGTGGGGATCCTCGACCCGTCTCGCTTGATGTCCGCCTGGGCCAAGCAGGACTGGCAGATCGAGCAGGAGCGCAACTTGGCCTACGTTGCCTACACCCGGGCGATGTCCGAGATCATCGAGATCGACGGCTGAGTCGGAATAGGTCGCAGCCCTGACTGTTACGAGGACGCATGACCATGACCCCCGAGATGCTCGTCGCTTCGCGCGAGTCCTTGATCACGGCCGCAGACCTCGGAGCCCGCCTGGGCGTGACCGAGGCCCGCGTCGTCGCGGTCGCCCGACTCCTACTCCGCCCCGACTCCGCGCACTTCGCCGACGGCAAGCTGACCCCGGCCGCCGTCGGCCTGGTGACCCGCGAGCTTCGCAGCCGCGGCGAGTTCGGAGCCCCGTCGTGAACACGGGCGCCGCTACTCGACGACGGCCGCCGGCAAGCGCGGTCACGCTGCGGGGCCGGTCATCCGGCGCGCCCTCGAGCTTGCCGGGGAGATCCCCGACGGAGGCCTGACCCCGTTCGCCCTGGCGATGCCCGACGACTTGATGGGGCCCGACGCGGTCGCGGCCTACCGGAGCTACTACATCCGCGAGAAGTCCCGCGTGGCGACCTGGAAGCCCCCGTCCGCGCGCCCCGACTGGATGATCGCGGCCTGACATATCCGGGGATCGATCGACTCCAACCAACGACAGAGACAATCAAGATGATCACCAAAGAGAACCACCCAAATCACCCTGTCCTCCTGCTCGCCGAAGACCGACAGCTGGCCAATGAACTGACATGGAGTGGAAGCGGCCATAGCGAAGCCTACGCTCCAGACTGCGGGCTTGCCGTGGCCTATTGGCCGCGCATCGACGACGACGGCTCCTTGGCGGGTGGAGGTTGCTGGGTCGCGCTGGAGCGCGAGAGGTGCCCCTTCTCTGGTGCACCCATGACGATCTCGGCCGTGCTGTACGAAGTCGACCCTGTCTCAAGCGGAACCCCCGAAGAGGAACGAGAGCGCGGAGCAATCGGGGTCGGAGTTCCAGCGGGGCCGAACCCCGCACTTGCCCGTATCCGCCGGGCCCTCACGATCCCGCTCGATAGCGACCTGGCCACGGTCCTCGCCGAACTCGCAGCTCTCCCCCGTGGGGCCGCGTGCGAGGGCTGCCGCTTCCGCGTCGGCGACTCGCGCGGGCACTCGTCGTGTTCGTCCTACCACCCGGCGTGGGACTTGGCCGAGGACCTCGGGATCGCCGACGCCGTGCTGGGCGAGACGGGCTGGGCCTGGGTACTCGAAGGCGAGGGCTGACCTGGAATGACGCTCACCCCGTGCGGTATCGTCCCGGCTGTGACCATGCTGCCGACCTCACCATCCGAGCCGTTGCTGCTTCACGGCGACTGCCTCGACCTGCTCGCCACGCTGCCCGACGAGAGCGTGGACGTGGTCATCACCGACCCGCCCGCGGGGATCGGCTTCATGGGCAAGCCGTGGGACTCGTTCAAGGGCTACGAGCCTCGGACGGCTCGGGGCCGCGAGGCAAGCGAGCGCATGGCTACCCTGCTCCCGTCGTGGGCGGTCGGCTTCGTGGCCTTCATGGTCGACGTGTGGACCGAGGTTGACCGCGTGCTCAAGCCGGGCGCTTTCGTCTGCGCGTGGGCACTGCCGAAGACGGCGGACCTTGCCGGGCTGGCCATGCGCGCCGTCGGGTGGGAGATGCACGACTCGCTGCTGCACCTGTTCGGAGGCGGCTTCCCGAAGTCGCTGAACGTCGGCAAGGCCATCGACAAGATGCACGGGGCCGAGCGCGAGGTGGTCGGCAAGCACCCGAATCCGGCCGGAAACAAGAGGGGCGGTTCAGCACTGCACATGGGCGTGACCGGCATGCCGGTGGACGTCGACATCACTGCCCCCGCAACCGACGACGCCAAGGCGTGGGACGGCTGGCACTCGCAACTCGCCCCGGGCCACGAGCACTGGCTGATCGCGCGCAAGCCGACCAAGCTGACCTACGCGAATCAGGTGCTCGCGCACGGGTGCGGGGCGCTGAACGTGGACGCGTGCCGGGTGCCGCGGGGCGACGGGGTCCCGTTGTTCAATCAGGTCGGATTGTCCTCGCAAGGCTCCACGTATGCGGCCAAGGCTCCAGGCAGCAAGCGCACCGGCGAAACGACCGGCGGAAGCTGGCCTCGCAACGTCGTGCTCTCGACCGGCGGCGACGAGTGCCCGGCGGAGGGGCTCGACCGTCAGAGCGGGGTGCTTGGCGCCGGCCACACGCCGCGCCAGCCTCGCGCAAAACACTCGTTCGGGCAGAGCGAAGACCAGCGAACTGACCCAGGCCAGAACAACGGACACGGCGATACCGGCGGCGCCAGCCGCTACTTCACCCGCTTCGATGACCGCGTGGGCTACTACGCCAAGGCGTCGGACCGACGCGCCGGCCTGCGCAGCGACATCGAGAACCGCCACGCGACCCACAAGAACCCGGCCCTCATGGACTGGCTCACGAAGCTACTCGCCCGCACATGCGAGCACGCCGACGGGCCCGCCATTGTCCTCGACCCGTTCATGGGTTCCGGCACCGGGGGCGTGAGTGCGGTCCGCTGCGGGGTCCGGTACATCGGCATCGAGCTGGACCCAAGCGGGCCCGGGACCCACGACAGCTTCGGCGTCGCCAAGGCGCGGATCATGGCGGCGATCGGCTCACCCGAGGCGGCGGCCGAGGCGAACGAACTCGCGCCGGTCGGGGCTCAGCTGGGGCTGCTCTGACCGCTACGATTCCAGGGCGTCGAACAGCGTCGTCTGTCGGAGCCCGTCTTTCACGATGTCCGCCCATCGCCGGCCGCACTGCCTGCCCTTGTGGGTATGCCGGACTCCGAGGTCGCCGCCAATGAAGCGCCGACCGTGTCGATGGCAGGCAAAGGCTACCGTGCCGGAGCCGACGAAGGGGTCACCGACGAGTCCGCCGGGTGGCGAGTAGCAGAGCACGTAGGCGTCCGCGAGGGTAGAATCGAACGGCGCCTCGTGGTCAATATCCGCGCTATGACGACTCACGTAGCATTTGAGCGCAGACGTTACTTGTCGCGTGCCGTCGTCTACCTCCCACCCACGCACGCCGCTTGGCTGCTGCCCCTTCGCGCGTGAACCTCGCTTATGCTCTCGCTTGCCCTTGTGCCTGGATGCGACCGTGTACGCGGTTGGATCAAAGTTGACCGTCGCACCTGGACGCGCGAACAGATGAACCAGTTCCCACCCGCTGCGCCACCGCGGTCCGAAACGGCCAGGCATCCCGTCGCGCACATAGGCGCAGTGCTCCACATATCGGAACCCCACGCGCTTGGCCCAGTCGAGCGCGACCTCGAACGCGATCAGGCTGCGCTCGCTCCCGATCTCCGCACCCTCGGCTAGCGGGTTCGGGCATTCGGCCCGCCACTTGCGAACCGGCCCGTCGATGTTCAGCGCACAGACCCCGCCGGGCTTGAGTGCCTCGAACACCGCGTCACCGAGCCGACCATAGCCTGCGAGGCTCGTGTCGAACTCGGCCCCGTAGGCCTCGGGTGTCCGCGCGTCCGGGTACGGAGGCGATGTCAGGATCAGGTCAACCCCGCCCGCGTCGCGCATGGCTGCGAGAGACTCGAAACAGTCGCGATGCTGGACATCGAACCTCACGAAGCGACCTCGAACCCATGCACATGTCGACCGTACAGGATGTCGAACTCGGGACCAACCGGTTCCCAGACACCGGCCACGAGTAGCTCGTCCATCTGCTCGACGGTGACGGACCGCAGCGGCGCAACGGGAAGGACGACCGGCTCCGCGGGTGCCTCGACCGCGACCACTGTCACGCCGTCCCGCCAACGCTCACCCGACCGCCGGAGGATGCCCGCCGCCGCAAGGGACTCCAGGCGCCCAGAGAAGGTGCCACCGTGGCTCGCGCCCGTCAGGACCCGCAGCGTGGCCAGGGTCGCCCGTGTCTCCGCGTCGTCGTCCAGAGGGCCACGGGCAGCCGCCGCCGCGCAGGCGTAGCAGGCCACGGCCAGGGCGACGGTGGACGCCGGCCGCTCCCTCGAGCCTCGAGCCCGGCGCCAGATCTCCGCCATGCGCTCGCGACCCGGGAGCAAGACCCGAGGCGCGGGACCGTCGCCGATCAGGTGCAGGGTGATGGTCCGGCCCCGGTGGTAGCGCCCCGGCCTCGCCCCGTAGCGCGAGGAGATCTTGCCCGACGCCCGGAGAATGGCCAGCGCGAGCTCGACCGTGCGCACCTGGAGCCCGGTCTCGGACGCGAGCCTGGCGTTCGATGGCCAGACGTCGAGATCCGGGCCCGTCGCCGTCCAGCGGGCGTGTGAGGCCAGGGCCAGCCACACGAGAGGAGCAGCCGCGCGGCCGCGTCCAGGAGGGAGCTTGGGGAGCGCGAGTCGCCGGAGGATGGTCGGGTGGGGCCAGCTTGCACCGGCGGGGGTCTTCGTTGTACTTTTGGGACGCGTCACGGCGTTCGTTCATCTCCGCTGTGATTGGCCCCGATGCTTGCCGGCATGCGGGGCTTCTCTTTTTGTGTACCACGAGCGCGCGGGCTGGGTCCAGTTCGAGCGAGGGGCGCTCACCAGGTTGGCGCGTGCCCCCGCGGCCTGCACCCGGAGGACCACGTGCTTGCAGGTGCGTCGGTGCGTGCTTGCAGGTGCACGGGTCCGGCCTTCGAGGTGCGCGGGTCTGTGCTTGCAGGTGCGTCAGCGACTTACGCACCCAGCCGCAGGAGTCCCCTCAACCAGCCGCCACGGTACCCTCAACCAGCCGCCACAGTCCACGGTGTAGGTCAGCGGCGCACACGTGGCCGGGGCCGACAGCAGGCGCTGGACGGCCACCGAATGGGGGTGCCCTAGAAACGTGCCGCTAAGCTCGGGCTGGTTCGCCGGGTGCGAGTGGCGCACTTTGGCCACCCGAGGCGATCCACGACCCAAACGTGCCGCTAAGCTCGGCCAAACAGAACTACCCCGTCAGACGGCCCAGGGCGCGCGTTGACGGGTAAATGCAGCAAACCGCGCAGGCTGGCCGGTCGTGGTTTGGAGCCCCGTCGGCTTGCCGCGGGGGGCTCGATCATCGGGACGGCAGCGGCACTTGGACGGATTGGCCCGCGGGATCCTCGCGTGAATGGATCGCCCAGCGACCGCGAGGAATAGCCCGGACTCCGCGCAGTTCCCGTCCGCGATGATCGACTTCTCCCGAGACCTGAAACTCGTCCAACGGCTGGCGCTCGCCCACTCGATCCGCGAGAGCTTGCGAGGGCCAGCGAGCCTGGCAGCCGGAGCCCTGGCATCCGGGCCCGCTCGTGGCATCGCCACGGTCCTCGCGGGATCGGACGGAGCCGAGTGGCGGCTCCTGAACCTGGTCTGGAAGCAGCGCTACGGGCTCAGTCCGGGCCGGTGGATGAGCCCAATGGTGCGCTCGCTCTGGGAGGGGTCCAAGGTGCCGCTCGGCAGCCTGGAGGCCCACAGCTCGACCTACGAGTACCGGTCGGTCTTCGGCATCCCGATCGGCTGTCAGCCGACCCACGACCGAGGGTGGTCCCACTGCCCGGCTACCGAGGCCCAGATCTTCGACCGCGCCCGGGGACGGGACTGGCTGTTCTCGACCGATGATTTCGGCCGGTCGAAGATGACCCCGGATGCCGGCATCCCCGACGGCGCGATCGTCGACCATCGGACTCGCGCGCTGATCGAGGACATCGAGTCGATCCCCGGATGCCGGGCGCATGTTCTGTGGGGTCCTCCAGGCGGCGGCAAGTCCATTGCGGCCAGGCAAATCGCCCGCGCGGTCGGCGGGTCTTGGGCTCGGATCGCCGGCACCGCGTGCACGTCCGCTGACGTCTGGGCGGCGCTGGCAGCACTGCGGCCACGCGCGCTGATCGTCGACGACATCGACGTCGGTGCGGGCGAGGAGTCGGCGCTGATGGCCGGCCTCGAGGATGCTCGAGGGTGGGGAGCTCGCACCATCATCTCGACGGCCAACGTCGTCCCGAGCTCGAACGGCTCCGATCGCACGGTGCGCGGAGCGGTCATCCGCCGGGCGAGCGACGGGGCCTTGGTCGAGTACCGTACGCTCTCGCCGGAGGTGCGCCGGGCGATTGCCCCTGACGTGCCCGATGGCCTCGGCGCTGAGGATCTGCTGGCGAGGTACCAGGCCGAGCTCCAGAGGCGGGCAGTTGCTCGCGGCGTGACGCAGGCGGACGTCGAGGAGTTGCTCGCCTTGCAGGGCCTGGTCGGGGACCGGTAGCGCTGGACGCGCTTTGTAAAGCTCGTCATTCTGCGGTGGCACGCGTCACGAGTTGCGGTATTACTTCCCCGTGACCAGCCCCGCCGCCGCCTCCGCCTCAACCCACTACGACCTGACGACTGTCGCGGGTCGCGCCGCCTACCTGACCACGCTCGCCGAGCGCGCGGTTCTGCTTGACCGCCTGACCATCGAGTGGCGCGTGTGGCAGGGTCACTCTGCTGCCCGCCTCTACGTCGCCGACTACTACGTCAGCATCGACGATGAGGGCGACCTGACCTACGGCGGCCGCGCGACCAAGTACTCAACTAAGTCGTGGGACAAGGTTGAGGCGAGCATCATCGATGATTGCAGCTTCACGGTCGGGGGCATCACGTCCTCGCCCTCGACCGCCGGCAAGAACTCGTGCCGCAGCTGCCGCGAGTGCCGCGGCACCGTCCAATCCTGGAGCGACGGCCTGAGCCGCGGCCTCTGCCACGACTGCGCGTGACGCTCAATCTGAACCTTCCACCAACCCAAGCCACCAAGAGACAAGACCATGACCACCACCACCATCCAGTCCGACAATCTCATTTTCTCCACCGCCCCCTTCACTGTTAGCATCGGCGGCGACACCCGCCGGAGCCAGACATCCCTGACCGGCACCCAGATCATGTTCGGTTCGCAGAAGCCGATGGTCATCCAGGCGGGCGATGCCCCGGTGTACGTCGGGTCCGACTATCCGACCGTCCATGGCCGGGCCAAGTCCGTGAAGATCCCGCCGGGCGAGCGCCGCACGGCTCGCGTCATCCGCAAGGGTGATGCGTACAGCTTCACGCTGTGGGAGATCAGCCCGGCGCCCGCCGAGCCCGGCCCCAAGGTCGCGTCTTCGGCAACCTAGATCGCCGCGCAGACGTCCGTGCGCGAGGCTGGCCTGTTGATACCTCGAGTCAGCAATGGCGGGCCCGTGGCCGCCCTCAACTCGCGGCGGTACCCAAGCTAGCTCAGCACCTCAAAAGCCCGCCCGTGACCGCGCCGAAAGGTGAGCGGGCGGGCTTTCGAGGTATGAAAACCAAGCACGTTTCCACCATCACCATCACCTCCGCCCTCATGTGCGCGCTCGCCTCTGGTTGCGTCGACGACACCGAGCCCGGCTTCGCCGACGGCGACGACGAGCTCCGCGCGGCCTCCGTCCTGTTCGTCGGCCAGGGCCGCGACGGGATCGAGGTCACCGATGAGAGCGGCCAGCTCCTGTCGGGCGCCATCGAGGCCACCTGCCCCTACACGATCGTCAGCGAGGACCATCTGACCCCGACTGTCGACGGGTCCGAGGTCGGCTCGAGCTCGTGCGCGGAGGGTCAGCTCGACGTGCTCAGCGACACCGCGCTGGTGTGTGCGTGCGTCGACTCCGACGGCGTCGGTTCCACCCAGAGCTGCAACTACGGCCCGTGCTCCGCCTGCTGTGCGGGGGCGGTCCCCGGCGGGCACACGCCGAACAAGGAGATCTGGGTCACGCGCCCGGACTCGTGCGACACGGCCAACCTTCCGATCCCCTGCTAAGGGCGAAACGCCCGCAAGGGCGTCCGCGGCCCTGGGCACGGTCGCGCTGATGAGCCTGCCCCAGAGACAATCATGTCTGTCGAAGACTACGAGGCCCGCTGGCCGTCGTGCCCCCACATCGAGATCGGCGGCTTCGCCAAGGTTTGGCACGGGAAGACCGCAGGCGGGCCTCACCAGGTCATCGTCGAGATCCGAGCCCTCGACACCGACGGGGCCCCGAGCGTCGGGCGCGAGATCTTGCACGTCTCACCCGGTGACGACGTGGTCCGCGTGGCGACCGACGCGGCGATCCGCCTCGTGAGCCACGAGATCCTCGAGTCGGTGACTGTCGGCGGTGCCCCAGCCTGGGACGCCCATCCTGCTGGAGGCTTTGCCACGACGACGGCGCAGGCTGTTCGTGCGTGCGCGAAGGTCGCTTTGTAAAGCCCGGCTCGATTGATTGGCATGCGTCACGCGACGCGGTACACCTTCCCCGTGACCAGCCGACTCACTCACGCGCACACCGAGTACCTCCGACGCGTCAAGTTCGCCAACGGCGTGCGCTTGCCCGTCCGAGGATCCGACAGTCGCGCGGTCGCCGACGCGCTGCTCGAGGCTGGTCTCGTTCGCCTTGTCGGCCGCACGCTCCTCGCCACCTGACCCTGACCCGCGGAGATCACGAGGAATAGCACGATCTTCGACCAGGTAGTGGCCACCATGGGACTCGACGTAACTGTTCACCTCCACGCCCAGCCGTGCACGCCCGCCGAGCGCGCCATCCTGGACATGTCCGAGGACCGATGGCAGGCAGCCGACGATCTCGGTCTCACTCTTGTTTTTCACGGGAGCTTCGAGGCTCGGTCGGCAGACCTGACCGAGCCGGCCTACCGCGTCGGAGAGTCGCGCTCGGTCTACTCGTGGTCCTACTCCGGTTACTCAAGGTGGCGCGATCAGCTGGCCGTGCTCGCAGGGATCGAGCTGAGCCCAGACCCTGGTGGATGGCGAGGCCTGTCCCTGCATGCCTTCTGGTCCGAGTGCGAGTTTGTCGAAGCGACCGGCAAAACGCCGGAGTATCCATTCTGGCAGCTGATCCACTTCTCCGACTGCGATGGCAACCTCGGTCCGGCCGCCTGCGCATCCCTGGCCAAGGACTTCGACGATCACGCGGAGAAGGCCGCAGATCTCGACGATCGGTTCAGGTGTGGATACGATGCCTTCCGCGAGGCGTTTGGTCTCGCTGCTGCAACCTGCGGGTGGGTCGAGTTCCATTGACCGACGCCAGGAATAGTGGACGATCTGCGGGGGTAGTGGACGCCATGCAGGTTCATCACAACGGCCACACGGCCGAGATCGCATGGGAGCACCGCGAGGGCTGGAAGCCTGCGTGGTGGATCCGAATCAACGGCGCCGAGTTCCCGTTCTCCCACATGGGCGAGCTCGGAGAGGGCGACGAGATCAAGGCCGCGGAGGTTGTCCGGTGCAGTCTCATCGGCGAACCGCCGCCCGACGACCTCGATGGCTACACGTGCTCCGACTGTGGCGCGGTTGGTGTCCGACTGTGGCGCGAGTCCCACACATGGCTCGAATACCTGACACTTCGGTGCAAGACCTGCGCGAGTGCGAGCCAGGGCGGCAAGCCCGAACGCGGAGACCAGATCGGCCACCACGTGCCGGCCGTGCCAACCCCGGACGGCTCGACCTTCTGGAGCTACGGCAGTGTCCCGCTCGCGGCGGGCTCGTGGTGGCGCGCGCTTCCGCTCGCGGCGGAACATCATCAAGGAATAGCCCGCCCCGTGCCAAGGTAGCCCCACTAATGAACGACGACATCAAGATCACCCTGTCCGCCGGCCAGATCGCGGCCGCACTCGCGAGCATCTGCGGGTGCTCCCTGCGCGACATCGACATCAACCTCGAGGCCGAGGCCACGATCACGACGACTCTCGCAGCTGGAGGCAAGTTCATGCGCGCACTGGCCAAGGTCGAGAGGGTCGAAGGGCCGCTCGGCAAGGAGGCCGGACAGTGAGCGGCATCCTCGAAGACCCCGAGGCCATGGAGGCCGTCGAACTCCTGCGCTCCCGCGGCTACTCGCCGGACCAGGTCGTCGCCATGCTGACGTCCGCGTTCAGGCTCACGGCCACGGTGGGCCGCAGTCTGACCCAGGTCGCGGAGGCCATGGCGTCGGCTGCCGAGGCATTTGACCGTGTGAACCTGTCTCTCCTGAGCGCCACGAACCCAGTGGGACTGGGCGTCGAGATCCCGGCCGACGTCGTCGAGGGCATCGTCAACCGCGTCGCCGACACCTTCGGGCACCGCACCCTCCAGATCGAGGCTCTCTACCTCATCGTCTCGGCCGGTAAGACGGACCCAGTCGAGGCCGAGCGCGTCCTCGTGCAAGCGAACGAGCTCGCAGAGGACGACGACTGCCTCGGACTCGACGCGGCCGCGCTGGCCGTGATCCGACGGGAGGCGAGCCAGTGAGCAGCGGACTGACGTTCACCTCCGACGACGAACGCCGGTTCTGGGAGCAGGCCGTGCTCGCGCTCGCCTCGGCCTACCCGGTCGAAGCGCTGAGCGCCAGCTACGGTGGATCATTCACGAACCGGGCCAAGCGCTGGCGCGCGGCCATGCTGCAACATGCGCCAGATGCCGCAGACAAGCTGGTCTTGGAGCTGCGCAGGCGCGTCGACCGGGCGGACTCAGAGCAGGTCGAGGTCAAGCCATGACCGAGGGTCTCACAGACGACGGACCGTGTCCGAGCTGCGGCGAGCATGGCATCTGGCGCGAGTCCGCTGACGTCGGCATCGGCATCATTTACGGCCCGTTCGGGTGCCCGTGCGGCTGGTCAGAGGACTCGTGCTTCGACCAGTCCAGCGGCCCGACGGAAGCCCCGGACGGGTGGCGAGCGACCCCGCAAGGGATGCTGGTGAACATCGAGCGCGAGCGCGAAGAGATCGACGACGCCGTGGCCACGGTCAACGCGAGGTTCGGGCTGTCGTTCAGCGCGGACATGGGGACCGATCCCGAGGACCATAAGCTATGACCGACGACAAGGACTGGGCCACGTTGTCAGCCTCCGAGATCCGCGCGCGATTCTTCAGGATCGCAGCCGAGCTCATGGGCGGAGCGACCCTGACCGATCCGACTCCAGACGCCTTCGTGGTCCCGGATGGACCCATCAAGGACGAGGTCCGCCGGATGATTGACACCGGCCAGGCTCACCCCGGAAGCATCAACCTCGACACGCTCGCCATGGCATCGGCCAACGTGGCGGGCCGCGAGGTTGGCGGACTGTTCAGCCATGTCCCGGTGTCGTACGAGTTCGACCCGATGTCCATTGGCGCGGCCAAGGACTTCGGGAAGTTTGCGCGCGCGAACTACGAGGCACAGATCGACGCGATGCGGGCCAGCGAGTGCGCTCGTTCCGCGAGCACTGTCATCGAGAGCACGACGTCCGACGGTCTACCGATGCTGCTCGTGATGCCGTCGTCGGAGCTTGCCCTGACGCACCCGATCAAGGTGTCGTGGGACATCCCCGCCCCGCGCGTCGAGTTCAACATGATCAACCGGCTCGGAGGGGTCGACGTCGGGCGCCGCCCGAGGATGCTCGAGGTCCTCTCGCTGCCGATGCCACGGGGGCCCGGAGTCGAGGCGATGCTCGCGGATGGCTGGGCCTGGACCGGGGTCGAGTTCGCCCGCGATCCCGTGGCTCGGTACCCCTGGCGCTACGCCGGCCACATTGAAGGGGCGAGGGTCTTGGCCGGTCGCTACGCCGATCGGCTGCCGACGAATCGCAAGCGCAAGCGCCAGGCTGCCAAGGCTCGTCGACGGCTGCGGCTTCGGGAATACGAATCCGCAGCACGCGGTCCGGGGGCACCATGATGATCCAGCTCATCCCTTTCGCCGTGTGGTGGTCCGAGGCCGGCATCGCAGTCGATCCGCCCGTCCTCGTCGAAGCCAAGTCTCACAAGGATGCCGCTGTCGTGGCGTCGATCCGGTCCTGGTCCGAGCGCAACTATCACGAGAACTGCCCGAATCCGACCAAGTATTGGGTGGCGAACATGGTCACGGGATCGGTCAAGTCGATCGCGGTCCGTATCATGCACGAGGCGACCGATCTCGATGCTTCGTTCGAGGCCGGTGAGTGTGCCTCTATGGCTGGAATACCGGACGACTCCAGGCACGCATCTCCCTTGGATGTCGCGGTCGCACAGGCTCACCATATCCCAACGGCTGAGAGCGCCCGGGCGTTCGTTGGCGTGCGGTGTCGCATTGGCCTGGACTCACGTGTCGGGAAGCGGCCGAAGTCGTGGGTGAATGGAGCTGCGATCTGCTGGGCCCCGACCGCAGGACCATGCGAAGTGCGCAGCATGAACAAAGATTTCTTCATTGAGGCAGGGGCCCACACCATCATGATCCAGGTCGGAGTCTGGATCCGCATCGGGCCCGAGGCATGAACATCGACGAGCAGACGATCGCGAGCCACCTGAGCCTCGAAGCCCAGCGCACCATGCTGGCCGAGGTCCGCGACGTCTGCCGGCTCGCCCCGTTGCTCGACATACGAACCCAGTCAGGCAAGCCAATGAGCGTCCGCGTCACCAACGCCGGGCGCCTCGGGTGGGTCAGCGACGGGCTCGGATACCGCTACATCGACGAGCACGCAGAGACGGGCAAGCCCTGGCCGCCCATCCCCGCGCGATGGGTCGAACTCGCGGACAGCTTCGCGGGTCGTCAGGCGTGGGACTGCGCGGTGGTCAACTGGTACGAGCCCGGAGCGAAGCTCGGCGAGCACCAGGACATCAGCGAGCACGACCTCGACTCTCCGATCGTGACCTTCAGCCTGGGCGACCCCGCGCGATGGTCCGTTCGCATCGGCCGTGAGCGGGCCAGGTGCGTCCTGCCATCCGGCGCAGTGACCCTGCTCGAGGGCCACTCGAGGTTGGCCTACCACGGGGTCGACCAGGTCCAGGCGGACCCGATGTTCTCCCCACTCGGCCCGGTTCGAGGACGGGTCAGCGTGACGATGCGGGTTGCTGGGGAATAGCCGGAGATCGTGTAGGGTTCTGCTCAAGATGCAGTTCGAGATCGACCAGTCCGCACTTCTATCATCACTTGCGCTCGCCCAAACCGTCGCCGACCGACGCCACCGCGTGCTCGACAACGTCCTGATCCGAGCGGGCGACGAAGGCGTCGTTTTCTCGTCGACCGACACGATGATCGCTTTGACTGAGTCGGTCGCGTGCAAGGTCACCGAGCCCGGCGCGCTGTGCATCGGAGTCCATCACCTGCACAGCGTGGCCAAGACGCTCCCGCCCGGCGCGGTCAAGGTCAACAGTCTCTACAACTCCTGGGCCCAGATCCGCGCGAGCCGCTCGGAGTTCAAGCTCATGGGCATTCCCGAGGGCGACTTCCCCGAACTCCCGGATCCTGGCGACGTCAGTTTCACCTCGATCCCCAGCCATCGCTTCGTCGACCTGATCGAGAAGACCTTGTTCTCGGTGTCCACGGACGAGGCCAGGATCAACCTCAACGGCGCCCTGTTCGAGTCCGACGGGTCCCAGGCGACCATGGTGTCGACCGACGGCCACCGCCTGACCAAGTACTCGCTCGATCTCGCGGGGCCGGAACTGGCCAATGGCATCATCATCCCGCGCAAGGGGCTTGAGGAGCTCCGGCGCGTGCTGAGCACTGGTCCTCGTCCTCGGACCAGTGGCGAGGGCTACTGCGACATCGGAGTCGATGGCGGCCACCTGTTCGTCCGCTTCGGCTCGCTGACCGCTTCGGTTGCGACTACGCGCTCGTCGTTCCCTCCTTACGGCCAGGTCATCCCGAAGGACTACACGCGCCGCGTCGAGGCGAACCGGGTCGAGTTGATCGCCGCCCTGCGCCAGGCCGCGGTCATCGCCCCGGACAAGACATCGACCGTGCGGCTCGACCTCAAGCGCGGGAGCATCGAGCTGCATGCCGACAATCCCGAGCTCGGCGCGATCAGTCTCGACATGCCGGTGACCTACGACGGCGCGGACCTGTCGTCCGGGTTCAACGCGACCTACCTGATCGAGGCGCTCGGTGCGATCGTCACCGATGCGGTGCTACTCGACTTCACCGACGAACTGTCGCCCGTGGTCCTTCGGCCTGCTGGCGATGAGATCGAGGCGCCCGACCTCCTGGCCGTCATCATGCCGATGAGGATCTGATGTCAGACGACTCATCCAAGACAGCAAACATCAAGGGATACCGGCCTGTGGATCGGCTGGCGCTCAAGGGCATGATTCCAGGAGAGCGCGCGCCAGCCATGTCGCTGCGCAGCAATGAGAGCCTGACCCCGATCCAAACCTGGCCGTGGCGCGGACGAGGGTGCAAGAAGTCCGACGACCTCACGGGGAAGACCAAGGGACTACTGACCGTGGTCGGGTATGCGGCGGAGGAAAGCCGCTTTCAGGGCCTCGGCATGCAGCCGCGCGGAGCGCGAGCCAGGGGGTCCAAGTGGGTCGTACGGTGCGTGTGCGGTGTTTACGCGACCCGGATGGGGAAGCGGTTCCGCAAGCCTGGGTGGGACGCATGCAGCCAGTGCATCAGGAAGGGTCTGCGGCCCTGAACCACGCGGAGCCTCCGCCGCTTGTTCCTGGGAATAGGTCGCGGGCTGTGCGGTTGGGGTCGGCATGGAAGACAAGAAGCAGACCGATCCGGACTCGGCTACCCACGCGCAGCTTCTCGACGGGCTTCGGCGCACCATCATCACGTGCTGTGTGAACGCCAGGACCGCAGACGATGCGCGGGCGATCGCCGAACTCACCCTCGCCTATGTCGCCGTGATCGAGCAGGGGTGGGCGCCGTGAGTGGCCGGCGGAGTGGAACCATGACCAGCGAACGAACCGTCATCGTCGGAGGCCCACGCACCGGCAAGACCACCCTGGCCGACAAGCTCGACCCGAGCGCCATGCACACCGACGACCTGATTGGCGTGCTCCCGTGGTCGGCGGCCTCGCAGCACATCGCCGACGACTGGATCTCGAAGCCCGGGCCGTGGACCATCGAAGGCGTCGCCGCGGTTCGTGCCCTGCGCAAGTGGCTCGCGGCCAACGAGGGCAAGCCGTGCGAGCGCGTGATCGTGCTCGAGGTTCCCCGCGTCGAGCTGACGACGGCGCAGGCCGGGATGGCCAAGGGGCACGCGAAGATCCTCGCGGAGATCGAAGGCGAACTCGCCTCGCGCGGCGTCGAGATTGTGAGGTAGTGTGGCCCTGTCGCGGAGGCCTGGCCTTGGGTCTGGGTGAATCAGACGGGCCGGGACGCGTCGGACGGATCGACCATGCTACGCACCACAGCCATCATCCTCGCAGCCCTGACATCCTTCGCCTGCTACATGGAGACGGAGGATGAGATCGACGACGGGATCATCCTCGATCGCGTCAGGGGCGATCTCGACTCCAGGCTTGACGCCGAAACGGGGTCCGAGTGGTGCGATGAAGTCGAGGGATCGATCGGCTGTCCGTGCCCCAAGGATGCTCCGTGCGTCGTCGGACTGGAGTGCCGCTCGGGATACTGTGGGCCGTGTCCAGCCGAGCAGCTGGGGTGCGACTGCGGTCCGCTCGGAACCTGCGAAGGTGACCTGACGTGCGTCGACAGCACGTGTGTCTACTAGGACGCCTCTTCGACGTTGATTCGGGCGGACACCGCGAGCACGTTCGACCCGTTACCATCGACCGTCAGTCGGTAGACGCGAGGAGTGGTATCAGCCGCTACGCGAGTCCTCGAAAAGACGATCGCCGTGTAGCTCGTCCCTCCGGTAGCCGTGACGTTGATCGTCTGACTCGTCGAGATCTGGCCAATGCCGCCAACCTCATTGAGCGATACGATCACATTTCCGGCGACAGCTCGCTGCACCATGATCTGCGCGCTGACGTCAAGATCGGCGGCCACGAGCGGGGCGACAGCCGTGTTGGTATCGAGCGAGATCGTGGCCGCAGCGGGGACGAGCGTGTTGGCGTGGCCGTAGCCTTTGACCCTGCCGGATGGCGAGACGTGGACCTTCTTGGTCGCCACCGCGTCCCGCCACTGGAGGTTGTAGTTACTGTCCCGACTGATGTCGCCCTGAGCGGTTGAGATGGTCTGAAGGATCCTTGTGCGACCCACCAGTTGCACTTCACCATTGAACTGACAGACCGCCGATGGGTCAGTGGACAAAGACCCGCCGCTTGCTCCGAGAATCAAGAGTGGAGCGTTACAGGAGACCGTACCGTTGCAGATGATCGAGTCCCCGGGGACGTCTCCGAGGGTGACATCGTTCATGAAGTCGGCGTTGCAGTTGACGGTGAAAGACCCGAGCCCTCCGACCAGGACGGTTCCGTTGAAGATGGCGGCGGATCCGGTGTCGGTGACCAGGTCCGCCCCGGACTCGACGCGGATCTCCGCCCCGGACTCGCAGCGGATCTTCCCGCCAGGCGCCCCGGTCTCGAGGACCAACTCCGCCCCGGCCTGGACGGTCGGGGTCCCGCTCCACGCCCACGAGTTGAGCGCCGTCGTGAGTTGCCCGAAGCTCCCGTCGAGCACGATCCCCTGGTCCTCGATCGCGTTAGAGATCTCCTCTTGTATGTTGTTGAACCATGCCGCGTCGAGCTGGGTCTGGTTTGGCGGCGTGTCGGTGAGGCCGTCCTTCCCCGCGCCGAAGAGGTTGAGCACCCGGGTTGGGGTCGTGATGCGCTGCATGGCCTCAGTCTGCCACGTCGACAGCGCATCCGTCCAGCTGTCCAGGGCCCGCGGCCATCGACGGGGCGCCCGGGGCCGGGTAGAGTGTCGGAGGTGCCCGGGTGATGGTCGCCCGTGGTAGCTGGTCAGGGGGCGGCTCCGTTCGCGGGGTCGCCCCCATTTTCTGGGAATAGCCCGCGCGCGGCCCGGTTCGCCAGGCATGACAATCGCCACCAACGTCCGCGCGGCCATCGACGAGTTCGAGCTCGAGACCCTACTGCCCGTCTACGACCGCAGCGACCACGCCGTACTCGAGGAGTTCGCCGACCACATGTTCCGCGCCGGCCAAGCCGGGATCCGCCAGGCCATCGAAGAGATGGTCGGCGAGTTCGGGCCTGATGCTGGCCCCGATGATGGCGCCTCGGGTCCGTACGACCTGCGCGAGTGCCTGCACTTCGAGCCCGAGGCTCTAGCGACGTCGGCCGATGTCAGCGTGACCCTCGACGACGTCGCCGAGCTTGCCCGCCTCGCGCCGCCTCATGTGCGCATGTCGCTCGCCGACGCCGTGATCGCGCTCAAGGGAGGGCGCAAGCCGGCGCCGTTCATGGTCGGCCCGGGCGAGGGCCCGGAGGCTGTCGCGGCCTCGATCTGCTTCCGCGCGCTCAACGTGATGTCGCGGGCGGCCCGCAAGGTCGAGACGCTGTCCCCGGATGACCATGATGATTTCATGGGCTCGTGTGCCCGCGAGACGCCGGCCTCAAGCACGCAGGCCCAGCAGGCTGCTCGTCTCGTTTGGCGCGAGGACGATGTGGGCCCCGTCCAGCTCCGCAAGCTCCTCGACGAGGCTCAGCGCGAGCGCAACCATGCCCGCGAGATGCTCAGCGGCGCCAAGATGAAGAACCTCGACCTCCGCCGCGATCTCGCCGCAGTAAAGTCCGTGCTCGCGGCGCACGTCCCCGGACTCGACCCGAGGACCGCCACGCTCGCGGAGGTGGTCCGGCCGGCCAAGCGACTGCTCGCCGAGTCCGCGCAGCTCAAGTGTAGGCTGGACGCGAGCATCGCGACGCAAGCCAAGCTGAACAAGGCCGACATCGAGGCCAAGCGCGTCCTCGCCTCGCACTGCACCGGCCTCGACCCGAATCGCGTCACCCTCGCGGACGTCGTCGGGCACCTCGAAGACACCGTCCTCGACAAGCACGCCGAGGACATGGCGGCGATCTGCGAGGCCGCTTGTCTCGAGCCCGGAGCGCAGGTTAGCGCCATCTCGGACGTCATCGCCTCGCTCAAGGCCGAGGTGGCCAGGTCTCGGCGCGAGCGCAACGAAGCTCAGCGTGAGCACGAAGCGCTGGCGGACCGCATGGCCGACGCGATCAAGTCGATCAAGGACGAGCGCGACGATGCCCGGCGCATGGTCTGCAAGTGCATGGGCGGACCCGTCCGCGCTCGCGCCGGGGCCTTCGGCTGGTCCTACCTGTACGCGAGCGATGCCACCGACGGACCGACGGGCACCGAGACCAAGCCCGAGGCCCCTCCCGGCCGGACGATTCCGGTCCGCGTCCTAGTCCGGGTCGGACACTCGCCCGATGGCGGCCTGACCTACGTTGCTGCGGGGGGCAGTGAGCGAGATGGGCACGCCATCCGGGAGCAGGTCGACTATATCGCGGATGTCACCAAGACCGGCGGCGGATCGGTCTACACGTGGATCGTCGCCGACGTTCCGGCGCCCGTGGAGTCCGAGGTCAAGGGCCGCGTCGAGGTGTCGTCATGAGCGCGGAGCTTGAGGCCCTCGCCGACCGCGTCATGGCCTGCCCCGGAGTCCGCCTCGGGGACGGGGTGAAGACGCTCCCCAGTGAGGACTTCCCCGATGGCCTGCGCATCGTCTCCGTGTCAGAGTGTGGCCGGCGGGTCAGTGCCTATGGGAACAGTCACCACGATGGGCCCGAAGTGTGGGACCTGGTCCTGCCGGCCGACAAGGCCGCGCTCCGGCCTGACTTTAGCGACGCGCTGACCCGCGGATGGCTGCTGGCGCTCGTGCGCGAGGCGTGGAACGTCCCGTCCCTCCAGTGCGGGCACACTGGAGGCTGGGACCAGGACTGGGACACATGGATGGTCGGCAACCCTTCAGGTCGCGGACACGGGTGCGTGATCGCGGGCACCGGCTCGACCGAGGCCGAGGCCCTCGTCGCAGCCCTGGAGGACACACCATGAGCCGCCGCCCGTCGACCTACGCCCACGCGTCCAAGCTCTCGGCCGAGGCGCAGTCCTGCCTCGACTTCGCGCGGCTCGTGTGGCTCGGACTCGCGGACCCGTCGCGCGATGGACTGTCACCGATGCAGGAGGCGCTCAGATCCGCGTCGCTTGGGCCAACGGCCATCTTGGCGAGCGTCCGCGCGCCGACCATCGCAGCGCTGGCGAGGCGCGGCCTGACCTACTCAGCATCGTCGAGGCTGCTCACCCCGCTTGGCGAGCTCGTCCGCGAGGCCGGGATCAAGTCGAGGATGCTGCGGCTGACCGCCACGCGCGCACGGTGAATCGATGGTTCGGTGGAATGAAGCTGGCCGGGTGAGGTTGGAGGCGACATGAGCAACGAACACGACGTGAGTGCGGCCATGCGCAGCGAGCTGGAGCGGGTCGAGGCTGACCTGCGCGATCCCGTCGCCAATACCAAGTACAGGGCTGCGCTGGTCTTGACCACGGCCTATCTAAGCGGTCAAGCGATCTCGTCGGCCGACATCCTGCGCGAGGCCATCGACCGCACCTGGCCGCCGCTCTCGTTCCACGAGGCGTGGGGCGAGGCCAAGGGCCGCGAGGACTACAGCAAGGAGGACTGGAACCGGGCGCAGCGCCACCACGAAGGCGAGCGCCACCCGATGGACCGCTGGTTGGAGATCGTGGCCCAGGACGAGAGCCATCCGTTGGAGGCCAAGTAGATGGCCAGGCGAGCGCCCATGCGATGGCGCAAGCCCGAGAAGGATCGCTGGTACCCAACGGCCGGGTCCGACCTTGTCCAAGGCGGTGTTATCCTGGCCCGAGTCCGGCTAAACAAGGATGGATGGTACTTCTACGGTATCGGCTACAACTCCACGTCGTCTGGGCCGGCGATGAAGACCGAGGCCGCAGCAAGGAGGGCAGCTAAGTCATGGGCATTGGAGGCCGGACGATGAAGGTGCGCGGGCTCAACCATCATCGTCTCCTGGTCCGAGCCAACGCTCCCGAGCGCGTGATGGCCAAGGCGTGGGACGATCAACTCGCCGCGAGCCAGGATCACCTCAAGCACCTACTCGACGACGGCGCCGCGAAGCATCCAGCCGAGATCACTGAGCGGGACGAGCAGGTCGCGGCCACCGTCGTTGATCGGCGGGGTGGGTCATGAACGGCGGACCGTTCGCGCCGTTCGGCGGCCCAAGCCGGGACTCGACTCCGCGCCGGCCCATCAAGGGTATGACCGAGAAGCGCCTCGCCGTCCTCGCCAAGATCGAGACCCACGCAGCAGCCGACAGGCCTATCCGCTTGGGCGGGCAGGACCGTCGAGCGGCTCGATGGCTCACGCGCAACGGCTTCGTCCGCTCCCCGCGCGACGGTGCCTTCGAGCCCGAACCGTTCAGGCCGGACGCCTTTGAGGACGTGCCATGGAGCGCGTGACCGATGACGTCTGGCTCGGAGAGGACCGCGGCGGGTGGCGTTGGTGGCACCGGGACGGCGCGACCGGATGGAACAAGTCCATGTCGTTCGCGCGAGGGCAGGGCCGCCGGTACGCGACGTCAGACAGGCGGGCGCCTCGGATCTGGGGAGTCGGAAACAGGCCAGTCCGGCACCTCGATCGCGCGGAAACACGGGACGACCTGATGATGGCAATGAGCCTTGAACTCGTAGACGCAACAGCTCAGTCGGCGATCCGCGAGATCGTAGCGCGAGCGCGTGAGCCGTCCGAGGTCGAGGCCGTCAGGACAGAGGACATCCTCGCGGGGCTCTTGGTGAGCATGGCGGACGCGTGCTCGTCGGAGAACTCCGACGCGTTCAGGCTGGCCATGCACGAGGCCACGGTCCGGCTCGACAAGCGCGAGTCCGACGGGAATATCCGCGGGCGGTCGAGGTAGGTCGGACATGGACGTGACATCCATCGAGCCAGGTCAGGCCATAGCCGTCGACTGGTCGGCCGAGCGCTACCACGCGGACACGACCGCGATCTCCAGGTCGCAACTCGTCGAGTTGATGGAGCGCCCGGCCCTCTACTACGCCGCCCGCGAGGCCAAGATCGTCCCGCCTCCGAAGCAGACCAAGGCGATGGAGCTTGGACAGGACGTCCACACGTGCGTCCTCGAGCCCCACCTATGGCCAGCTCGAGCCGCGCAGATGAAGGCGAAGGACATCGAGCACGTGATGTGGATGGCCTCCAGCGTGCGCAGCCACGCGAGCGTTCGGGCGCTCTACACGAGGCCCCACGTGTGCGAGCAGACGATCCTCTGGCGGACGGACCCGATCTACTACGAGGTCGACGGCGAGCCACGCGAGAGCACGCTGCTCGTCCGCATCCGCGTCGACGCGATGTTCGACTTCGGGGAGACGCTCCTGGTCCCCGACATCAAGACGACCGACAACGCCGAGATCAGCGCGTTCCGCCGGTCGTGCGCCAAGTACCGCTACCACGTCCAGGCGGCCCTGTACCGTGACGCGATCGCGGCGCTTCACCCCGACCGCCACGTCCACTTCATGTTCGTGGCCGTGATGAAGTCGGCTCCGTTCGAGTCGGCCTGCTACGACCTGGATGACGACTTTGTCCAGCGGGGCAGGAATCAATATCAAGATGCGATGGTTGACCTGCTGCGCCGACGCGAGACCGGAGACTGGCTCGCCGACTGGCAACGATCCGTGCACACACTAGAAGCCCCGAAGTGGGCGTGAGAGAAGAAACAATGACCGAAGACCAGACACAAGCACTGACCACGATCCCCAGCCACGGCGGGGCGGGGCTCAACGTTTTCTCATCGTCGGGCGAGTTCGAGACCGGCCAGCGCATGGCTAAGGCCCTCGCCGCTTCGACGCTCGTTCCCAAGGAATACCAGAACAATCTCCCGAATGTGCTCGTCGCGTTCGAACTCGCTGGGCGGATCGGCGCGTCCGTGTTCGCGGTGATGCAGAACATCGACATCATCCACGGGCGCCCCTCGTGGCGCGCGACGTTCTTGATCGCCACCGTCAACGCGTGCGGCCGGTTTTCGCCGCTCCGGTTCCGGTTCCAGGGCAAGGAGGGCACGGCGTCCTGGGGATGTCGCGCCTACGCCAAGGACCGCGAGTCGGGCGAGGAGTGCGTCGGATCGCTGATCACACTTGCCCTTGCCGACGCGGAGGGCTGGTCCAAGAAGTCCGGCTCGAAGTGGAAGACGATGCCCGAGCAGATGCTCTGCTACCGCGCCGCCGCGTTCTGGTCCCGCATCTACGCCCCCGAGCTGTCACTCGGCATGCACACGCGCGACGAGCTCGAGGACGCTGGTGCGGTCTCTCAGGTCCGGCAGATGTCGGCCTCTGGCTCGAGTCCGGCCGCCGCCTTGCTCGACGCTGTCGTTGCCGAGGCCTCGGTTGTCCAGGCTCCGGCCTCCGATGGCGAGGCGCAGGACGGGCCCGACCAGGTCTACGACCACGAGACGGGCGAGGTCCACGAGTTCGACGACATGCCGATGGGTGACGATCAATGATCATCGAAGGCGAATCCCTGAAGGCGTGGTCATTCGACGACGTGAGGTCTGATGGTGCCGTGACCATGCTGTTCGGAGACGACAAGCCTCGCCGTGTCTACGACGCGATGTCGGCAGGCAACGCGATGATCGACGCCTACCTCGTCATCGACTCCGATGGCGTCGTGGTCAAGAATCGCAACGGTCCCCACGGGATCGTTGTCATCGGAGCCGACGCGCTCGCCAAAGACGGCTGGGTGTGGCGCGGATGGACGTTCTCACGCGACGGAGTCCGCCTCAACCGCACCCGTCTCGCCTCCGGTCGCTACGCCGATCGGCTGCCGACGAACCGCCAACGCAAGCGCCAGGCCGCCAAGGCCCGTCGAAGGCTGCGGATGGCGGCCTAAATCTCTGGGCGATAAAGGCCGCCATCGCCCGAGCATTTGCAACTCGGTGGCCGAGAAAGATTGGGTAGACTCAGCACGAAAAAAGGACGCGGAGCAGGCCGGCTCCCAATGGACGGGGAGCCGGCTGTTTTTGTGGCTCGCGGAGCGGCACGCCATCGCCGCTGATCCGGGGTTCGACTCCCCGGAGCCACGTTGACCCGCGAGCGGCGCGGGTGGTACAAAAACAGAGGCCCGGCGATCGTGGGGATCCCGGGCCAGACATCACCACACACGAGAGGGAGGGGCAGCGATGCCCGACCAAGATACAGGAGAGACACGCGCGAGCGCAAGCGTTCACGAGCAGGATGCGCGCAAACGGGGAGCGACGCTCGAGGAGCATCTCTGGTGCCTCGCGCTCGCCATCGGTCCCGACGACCCGAGCCGCGGGATGTGGCAGGCCGCTGACGGAACACCGGTCGACGTCCAGCGGCACCTGTCTGCGCTCGCCGATGGGCTGTCCGAGATCCGCCGGGCGATGGCAGGATGGACGGTGCCCCGTGGTTGAGCGCCCGATGCCGTTCAACACCGACCAGGTCCGGGAGATCCTCGCGGGTCGCTTGACCAAACGCGGACTGGCCTGGGTCGAGAACCCTTGGGTCTGGGTCGTTGCATTCAAGCTCAAGAGCTGCGGATGATGAAGATGGTAAAGTGGCTCTCGCACCCTGACGCCCTGCGCCCGCATCCGTGCAAGTGTGGACACCCGCAGTCTGTCGTCATCCACTGCGACACCGAGTCCATGGGTTGGATGCTGTGCTGTTGGAAATGCGAGGAGTACCGATCGAACCCTGACCGCCACATGGCCAACTGCATGGTCGGAGAGGTCCGAGAGATGGGGGTGCGAAAGCCAGAACCAGACGGGCGTCGGCAACGCTCGGACCCTAAGATCATCGTCTGGGTCCGAGATGGCCAATCTGTACACGCGAGCGTCGTCATCTCGATGGCCGATGGCATTCGCCAGCTATCGGACGCACGCAAGTTGGACGAGGAGAAGCCTGGCCCGTGGGGGCTTCATATGCGAGACGGTGTCCCGTGGGCTCCGTGGTGCCCGACAGGAATGTGGCGAGCGGAGCGATTCGGGCAGCCACTACCGTATCGAACCACGATTCTCAAAAGCACGAGCAAGCCGCGGACGTGTCTCGTGTGCGACGCACCGATGGAGGCAGGCGAGACCGCATGGAGGCCATATAACCCAGGACCCGGAACCGTAGCGAATGCCGGGTGGGACTCGATGGCCACCCGTGATGCCATCGTCTGCGCGCGGTGCGTTGCAAAGCTGCGCGTGGGCCCAGCCGCCAACGACGGACATCGACGGAGGTCTGGCCAGTGAGCGGGATCGCCTCGCCGCCGCGCGCCGTCTGGCAGTACGAGACCAGCGACTCAGGCCGATGGCTCGCGCTGTTCAGCATCGCGACGTTCGGCCGATTCGGGGCGTCCAAGGTCTACGCGCACCCGAGCCGCGAGACCGTGGCCAAGCGCTCCGGCCAGAAGCTCGACACGCTCAAGCGGCAGATCGGCAAGCTCCGAGCCGCCGGTTCGCTGGTCCGCCATGGACGCGGTTGGATGCTCGAGGTCGAGGCCGTCGACTGGCCGGACTACCTGCGACCGCCGGCAGCTCCGCCCGAGGAGATCTTGTCGGCCGAGATCTCGGCAGGTCGAAAGCGAGCACTGATCGGGCTGTGGTCCTTCGCCGACTACGACTGCGACGGGCCCGCGACGGTGAGGCCGACCATCGCTGAGGTGGCCACGAGGACGGGGCAGAGTGCGCGGTCTGTCCGTGATCAGATCGCTTGGCTATGTAAGCACGGTTACGCCTCGCGCAATGAAGACGCGCTCGTTCTCGCTCTCACCCAGCCGCCAGCGTCCCCTCTAGAGGCCAACACCCAGCCGCCACAGTACCCGCACCCAGCCGCCACAGTACCCGCACCCAGCCGCCACAGTACCCGCACCCAGCCGCCACAGTCCACCCATACCTTGCATGACCTTGCAGACCTTACATCCACCCATCAGCCGCGCGACCTGTTCGAGGAGAACCTCCCGCTATTCGGCGCTGGCCCCGCTTCGAAGGTTGTCGAGGAGACCGACATCGCGCG
>Ga0102824_1000037_pt1 | contig 51290 bp, 39 predicted proteins | sample ColrivemetaGS753_FD_78460 | JGI IMG/M metagenome (GOLD analysis project Ga0102824, IMG submission 78460) | Estuarine microbial communities from the Columbia River estuary - Ebb tide non-ETM metaG S.753 | ecosystem: Environmental > Aquatic > Marine > Intertidal zone > Estuary | place: USA... | reverse complement strand
TTCAAAGTTGTCGTCAATGGACAACCTGAAGCATTGGTTCCAACATGGGTATATGTACCGGAAGTTGTATATGTAGTTCCGTTCAACGCCCAGGTGTAAGAATCACATGCTGTTTCCGTAACTGTAGCTGTTGTTGAATTGTTGATCGTCAAATTCAATGTTACTACTGAGTCGCAACCAGCAACATTCGGTATAGTATAGGTAGCGGTATTATTAGAAGAAGTATAAGTTATTCCATCTATCCAGGTGAATGAATTACATGCTGATATTACGTCGATTCCAGATGAAGAAGAACATTCTGATAATTTCAGTATGTAGGATTCATAAATCGATGACCCACTGAAAAATGCTTCATTTGGACCTGGGTCGAAGTCTATTAGTGTACTATTGAAATTACCGGCTAAATAGATTGAGCCATTTGCGTCGACGGTAATAGTAAATCCCCATTCAGCGTTATTGCCACCAATATTATCGGCCCAAACTAAATTTCCTGATGAATTATATTTACTACAAAAAATATCGGCGGAGCCATTCGAGTTCAAAATATTGCTACCGACCCCAGGATCAAAATCGACTGATCCAAACAATACTCCTGTTACGAAGATTTCATTTGATGTATTTGTAAAAAATCCGTAAGGGATATCATCACCAGTTCCGCCTGTTGAATGAGACCAGTTGTAATTGCAATTAGTATCAAAATTCATTAATACGAAATCTCTTGAACCAACTGCCGTATGTTCTGTAATACCCGCTCCTGGGTCAAAATCAACCGTATTATTATAACTGGCAATGATATTCATTATTCCATTTTGAACAGTTATTCCATAAGGTTGAACACTACTCGAGGCACTGCCGATGGTTTTGGCCCATTGAAATGTACCAGATGAATTTAACTTTTGAATATACATATCGGTAGCATTTGTATTTGCCGTAATACTGGTTGTACCGATACCCGGGTCTAAATCAATCGTCGAAGTAAAAGTTCCAACAGAATAAATATTCCCAGAACCATCTACTGCAATTTCACGCCCATTACTTGTTCCTATACCACCCATTGTTGCAACCCAAAGGAAGTTTCCATTTACATCAAGTTTTACAATATAGGCATCACTGTTTGCAATGGCAGTCCTATTTGCTGTTCCAGCACCTGGATCAAAGTCTGCAGTGCCATTAAAGTAACCAGTTATTATTAGATTTCCAGAAAGATCTCTAACAAAGGAATAGGGTAATTCATTCTGTGTTCCACCAAAGGTTTTAACCCATTGGAAGTTTCCATTTGACGAAAGTTTCAATACAAAAACATCTAAAGAACCTGCAGCTGTTACAGATGCTACTCCAACTCCTGGATCAAAATCCACGGTAGTACCGAATTGACCAACGGCATATATGTTATTTGATGCATCTAACTCTAAGCGGTAACCGTTATCATTTGAAGTACCACCAAACGTTCTAGTCCATTGCAAAACTCCAGAAGAATTATATTTCTGCAGATAGACATCATTCCAATCTGCCGTTCTGATGTCTGTTAATGGGCCGGGATTAAAATCTACTGTACCACTGAATGTCCCTATTACATATACACTTCCCGCTTGATCAACTTTTATATCATTAACACTACTATTACTGTTAGCAACATTATTATCAAGTTCAACGGCCCAGTCCAGTGAAATTTGTGCAATTGGATTTATAGTTTTTATCAATAAAAAGAGGATTAATAATTTTTTTATCATAGCAATTGGGTTGTTTTTGGTAAGAGCTAAAACTACAATCTAATCCTCGTAATTGTGATACAACTTTGATACATTTGTTGAATGATCGAGAGTTTGAAAAAGAAAATCGAGTTAAAGATTGGACGTGAAATAAAGAAAAGGGGAGATTGTCAATATTTGTCTGATAGAATAAATGAAGAGCTCGATGAAAACTTGAGCTACAATACGATCAGAAGGACATTTGGTGTTGAATCAAATTGTAAAATAAAACCACGTAATTCAACGCTCAATATTTTGTCAAGATTTGTCGGGTATAAATCATTTGAGAATTTTTCTAGAGAAAGTAATTGGAATCAAGGATGGTCATTTAATGTTCTAATTAATGGTTGGGTTGACCGCATGAATGAACGAGAAATCATTGATAGCTTAAACTCAGCTTGGTTCAAAAGAGATAATTTTTCAATTTCATTTGTTTCCTTAATTAGAGAGTTATTTCTATTGGGCAACTTCCAATTAATAGACAAAATATTTAAAAACAACTCTTTTGAATTTGAAAGGTTGACCTATTCAGAAGTTATTTATATCGGAAATGGAGTCGGGTCTATTCTTCGCAAATTGAATTTGTGCGATGAGCGTTTAGCACTATTAATGAAGAATAAACGCTTTCTTCAATTCATCTTTTTATCATTTGTAGATTATTCCTCACTAGTCGGTTATTATGGAAATCTTTCTGCTGTTTCCGATAAGTACAAAATACCTTTAAAAAGTGATCAAAAACTATTTTTTGGAGCAATCCTGAGTCTAAAGAATTTGCTTTCAAACAAGGTAATTGAATCGAACGGTTATCATTCTTTAAAAAAGGATTCATTGCATCCAATTTTGATAAGTCGATTAGCTTCTATGGAGATTGCTTTTCGTATTCAAAAAGCCGTTTCTTATGATGATGTCTTACTCGATATTCATACAAGAATGCAATCTTCGAAAAGCAATAAAATGGATTTTCTCTACGAATTAAAAACTGTTTCCCTAATTCTTGCAGATTTCGATTTAATGGAATGGATTGGTTCAGTAGAAAATTCATCAGTAGATGAGGAGTACCAAGTTTCTCATAACCAATACTTACAGATAGTAAATTTGATTAGAGCCGTCAAAAACCAAAATGAAGAAAAAATAGATAATTTAATTGAACGAATTGATCGTTCAAAATGGGTTTTAAGTTATCATGATTTCTATACGATTTTCACTTTAATTGGTAAGTATCATGCCACACATAACAACATTAAAAGAAAAAAAATAAGGGAACAATATTGCACTTTAGCCACAGAACTTAAATATCCTTTCTTTAGTGATAGTTATTTGACGAACTATTTTGATTCGTGAAGGTGATATTATTCCGAAAATTTAAGCACTTTTTAGTATTCATTTTTAGGATCTTGAAAAAAGCACCCTTTTGGGAGTGGTCTGAAATTACATATATCGGCTGTCAGCTAAGAGGCGAGCCGCATCCGGAATATAATCATTTCGAGGCATGAATTGTAGGTCCTGTTATGGGTGTTCGCTTCTTATCACTTTCTAAACAGATTGAACTTTTTTTTGGTCTTTTGGACGAGAAGCTGTTATTCCTAATAGTCCAACATTGTCTCCATCAGTCATTCTTGCAGATTGAATTTCGTCGTTTTAATTTTTTCTACCTTCAAGTCATTTTTAATTATACCGATTGATTAAAAAAGGTAGTGTTTTATTGTGTCATTTTTGACATCGTAGACACAAGAATTGATAGTGCTAGAGTCGGTTTTTTACTTTCAATTCGGATAAATTTTTTAAAATATCAACCTTATGCTCATCCTCTATTTCTAAATAATCTAACGCTAGATTAATATCTTTAAAATCTTGGATATACATTTTAGATAACTTAGCCATGGGCTTTAATAGTTTAGCAAGAAGTTGAACATTTGGTGTAGAAACTACAACACCAACTTTGACAGGTTCTTCTAATGCCACTTTTTCACCAACAAATTTGTTTAATGCTTATAATTCCATATGAAAACTAGCAGAATAACAATCTCTGAAATCAACAAGCATGTTCATATTTTTAATAAACAATGGGTCTGACATAAATTCTAAAGCAGATTCCATGTATTGTCCAATACTCATGCTGCCTTCATGACTCGTAATGATTAAATGGTAATTTGGTAATATTCTGTGCGTGTAATAGTAATTCAAATTCTTTGCCGCCATAAACATTCCGTTTTCAACTTTTAGACAATCTACAAGGTTAAAAAAATATTCATTAATTGATCGGTAACAATTTATGAATAGAAATGTTCATCCAAATATTTTTTTCGTTCGGAAAATGATAACACATGCCTTGTTTTGCCTTGTGCTGGGTTCTTGTAATCAAGGTAGATGTTAAATTTCAGGTTGCGGAATTATCTAATTTTTGTTAAGAGCGAAATTATAATGCTCATTTTCTGATATATTTAGTTCATTAATTAAAACGAAAAATGAAAAGATCCTATTTGGTTATTATTGGTTTGGTCGTGTTTGGCCTTATCGTGTTGTTGGCTTACAGAAGCTCGTACAATAAAGCGATCTCCTATCAGGAAAATGTAGACAAAGCATGGGGTGATGTGGGTGCATCTTACCAGCGTCGTGCCGACCTTGTACCACAGTTAGTGGAAACAGTGAAAGGGGCTGCAGAAAATGAAAAAGGAATTTTAACTAGAGTAACAGAAGCAAGAGCCGGAATTGTAAATGCAAAGACTCCGGAAGACATGGAGCTCTTGGGCAAGGAGATCAATACAGCGATCAACCTGGCATTTGAAGCATATCCGCAGATCCGTTCAACGGAGAACTTTGGTGAATTGCAGCGTCAGCTGGAAGGAACGGAGAACCGTATCAACAAGGCACGTGGTGATTACAACGAAGCAGTAAAAGAATACAACTCGCATATCCGAGGATTCTTCAACAGCATGGTCCTGAATAAGGAAACCTTCCCGAAAAAGGAAGCGTTCAAAGCAGCTGAAGGAAGCGACATTGCACCGACTGTTTCATTCGAATAAAACAACCAGGCGACTTCGGTCGCCTTTTTTGACTATGGCTAAAACCAATTTTACAAATACGCAGCAAGAGGCGATCGTTCAGGCCATTCATATGGCTGAACAAAATACCTCAGGAGAGATCCGCGTTCACATCGATCAGAAGTGCAGTGGTGATCCTGTGAAAAGAGCGATCCAGGTTTTTCAGAAGCTCGGAATGCAGAAAACAGTACTTAGAAATGGGGTGCTGATCTACCTGGCACTGAATGACCGTAAACTCGCGATCATTGGTGATGAAGGCATCAATAAGGTGATCCCCGAACATTTCTGGGAAGATGAACGCGATATGATGATCAGTCATTTTAAGAACGGGCAGTTTACAGAAGGACTGGTGGAAGGGATCTATATGGTAGGCGAACAATTGGAAGCCTTTTTTCCGATCTCAAAGGACGATCAGAATGAGTTAACGAATGAAATATCCTTTGGTGAAGATGGGGAATAAGATCAAATACACATTAATGGTCTTGGTCGCCATGATCTGGCAGTTCTCAGCGATCGCTCAGAACGATATTCCGGATCAACCCAATCCGCCAAGATTATACAATAACTTTTCACTGGCCTTTCCGGATTTTCTGAATCCTTCGGAAGCAGAACAGCTGGAAGCAAGATTGGAAAATTTTGCAAGAAGTACTTCCAATCAGATCGTAGTGCTGGTGGTGGATGATCTCAATGGTTATGAACCCTGGGATTACGCTACACGGTTAGGAGAGAAGTGGAAGGTTGGACACGAGAAGGAAGACAACGGGATCATTGTGCTGATCAAACCTACAGGCGGAAAAGGACAACGGAAAACCTTTATTGCAACCGGCCGTGGACTCGAAGGTGCCATTCCGGATTATACCTGTGGGGAGATCGTAGACAATGAGATGATCCCTGAATTCAAAGATGGGAATTACTATCAGGGAATCATTAATGCAGTTTCTGTGTTGGAATCGCTATCGAAAGGTGAATTCAATAGTGATCAGTATGCAAATGATGTTTCCAAAAAAGACAAGATAAAGAATGTCTTTATTGCATTGTTCATCATCTTTATCATCTTCCTGATCATCTTCAAAGGAAGGAGTGGAGGAGGTGGTACAACCTATGGCAGAGGCGGTTACTATGGTGGCGGCTTCGGAGGATGGGGCGGCGGCAGTAGCGGTGGTTCTTCAGGTGGCTTCGGTGGCTTTGGCGGCGGATCCTTCGGTGGAGGTGGAGCAGGAGGAAGCTGGTAATTTTAGTTCCTACTGTTTTCGGTAAACAGCGTAGATCAGTTCATCTTCGCGCACTCCATTTTTAACCAGGATTTTCGGAAAGGTAGCTTCCAACTTGAATCCCGCTTTTTCAAGAACTTTTTGAGAGGCTTTGTTCCGACCAAATGGTCGGGCAAAGATCCGCTCGATCGGCAAATTCGAAAAAGAATAGTCGATCATTTGTCGGATGGCTTCCGTGGCATATCCTTTTCCCCAGTATGCTCTTCCAATAAAATATCCGAGCTCAGCATTGAGTCGGTTCACATCTGTTTGGGGGTGAATGCCAATGTTTCCGATCACTTTTCCATCGAGATCGATCGCAAGTACCTCACAGGGATCTTGTGCCATTACACGTTCCAGAAAGCGCTTGCCGTCCTCAAGGGTATAAGGCGAAGGAAAGGCATCGGTTAGATTATTAGCCACCTCAGGATCGTTGGCATTGTGCACTAAATCCTCAAGATCGCTCTCTTTCCAGGTTCTTAGCGTGATGCTCATTTGTTCAGGTGAAAAGCCGTAAAGATGGCAACAAATACAATTCCTTTTTCCAGCTCTTCAGAAACGGATCCGTTCAGTTGGATGTCCCATCGCTCATAATTATCGGAGAAGGTTGTTCTGATGGTTCCGGTCACATCACCACTGATCGACCAGCGTTCGTAATCATCTGAAAAGGTGGTTTTAATGTAGATCGTTTTTCCGTTTCCACGCAATTCCCACCCATCGAAGTCATTCGAAAAGGTAGTTCTCAACTTGATGTCCGACCCGATCTGCCAGTTGTCCCAGTCGTCGGAGAACACGGTTTTGATCTTGGTGCTTCCCGCTTCCCAGCTGTCCCAGTCGTTGGAAAAGGTCGTGCGAAACGTTTGTCCGTCAAATTCCCAGCGTGAAAGGTCCTTGGAGAAGGTGGTACGCAGAGTTTGCCCTGAAACACTCAGTGAAAAGACAATGAAGGAGAGAAAGAGGATCGATTTCATAGGCTTAAATTACCACATTTGATTCATTATCAAAACGCTTGTACGAAATGATCACGGCAAGAGTAGCCAATCCTACCATAACACCAAAGCTCAGGGCAAGTAATCCGATGTCCAGCGTTCCGGCGATCAGCTCTTTGGTCGCAAGCACAACATTCACAACCGGAATACAGGCAGTAATGGCATTCAGTTCGATGCCGGGAAAGAAACCAACCATGGCGGGTAAAACCATCACAATGTTCATTGGGGTAATAATACTCTGTGCTTCCTTGAATGTTTTCGCATGCACCGCTATTGGGATCATCACTCCGGCAAAGAAGATGGTCAAAGGAATAAGTAAGGCATAGATCATTACAATGAACTGAGGAGATAGGATCCCGTGAATGATATCAAGGATCTCCTGATTCCCGATTGTGTTGAACATCTCAAGGGAAATGAACAGGCCTAGTAACGAGAAGGTTGCTGCAGTTAACCCAGAGAGAACCACAACACCCATCTTTCCGGTAAGGATCTGCCAGCGGGCAACAGGGGTGGTCAAAAGTGTTTCAATGGTTCCGCGTTCTTTCTCACCCGTAAACAGGTCGATCGCTGGGTACATACACCCGATGAAACCAAAAGCAATAAAGATATACGGAAGGAATCCTCCGGCCAGCTTACCGATCATTTCTTTACTCGAAGCAATGTTCTCATAGTTGATGTTGAATGGCTGCACGGTCTCTCGTTCTATTCCCAGCTCTTTGAAGCGCGAATCTTTCACCTTTTCATCGATGGTCATGAGATACATTTCAGCACGTTCTCTTCGCCCTACATCTGTCCCGTTGAAGTATACGTCGATCGTCGCCGGTTTCATGGATTTCAGCTCCGCCGCGAATTGAGCACCGGTACTCATTCCCAGATCAATAGAATCGGTACGCAAAGCAGTGAGCAAGGAGGCGGTGTCTTTGAACTCGATGAGCTGTTTCTTGCCCAATGCTTCAGGAATATCCTTTAGCTCGTTCCAGATGTAATTCTGTTCGCCGCCGATCACACCGATCTTCAATTCTTTGGTTGCTGCTTCTTCCTGATAACTCGAAGAGATCCCAACGAAAACATTCATGATCACAGGGAACACCAGTATAGGGATCACCAGCATCATCAGTAAGGTTCTTCGGTCTCTCAGTGTGTCTAAAAGCTCTTTTTTGAATATGGTAAAGATCATAATGCCTGGTTTTGAGATTCGTGAACTATTCGAATGAATTCAGCAGTAAGATTAGGTGCCTGCATAGAATTCCGGAAATTTTCCATCGTGCCCGAGAAGAGTAATTTCCCTTTGTGAATGATCGCCATATCATCACACAACAGGTCCACTTCACTCATGACATGCGAAGAGAAAATGACGGTCTTGCCATTATCTTTACAGTCTTTGATCAGCTTGATGATGTTTTCCGCGGTGATCACATCCAGTCCACTGGTAGGTTCATCAAAGACCACCACTTCAGGATCATGGATCATGGTGCGCGAAATGGATACCTTTTGCTTCATTCCGGTACTCAGCTTTCCGATCTGCTTGTTCTGAAATTCATGCATGTCCAGCAAGTTGTACAACGCTTCTTTGCGTTCATTCAGAACGGAAGTCTCCACGCCATACAGCTTTCCAAAATAAGTGATCAGCTCATTGGGTGTCAATCGTGCATACAAACCTGTTGAACCTGTCAGAAATCCGATCTTCTTTCGAGCCTCCTGTGGATTTTTCACTGCATCAATTCCTGCAATGGTAATGCTCCCTTCAGATGGTTTGAAGATGGTCGACAGCATACGCATGGTAGTCGTCTTGCCGGCTCCATTGGGGCCAAGCAAAGAAAACACTCTTCCCGGTGTGCATTCAAATGAGATATGATCGACCGCAGTTGCGATCTTTTCTTTTGTGTTGTACTCTTTCTGCTGTTTGCGGCTGAGCTCAAAACGTTTGGTTAGTCCTTCAACGTGGATCATGGATTCAATTTGAAAATAAAGGTAAAAGAAACTTATGGCTGAAGCTGCCTTTTTTTCATAGAGAGCAGGATGATTCTATGAATGGAAGGGGGAATGGACGAGCGGTTCTAGGCTGAGGTCTGCTTCCTTGCATAATGAACATTCAGGATCAGAAACCATAGCATCATACAGATCAAAGTGATCTTTTGGATCAACGGAAGGGTTTCAATATGAAAGAACGTAAAGTAGCTCAAGGCGTTATACATAAGAAGGATGAGTGAAATGACTCCAAAGAAAAATAAGTACAGTTTTTTTTCTTTCCATAGACTTACAAGAAGAGTAGCAATAGAGAATGACCCAATGATGCCGGAGATCGATAAGACCGTATCATGCCAGACGGTGAACATAAGTAAGATGAATACCATGGATAGTACACCGGATAATCGAATGATCTTTTGTAAGGTCCTGCTGAGTTGAAATGAACTGGATTGATGATAGAAAAAGAACCCAACTCCTGTACCTAGCGCAACCCAGGAGACAATAGATATTGTCCTTCCGGGATTCGGCGATCCGTTTAAAGCGGTAGTTCCCATTAAATTACAGATGTAATTGTTCACCATGTCATACCCTTCATTCAACGGGTAACGATAAGATCCTCCTGGGTACAAACTTGCCCCGTAAAAGAACAAAATGACAAACAACAGAAAACAGACAGGGGTAAGGAAATTCAGTAGGCGGTGATATGGTTTGTTCCTTACTCGCAAATTCGTCCTTTGTGCTTTTGGGTGTTGAAATCGATCTCCAGTTGTTTCATTTCCTCTAGCAATTCAGCAGATGGAGGAGTGTTCTGAAGTGCAGAAAGATCGGGCTGACCCGCATCCACCCACGCTGTATACCAGATGGATCCAATGGCAATGATCGCTGCCCGCATCCTTCGTTCAACCATCCCGTTCAATCGGTCGTGATAGGCCTGTGAGAATTCATAACTGTATACTGAAATAGTAGTATTGCCGCGCTGCTCAAAGCTGTATTTTTTGTCTGTACCCATTTCGGCGGTGAGCTCCTTTTCAATTCTGAGAACTGAATCCAGCGCACTGTGCGATTGACGTACCGCTTCCCATGTAAAGTCAAGAACATTTTTGATGTATTCTCCTTTGCCTACAAAATAATCGTAGTCCTGCGCATTGATCTCAACCAGTCTGCTTTCCCAGAGTCCATGGATCCCTTTTTGACCCGTCATTTGTCCATTGTAGTTTTCCGTTGTATGCAAAGGAACATGCGCGTCTCCAATGTAATGACCGATATCTGCAGAATACTTCAGAATGAGATCTACATTCTTCGATTCAAAGGCCTTCTGAAGCTTATACTTCATCACCTGAATATGCCATGGAACGATTCCATAGGCTTGCAAAGTATCTTCGGTGTATTTGTCGATCGCATCCTTCCATTTTCTCGGCATGATCTCAAAAGGATCCTCTCCAGGTTTGTAGTAATGATCAAGATCGATGTAATGACATTGTGCCTCTCCTTCAACGGCATATCGTCGCTTATCGGGATCCACAGCGTGTTCGGTCAGGTATTCGATGTGGTCCTTGTAGAACCCGAACATTTCAGGAGGAAGTGTAAAGACGGCAATTCGGTTAATGCGTTTATGACCGTAGAATCCCCATTTTTTCTGAGAATTCTGCTGATGAGTTCCTACTGCAAAGAGCAGAGGAGTCACCAAAGCGATCAGCCATTTATAATTTAACCAGTTTACCATTGCGAAGAATCGGTATGACATCCGTCTGATCAGGTGTCAGACAGTATTTAATATCTTCGTTTAAGTTAAGATTTTTTAATCTACGTCGGTGAGAACTGGACTTTAAATATCCAAGATAATTGTCTTTTGCAGATAGATAAAGGTATTTCGCAGCGATCGAAGAATCTTCATCCGAAGTGAATTGCCCCGTAGAAAGAAGATAATCCGCAATAGCTCCTGCACAGATCGTATCTTCCAAATTAAATTTGTCCTGCCATCCCGAGCAAAGACACAAGATGTTCTTGTCTTGTTTAGAAAGCCAGTGTGACAAGGCTGTGACATTGAGTAATGATCCAACTACCACAACCTCAGCATCCTTAGCCACATCCAGTGACTTTGTTCCGTTGGTCGTACTCAGAACGATTTCCTTACCCTTGAATTCTTCTCGCATGTAGGAATAAGGTGAATTTCCAAAATCAAATCCTTCCACGATCTGACCTTTTCGTTCTGCACCGGCAAGATATCCTCTCTCTTTATAGTCTCTGGCTTCCTCAACTGTAGGAACAGGAATGATGGCTGCAACACCATTGTCGAAAGCTGCACAGATAGCAGAAGTCGCTCTGAGAACGTCAATTACTACAACGATTTCGTATTCTCCTTTAAAATAGGCGTATTCACCTGGAGTGAAACAGACCTCTATGTGCTTTCTAGTATCATTCATATCGCGAAAGTAGTATTTATTGACGTAAATATTTCCGTTCAGACCAGAAAGTCCCGAAAGGAATGAGTGAGGAGACCCACAGCACCAAAAGCGTGCTCAACGGCCATTTTTTCTGCTGTTGGATCCACAAAGCACCCAGGCAAAAAGCGATAAACAAAATACCATGGATCATCCCGACAGCATAATTCGGTTCAGGGATCTTGTAGACGTACTTGATCGGCATCGTCAAGCCGAATGAAATGTAGGATATACCTTCTGCAATTGCTAAATAGCGGAGTGTTTTCATCGATTTATTCCCAGATTGATGGTGGAATGGTGGTTGAAATTTCTTCGATCAGGAAAGACATTTCCAGTTCGCCTTTCACACTGACCTTAACATATTGAACAGGAAATGAATTGGTCTTTTCTTTCATCATCCAGCTAAAGAGTTCGTCGTTTTCAAACATTGATCTGAATCGGCCAAGATCGATAGGTTGATCATCGATCAGATAGGTCATATATTCATTCGTCGTGGTTCTTGCCAGATACTTTGGGCATTCTCCTGCAGGACCAAAAAAAGATGTGCCTCCTGTAGGAATGAATTGAAGATCTGTAGATTTCTTTATACGTTGAACTTGAGTGATATCATACGTTGAACGATCTTCATTCTGGTAAGAAATGACATGGATTGTTTCTTCACCGGCTTTAAGTATGATACGCGTATCGATGTCCACCGAATCGGCATTAGGATAAACGAGTTGAAAGCACAAATTATCGTTTTCGAAATACCAGTTGCTGGTAAACTCTTGTCCATTGATCCACATCTTCCCAAGATAGGAAACTTGTGCCTCAGCTTTCAATTGAAGCAACATCAAGGGGATCAGAAGAATTAGTCGATTAATCATTTACAACTCCTTTTAAACTGTTCAATTGATAGTTCCCGTTCTGGATCCCATTCAGGATCTGATTGTTCTTTTTGATCGCATTCCCTGGTTGTCCTCCATCAGGGAAATTGGTGATCGGTGGAATAGGGATGTTAATCGTCCCAATGATTGGAATCGATGCGCTGGCATTGATGAACAATATACCAGAGGTACCAGCTTGGCCATAATTTCCTCCGTCTCCACCTTGGGCATCCGGGTCGATTGTGATCGTAACAGGACCAATTGGGATATTGATCGGTAGATCAACTTGCCCTCCTTGACCCGGTATTGCGCTTAACCCTCCGGTTGCTGTCTGACCGTTATCCCATAATCCTATGATCGTTCCTCCGGTACCTCCTCCGGCACCGTTCTGACAACCTCCACCTCCTCCAGCACCCACACCAAGAGTCCATGTACCAATGATCGGAATACTGATCGATTGCGTTAATCCGACAGAAGCACCACCACCGCCGCCTCCAAAGATGTATCCGTAGTTCAGAATGGTTGTTTTACAGGTCATGTTCAGAGCGATTCCGCCGTCTTCACCCGCTTCTCCAAAGGTGGAAAGATTTCCTCCTGTTCCGCCATCACCACCTTCACCCAAAAACATTCCGTAGTTTCTGATCCCAACATGACTCAAAGGGTCAAGTGCCCCGGAAGTATAGGATGGATTGGCAGGTGTCGTACTGCTGAATTCTCCGGCATACGTTACATCAAGTACAACGCAGATGGGGGTGCCTACTCCAGGCAAGCTGTTAAACGATTGCAAATTGTATTGCGATACGGCATTACTTACAGTCACTTCATAGCAACTGTCGATGGTTAAATAAAAGACCTCGATCTGGATCGAATTTCCACACACCGCCTGAATGGCAATGGGATACATACCTGGTTCATCAAAGATCGATGTACTCACCACAAGATAGGTGCTTCCGTCTCCTACAATTGTATCCTGCGCAAAATAGGTAGTGGTAAACTGAGGTAAATTATTCAACGTAAAAAAGGAGATCGTTTGATCAGGGCTGCTAGTTTGATCTACGTCGATCTGAATGGCGATCGTATCAGAGAACACGCGATCGATCACTCCTGAAGTGATCGGCAAAGAAAGATCGAATAAACATTCATCACAGGATTCAATGTAAGTTGGGAGCCAGCAATTTCCATTGAAGTATTCAATGATACTATCCGACGTATTGAAGATCACAAGCCCATTGGCCGGATTGCTGATCGCATCTCGTTGCGATGAACTAAGTCGTGTTAACCTCAAGCCCTTGTCTGTTGCCGTGAGTTCCAGCAATGCGCTCGGATCGATCGCACTGGTGTTGATACCAACCTTACCGTTGCTGTCAATGCGCAGTCGTTCAGTTGTATTCGTTTTTAATAGCAGGTCTGTGGCATCCGTGGTTCCCAGAAAATTGATCGTTGGATCGGTACTCTGATTTCCAGTAAGACTCCAGCCAACCGGACCTATGGTTAGATCAGTGCTGTCTTCAAAAATAAAGGTGATGGTTCCGTCGCCATTGTCAATAACGTCAAGAACGCCATTACTGGATTTATCAGCATACAAAGCATAGGGGACACTCCAGAATTGAGAATTAGATACCGGCTTGAAATCATTGCCGCCATTCCGGTCGATCTCTACTTCAAGAAAATGAAGCCCTGTGCCCCAGTCGATCTCAGGAAAAGATGAAACGCTCAATTGTGTTCCCTGACCAATGATCAAGGTAAATAAACCATAAGGATCGGTTGTCGTGTAATGATCTTCATGATATGCCGCTGTACCTGAAGCAGCATCTTTTCGAATGGTAAATCGAACGTGAATATCCTGATTGGCAAGTACGAGATTCTCTGCATCGATCCCCGGCATCTGACTTCCTTCGACATCGTACACAACAGCCTGATAAGTGATTCCCTGAGGTGGAGCTTGTCCAAACAGTCCACTGCTGAACGCGACCAGAGTGAGTAGGAGGATATATGTACCGATCGATCTCATCTTAAAACATTCTTAAACTGACAAATGCTTGAGCCATATGTCCCATATTATTCGTTTTCTGACCTATTTCCTGGTCTCTGTCCTCAATTTGCAGAAGGCCGTAATCAAAACGGTATTCCAGCCCTAAATAGATCTTGGGAATGGGGTTGTAGCGAACCCGTACAACTGGACCAACCCTCAGGTTAAATGGCTTCAAACTTCCTTCTTCTTTGAGATTATAGGTAATACTGTTTACTTGTTGATAGGCGTTCAGTAAATAATCAAATCCAACATTCAACCCTGTTTCCATGCGATACTTAAAGAATTGGTTCTTTTCGATTACTGAGAAAAGGTAGGCTCCACCGAGTCCAATGTAATTGAGTTTCCAGGAAACCATATTTCCTCCATAGTCAGCCTGACTTCCGGCTTGATAGGCGATGAGCTCACCCCTCATGGAATAGCGTTCATTCCAGGAGAAATACTGACTAACGCCGTAATTGTATCCATCTCGGTAGCGGTATTGAATTCCTTCATTCTGATTGTCTGCTCTGAACTGGAACCGATAAAAACTCTTGCCACCAAAGAAGGCGAATTCCGAGCTTTTAAAGTTCTGGCTATTCGCATAAAATGCCGAGCAAAAAAGGATCGATATGATGATCAGATTTCTCAATGAATCTTTGAATAAGCAAGAGTTATCGAATAACTCCCGTTCGAAATAATGAAAAAATACATGCCCGAATTCACGTTCTGCAGATCAATGTGTTGACTTGTTGTGTATTGATTCTGATGGATGATCTTTCCATTCAGATCGGAAAGTATGATCGAATATGATTTTTCCGGTCCTTCCGAAGTTGAAAAGGAAACAAGACCATTTCCCGGATTGGGATAGATCAATGCTTCAAAGGAATCGTCAATTCGAACAGCAGAAGCCGACGAGTGATGAAAACCTTGTTGAATAACCGTTCCGTTGGATTGGATCGATCTGCTGATGACAGGTTCACCAATGGATTGTTGTACAAAAATGTACGATGAAGAGGCCGAATTTCCGGATGCTGAAACCAATGAGCGGGTCAGGCGCTGAGCAGAAACTGACGGGCTGAGCAGAAGAAGCAATACAAGTATTCGTAGCATGCAATAAAAATAAGATTTTCTCTTAACCTTTCGCTTCCTTTCGTCGATTTTCAAGCGCAAAAAGTTCATCACGCAATCTGGCTGCTTCGATGAAGTCGAGTTCCTTGGCAGCCTTTTCCATTTCTTTTCTGGTGAAAAGAATGGCTTTGTCCAGCTGTTCAGGATTCATGTATTGTACCACAGGATCAGATGCCAGTGGAATCTCCTCTTGGTATTCATACTTAAGAGTTCGGGAAGCCTGATCGCCATCGGCAACTTTTGTTGATTCAAGGATCTTCTCCTTGCTCTTGTTCAGAGGGGTAGGAGTGATGCCGTGTTCCCTGTTGTATGCGATCTGAAGACTTCTTCGTCTTGACGTTTCAGAGATGGTCTTTCTCATCGAATCCGTCATCTTATCGGCATACATGATCACGGTTCCATTCACATTACGGGCGGCTCTACCAACTGTTTGTACAAGAGACCGTTCGTTTCTCAGGAACCCTTCTTTGTCTGCATCAAGAATCGCAACCAGAGATACCTCCGGTAGATCTAGTCCTTCTCTCAATAGGTTGACTCCGATTAGCACATCAAAATCTCCGAGACGCAATTGTCGCAGGATCTCAACCCGTTCGATCGTGTCGATATCACTGTGGATATAGCGGCATTTGATCCCGATACGGTCCAGATATTTCTGTAGCTCTTCAGCCATCCTTTTGGTCAGGGTAGTCACGATCACACGCTCTTCCTTCTCGATCCTCAGATTGATCTCTTCGATCAGATTATCGATCTGATTCAAACTTGGTCGCACTTCAATAATTGGATCCAGTAGACCCGTTGGACGGATCAGCTGTTCAACGATCACTCCCTCAGAACGCTGCATTTCATAATCAGCAGGAGTGGCTGAAACGTAGATTACCTGGTTCAATAAGGTTTCGAATTCTTCAAACTTCAACGGTCGGTTGTCCACAGCTGCTTGCAAGCGGAACCCATAGTCTACCAGATTGACTTTTCTGGATCGGTCTCCTCCGTACATGGCTCTGACCTGCGGAATGGTAACATGACTCTCATCAATGACCATCAGATAATCGTTCGGAAAATAATCCAGTAAGCAGAATGGTCGTTCTCCAGGCTGACGCTGATCAAAATAACGCGAATAGTTCTCAATACCAGAACAATAGCCAAGTTCCCGGATCATTTCAAGGTCATAATTGACCCGTTCCTTCAATCGGTTTGATTCTACGATCTTGCCTTCACGTCTGAAATTTTCAACCTGAATTTCCATGTCTGCTCCAATTTGCTCAACCGCTTTTCGTGTTGTTTCAGGACTGGAAACAAAGATGTTTGCAGGATAGACATTGATCTCATCCAGCAATTCCAGACGAACATTGGTCTCCGGATCGATCGCACTGATCGTTTCGATCTCATCTCCCCAGAATTCAATACGTAATGCGTGATCGGCATAAGCCAGGAAAATATCCACGGTATCTCCTTTAACTCGGAACATTCCTCGCTTGAATTCTATGTTGGCCCTGGAATAGAGATTTTCTACCAATCGATACAGGAATTTATTCCGAGAGATCAACTGTCCTTTTTTAAGATGAATGATGCTATTGGCAAACTCATTCGGGTTTCCGATACCATAGATACAAGAAACGGAAGCCACAACGATCACATCTCTTCTTCCACTCAATAGAGAAGAGGTAGCACTTAATCTAAGCTTTTCGATCTCATCGTTGATCTGAAGATCCTTCTCGATGAATGTGTCGGTGACAGGAAGGTATGCTTCAGGTTGATAGTAATCATAATAAGAAACAAAATATTCCACCGCATTATTCGGAAAGAACTGCTTGAATTCACCATATAACTGAGCCGCAAGCGTCTTATTGTGGGAAAGGACAAGAGTCGGCCGGTTGATCTCACTGATCACATTGGCCACAGTAAAGGTCTTTCCACTTCCTGTTACTCCAAGCAGGGTTTGATGATCAATACCCTCATTCATGCCGTCTACCAATTGTGAGATTGCTTGAGGTTGATCGCCTGTTGGCTTGAATTCAGAAATGAGTTGAAATTCCATGATGCTCTGTCTTTCAAAAGTAATTAGAAATCATGAAGACAAGAGTGAAATACCCAAAAGAACAGGTATCTTTGTAAGGCTAAAAAACATCGAAATGCTGATCTGGGTACTTTTCCTTACAATGATCTTTACGCTTCTTGCGTTAGACCTTGGGGTTTTCCATAAAAGTTCAAAGGAGATCTCAATGAAAGAATCATTGAGCTGGACAGTTGTTTGGGTGTTTTTGTCCTTGTGCTTTGGGGGTGTGATCTACTGGATCTATGACCAGAATTACATGAATATCAACTCCAGAGGGCTCGAACCGGCTCAGGCCATGATCGATTTTTACACCGGTTACGTCATTGAAGAATCTTTAAGTCTGGACAACATCTTTGTAATGGCCATGATCTTCAAGTATTTCAGGATCGAGATGAAATTCCAGCACAAGATCCTTTTCTGGGGTATTCTGGGAGCTGTTTTCTTCCGAATGGTGATGATCGTGCTGGGAACAGCATTTGTGGAGCACTTTGAATGGGCGACATACATTTTTGGAGGGATTCTGGTGTTCTCTGCCTTTAAAATGATTCGTGGAAGTGAAGAAGATGAAGATTTTAAGAAAAGTGCCGGAGTCAGGTACTTGTCAAAGATCTATCCGATCAACTGGGAAATTAAAACCGGGAAGTACCTGGTACAAGAGAATGGGAAATGGGTGGCAACAAGCTTATTTGCCGCATTGGTGGTGATCGAATTTTCAGACATTCTGTTTGCTGTAGATTCCATTCCGGCGATCTTCTCGATTACAACGGATCCTTTCCTGGTCTTTACATCGAATATATTTGCCATACTCGGTTTGAGAAGCCTTTATTTTTTCCTTGCTAATATGCTCGATCGCTTCGAATACATGAAATATTCATTGGTGTTTGTATTGATGTTTGTTGGAGTCAAAATGCTCATCGTTCATTTCGTTGAGATCCCGGCATTGTTGTCGCTGGTCATTATCCTGTTTGTACTGATCCTTGGGGTCGTATACTCCCTATTGAATAAGAAAAAGGCGTGAGAAAGATCATCCATATTGATATGGATGCCTTCTTTGCTTCTGTTGAACAACTGGATGATCCTTCACTCAGAGGGAAGCCCGTTGCAGTAGGAGGAAGCAAGGAAAGAGGAGTGATTGCAGCCGCAAGTTATGAAGCTAGGATATTCGGTGTCCGTTCGGCAATGAGCTCATCCCAGGGAGCGAAGCTGTGTAAGGACCTCATTTTTGTCAAACCCAGATTCAAACGTTACAAAGAAGTTTCCAGACAGATCAGGGAGATATTCTTGCGTTACACAGATTTGATCGAGCCGCTTTCACTGGACGAGGCTTTTCTGGATGTCACCGAAAACAAGATTGGTGTGGCTTCCGCAACCTTCATTGCTCAGGCCATTAGAAATGACATCCAAACCGAATTATCGCTAACGGCGTCAGCAGGCGTTTCATACAATAAGTTTCTGGCAAAGCTCGCATCGGATGTCGACAAACCAAATGGACTCTATGTGATCGAGCCGGAAAAGGCGATCGAATTTCTCGATGCCTTGCCCGTTGAGCGCTTTTTTGGAGTAGGGAAGGTGATGGCATCACGGATGCACGAATTGCAGATCTTTAAAGGAAAACACCTGCGCGGGCTGTCAATGGATGAACTGAAGCAATATTTTGGTCCATCAGCCGATTACCTGTTCAGCATATCCAGAGGGATTGATAACAGGTCTGTGAATCCTGAACGAGAAAGAAAAAGTATTGCAGTCGAAAACACTTTTTCGACAGATATCTTTGATAAGGCGAATTTCCAGTTGGAAGCAGATCACATCTTCGAACAGTTGTGGACAAGATTTCAGGGAACTGGACTTTTACCCAAGACGCTTTCCATTAAAGTGAAATACGCCGATTTTGCGCAAGTCACTCGATCAAGAACAGAAGAAACAGGAATTCGCAGTAAAGAAACAGCATCGGAAATCAAGAATGAGTTGATCTTACAGTTGATCGAAATGGAAAAGCCGATCAGATTGATCGGCTTCCAGTTCAGTAATTTTATTGATGGTGAATTTCAACAACTACACCTCGAATTATAGTTTATTCTTCGCTTTCGACATTGTTCAATTGTTCCTCAAGTTTAGACTGTTCTCTTATACGTTTGTCAATGATCTCTGAATAACGCAGCGTTTCTTTTTTCCCTTTTTCAATGTATCCTTTACTCAGCCATTGCTGAGCTTCATTCAGTTTACCGAGTACTTCACAAGCAAGGCCGGCATTGTGAGCAGCTTTCGCTCTATCCTTCGCTTTTCTCGAGTTCTCATAAACGTTCGTCCAGGTAATTAGCGCTCCTTCCCAATCCTTGGAGAGAGCCTGACGTTCTCCCTTTTCCAGTTCTTTTTTTCCTCTTAACATGATACGGTTTTCCCAGTAGTACAGAGGCACGATATTCATGGCAAACTCATATCCAGTTTCATAGCTCACTTCGATCAATGCTCGATTTCGCTTGATCATTTTACCTATGGCTTCAGCAGCAGATACTGAATTTTGTCGCCATCTCTTTTTGTAGTCGAAACGGTCTTCGTAAGCGATCGTTTTGGTTTTTGAATAGTACACTCTGAAACCTGCGTTCGCGGTCGCTGTTCCTGTAATAGAAACGCCTCCCTGTCCACCTCTGGCAACACTTTGCGCCACTTGAGTCGCAGCTCCTACAGGATTGGTAACACTAAAGTCAGTATCAAAATACTCAAGTACTAAGAGTCCGTCAACATTGTACAAAGTGCATATGCTGTCAACTACGTCCCATCCAAGTGGAGCACCAAAACTTAAACTCGCAGGATCAGCCGCGAACATTGTTGAGTCACAGCGAAATACCTGAAATCTGTTTGACGTATTCAATGTTTCAGATAATCCTCTGATGCATTCTTCTGAAAGCTCTTTGTCTCGTGCGGGTGTTTCCCCAGTCAATATTCCTTCCATCGCCGCCTTATTGGTCGGGATCGATCTGTTGAGAATTGCGATCTTCTGAATTTCTTTTGGTACGGTGATCAGTGCAGGTCTCATTACCTGAACTTTCATTTCTCTTTTTGCACAAGCCCCTAGAAATATAGTGAGGGTAATAAATAGTAACAGTCTTTTCATGTTGTGAATTTTGCGTTCAATTATCAAGAATTATACCGCTTTTTAGGATCAAAGATGAACAGCCAATCCCAGGTTGAAATGAATCCCTTTTGTAGTTAATTCATTCGTCCAGTCTGATAGATCCTGTTCTTCACCATTCCACTTATAATAAGTCATCAGGAAATTCTGAGAGCTGCAGCCTAGCCCGAAATTCATACCTATTTTTTCCGTGAAGTACCAGTTGAAGCCGGTTTCAAAACTGGTATGTGATGATTTGAATTTATACTGTGCAGGTACCGAAATAATGAACGTGTAGACTCTGTTTATTGTCAATCGGCTTCCACCGAAATTAGCTCCAACGTACCAAACGAATTTATCCTTATTGACGGGGTATAAGCGCAATGAAAGTCCGTACATGGAAACTTTGTTTCCAGCAGCGGTTGCATTTTCCGGGTCTTCAATATAACTACCTGTTCTAAAGTCAAGTCCAGCAGAAAGGAAATTAAAGATGTTGTATTGTGCATTTAGCCTGAATAACTGTGTTCCGGCCGCACTGGTGTCGGGTGTAGTAGGCGAATTATTCTGATATTGAGAGGTATAGATCGTACCGTGTATTCCCGCGTCATATCCAACACTGAAAGAGATAACTCCCTTGTCTTGAGCCTGCCCAAAAGCAACAGAACTCAATGCAATAAAACTTAAGCTGCGCAGTAGATTTTTCATAGATCGGTTATTTGAAGACCAATTTACTATTTATCTCTTTGACCCGAACATTTTTCGAAAATGATTCAGTCGTTTCATCGGATGATTTCTGATAAAAAGGTCGTACATCGATGGAAGGAAACGTTTCAGGTATACACCAAAGACTTCCATGCCGCCAACAATGATGTTGTTTTTCTTTCGGGCAAGACCACTAATGATCCTTTCTGCGCACTCTTCGGCAGACATTCCCATCTGATGAGATTTTTCTACCTGACCAAACGGTGTTCCGTCAGACTTCAATTCCTTGACGGTGATCTGGGTGTTAATGAAACCAGGCATGACCATCACGATTTCCAGATTGTATTTATGCACCTCCGCTCGAAGGGATTCAAAGTAACCATGGAGTGCATGTTTCGATGCAGCGTACGATGATCTTCCGGGTACACCTACGACCCCTGCAATACTTGAAACGACGGCGATCTTTCCGCTCTTTCGTTCGAAGAGGTAGGGTAGCATCCGCTTGGTCAGACTCACAGTTCCAAAGAAATTGGTCTCCATGATCGATCGTTCGATTTCGTCCGAATTATTGATCACCAGTCCTTTCTGAGCGATACCAGAATTCAGTATGATGAGATCAGGTACTCCGATCGCTAGAACTTCTGAAATGGCATTATCAATACTTGCTTTGTCTGTAAGGTCGAGTGCTACATAGTGAGCATTTTCAGAATTGCAGCAATCGTCACAGATCTTTTTTAAGAGCTCAGTTCTTCTGCCGGACAAGATCACACGTGCATTTTGTTGGTTCAAAAGGCAGGCAAGCTCTTTTCCGATCCCGCTTGAAGCTCCAGCTATCCATACAAGTTGTCCACCGAAATCTCTTTTTCTGCACATGAAGACAAAGCTAACAAGTTATACATTGGTTAAAAATGACTTTGGTTAGGTTTGGACGCATTCGAATAGTAAAGTTATCTTTGCGTCAAATTTTAATACATCCCTGATGAAGGTTTACAACAATATTCTCGAAACGATCGGTAATACACCTCTGGTTCGATTAAACAAATTGACAAAAGATGTTAGTGCAACAGTACTTGCCAAAGTCGAAACCACAAATCCCGGAAACTCTGTGAAAGACAGAATGGCGGTAAAGATGATCGAGGATGCAGAGAAGGCAGGATGGTTGAAACCAGGTGGTACTATCATTGAAGGTACCTCAGGGAATACCGGGATGGGACTGGCACTGGGTGCGATCATCAAAGGATATAAGTTGATCTGTGTATTGAATGACAAGCAGTCCAAAGAAAAGATGGACATCCTTCGTGCAGTTGGGGCTGAAGTTGTCGTTTGTCCTACGGCAGTAGAACCTGAGGATCCACGTTCATATTATTCAGTATCGAGACGAATGGCGACTGAAATCCCAAATAGCTGGTATGTGAACCAATACGACAACCTTTCGAACAGACAGGCGCATTATGAGCAGACTGGACCGGAGATCTGGGAGCAGACTGATGGTAAGATTACGCATTTCGTTGTAGGAGTTGGAACTGGTGGTACGATCTCAGGTGTTGGGAAGTACTTGAAGGAAAAGAATCCAAACATCAAGATCTGGGGTATCGATACTTATGGGTCTGTTTTCAAGAAATACAAGGAGACAGGGATCTTTGATGAAAACGAGATCTATCCATACATTACGGAAGGAATTGGTGAAGATATTCTTCCGAAGAACGTTGATTTTGATGTGATCGATCATTTTGAAAAGGTTACGGATAAAGACGCGGCAGTTTATACAAGAAAACTGGCAAGAGAGGAAGGGATCTTTGTAGGAAACAGTGCAGGTGCAGCGATCAAAGGTCTTCTTCAGATGAAGGATGAATTAAAGGAGGATGATGTTGTTGTAGTATTGTTCCATGACCATGGAAGCCGTTACGTAGGAAAGATCTTTAATGATGATTGGATGCGCGAAAGAGGTTTCTTGGAAGAAGAATACAAGACTGCTTCGGATCTTGTAGCAAAGCACAAAGATGAGCCATTGGTGACACTTTACGCAGAGGAACTTGTTTCTCATGCTGTTGCCAAGATGAGAAAATATTCGATCTCTCAGATCCCAGTATTGAAAGATGGGAAATTTGTTGGTTCAGTGGATGATACACAAATGTACCAGATCCTGATCGACCAACCTGAACTGAAAGATGCTCCGATCTCTTCGATTATGAAGGATGCATTCCCAATGGTAAAGGAAGGAACGCACATCGATGAGATTTGCAAATTGATCAATAAGAACACGCCAGCAGTTTTGGTTGAGCTGAACAACGGAAAGCATCACATAGTCACGCGTTACGATATTATTTCTGCAATGTCCTGATATGGATTTTGTCGATCAGCTGAATAGGACAATACATCTGGAAAAAACTCCTGAGCGGATTATTTCTTTAGTTCCCTCTCAGACGGAATTACTCTATGATCTTGGTCTCGAATCATCGGTGGTCGGCATTACCAAATTCTGTATTCATCCCGATGAATGGTTTAGGAATAAAACCAGAGTGGGTGGAACGAAGCAAGTCGATATTAAAAATGTAAGGTCGCTGAAGCCGGATCTTATTATTGCGAACAAAGAAGAGAATACCAAAGAAGATATAGCTCAATTGGAGTTGATCTGTCCGGTGTGGATCAGTGATGTGAATGCCATTGAGGATGCTTACGGTATGATCCTTTCAATTGGACAAATGACCAATAAGGAAGAGAAGACGGAGCAATTAGTTTCGCAGCTTAGGATTGCTTTTTCATCTGTAGGAGAGTTGTTTCAGCAAAAACGATTTTTGTACCTGATCTGGAAAGATCCTTATTACCTCGCTGGGAAAAACACTTTCATTGATGCAATGCTGACTGCTGTTGGTTTTGTTAATGCTGAAAGCAGAGAACGATATCCGGAGTTTGAAGGACCAAATCCCAATGCTGATTTGATCCTTCTCAGCACAGAGCCTTATCCGTTTAAGGATGAGCACCTGGAGCAGGTTGCCCGCGATTTCAATTGCAAAGAAGTCTTCCTGATTGATGGAGAAATGTGCTCCTGGTATGGTTCAAGAATGCTAAAGTCAGTTGATTATTTCAGAGAATTATCCCGTTCAATCCTGTGATGAGAAGAAGTTGTTGATTAGAACGAACCGCATGGCTTCACTCATCGGATAACATCCTTTTTCAAATTTCAAGTTTCCTTCGATTGATCCCTCACCTTTTGAGATTCTTGTCAGGCGGATATCAATTTCTTTCGAATGTGCAGAAAGGCGTTTTCCGGCCTTAAATGCTGGGATCATTTCAAGGAAAGCAGTCATCAAGCCCCCTCCTTCAACATTCATTAATGGCTCCAGCTCTCCGTATATGCTGATCAATTCATCAGGTTCCGGAGCAATTAATTGCGGGTTTTCATGCACGCCCAGAAAGATCGTGGTGGGAGATAGCTGTTTGAAGTGTAGTTGTTCTTTCTGAAACCAGATCGATCCTTTGTCTTGCTTATAATCCAGCATGGTTTTAAGCTCTTCGTCTTCAAACAACTCTTTGATCGAAACATTTTCTTCGAATTTCATAATCAGATCAATCTGTGGAACCACAAAAAAGCCTGTCGAATGATTGATCACTTTTGCTCCATAGTAATTAAGGGAAAAACTTTCGAATGGAGGCAGCTCAATGCCGATTCCGTTTAGCATCCATGTCAACGTATCAGAAATGGCGTTGTCCATAAGGTTGGAGCAAACATGAAATCCTTGAGGTTTCAAAACCTGTTTAGGAAATGAACCTGAAGCCTTTTCATCAAACTGAAAACTACCGGAAAAGATCAGTTGATCATCAGACTCTCTGATGGCAAAATCAGAGAAAGGTTGACTTGATCTTTCTCTCCAGCTGATCTGTGTAAAGTCCTCTTTATTCGATCGAAAAGATTCTGTAGATTTTGAACGAATGATCTTATTTCCTAGTGCGATTAACGTTTTTCGATCTAGCTTTGATCCCTCTGCTCGCATCATGATCAATCCAATTTCATCATTGGCTACTCTAACTGTTTTTGAATCACCTTTTGGTTGATCGAGAAACTTATCCTTGCTGGTAAGATTAACCAGAATACAATTCACTTTTTCATCCTTTACTGGAATCTGGACATAAAAAAGATCAGAAAGTAGGTGAATTCCTGGATCTTTTAATTTTTGATCATCCGCTCCTCTTGAATTTAGAAAGTCCTGCATCAGTTGGGAGATCTCTTCATCTTTCGATTCCATGAGAACAGAAAACAAGGTGTTTTCGCTGATCATTTTTCCGTCTATTCGGGCAACGATTAATGCATTTTCAGGAATATAATCATCATTGCATGAAGGAATTTCCTGAATTAAATAACGACTGGTAGTAAAAAGGAACCATAAAGCCGGTAAGAGCATTATGAAGAGTAGAGAGTTGCCGATCTTCCTGATTTTGGTCATTCAAACAAATGTAATCAATAGTTATTTACCTTTGTATCATGAAAAAGTTGTCCTGGTATATTTTAAAACTTTTTGGGTGGAAAATAGATCCCCATACTCCTGAAGGAGTGAAAAAGTGTGTAATCGCTGTTGGGCCTCACACGTCCAATTGGGACTTTATAATTGGATGGCTTGCTTTTCAATATTACGGGATCAATGCCAGCTACCTGATCAAAAGTGATCTGTTTTACCCGCCGCTGGGTTGGCTGTTAAAAGCTATGGGTGGTATACCGGTTGATCGAAAGAAAAAGAACAACATGACGGAATATGCCGCTTCATTATTCGAAAAGAATGAAGAGTTGTATCTGGTCTTTACACCTGAAGGGACGCGAAAGTATAATCCCAATTGGAAGAGAGGTTTCTATTACATCGCGCTGCAGGCAAAAGTCCCGATCTACATTTGTTATATGGATTATGAAAAGAAGATCGGTGGATTCCACAGTTTATTGATCCCGACAGGTGATGTAGAAGCTGATATCGATCATGTAAAAAAGGTAATGAGTCAGTTCAAAGGCCGATTCCCTGAGAAAGGAGTTATTTATCCTTCCTGAATTGACCGGTTTTTTTGTCATATCCGTAAGGACAATGTTTACAACCACTTTTACAGCAATATCCTCTTTTCAAATGATATTTTTCAGTAAAAATGATGTACCCTTCAGGACTCAGATAATAATCTTCTTCGGACAGATTTTTCTTCCTGGAAAAACCGCTGAGATCTTCGCTCATGATGTAAAAGTAACAGTTTGAATCTAATGCTTCTTAGTACACAACAATCCATCACCCAAGAAGTTCACATTCCTGAACTAATAGATCGAAATATTTGCCTTTTGGTGAAAAGAGATGATCTTATTCACAATGAAGTTTCGGGCAACAAGTGGAGAAAATTAAAATACAATCTGGAACAATGTGTTTCATTGAGAAAAGAAGGGGTTCTTACTTTTGGTGGTGCGTTCTCAAATCATTTACTGGCAACCGCATCCGCATGTAAATTAGCTGGATTAAAATCAATTGGAGTTGTTAGGGGAGAGGAGTTGAATGTCAATTCAAATGAAACGCTTTCAAGATGTGCTGAGCTCGGAATGAAGCTAGTGTTTGTATCAAGAGACGAATATTTACTAAAAGAGGAAAAGCAGTACCTTGAAGAATTGCAACTAAAATTTCCAGGTTTTTATCTGGTGCCGGAAGGGGGGAGCAATTACCTCGGAATGATCGGTTGTCAGGAAATTCTTTCAGAAATTGAAGTTTCACCGGATATTATTGTTTTAGCGGCTGGAACCTCCACAACAGCTGCGGGGATTTGTTTATCATTAGATGAGATGCAGCGACTGTGGGTTGTGCCTGTATTAAAATCATATTCAGCTACAGAAAATATTCGTGCAATCCTTTCGAGAACAGCATTTGAATCCGATATGATTGAAGAATACCTGGAACGTGTTATTTCGCTGGAGGAATACCATTTTGGAGGATATGCCAAATGCGATAGCGCTTTGCTTGATCTGATCGAAGAGTCTTATTTCAAATATGATCTGCCTTTGGATCCAATCTATACGGGGAAGGCTTTTTATGGTTTGATGAATGAGGTGAAAAAGCAGGATGTCAAAGACACAACCATTTTATTCATTCATACCGGTGGATTACAGGGGGCGAAGAAGATCTTTCAAAAAGAAAAAAGGGCCATCTATTGATGACCCTCTCTTTTGTGATAGTGGTGGGGTTTATAATCGTTTACCTCCTCTGTTCCATCTGAACAACTTACGGTCATGAATGTATTGACTTCTATCAGTCATCATTGAATACTTCAAGAATAATTCAAATCCTCCAGATGAACGTGTCGCCGGATTCAAAGAAGAAACATTAATGTCATACGACGCTCCCAGTTTGAATCCTTTCATCTTGTACGAGATCGATGCGATGAAAGCATCAGACCAGCGATAGAAGATTCCATAAGAAACAAATGAACGCTGCACATAATTAGTTCGTTTCGAACTTTCGAACAACTCATGGTCAAAATACGTTCCAAGTACTAAATTTCTGTTCGGGCCATACATGGAAAGCAAAACTTGAGGTGAGATCCCGAAGTTTCGATCATCGTCGAACTTTGTTCCGGATACAGAGATGTTTACATTTCTGAACAACAAGTTATCCATCGTGGTGAATGCCGCACGTGGCGCTGTAATGTGGTTTACTCCAATTCCAAAATTGATCTCTGAAACAGCATCGAATTTATATTTTAACATAAATCCAGCTCCAACATCGAACGAAGAAACAGCATTGTCAGGGGAGAAGCTTTCACCACTTGCAATACCTTGGTCATAACCAAAGCCTGTCCATTGGTTGTTCCATGTAGAATTAGTGTTTTTAATGGAATACTGAAAGAGGCCTGGTGCAACCCCTAAAGAGAAAAACAAATTCTTATCTGCTTCCAGGGTGTAATTAATTGGCACGGAAATGAGGTTCGTAGTGAACTTAAGGTCACCAGTTGCATCATTCGTGAAATTCACACCAATTCCAAGATGATTATTGTTCTTCTTGAATAGTTTCGCATCAATCCCAAACGAGTTGGTTCTGAATGCCTCTCCCGTTAAAGAAAGCCATTGCATTCTGAAGTTGGTGAAAAATCGAAGATCTTCATCCATGACAGCCGTAGCTCCTGGATTCAATACACTTGGACTTTCATTCCACATTGAGAAATGACGATCTTGTTGTGCATATGTTGCAGACCCTATTAGAGTCAGAACACAAATATTGATTAGGTTCTTTTTCATAGGGTTTATTTTAGTAGTGTAACGTTTCCATTTAAGTTTCCAATGTCACCATTTACAAGAGTGTATTCCAGAGTCCATGCGAATGTTGCCGGATTGAGTTCTTGTTGGTTGAATTTCCCGTCCCAACCTATGTTCATGTCATCAGATTCAAAAATGAGCTGTCCATAGCGATTGTACACTCTGAAGATCATGTTCGCAACTCCGTATCCATTTACATACAAGATGTCATTATTTCCATCATTGTTAGGGGAGAAGGAGTTCGGTACTCCTATTGGATAACCTGTTGCTGGAACATCGACCGTTACGACTGTAAAGTCAGAAGATGTACATCCTTGATTATCCACCGCTGTTGCAGTATAAGTTGTTGTGATCGTAGGGAAAACTTCAGCCTCAGAACAGTCTGTTACAATACAATTCAGTACATCTCCTTGATTGTTAGGTGTCCAAGACCATGTAATCTCTCCGCCCGAAGCAGTTGCACCAATGGTGACAGTATCGCCAAGGTCAATGTTCGTTCCTCCGTATGCAGTAATCGTTGGAGGGGTAAGAACTGTGACGTTTTGAGAGTAGCTTCCGGTACCAAAACTATTGGTAACTACCAGTGTTACAGTATAGGTTCCAACAGTATTGTAGCAAACAACAGGAGGATTTGCCGCAGATGAGCTTGAAGGTACACCTCCAGGGAAAGACCACTGGTAGGTAGGTGTGCTGATTGAAGATGAATTGTTTGTGAATGAAATACAATCTCCTTCACATGGATCATTATCTGAAATCGCAAAAGCTGCAGTAGGAGTTGAACATGATACCACCTGAATAGTAATGATCGTGTCATGTGTGCCTACAGCGTCAGTTACTTCTAACCATACGTTAAAATTACCTACTGTGTTAAAGGTGACACTGTGTGGACCGGCTGTATTAGCAGTGCCGGGTACACCACCGCCAAAGGACCAGCTGTAATCCGTAATTGTATAATTAGTAGTACTGCATGAGTTGAAGATTAACGATTGTCCTTGACAAACTACTCCATTTGAAACAGCGATACAAGCAGTTGGCCCACCTGTGCAGTCGTTCACAGTAATCGTAAAGGTTGCCACATCATCTGGGCAAGGAGCTGTTCCAGCAACGGTGTATGTGAAGGTGTACACTCCGGGTGTAACACCACTTGCGTTAAAAACTGCAGTTGTTGTATTGAACTGGCCACTTGGAGTACCTGTAGTTTCCAACCATGTTCCACCTGGGTCTTCGCCACTTAGCAGTGTGCTGATATCAATACTGGAAGTGTTACAAACCGAGGAAGAGTTATTTGCTCCGGCAGTTACCGAAGATACCACGGTTATATAATCTGTTTTTGCCTCTGAGTCTGTTCCATCATCATCCGAAATCGTCAAAGTAATCGTGTAAGTCCCTGGTGTATTAAAGCAAACGTTCGTAGGATTTTGAGCTGACGAGTTTGTGGCTCCTCCACCAAAATCCCATGAAAAAATAGGGTTGGTGCTAAATGTACTGGTATTAGTAAAGTCAATACATGTTCCTTCACAGATATTCGTTGGTGTAGCTGAAAAGTCCGCTACAGGAGGAATACCTGAAGACGGAACAGTGATCCGTACATTATTAATCGCAATCGAAGGGTCTGTACCTACCCCGTCATCATTGTTTTGCCATCCGAATCCAATTTTAAGGTTTGGATTGTTTTCACAAGAAACCGGCATGGCAATGGAGTAAGCAGTCCATTGTCCCTGACCACCTCCACAAGTTGGGGTTGTGGCTAAAGTTGGAACCAGAGTCAACCATCCTGAACCTGTGTTGATCCAGACACTCCCATAATCCTGACCAGCCTGACCATTGTGGATATAATCAAATGACAATGTTAAATTAGTGTAGCCTACCGTGGAGATAACCGGTGATTCCGCTCTTCGGTGGGTGTTCACACAAATGCCAAATCCACATAAGCCACCTGCGTTGTACGCTGCGCCACTTCCTGGAAACAGTGTGCTGGTAATGTAAAGTGAATTATTTCCTGTACCTGCAGTTCCACATCCTGGAGGTAAAACACCGGATTCAGAATCGCTGATCTCCCATAAATTGGCATCAGCATCATTCGTTCCAAAGGATGTATTCAATGTCCAGGTAACCGCACCATCAAAATTTTCTGTGTAGATGGGGGTTTGTGAATGGACAAAGCCCAATGAAAAGAAGAAAAGGCAACTAAATAGTAGTTTCTTCATAGTAATAGTTTTGGATCGTATTTTTCCGAATTTATATAAAATCAACGTATCCTGTTACGAAAAGGTTTAAGAAAAGTTATCTAAAAGAGTAATTATTTGTCGTGCCTCTCTAACGTCGTGAACACGAAGTAGTTCTGCGCCTTTCAATACATTGACCGTGTTTAAGACTGAGGTTCCATTTAAAGACTCCTCAGCGGTTACGCATAACGTTTTGTAAATCATTGATTTTCGAGATATTCCTACAAGAATTGGCCGTCCTAAAACTCCAAATTCACGCACGAACTTCATCAGTTCAAAGTTCTGTTCAACATTTTTTGAAAAGCCAAATCCTGGGTCCAGAATTATATCGTGAATACCTGACGTTCTGGCTTTTGAAAGTTGAACCGAAATTTCTCCTACAACTTCACTGAAAATAGAGGAGTAATTGGCATGTTCTTGCATGTTCTGAGGGGTTCCTCTCATGTGCATCAGAATATATGCAGCTTTTGAGGAAGAAACTACTGAAAATATTTCAGGATCGAGTAGTCCGCCGCTGATATCATTAATGATCTCGACGCCTTCATTTACAGCGGCTTTCGCTACCTCTGAACGAAAGGTGTCCACAGATAATGGCATGGAAGGAAATTCCTTTTTCAAGGCTTGGATTATAGGTATGATCCTGGCGATTTCTTCTTTTTCTTCAACATTCAAGGCTCCCGGTCTTGAGGAATATCCCCCCAAGTCAAGGATGTCAGCGCCATCATTGATCATCTTTTCGGCTACTTTAAAGGCTTGGCTATCAGATTGAATGCGACTTTGACTATAAAATGAATCGGGCGTAATATTCAGTATTCCCATGACTCTTGGGGTAGACAGATCAAGGATTTTATCCCCTAATTTTAGGTGTTTAATACGTGGAAATTGCTTATCTTCAACCCTTGAATTTACCATATGCCTGAAATGAGCCAAACAGCGTCGGAATACGCAAATGTAATTACTATTTGCAGAGAAATATTTTCAAAGAAGACAAAAGACTATGGTACTGCTTGGAGGATCTTACGTCCAAGCTCATTAACTGACCAGATTTTTATCAAGGCGCAAAGGATCAGAACGATCCAGGAAACGGGGCAGAATAAGGTTGGGGAGAATATTGAAGATGAATTCGTGGCGATCGTGAACTATTGCATAATGGCCATCATTCAATTGAGAGAAACTGATTTGAAGGATCTTGAATTGTCAGCAGATTCAGCAGTGAGTTTGTACGATAAATACGCCAATGAGGCGTTTGATTTGATGTCAAAGAAAAATCATGATTACGGTGAGGCATGGAGAGATATGAGGGTGAGTTCACTGACGGATTTGATCCTGATGAAAATTTTACGTGTAAAGCAGATCGAAGACAATGATGGCAAAACGATCATCAGTGAAGGTATAGATGCCAATTATTTTGACATGCTTAATTATGCTGTATTTGCATTGATTCATTTGAATAATTAGTAAGAATATGATGAGTTTAAGAAATAAACAAAAGGTAACGGTAGGAGGAAGATCATATGTTTTTAATGCTCTTTTTGTCCTGATCAATCTGATTGGCTTGATGCTCGTAGTGATGGGGTCACACAAAAACTTTGAAGAGCAATTTATGCTTTTCAGTTTTATCGGTTGGATCTTGATCGCGTTGACAGGTGCTGGACTATTCATTTTTCAGGGAAGGCTAATGATGTCCAATGTCTCCAGAGTTTTGGTAGGGGGACTATTCATTGTTTCTGGATTGGTGAAAGCGAATGATCCACTCGGGTTTTCGTACAAGTTGGAAGAGTATTTTGAAGATGGTGCATTGGCATTCCGTATCAAGGAATGGTTTGGTGCTCCTGGTTTTTCGTTGGAATTTTTAATCGAATGGGCATTGGTGCTGAGTGTGATCATTTGTGTGGTTGAAATCGTTCTGGGTGTCTTGACGATCATCGGAGGTAAAATAAAACTGGTTTCGTATCTGTTGATGTTGATGATGTTGTTCTTCACTTTCTTGACATGGCATACAGCGAATTGTGATTCCTCCATGAAGTTTACTGATCGTGATACGTATGAAATGTCTAATCCAATAGCAGCGATGAAGATCGAAGAGGCGAAGACCAATAAGGAGATCAAGATCATTTCTAAGGACAGTAAAGAACTCGTAATTGAAGAAATGAAGCAGCCTCAGTGTGTGGATGATTGCGGATGTTTTGGTGATGCGATGAAGGGGTCTGTTGGTCGTTCGTTAACACCGAAAGAGTCCATGTGGAAAGACATTGTTTTGGTTTATCTGGTATTCTGGATCTTTGTTGCACAATGGATCATTGAGCCAAACACAAAAAATCAGAACATTAAGTTCATTATTGCCTCAACGGCAGTAGTTGTATTCTTCTCGTGGGTATTTGGCTGGTATTTCCCTATTTTCTTCGCGTTATTCTGCCTTATTGGTGGATTGTGGATGCTTCGGGCCGGAGGGTTTTTCCTGGGGAATTACGGGGGTACATCGCTTATCGTTTCCTTGTTCAGTTTTGTATTCGTGACCTATGTGTTGATGTATGAGCCGATGAAAGATTACCGTCCATATGCAGAAGGATCTGATCTTGTAAAGATGATGAACGACGGTATAGAAGGGAAATACGAGAGCATGCTGGTCTACAAGAATAAAAAGACAGGCGAAAAGATCGAGTACAATTCAACATCGCAGGAGTACATTGATTCTAAGATCTGGGAGCAAAAAGACTGGGAATACCTTGAAATGACACAGAAGGAAATTATTCCTACGAGAATTCCGTCTATTACCGATCAGTTCAATCCGTTCCTTTCTGTAGCTGACGTGACAGATGCAGAGATGCAGCTCGAGGCAGTGAAGGCGCAATTTGAGAATGCTTATGTGGATGGTTATCTGGTGATGGATCTTGCTTACAACAGCGAAGTTGAAGTGCCTGCGAGTGAATTCACGCCGGATGGATACCCGGATACGGACTACAAGGTGATCAAAGAGATCAAAATGCCGAATCCGGAGTTCACTGAAATTAGTTTGAGGGATTACATTACTACTGCTGATAGAGTGGTGATGCTTTCTGTAAAGAATTTAACGGAAGCAAACTGGAATCAGATTGAACGATACAAGGAGATCTACTATGGCTGTAAAAAAGCCAATATTCCTTTTGTACTTGTTTGCAATGGCAGCAGAGAACAGATCAATGAATTCAGATCAAAAAATAAATGGGATGTTCCTGTCTTCTTAAATGATGAAACAGAATTAAAAGCTATAGCAAGATCCAATCCGTCTTTGCTATTGATTGGTAAAGGGATTGTAAAGGGGAAATATCCTCATCGATCTACTCCTACATGGAATTGGATCAAAACTAACGTGTTTAAATAAGATGAGGAAAAGGATAGTTGCAGGAAACTGGAAGATGAATCTGACCGCTGAAGAGGCGGTCAATCTTTTTAATGAGATCGAAGAAAAGCTGACAGTGACGGATGTGGATGTGAGGATTTATGTGACTTCGATTTATCTTCAGGGCCTCTCAGTACAAAGTAAAAAAGTTACTGTTGGCGCTCAGAATTTTTATCCGTCTTCAAAAGGTGCATTTACAGGAGAGATTTCACCGACACAGTTGAGGTCCATTGGAATCAATACCTTATTGATCGGTCACAGTGAGAGAAGAGATCTTTTTGGTGAAAACAATGAATTCATCCATACCAAAGTAAATAGTGCAATTGAGAATGGATTAGACATTATTTTGTGTTGTGGAGAATCGCTTGAAACACGTGATGCAGGCAATGAGATTGAATTTGTTACAGGGCAATTGTCTTCAGCATTAGATGGAGTTGAAAGTGAGTCCATGAAAAATATAGCGATTGCCTATGAGCCAATATGGGCAATTGGAACTGGCAGAACTGCAACGTCGCAGCAGGCTGAGGATATGCATTTGACCATTCGAAACTGGTTAGGTTCAAAATACGGATCAGCTATAGCGGATTCAACATCAATTTTATACGGAGGAAGTTGTAACGCAGGGAATGCTATGGAGTTATTTGCATGCCCAAATGTTGATGGAGGACTTATCGGAGGTGCTTCACTTGACGCAAAAGCTTTTTTAACGATCATTTCATCTTATTAATGGACTATCTGGAATTACATATTAAACCATCACCCAGGGATCCTTGGACTGAGATCATTATCGCTGACCTTGCAGATAATGGGTTTGAAAGTTTCATTGAAGACGAAAACGGTGTTCTGGCGTATGCCAGAGTTGCGGATGTAAGTGTCGATCACCCTTTGAAGAATACGATACTAGAAGCTCCTTCTGAATTTACTTTCGAGTTTGAACAAAAGATCATTCAGCATCAGAACTGGAATGCGATCTGGGAGGCAGATTTTCAACCTGTCTTTGTAGATGAATATTGCACTATACTAGCTCCTTTTCATGATCAAAATACAGGCAAAGGACTAAAGGTGATCATCCAGCCTCAGATGTCTTTCGGAACAGGTCATCACCAAACGACCTGGATGATGACGAAGATGCTGTTTGAATTAGGAGAGATTCCAAGTAATGTGTTGGATATGGGCGCAGGGACAGGCGTGCTTGCAATCATTGCAGAAAAACTTGGTGCAAGCGAAGTACTTGCTGTAGATATCGAAGATTGGTCGGTTGAGAACATTGTTTTCAATGCCGGTTTGAATAATTGTTCAAAGATCGATGCTCGTCTGGGTGATATTGATTGTGTGACTGAGAAAGGTTTTGATCTTATTCTGGCAAACATTAATAAAAATGTTTTGAAGTCACATATGGCCCATTATGCCCAAAAACTGAATTCGGCAGGAATATTGTTGTTGAGCGGTTTTTTTGAAACAGATGCAAATGAATTAATTGATCTGGCATCGAAAAACGGGCTGAAAGAAAATAAACGAATTACAAAAGATGAGTGGTGCTGCCTGTCGCTAATAAAAGAATGATATGAAACATTTCTTACTATTACTGTCCATTGTTGTTTTGAGTTTGGGATATTCTCAGGAAACTTATACAAACAACAGAGAAAAATTTGTGAAGGAATTTCAAAAGTCGTTGACTGAATTCGGTAAAGGAGAATACCACGATTTCGCCAAAAAGGATCTTCCTGCAATGCTTCTTGAAAGTAATGAACTCGCCGATGATTATTTCTCCAGAATGGTGCAGACTTGTAACTTGATGGTTACAAAGAAATTAAAGCCTTACCCAGATATCTATCAGTACGTATTTTCAGTTTACTCGTTGGTAAAAGGAAAGCAATCATCGGCGAGTTTTACGGCTTGGCACAGCTCCGTGGATAAGTTGCTCGATAACAGAAACATTAAAAAATTTGAAGACTTTATTGATCTGTCTGCCGGGTTCTTTTCTGAGCGAAGAATTGCAGAATCATCCAATTTTCAGTGGTTCTATGAAGGAGGAAGCTATTCTTTTGAATATACTGATAAGCCATTCATTAAATGTGATAACGGTAAACTGGTTTGCCGTGTAGTTAATAAGAGTGCGAGCGGCAGAAGGGATGAGAAATTCATCGACAGCCTTGGGGTATCCGGAACATCCGGAACCTATGATCCTGTGCTTAAAAAATGGGAAGGAACCGGTGGTAAGCTGACATGGGAGAAAGTTGGTTTGCCCGGAAATGAAACCTATGCAACCTTGGGTGGCTATCATGTTTCCTGTAAAACCCCTAACCTGACTGCCGATTCAGTCATGCTGACCACAAAATATTTCTCGAAGCCGATCATGGGAAGTTTGTCGGATCGTGCTTTTAAGATCAATAGAGAGGAAGATAGGATCTACCCACAGTTCTTATCGTATGAAAAACGATTAAGGATCAAAAATATTCGTGAAGGAGTAGACTACGATGGTGGATTCGCGTTAGAGGGAGCAAGTTTCGTTGGAAGAGGGGTTCCGAATAACCCTGCTCAAATGATCATTTACCGAAATAATCAACCGTTCATAAAAGCGAGTGCACAGCAGATCTATGTGTACCCTGAGAAGATATTTTGTCAGAATACTGCAACCGCGATGTATTTCAATACAGGTGATTCAGTGACTCATGCCGGGTTGAACTTCCAGTATGATTTTGATAAACACATGGTGGAGTTTGTTCGAACCAAAGAAGGCATCGGTATGGCGCCATTCCAGGATTCGTACCATATGATCGATATTTATGTAGCCAAGATCACTTGGGATGTCAATGAGCAGGATATCCTGTTTACCTATGATTTTGGTACTTCTCAAGAACAGCGATTGGCACGTTTTGAGTCGAAGAGATACTTTGATGCAAGACTTTACGATCAATTACAAGGGTTAGAACCAGTGCATCCATTGGTATCTATTTACAAGTACTGCTATAAGTACGATGAATACCTCCTTACCGAAGGAAAGGCTGCAACCGCACTGGGTAAGACAGTCGAACAGGCAAAACCTTTATTGTTGGAGTTGTCAAACTATGGATTTATTAGTTATGATTCTGAAAACCAGAAAGTAACAGTTAACCCGAAATTGGAGAATTTCGTTTTGGGTAAATCAGGTAAGAGGGATTATGATAACTTGATCTTTGTGTCAGACCTTCGTCCAAAAGAACTTAAAGGGTATACAGAGGAGCAAATCAAAGAAAATAAAACGCTACAACAAATTCAGGCACAATACAAAGCAGAAAGTGAAGAACGAAGATTGATGGCTCATTTTGGTAAGATGAATCTTGGTACGCTTGAAATTCAGCTTAATGCAGTTGATTTTGTGAAATTGTCTGACGAGCAGAATACAACTGTATTCCCGGAAGGAAGTCAGGTTACGGTGAAGAAAAACCGAAACTTTGACTTTGTGGGATGGATCAACGCCGGGAAATGGGAAGTGAACGCATTAAGTGCAAATTATGTGTATGACGAGCACAAGGTAAACTTGTTGAAGACCGATGAAACGATCTTGAGGGTACGTCCAATGGCTGAAACAGATGGTAAACAATCGATCGCGATGTTTAATTCGATCAGAGGGATCAAAGGCGAGATCTTTGTCGATGATCCTACAAATAAATCAGGTCAAAATGAAAAGATCACGGATTTTCCTAAGGTCAAAGTAACGAAGCCTTCATTCGTTTACTACAACTTTAAAGATTTGTACAGAGGTGCATACGATAGTACTCGTTTCTATTATACTATAGCACCATTTGAATTCGATAGCCTTGATAATTTCAATGAAAAGTCATTCCGATTAAAAGGGGAGTTAACATCCGCTGGTATTTTCCCTAAGATCACGGAAGATCTGAAAATCATGCCGGACTATTCTTTTGGATTCTCAGCAGGTGCGCCTAAAGAGGGTTATGAATTCTATGGTACCAACGCGAAGTATGATAACAAGATCATTTTATCGAATAATGGTTTGCAAGGTGCTGGAACGATTAACTATATCCATTCGACTTCAATTTCCAAAGCATTGACCTTCTTGCCGGATTCGACAATTGGATATGCCCAGTTCTCAAACAAGCCGATCGAAGTAGGTGTAGAGTATCCAGATGTTGAATCGGAGGATGCGTTCATCACTTATATTCCAAAAAAGAATATGCTCAAGGCAAAGTCGACACCAAAAACTGACCTTCGTTTCTTCAACAGTGAAGCCAAGTTGAGAGGTGAAGCAATTGTTACGCCAAAAGGAATGAGAGGAAATGGTTTGATCACATTTAAAACCGCAACCACAGTTTCCAAAAACTATCTATTCAAACGATGGGATATCACTGCCGATACTGCTGGATTTAGTTTGAAAAATACCTATGCGCAAGAAGGAGAAGATCCTTTGGCGTTCCAGGCAGAGAACGTACAAGCATGGATTTCCTTTAAGGATCGAAAAGGAGAATTTATTTCCAACAAAGGTTCGTCACAGATCAACTTTCCTGTGAACCAGTATTTGTGCCGTATGGATAAATTCTCTTGGTTCATGGATTATGCTGAAATGCAGATGGAAAAATCAGGAGAAAAAGACGTAACGATCGATACGGATATGGATCTTGTTGGACCGAACTTCTTCTCAACGCATCCGAATCAGGATTCATTGAGTTTTAGATCGCCTAAGGCAAAATATGACCTGAAAGAGCGTTCGATCTATTGTGAACAGGTGGAATATATCGAAGTCGGTGACGCGCGAATATTCCCAGATAGTATGAGGGTGATTATTCGTCAGAAAGCGAAACTGGAACACTTCAACAATGCTAAGGTTATTGCCAATTACCTAACAAAGTATCACACTTTCTCCGAGGCATCAATTGATATCCTTGGAAAACGTTCATATAATGGAAATGGAAGGTATCCATATTACGATAAGGACTCCGTGTTGACCTACTTTATCATGGATAAGATCAATCTGGATACAAGTTACCGAACGGTGGCTTCAGGAAAGATCGGTCAGAATGATGGATTTAAGCTAAGTAAAGAATTTGATTATTACGGAAATGTATCAATCAAAGCGGATAACCCTAGGATTAGCTTTGCGGGAGCAACAAGGATCAACCACGATTGCAGTAAGTTTGAACGTAACTGGATGACCTTCTCTACGGAGATAGATCCTTCGAACATTCAGATCCCTGTATCGGCGAAGATGAAAAATCTGGATGGACAACCGATCTCGGCGGGTATTGTCTGGAGACATTCCAATGCCAGCGATAGTATTGCCTTGTATCCAACCTTCCTTTCTTCATTAGTTTCAGGGGATGACCCAATCGTAATGACAGCAGATGGCTACTTGCAATACAATCAATCTGCAAAAGAATTCCAGATCGGATCGAAGGATAAACTTCTCAACCGTTCAGAAAAAGGAAACTTCCTTGCACTTCATACGGAGAGTTGTTCAATGCAAGGGGAAGGAGTTGTTAATCTTGGACTGGATCTGGCAGACTTGACCGTTGATGCTGTTGGAACTGTAAGTTATAACCAAACTACAGGAGAGACCGCCATGAACTTAACAACGCGATTCAATATGGCCATCGATAAAGGAGCTATGGAAGGTGTAGCCGATCGAATTAATAAGGTCGAAGGATTGCAGCCAATGGATATGAATTCGACTACATTGGAAATGGCCCTTGTAGAATGGACTGATCAGGAGACTGCTGACCGCTTTAAGTCCGATTACACCATTAAAGGTGAAGTGAAGAAATTCCCGAAGCAACTCGAGCAGGCATTCATCTTGACGGGGGTTAAATTGTCGTCATATGATAAGTTTGGGGTCGAAGAAAAAGGATTGATTACGAGCAATACCACTGCGATCTTGTTGAATATGTATGAAAAGCCGGTGATGAAGTTTATCCCGATGAAAGTGTTCTTCCAGCAGCAAGGACCTGTTTCGGGAGGTGACCGACTTGGAGTCTATTTCGATATACCTGGTGGATATGACTATTATTTTGATTACCGTCTAAACAAGAAGGATGGCGAAATGAGAATCATTACTGGTGATAAGGAACTTTCAGATGCAGTTAATTCTATCAAAGAAGATAAGCGTAAGACGAAGAACTTTAAATATGAAATTAGTACTCAGGGAGTTTATAAGAGTAGGTTCCTGGGGCTGTTTGACAGATAATGGAATATATTTTTACAGGAATTATTTCCTATTTATTGGGATCTATCCCGACAGCGGTCTGGATAGGAAAGGCATGGTATAATGTAGATGTTAGAGAGCATGGCAGTAATAATGCCGGTGCTACGAATACCTTCAGAGTATTGGGGAAAAAGGCTGGAATTGTTGTGCTGAGTGTGGATGTGGCTAAAGGAGTGCTGGCTACAGTTGTCCCTTTCGTTGTGGTTGCCATACTCAAGAACCTAGAGGGTTCAATGGAGTTTTTGCGCATTGAGGCAGCAGTATTGGCAATTGTCGGACACATTTTTCCGGTCTTTGCACAATTCAGAGGAGGTAAAGGAGTAGCGACGTCTCTAGGAGTGATTGTCGGTATTCAGCCGCTGGCTGCAGCCATTTGTATTGGACTTTTTATGATCGTTTTTATCTCAAGTAAATACGTTTCATTAGGTTCGATCTCTGCTGCGCTTTTGTTTCCGGTAACCGTTTTCTTCCTTGAACCTGGATCAGTGATTATTTTCTGGTTCAGTGTCGTCCTAAGTGGAGGGGTGATCTTTGCTCACAAGAAAAATATCGTTCGTTTAATGAACGGAACTGAGAGCAAAATGAACCTTTTTGGAAAATAGTCGTACTAATCACTCATATAAAATAAGAAGGCACAATTAGGTAAGTGATTCAACTGAAAAATATTCTTGTGGCCCTGATTTTACTGGTTTCTGTTGCGCAATTAAGTGCACAGACAGAAGCCGAAATGAAGGCGCAAGCAGATAAATTGTTCGATACCGAACAGTATCTGGATGCGACACCTTTATATTTACGTCTCGTTGCACTACAGCCTAAAGATGCAATGTACAATTACAAATACGGTACTTGTCTCTTATTCAACTCCAATAAAAAACAAGATGCCATCAAGCACTTGTCGGCCGCGGTAAATGATCCGAATATTCCTGTTGAGGCATATTATTATCTGGGTAGAGCACTTCATCTGGATTATCGATTCAATGATGCGATCAAGTACTATGCGTTGTATAATGAAAAGAAGATAAAGACAACGAAACAATTCGATGCTGATCGGGATATTCGGATGTGTCAGAACGGTAAACGTTTGATGACGACGATTTCCGATCTGATCGTTACCGATAAAAAAGAAATTACCTCCGATAAGTTCTTCAGGATCTATGACCTTCACGATATTGGTGGAAGTATGCTTGTTACGGCTGAATTCCAGTCTAAGCTGGATAAAAAGTACAATCATATTCCATTGATTCATTTCCCTCAGAAACCGAGTGTGATCTATTACTCTAGCTATGGCGACAACGAAGCAACAGGAAAAGATATCTATGTCAGAAGAAGGTTGCCGGACGGCAGCTGGGGTCTTCCACAACCTATACCAGGAAATGTAAACACCCAATTCGATGAAGACTATCCATACATGCACCCGGATGGACAGTATTTGTACTTCTCATCGAAAGGACATAATTCAATGGGGGGATACGATGTATTCCGTAGTAAGATTGATCCTGAAACAGGAGCTTTTGGTCCACCAGAAAACATGGACTTTGCGATATCATCACCGGATGATGACATGTTCTATATTGTAGATTCACTCAACAAGAACGCCTATTTCGCTTCTGCACGCCAGAGTGAGCTGGGTAAATTGTATGTGTACAAAGTACTGGTAGAGCGTGTTCCGATTCAGCTATCCGTGATCAAAGGTAATTTCGTATCTGAGGTGGATCCTTCGATCAAAAAGATCGATTTCCAGATCAAAGACTATGCTACTGGGGAAGATATCGGACGTTTCAATTCCAATGACAAAGCAGTTTATTTGATCACTTTCCCGAAAGGAGGGAAGTATGAGTATGTTATGAATATCGAAGGGAGCTCCAAGGAGTTCAGGTCCATTGTTTCTATTCCTTTCCTGAAAGAATTCAAACCACTGAAACAGAAGATCGTTCATGCATATGATGAAAATGGACGGGAGATTGTGAAGATCATTAACCTCTTCAACGAGGAGGTAGAGGATCCGCAGTCTGTTATCGCTGAAGTGATCAAGAAGCGTTCTGAGTTGAATGTGAACGTGCAGGAGTTCGATATGGAGGAGATCGAGCAAGAGCGGGAGAAGAAAGTAGCTCTTGATGAGCTGGGAATGGGAGACCTTCTTGCAGTTGAGATCGCTGATCGTCTGGCGAAAGAAGCAGAAAAGGCACTTCAAAATAAAAAGCAAGCTGAGGAGATCACCAATAACATTAATGCGTTAGTCATACAGAATTCAGAAGTTTTCAAAAAGCTTGAGGCCCAGATTAAGGAAAAAGTAGCAGAGGCCAATAAAGCCCAGAATGAAGAAAACAAATACATCCTTCTTCGTGAAGCACAGAATCTGATCCGTAAACAAAATGATTTAAATACGGAATCAAAGAACCTGATGAGATTGGCCGATTCTGTGAATGCGGTAATTACTAGCTCTGCTTCAGCAGGAAAGATCAATCAACTGAATGATATTGCAAAGACTTTTGACAAGATCTATCGAGATGAGGATGAAAAAGCTGCCATCGACTATTTAATACAAAATAAGGAATTAGTCAGGGGAGCTTTAAACGATAATACTACTTCTTTGGTTCAAAATCTGGTAGATCGTATCGTTGTGATTGATGACAAGCTGAATGGCTTAAACGACAAAATAGATGCATATTCAAGAGAGCTGAAAGATTTGGATATTGAAATTCAAGTGCTCCAAAACTCAAAAGAAACAGCAAAAAAGAAAGAATGGGAAGAGATCGATCGAAAGATCAGCCAGAAGAAGGAAGAGGTCCTGTTAATTCAGGAAGAGAAAAAGAGACTTGAGAAACAAGTTGAAGTGCTCAATGGTGAAAAGTACATTCTAAAAAAACAAGTGGATTTGCTTCAGGAGGCATTAAGAAACAAAACCACAATAGTCGTTGCTAAAGAGAATGCAACTCGTGCTCTAAAAGAAACCGAAAAGACCAATACCAATACCTTGACTTCATACGTAAATCAGCAAATTGATGTGATGGAGAAAAATGATCCAACATTAAGAGATAAGGTCATTGTCTCATTCGTTATGAAAGAAGAGAACATCATGGCAGAGCATCAAACGGAACAGGAAAGAATTCAGAACAATCCTAGCTTGAATGAAGAGAAGCAAACAGAGAAGTTATTGAGCAATGCACTGAAGACGAAAAAGGCACTTCAGGAACGATTACGTGATATTGAGGAACAGCTGAGTAAGAATAAGTTCGACGACAAGTTGAGCAAAGAAAAGCTGGCAATAGAAAAGAGTCTGGCGCAGATAGAACAGGAGATCGAACGTCATGAAAAGGAGCTATCGGCTATCAGAGGGACCGATATTGCTTCTTCGAATAATGATTGGGTGAATGAAATAGATCCTAAGTATGATCAAAAGCGTGAAAAGATCACGAACAATGGGTCGTTGAGTCAAAAGGAAAAACTGGAGCAGCAACAGTCGCTGGATCAGGAATTGATCTCGCAAATCGATAAAGAGATAGATCTTACACAGGAGCAGATCAAAAAAGATCCGAACAACCAGCAATTGAAGAACAAAGAGCAGAAGCTTACTCAATTAAAGGAAAAGAAGGAAAAGGAGATCTACACAAGAGAAGAAGAACTAACCAGTCTTAATGAAATTCTGCAGCCATCAAAGAATGATCAGACCTTTATTGAGGAGATCTCTCCTGGATATTCGAATAAGCTCCAAGTGATCAATGCGGACCCAAATTTGACTCAGCCCGAAAAACTTCAGAAAGAAATCGAGCTTGAAGAAGATCTGATTAGAGATTTGGATCAATCGATTGCCGCAATGGAAGCGGCACTGAAGAAGAATCCGACAGATCGTCAGTTAGCTACTGATCTAATGCAGATCCGTAAGATCAGAGAAGAGAAAGGGAATAGCGTAAAGACGTTAAAAGAAGAACTGAATGCGCTTGATACCGATGGGCCTCAAATTACTACAGTGTCAACAACAAGGGAATTGAGCGCTCAATTGTTGCCACAATATGAGGATAAAGTTTCTTCGATAGAAAAAGATAATTCGAAAACAAAGCTGGAGAAATTAAGTGCGATCCAGACCATCGACCAAGAATTGAAATTCAAGGCGCAGCAGGAGGTGAGTAGGTTGGAGTCGGCTTTGAAGAAAGATCCTCAAAACGAAGAACTTAAAAACCGTTTGGCAATCACCAAGGAACTGATCGAGGAGATCGAAGCTCGCATGAAGGAAAGAGCGGTTGAGATCGAAGAGGAAAAGCAGCGTACCGAAAATACAGATGTTGCCTCTCAAAATGAATCCAGTGAGCTGATCGCTTCTATTGATCCCAAATTCGATAAGGCAATTGAATCGATCCAGAAGAACGAAGGCTTAAGTGAAGAAGAGAAGTTGTCTCAGATCCAAGTAAAGGAGAAGGAATTGATTGCAAACATTGACAAAGCGATCGAAAGGAATAACAAAGTATTGGATAAAAATCCTGAAGATGAAGAAGCGAAGACAAGTAAAGAGGAGTTGGAGCAGCTCAAGGCGATCGTGGAATCGAGAGTAGAGGAGAGAGAGCAGGAGATTGCTTCTTTGGTGAAGAAGGAAGTAGATCCAAAAGAGTTTGCAAAAAATAAAATAGCTACACTTAATTCACTGGACAAAACCTATGCGGATCAGAAGAAGCTCTTGGAAGGAAAAGATCCGTTGGATTATGATGGTTTGATCGAGCTGGAAGACAAATTACTTCAGAAGCTGGACAAAGAAAAGCAGTCCGTTCAGAAGACACTTGCCAAAGATCCTTTTAATAAGGAGGCTGTTCAGCAATTGCAGGTATTAGAATCCTTGTTCCGAGATACAAAAGCGGAAAAGGAAAAGTGGGAGTTGCTGAAGACAGAAGGTTCACTTGTGTCGAAAGAGGAAAAGCGAACCATGATCGATGCGGTTGATCCTACCTATCAGGAGAAAAAGCAAGAGCTGGCTCAAAACGTTGTCAGTACAGAGAATATCGATTCGAGAATCGAGTTGGAAAAGCGATTCGTTGCTGATGTGAATACCAAGATCGAAGTGGATAAAATGGTTCTGGAACAGGAGCCTGATAATGAATTGCTGAAGAATGAAGTAATGGTGCTGGAGGTTGTCAAGACGGATGCTGAAAAGGAAATCGCACGTTTGGAAAAGGAAAAGGAACAATTGTCTGAACCGGTAGCTAAAGTAACTGAACGCGAGAAAGAAACGTTGATCGACCAACTGGATAACACCTATGCTTCCAAGTCAGAAGAGATCAATGAAGATAATGAGATCAGCGAGATCGAGCGAATGGAAGAGCAAGTTTTGCTTGACAGAAACCTGCTGAACAATGCATATGAGCGTTTAGAGCAGGTGAATGAGCAATTGAAGGCTGATCCATCAAACGTTCAGTTAAAGCGAGAAAAACTAGTCTTAGAAGCCTTGATCGCCGAATTTGAACAACGTATTCAAGCCAATGAAGAGCAGCTTTCTGTGGTTGTGAAGACCTCTGCGATCGACCAGGCTATGATCGATCGATTTACCGATCAGCTGGATCCTGCCTACCGAAATGATGTCAAGTTCATTCAGAAGAGTAATACGTTCGATCCTTTGAAAAAACTGGAAATGCTTCAGCGTGAGGATCAAGGGTTATTGCAGAAAGTAGAAGATCGTTTGAATGTTATCGAGCTTTCCGGACCTAACCTTTCTCCGGAAATGGAGCAGGAGAAACTGGCACTTCAGAAGTTGAAGGCGGATTTAATTGAAGCGGTTTACGAAAGAACTAAGAATTTAGAGGAATTGAAAAAAGGAATAGCTTCAAATCCTATAGACCAAGTAACCATCAATCAAATTAAAGATCAATTGGATCCTGCCTACCGAAATGACATCAAGTTAATTCAGGAGAGCAATAGGTTCGATCCTTTGAAGAAACTTGAAATGCTTCAGCGTGAGGATCAAGGGTTATTGCAGAAAGTAGAAGATCGTTTGAATGTTATCGAGCTTTCCGGACCTAATCTTTCTCCGGAAATGGAGCAGGAGAAACTGGCACTTCAGAAGTTGAAGTCGGATTTGATCGAAGCGATTGAAGGAAGAGCCAAGGAGATTGAGACGTTGAAAGGAGATGTGGCTTCAAATCCGATCGAGCAAAAGGAGAAGATCGAAGAGTTAATGCCGGATTATTTCGATCAGAAGGAGCAGGTGAAGCAGGATAATACGCTGACAAGAGAGGAAAAGAATGAGCGACAAGAAGAGATCAATAACGAGTTGATCGAAAAGATCGATGCTCGTAAAGAGGTGATTGAAAGTGAGCTTCAGAATGACCCAGAGAATTCAGGTTTGAACTCTGAATTGGAAGGGTTGAACCAGCTAACAGCTTCGGTGGAGAAGGAAAATGAGCAATTGGCTGGAACCTCAAGTACACAGGTGGCAGCAGAAAAGTTGACCGCAGATATCAAGCCGGATTATGCAGACCGCAAGACTGAATTGAACAACAGCAAGATGGAAGAATTGGCGAAGACCAATGGCTTGATTAAGCTGGAAAAAGAATTGTTAGCGGAATTGATCACCGAGCAGAAGGAGGTTGACCGATTATTGAAGAAAGATCCAAGTAACGCTGAATTGATCAAGAAGAATGAATTATTAAGCGATTTGATCGCTCAGCAAAATGAAACGATCGCACAGTTAGAGCAGCGTAAGACCGCTATCGAAGCTGAAGCACTTGCCCAGAAAGAGATCACTTCACTTGATAAGACCTTCGAATCCGATATGAACAAGTTGAAGGAGGAAGGGAATACGGCATTGATGGCTGATCGTGAGAAGGAGCATCAGGAATTGATCCAGAAAAAAGTAGCTCAGAATGAGGCAACTTTAACGAAGAAGAACGATCCTGAATTGACTCAATTGAATGAGAAGCTGAAGGAGGAAATAGCCAGCAGTGAGGAAAGAGAAAATGTGTATAGAAGTAGTAGCACTCAAGAAACCGCTGAAGTAGCTGAGCGAAAAAAAGCATACATCAGTAACTTCAGGGAAGACAACCTTTCCGGGAATGAGAATGCACTGAAGAATGAGTACAATTCTGTCGAAGAGCTTCAGCAGCAAGATGAGGTTTTGACGAATTACGAGACATCGATCAAAGAAAAGATCGCTCAGGTAGATGATCAGCTTAAAAATGATCCTAACTCAAGTGAGTTGCTACAGGAAAAGAAATGGTTGGAAGATGAGTTGAAAGAGGTTCAAGCGAAGCGCAGAAAGATCAGTATTTCTATTGGGGAGCTGGAGACTTCTTTGATGGCGTCTAACCGTACATCTGAAAATAGAGTGGATAGTCCTGAATTAGCGCAACTGGATCAAAAAGAGGCTGAATTGAAGAAATCACTGGCAGAAGGAAATGTGAGTGGAGCAGAGCAGAAGAAGCTTGAAAAAGAATTGTCTACTGTTCAGCAGGAGCAAGTGAAGGTGGAGAATGAGTTGTTGAACACGTATGTAGAACAGAAGAATACACAGAATGAAATCGAATTAAAGACCTTGAAGGAAGATCTTTCTTCAGAGGATCCGACGGTTCGTTCAGCTGTTCAGCAAGCAGAAAATGACCTGAATGAAGCAGAACAATTGACTGCTGAGGCGAACAAAAGCAAGAATCAGGATGAGAAGAACTATTTGTTGAATGAGGCAGCAAGCAAGCAGGAAAGTGCTGAAGAAAAGATCCGCACTGCGGCATATGAAAATGAGTTGAACAAGATCGAGGAAGAATATGGCATAACAGAGCTGGATACAAAAGCAGAGCTCGAGCAGAAGAAGAGAAGATTCTCGATTCAGGTGGGTGAGTTAACGCAGGAGATCATGGCGTTGGATCAGGCAGCACAGGTATCGGATAAGAAAGAATTAGCTCAGATCCAGGAGCAGAAGAAGGCAAAGGAACAGGAGAAGAGATTGGTTGAGTCTGAGTTGAGAAAGGTAGAAGAACAACTGGCGGATATCGAGGAAAGGGCTCCGGTTGTTGATCCTAAGGCAGACGAGATCTCATTGAGCTACAACGAGGAACGTGAATTAGCTTCAACAGAAGAATACCGCTATTATGTAGAAAAAGTGAACGAAGCTATTCTTGTTGAAAAGCAATTGATTAATTTAGAGAGCGAGATTGCAATTGAGCGCAAGGAGTTAAAAAATGCGACGGCTCAGTTGATGGAAGATCCAAGTGAAGCGAACAAGCAAAGACAGGCAGAAAGTGCTGCTCGTCTGAAGCAATTGGAGCAGGAGAAGGAAACATTAACGAATGAGCTGGAGGGAAAACGTCAGATCGCAGATGCTCAGTTGCCGTCAAACGAAGAAGAAGCTATGAAAATGCAGAATTTGGTAAGAAGAGCAGTTGCACCGATCAACAAGATCGCCATTGCAGCCGCACTTGTTCCAATGCCAGAGAACGGTTTGGCGATCAATACCAATGGTGCTTCAACCTATACAGCGGCGAACCCTATCCCGGTAAATGTCAATAACCCAACAGGGCTTGTGTACCGAGTTCAGGTAGGAGCCTTTGCGAAACCGATCCCTCAGGAAACATTCAAGGAATTTAATCCGGTATCCGGTGAAACGTTGAATAACGGAATTACCCGATACATGGCAGGTTTCTTCAATAGCAGCGATAAAGTGATGGATGCGAGAGACCAGATCAGAGCATTAGGGTATGCAGATGCCTTCCCTGTGGCGTATTGTGATGGAAAGCGTATTTCGATCTTTGAAGCACGTCAGTTGGAAGCTTCCGGACAATGTGTGCCGAAAGGAGAGAATGAATTGATGATGGAGATTGCTGCTGCAACTGCCGTTCACATGGGCTTGGAGGATACAACCAAGTTGAAGAAGGTACCTGAGTACACCTACAATCAGGCGCCGGGAGCAGCGAAGGCAGATCCGATCGAAGCCAGAAAAGGATTGTTCTTCACCGTGCAGATCGGGGTGTACAATAAGCCGGTTTCATCTGGAGTATTGTACAATCTTGAGCCATTCATGACCCTCCGTTTACCGAATGGTCAGATCAGATATTCGACAGGTATTTATCATGGTCTGGATGAAGCAAGGCCGAAGAAGCTTGAGGCGATTGAAAAGGGAGTGAAGGATGCCTTTATAACAGCTTACTTTAATGGTGACCGAATTCCGATCAATGATGCCTTAAAGATGTTGGAAGAAAAAGGAGCTGCAGTACTTGAACCTAAGGAAAAGAAGGAAGAGACACAATCGACAGGCACTACCAATGTGACGAATACGAACACGACCACAAACAATGTGAATTACACAGGAACGTCGATCACTGTAGAGAAGATCGAAGAGGTTGAAGTAGAGAAGATCTACTATCAGATCGTGACGAAGAAATCGTTCAATGACTTTCCGAGGGATGTATTGAATCGTTATAACTCACACGGTAGTTTCTATTTTGATGAAACAGATCGTAAGGTGAAATCTGTGATCCATGAGTCAGAAGATGAATTACCTCAGGTATTCTATTTCAGAGATGACATTGATACCTTGAAATTCAAGACTACAGATGAGTTCACTTTAGGAAAGGTATTGCAGACGGAATTTGTGGATGGAAAGATCCCTGGTGATGCTGCAGACTGGTTATTGCGACAGAATTACAGAAAGGAATTTGTGCAGAGCGAGATGAGCATCATTTTACGAATTCATGGCGTAACGGAGGAAAGAATTGAGGAACTACGAACAGAAGGTCGTATCTTTGGACTTGAATTCGATGTGTTAGAGAACGAAACAACAACAAAAGAAAAGTAGTATGGTAGAGACAGAGGTAAAGGTGGAGGAGTTATTACTTGAAGAGCTTATCGCCGAAAAGAACCTGATCGTTTACAACGACGACGTAAATACATTTGATCATGTGATCGATTCATTGATCAAGATTTGCGGGCATGAAATGTTGCAAGCAGAACAGTGTACCTGGATCATTCATCACAACGGAAAATGCCAGGTGAAGTTTGGTTCATTTGAAAAACTGGAACCGATGTGCACCGGTTTACTGGACAGAGGAATCAGTGCAACGATCGAATAAAACAACTTTTGGTGTTTGGATAAAACAAAAAAGTCTTTATCTTTGCACCCGCATTACCAGCTAATGCATACGGCTCCGTAGCTCAACTGTATAGAGCACCACATTACGGCTGTGGAGGTTTAAGGTTAGAATCCTTACGGGGTCACAAAAGGAAACCCTGATGTAAACATCAGGGTTTTTTGTTTTGTATTGTGTCACCAATTTATTGGTGTAAACAAATAAAAACAAAAAACGCAGTCTTGCGAAGCAAGGCAAGGGTTTCTATGCTTGGATTGAACAAATACGAATGGATCTTAAATCCTTACGAGGTCACAAAAACAAAGCGAGAATGAGAGCGAGCGTTGCGCTGAGCCCAGCCGAAGTGAGCGTCATTCTCGTTTTTGTTTTTCATCATTTTCTTTCTACTTCCTCTTTTTACCTAGACTCCTAAATATATCTTCCCTTTTCCAAAAAAAATACTTGCGCCAGAATCTAAAGCGAAAGTTAAAATAGCGCCTTTATTCTAAAATACCGATTACAAAATCATAATAAAATCTATATCAGTTGGTTAAGTCCTAATTAAAAGAAATTAGTATCCTCATCATTCAAAAATGAACTCTCAATAAATACTACTAAAGTAGTATTTACTTTCTCTTTTAAACCTCCGAGATTTGCATTCAAATTCTTAGAAGTTTCTTATGAAAAAACACATTTTTCTTTTCGCTACGTTCGTTGCAGCTTTTTCAGCATCAGCTCAAGAAGTGGTTTCATCCCAAGGTGAAACGTATTCCAACGCCAACGGAAGTATTGATTTTACGGTTGGAGAAGTGATTGTCAACACAGGCACAAATGGAACAAATGACCTTACCCAAGGTTTCCACCAAACGAACTGGAACTT
>Ga0102824_1000026_pt1 | contig 58323 bp, 49 predicted proteins | sample ColrivemetaGS753_FD_78460 | JGI IMG/M metagenome (GOLD analysis project Ga0102824, IMG submission 78460) | Estuarine microbial communities from the Columbia River estuary - Ebb tide non-ETM metaG S.753 | ecosystem: Environmental > Aquatic > Marine > Intertidal zone > Estuary | place: USA... | reverse complement strand
TCTTCGATCCTTTTTATTCGCCAATCAGTGATCTGAAATTTTTCCAGCCAGTAATTCAGTTTCATCTGAACATCCTTTTTGGATAACCCCCTTAATCTTCCAAGAAATATAGCATGGTCTTCAACGGTCATTGATTTATACAACCCCCTTTCTTCAGGTAAATATCCGATGACCTCAAGGTGTTTTTCTGTCATGAGATCACCATTGAACCGAATGTGTCCCTTGTCGGGTTCTATAATTCTGTTAATGATCCTGATCAAGGTTGTTTTACCGGCACCATTTGGTCCCAGCAGTCCATATATCTCACCTTTATTCACACGTAATGACACGTCATCCAGTGCAATATTCCGATAAAACGATTTCGATATATTATTAATTTCCAGCATAAATATCTGTTAGATTAAAGCTAATCAATTCTCCTCAAGATCATCCTTGGAATGAACATTCTCCTCTTCTGAAATATCAGGTTCAGAAAACAATTTTTCCTTCCATCCTTTCCAGCCATAAATTTTACTAAATAATAACAGCAAGGCAGGCTGCAGTACGATCAATGTCAACAAACTATCCCATCCGAATTGTGGACCTGAACGATCCATAAAAAGGGCATCGGTCTGAAATGCCTGCCAGTCATTCGTTACAATGAGCGCTGCGAAAATATTGTTTGCCGCATGATACCCAATGCTTAACTCCAATCCTTCATCCATCTGCGCCATGACCCCAAGAAAAACACCGGTCATAACATAGTAGATCAATAGAATGTTTCCAATCTTCTGAACTTCAGGATTTGCCCCGTGCAACACGCCAAATAAAATTCCTGTAAGAAGAATGGAGATCCAGGCTTTCTTGAATGTCGGACCCAAAAGCTGCATCAGAAAACCTCTGAACAGAACCTCTTCACAAGTGGTCTGCAAGGGAATCAGAAAAAATGAAATGAGTAGCAAAGTGAAAAATGTATCGCTTTTAAAATTCCACTCCAGTGGGCTTCCCGAATAATAAGAAATGATCAAAAAGAAGCCCATGATACCGAACCAAATCATGAATGAAAGAAGTACCCTTTTCAGGTCAAAGGATGTCCTGGTTGTAAAAAGGCCCAAGACTGGTCTTTTGAAGATAAACTTGACAGACAACATGATCACGGCAAGTCCAAAAATAAAAGGAATGATCAGATAGGTTAGAAACGTGTTGTAACCAAGCGTTTCAGCCATATTACCTACAGTCGGTTCGAATCCACTGGTCAATAATCCAGAAGATACAAGTGCAAAGATAAGTGGCAATTGACCGATCACTGAATAGGCAACCACAACGGCAGCCAAGGTAAGTATTGCTAAAGGCCAGTTCGGTTTGCCTCCGTTCAAATGAAAATATTTCATATCAATAAAAAATCCCGTTATAAAGATAACGGGATTATCGAAGTTCGATACTTCAATTCCTATTGGAACATATCTTTCATTCGTTTGAAGAAATTCCGGTCATTGCTATCCGGATTCGGTTTAAAGTTTTCACTTGACCTTAATTTCTCCAGTATTTCTTTCTCTTCTTTGCTCAGCTTTTTAGGTGTCCACACATTGATATGTACGAAAAGATCACCCTGTCCATAACCTTGTAAATGAGGTAAGCCTTTGCCTTTCAACCTGAGTACTTTTCCACTTTGTGTTCCCGGATCGATTTTGATCTTCGCTTTTGAATTGACAGTTGGCACCTCGATAGATTCTCCGAGCGCTGCGTCAACAAAATTCACATAAGCATCATAATGAAGATTGTCACCATCTCTTTTCAGATCAGGATGCTCAACTTCTTCGATCACCACGATCAAATCTCCTGATATTCCACCGAATGGACCAGCATTCCCTTTTCCGGTAACACTTAGCTGCATACCCTCTTCAACACCAGCAGGTATCTCGATCTCGATCACCTCTTCCTGTCTTTTCAGACCTTGTGCATCCGCGTCTACAGGCTTTGTATCGATCGATTTACCAGCCCCCTGACAAACATGACACGTCGATTGCGTTTGCATCGCACCAATAAACGTCTGAGCAATACGTGTGATACGACCTGTCCCATTACACGTTGTACAAGCTTTAAAGGTTACCCCTTCAGCATTTACCAGTTTATTAACTTTGATCTTTTTCTTAACACCTTCTGCGATCTCTTCAAGGGTAAGCTTCATTTTCACTCTGAGATTCGTTCCTCTGGTTACACGAGTTCCTCCTCCTCTATTTCCGCCGAAACTACCACCAAATGCACCCCCGAAAATATCTCCAAACTGAGAGAATATGTCGTCCATATTCATACCTCCTCCTGAGAATCCGCCCTGACCCATTCCGGCATGACCGAAACGATCATATTGTGCTCTCTTTTGAGAATCACTTAGGATTTCATACGCTTCAGCCGCTTCCTTAAATTTTTCTTCTGCCGAAGCATCTCCAGGATTTTTATCCGGGTGATACTTTATTGCCAGTTTACGATACGCTTTCTTGATCTCAGCTTCATCTGCATTTTTCGAAACTCCCAGAACTTCGTAATAATCTCTTTTCTCACTCATTGTGAATGTTATTTCTTATTGTCCTACCACCACTTTAGCATATCTGATCACTTTTTCGTTCAGATAATACCCTTTCTCAACCTCATCAAGGTTTTTTCCTTTCTCACTTTCCGAAGGAGCCGGAACATTAGCTATTGCCTCATGCAGTTCGCTGTCAAAAATTTCTCCTTTTGAATTCATTGGCTTAAGGCCTTTGCTTTCGAGAATATTTCTAAACTTATTAAAGATAAGATGGAATCCTTCTTTTACACTTACGATATCCTCAGCATTCTCGTTGTTTTTGATCGCTCGTTCAAAATCGTCCATAACCGGCAAAAGATCCTTTAAGATCCCTTCGCCAGCACTACTGATCAGCTCTACCTTTTCTTTGTTCGTTCTTCTTCGATAATTGTCGAACTCTGCATATAAACGCATGTACTTATCCTGAAATTCAGCGACCTGTTCCTCAAGTGACATTTCCTTCGATCCGCCTTCCTGATTTGACAGCTCATCCTGAACGTTTTCAGTACCTTCTTCTTTTTCCATTTCTTTTTTATTCGTCTCCTCTGCCATAGTTCTCTATTTTGCTTGCGCCAAACGACAAAGATACTGCCACGCTTGAAATTCGGACATGGTGTCATAAAAAACATTCTGATTTGTGAAAAACTGTCAGAACATGCGTCAAAAATGTGTATTGATTTGTTGACAAAAATCGTTAAGTCGGCCAACCACTTCAGGCGGGTTGATTAACTTTGTTTACTTATCGGAGAAATTTGAAAGAGATCAAACCATATCAGGTTCTGGCCTTTGTTGCCGGAGTGTTACTAGTAATGAGTCCCATCGTGTATTTTGCACCGGACAAAGGATATGATCTGGGGTTCATGAAATTAAATTTTCTAACTGCTGAGGAATTCCTTCACCCAGTTAAACCTGAAAAGAAAGACATTTCAAAAATCGTCGCGAACATTGACACAACATCACTGGATCTGAATGATGATCCAATGCTAAGACATCAAAATGGTTCTGAAGGTAACATGGGAGCTCCATCTGGTGGAACCATGAATACTGAGAGTAACACCGAGATCATACTGAATGATGCTGCAAGAGCCCAACTTCATCAGCTTTTTTCAAAGCTGGATAAAGCCGCACCGGATAAAAAGAAATTGCACATTTTGCACTACGGTGATTCTCAGATAGAGGGTGATCGTATGACCGCATATATCAGACAGCGAATTCAGAATCAATTTGGGGGAAATGGACCAGGATTGATCCCTGCCATGAATGTTTACCATACAAATACATTCAAACAGACTTATTCAGAAAATTTCAGGCGATTTACCTGTTTTGGTGGTGAAAAGCTGAAAAACAAAAAATATGGGGTCATGGGAAGTGCCGCACGATTTACTGCTGATTCAGACAGTCTTCTTAAAAACCAAGGCCCGACAGTAGAAGCATGGATCGAATTTGAACCAAACAAATCAGCATATTCCAGATCGAAAGAGTACAACAATGTGACCATGTACTACAACAGCTGTGTTAAACCATGCATGCTAAAAGTATATCAAAACGGATCATTGATCCATGAAGATAGTTTATCGACGGATGGAAAATCTCATGAGGTTCATTTGTCATTTCCAAATACACCTGGAAAATTAAAATATGTGTTCTCTTCGACTTACAGCCCGAATATTTCAGGATTTTCACTTGAAGGAGATTACGGCGTTCAGGTGAGTAATATTGGAATGAGAGGATCCAGCGGAACCATCTTCGGATCTATGGACCAAACCCTATTATCCAAAATGTACGGTGATCTCAATACCGAATTAGTTATTATGCAATTCGGAGGAAATTCGGTTCCTGCATTCAAGGATAGTTCAGGGGTGAGAAACTACGCCAGGTACTTCAAAGGACAACTGAATACCATACGAAAACTTAGACCTTCCGCTGCAATTGTAGTTATCGGACCAAGCGATATGTCTACACCAGATAATGGAAACTTCATCACTTACCCACTTCTACCATATCTGGTGGAACAAATGAAAAAATCAACCCTTGAGGCAGGATATGCTTATTGGGATCTCTATTCAGCTATGGGAGGACAAAACTCCATGCCTTCTTGGGTTGAAGCAGGCTTAGCTGCCAAAGATTATATTCATTTCAGTCCGAAAGGTGCAAGTATTGCCTCGCAAATGTTCTTTGATGCCTTTGCCGCTGAATATACAAAATGGAAGCAGGGAAAATAGTGCGATTGTACAGAAACATATTGCTCCTATTGACTATTCCTCTCTTTAGTTTCTGCCAGGATAGAGATAAAGGTCAATTCAATGACTCACTCAATTTGTATTGTTTTCCGGATTACGCCAGGATCGATTCATCCATAAAAGTAGAATATCCTTTCATCGTCTTTGAAAAGAATAATTTCCAGTTCTTCTCGCACAATAGCCCAACCTGGGAATATTTGTTCAGCAGAATAGATGAACTTCAAAAAGGAGGAAACGAAAAACTTCACTTTTACCACATAGGCGGATCGCATCTTCAGGCAGACATATATACCAATGACGTTCGAACTTTCTTTCAAACAGAATGGAAAAATGCCTTAGGAGAAAGAGGTATCGTTTTCCCTTTCAATCTGGCAAAAACGAACAATCCTTCGAATTATCAGTTCAAATCACCCAATTACTGGACAGCCTATCGAAGTGTCGTTCATCGACCAAGTTCATTGGATTATGGCGTAATGGGTGCTGTTCTTTTGTGCAGAGATTCAGTGATCAACATCACTTTTTCACATCGCCATACCAACTCAAAACCTCCCTATTCTATCCTCAAGATTTATCATAACAAAGGGGAATTGCCATTTGAATTGAATTTCGGGACGGATGAGATCCTGATCGATCATGTTGTGCAAGATCCAAAAGTGGGCACAACAACCATTTATTTTACCGACCCTATCGATGAAATGGATCTTCAATTCTCAAGGATCACCAGTGAATCTTTAGAATTAGAAATCTATGGTTTCCAATTCATGAATGAGTATCCAGGCGTTTCATACACAAGTATCGGAGTGAACGGAGCGGGGTTATACACCTATCTTGATAACAAAAACTTTGAAGAACAACTCAAGCAATATCCACCCGATTTCTTTGCCTTTTCTGTAGGAACGAACGATGGGAATGTGCCTTATGATAAGTTCGATCCCCAGGTCTACAAAAACAACCTGGAAAAAATGATGCTGAAAGTACTTCGTGCCAATCCTAAATGCGCAATCCTTTTGACAGTACCGAACGATTCCTATTATCACAGAAAATACCTGAATCGAAACATAGCACGAGAACGGGAAGTGATCGAAGAGCTTGCAGAAAAATATAAAATTCCTGTTTGGGACTTTTACGGTATCATGGGAGAATTAGGTTCCTCTAAAACGTGGAACAGAAAAGGACTGATGCAAAGTGACCTTGTCCATTTTACTTCAATGGGCTATCATTTGAAAGGGGAATTAATGATCGATGCTTTCCTGAAGTATTTCGAACAAATGAAAACTGTACAACGCTAATCCGGAAAATTAATGGAAAGATTATATCAAGCATTTGCATTTAATGAAGCCGAACCGCTGATCTTTACTCAACTCGATTTCTGGCTGTTCTTTCTTGCTGTGATGATCATTTTTTCAATGATCCATAAAAATTTCCTGGTTAGAAGTTTCTTTCTAACGGTGATTAGCTTGTTCTTTTATTTTAAAACTTCCGGTCTTTATGTGTTGTTACTCGGCTTAAGCCTTGTCGGCAATTATCTCCTTGGAAATGCCATTTTTAAAAGTCGATCAGAAACAAGTAAAAAGTGGATCATCGCCGCTTCCAGCATTTTCAACTTGTCGATGCTCGGATACTTTAAGTACGCTTACTTCTTTACTGATAGCTACAACAAAATGTTCCATACCGACTATCAGGTATTTAATCAACTTGCGGTTTGGGGGAACGGTTTCTTTGGCGAAGGCACCTTTGTTGAGCAGATCATCTTGCCAGTAGGAGTTTCGTTCTTTACATTCCAAAGTATCAGCTATGTTGTAGACATTTACAGGAAAGAAGTTGAACCTGTTAGAAATTTCTTCGATTATACCTTTTTCGTCACCTTCTTTCCACAACTGGTTGCAGGTCCGATCGTTAGAGCCCGAGACTTCATCCCTCAAATCAGACAACCATTTCAACTCGATAAAAATGATTTTTCATGGGCAATCATTCAGATCGTAAAAGGATTGATCAAGAAGATCGTATTAGCAGATTACATCGCCGTTCATTTCATTGACAAAGTTGCAGATGCACCTGAAGCCTATCCAGGTTTCGTAAGCGTTCTCGCCATGTGGGGTTATTCATTACAGATCTATGGTGACTTCTCCGGGTATACAGATATTGCCATCGGAGTTTCGAGACTAATGGGTTTCAAACTACTTGAGAATTTCAATTCTCCGTACAAAGCGGTTAGTGTTGCTGACTTCTGGAGAAGGTGGCATAGATCATTGGGATCATGGTTAAGAGATTATCTGTACATCCCTCTTGGTGGAAACAAATCTGGAGGCATTGGCACCTATGTAGCGACGCTTATAATTCTGATCTTTCTGGTGTTCATCACCCAATGGTATGAATTGATCTTTGTATACTTGGGTTTGATGACCATTTACATCATCGGAGTACTGATCATTCCAAACTTCAAGCAATATGTTCATCGCGACCTCAACCTTCTGATCACCATGGTTGTCGGTGGCTTATGGCATGGTGCAAGTGAAAACTTCGTGATTTGGGGAGCAATGAACGGCGCCGCACTTGTGATCTACAATTACTGGAAGAAATTTTCACCCTACGAGAATAAAGGAAACCTTTTTATTGTCCATTTCTGGAAGATCTTCATCACGTTTAACTTTATTACGTTTACGAGAATCTGGTTCCGCTTGGAAGAAGATGGACAACCTCTGGTGATGCTAGATCAGATCTGGAACCATTTCAACTTCACATGGGATACATTTGTATTAGTGCTCTCAACGTACCAAAGTGTTTTCTGGGTAATGCTGGGTGGATACATTGTTCACTGGCTCCCACAAACAATTAAAGACAAATGGCAGGAATGGTTTACGAATACGCCTATGGTCCTTCAAGCCGTCAGTGTAGCGATCATTGTTGTTCTGATGTATCAAGCAGTTTCTGATACATTTAAACCCTTTGTATACTTCCAGTTTTAAACTAAAAAAGGGAGCTTTTCGCTCCATTTTGAATTAGTTCTGATCCAGTTTTCTGACCATGGTAAGAATTGTCGCTAATGCCACCGTTTCTCCGGTCTCGTCGTAAACGTCTACAAGGAACTTAACAATCCCTTTGGCGATATCGTCCTCTGATCGTTTTTCCTGATCGATCTTTTCTTTAACTGTAAACCTCACTCCAATCGTAGCTCCCGGATACACAGGCTTCGTGAATCGAGCTTCATCAATTCCATAATTCAGCAAGACTGGTCCTTTTTTCGGATCTACAAATAATCCAGCTGCTTTTGACAGGATAAAATATCCATGGGCCACACGCTGCTCGAAGATTGTACCGTCCAGTGATGTCGCATCCATATGTGCATAGAAATTGTCACCAGAAACATTGGCAAAGTTTACAATGTCAGCGTCTGTTACAGTGTGTTTATGCGTGAATACCGTTTCTCCAACGACTAGTTCTTCAAAGTGTTTACGGAATACATGAGGGTTTGCCTCCGGCATTTCCGCTCCCACCTGGAACTGTTGTGTGATCTTCGTGATCGTGGTTGGATGCCCCTGAATTGCGGTTCTCTGAAGATAATGTAATACTCCTCTTTTACCTCCCATTTCTTCTCCTCCTCCTGCGCGACCAGGTCCACCGTGAGTCAATAATGGCATTGGAGATCCATGTCCTGTACTTTCTTTTGCACAATCCTTATTAAGTACAAGGATCCTTCCGTGCATGCTAGCCGCATTAACGACATATTCAACAGCCTCTTCGTCACTTGGAGTAACGATCGAAGAAACAAGGGATCCTTTACCCATTTTTGCCAGCTCTATTGCATCTTCAATTTCCTTATATGGCATTATTGTCGAAACAGGTCCAAAAGCTTCGATATCATGAACATCCGTTTTGTTGAACGGATCGTCGTTTCTAAATAAAATTGGAGAGAAGAACGCCCCTGTATTTTTGTCTGCACCAAACACTTCAAAGTTGTCTAGATCTCCAAAGGCTATTCTTTGAGAAACAGCTAGTTTCTCTACATTTTCTCTAACTCGCGAAACTTGCTGACGTGTCGCAAGAGATCCCATCCGAACACCTTCCTGACTTGGATCTCCCATTTTTGTGGTTGCAAGTCTTGCTGAAATTGCTTTTTCGACATCGTCGATCAAGTCTTCCGGTACCATGATCCTTCTGACCGCTGTACATTTCTGACCTGCCTTTATCGTGATCTCTTTTACTGTTTCCTTTATGAACAAGTCAAACTCTTCTGTTCCAGGTACCGCTTTTTTCCCTAGAATGGTAGCATTCAATGAATCGGCTTCAAGATTGAAAGAAACACTCTCCTGAGCTATTCTTGGATGTGCCTTCAGCATTTTTCCAGTCGATGCCGAACCTGTGAAAGTTACTGTATCCTGACTTTCAACAAAATCAATAATTCCTCTTCCCAAACCACACACCAACTGCAATGAACCTTCAGGAAGAATCTTTGAGTCAATAATATCTCGCACCATCACTTCAGTCAAGTAACAAGTCGATTCTGAAGGTTTAACCACAGCAGGAACCCCAGCCATAAGGTTGACCGCTATTTTTTCTAGCATCCCCCAGATCGGGAAGTTAAATGCATTGATGTGAACAGCAACACCTTCTTTCGGAACCATGATATGATGACCGATAAATGATCCATTTCTCGAAAGTGGAGCAGCAGCTCCATCCACGTAATACGGAAGGTCTGGAAATTGTCTTCTTAAGGATGCATTCGCAAACAAATTACCGATACCTCCTTCGATATCGATCCAGGAATCAACCTTGGTCGCACCGGTCCATGCACTCACCTGATAGTATTTTTCTTTTCTGTCCATCAGGTAAAGCGCTAGAGCTTTTAGCATTCTCCCTCTTTCCTGAAAGGTCATCTTTCGAAGTACCTTACCACCCGTTTTTCTACCGTAGTCAAGAATAGCAGCATAGTCAAGTCCGGCACTTGAGACTTCTCCAATGATCTCTCCATTGATCGCATTGTACAACTGGGTCTCGGTACCATCCCCATCTATCCATTTTCCAAGTATATAATTCTGATATCGACGCATACATCTAAAATTTCGACCTCTAAGTTAAGTATAGTGGTCGAATATCATAGTCCATATGAATGGAAAGAATACTCTATTTATGTACAGTTTCGTTGCTATCTCATTGATTTTCTTTGATTTCTGACTGTCACTTCTTAATTTTATATCAGCTATTCACATCATTTGGACGTAACTGTACCTATATATTTACGTGCCGTCCTGGCAGAAAAAGACATTGGAAGTGCCATTTTCAAGATCTATGAGGGAGGTATTTACCATGTAGAGATCAAACGTGGGCAGAAGGTGACCATGGATTTCGTGATGCAGGGATACCAGTTCTTAGACGAATTTGGAGGAGGACAATACTATAACATCTATGAATTCAGCTCTTTTTCGGATGTAGAACCAGAAGTTAGAGATTGGGCGGCGTCACCTACGAACAATAGTTACACCCTAGTCAATGCAATCGTTATCAGCAGTTTCCCTCAGAAGATCTTAGCTGACTTTTATGTTCGTTTCAACAAACCTTTTAAACCAACGAAGATTTTCACTTCAGTACATTCCGCATGCGAATGGATCAGATCTATTGAAAAAGAGCCTTAAACAAAAATGAATTCTTCCTGGTGATTTTCGATGTAATTAAGGGTTGAGAGTATTTCATCAAGATCAAAAGAACTCACCAATTTGGTCCTGAACTCTTTGAAATGAGCTATTCCTTTGAAATAATTCGTGTAATGGCGTTTCATCTCAGCAATCCCAAGATTTTTTCCTTTCCACTCAATACTCATCATCAGATGTTGCCTTGCTGCCTCTACCCGATCTTTAACATTCGGCGCGGATAAATGCTCACCTGTTGCCATGAAATGTTTGATCTCATTGAAAACCCACGGATAACCAATACTTGCTCTACCGATCATGATTCCATCAACTCCATATCGAGCCCTGTATTCCACTGCCTTCTCAGGAGTATCTATATCACCATTTCCAAAAACTGGAATTCGCATACGTTGATTGTTCTTCACATCACCGATCAAGGTCCAGTCAGCATCACCTTTATACATTTGCTTACGTGTCCTTCCGTGAATCGATATTGCTTCAATACCGACATCTTGAAGTCTTTCAGCTGTTTCAACAATGTACTTTGTTTCGTCATCCCAGCCTAATCTCGTTTTAACTGTAACAGGAAGTTTAGTGGATTTAACGATCTCTTCGGTCATTCTGACCATCTTCGGAATATCCTGGAGGATACCGGCCCCTGCTCCTTTACATGCTACCTTTTTCACAGGACAGCCGTAATTGATGTCGATAATGTCCGGATTCGCCTTTTCAATGATCTCAGCAGCCATACGCATACTTTCGATCTCAGCTCCGAAAATCTGTATTCCAATTGGTCTCTCGTATTCGAAAATATCGAGCTTCTGAACACTTTTTGCAGCATCACGAATCAACCCTTCAGATGAAATAAATTCAGTAAACATCAGGTCTGCGCCATGTTTCTTGCATAAAGCACGAAAAGGTGGATCACTCACATCCTCCATCGGAGCAAGTATCAAAGGGAATTCCCCTAATTCAATATTCCTGATCTTTACCACGGCACAAAGGTAAGGAGTTGTCGAGAGAAATACTATTTTAGTAACATCGGTTTATCTGATAATACGAATCTATATTATCCATGATCTCAAGAAAAAATAACGGTCTAACAAGCGCAGAAGCACAAGAAAGACTTAAGAGATTCGGATACAATGAATTAACCGACAAAAAAAGCAATAGTATCTTCCAATTGATCATTGGCATCTTCAAAGAACCAATGTTTATCCTCCTCCTTATCTGCGCGGGGCTGTACACTATTCTTGGTGATTACAAAGAGGGCATGATCCTTTTGTCTTCTACTGTGTTGATCATTTTTATCACAGTATATCAGCATCAAAAAACGGAGAAGGCCCTGGAGATGTTGCAAAAACTTTCCTCTCCCAGAGTGATCGTAAGAAGAGATGGGAAAGAGAGCAGAATCCCTGGCAGAGAAGTGGTTCCTGGAGATCTAATCCTATTGCATGAGGGAGATCGTATACCAGCGGATGCAGAATTATTCCTGAACGACCAATTGGTAATTGACGAATCGGTCTTAACAGGTGAATCCGTAGCAGTTTCCAGAAGTGAAGGAAAGGTGTTTTCTGGAACATTGGTGGTACGCGGAAGTTCTGAAGCTATCGTGCTAAATACCGGAGAAAAAACGGAATTTGGAAAGATCGGAGAGTCACTCAAAGGTATTACTCAAGAACAGACAAGACTTCAGAAAGAAATGACAAGTCTGATAAAAAGGCTTTTTTTAATAGGAGGAGTAATCAGTATTCTTGTTGTTCTCACATTCTATCTGACAAGAGGAAACTTCTTACAGTCTCTTCTTAATGGGCTCGCTTCCTCCATGGCTATTTTGCCTGAAGAATTCCCCGTTGTTCTGACCGTTTTCCTTGCATTAGGAGCATGGAGAATGTCGAAGAAAAATGTACTAACACGAAAACCTTCGGCCATTGAAACACTGGGAGCGGCGACAGTTTTGTGCACTGATAAGACCGGCACCCTGACACAAAATAAAATGAGGATCGTCAGGATCACTAATGGTGAAAGGTCTTTTCTAACGGAGGATTCTGACCCCATCAACACCAAAATCTTACAATATGGCGCACTGGCAAGCGATCCTCGTTCTATTGACCCTATGGATGTCGCTTTTCAGGCATTTCAATCTGAATCATCAATGGAATTCATAAAAGAATTCCCTTTGTCCAAAGATCACTTGATGATTACCCGAGTTTTCAAAAAAGAAGATCAATACCACATTTTTGTTAAAGGAGCTCCTGAAAGTGTGCTTAAATGCTGTCCTTCTGTTTCTGAAGAATTGCACAATCAGCTGAATGAAAAGATCACTAAATATGCGGATAAGGGAATGAGGGTTCTTGCTATTGGAGGTTGTATCACATCAGATCTTCCTGAGCGTATTGAAGACATTCAATTTAATTTTGAAGGTCTTGTCTCCTTTGAAGACCCAATCATGTCGGAAGTTCCTAAAGCAGTTGAAGAATGCAGAACTGCGGGAATAAGAGTTGTCATGATCACGGGAGATCATCCAGCAACAGCACTGAATATCGCAAGACAAATAGGAATTTCGGAACCTACTGTTCTTACAGGACAAGACCTCAATAATATGTCCGAGGAACAATTGCAAAAAGACATTACATCGGTCACTGTATTTGCGCGAGTTATACCGGAACAAAAACTCAGGATCGTTAAAGCATTGCAATCAAATAATGAAGTCGTAGTGATGACTGGAGATGGTGTCAATGATGCTCCTGCTCTGAAAGCAGCTGATATCGGAATTGCAATGGGTATGAAAGGTACTGATGTCGCTCGAGAAGCTGCCTCATTAGTTCTTTTAGATGATAATTTCTCGAGTATTGTAGCGGCAATCAAAAGTGGACGAAAGATCTTTGATAACCTACAAAAGGCAATGTCTTACATTATCGCTGTTCATATCCCGATCATAGGTCTTGTTTTGACACCAGCTTTTTTCCCAGAAATGCCATTGATCTTACTTCCGATTCATATTATTTTCATGGAATTGATCATAGACCCTATTTGTTCAATTGCTTTTGAAGCGGAAGAAGAAGAAAAAGGTATTATGCAAAGACCACCTCGAAACCCTTCGCATTCTTTCTTTAGCAATCAGCGGATTTTGAGAAGCGTTGGATCAGGACTTTTTCTATTTGTAATAGTGATGATCGTTCATTATGTTTCTAGTTTGGAGGGTCATACCGAGGATGAGATTAGAGCGATTAGTTTTACAACATTGATCATCGGTAATATCTTTTTGATCATCAGTTATCTTTCTCAGACAAGAAGTATTTTCCACATATTTACTGAAAGAAATCCAGTACTTCTAATCATCCTAAGCGTGTCCAGTCTCGTTCTCTTTGTAACAATAAGTGTTCAAAGTGTGCAACATCTTTTTAAATTCCATAATCCCGGATATTCTCATTTCCTGATATCAATTGGTCTATCCGCTTTAATGCTTATCATTCTGGAATTTGTAAAAATTATTCGATTGAAAAAATTACAGAAACAAAATGTGGTTTGATGTTCTAGGATTTCTGGTTTGTGCGGTCATCATTTTTTTCTCTGGAAAAAAGTTGTCTTTCTATGGGGATCAGATCGCAGAGGTCACAGGTATGGGTAAAGCCTGGGTCGGATTGATCCTAATGGCTGCAGTTACATCTCTTCCTGAAATGATGGTTGGGATCAGTTCCTCTATGGTTCTTGAATCAGCAGATCTTGCTGTTGGAGATATTATCGGTAGTTGTGCATTTAACCTTGGAATTCTCACCTTAATGGATCTATTTACGCCAAAGGATAAACCATTGTTCCAGAATGTCTCTCAAAGCCACATCCTGGCGGCTTCATTCGGAATAATTCTAATCGGAATGGCAGGATTAGGTATTTATCTAAATGAGAATTTTGTGCTTATCCCTTCCATTGGATTGTTTGCGCTTTCTTTTGCTGTCGTCTATTTAATCTCGGTGCGGACCATATATCGATATCAGAAAGTTCATCCTCAAATCCAACCTGTATCAACAACAACCTCTCATCTTTCATTGAAAAAGATCATTTTGATGTATTGCATTTTTGCATTGATCATTATCGTCACTGCATTTGCGCTTCCCCATTTTGCGGAAGGAATTGCACAAAAAACAGGGTTGGGTCAAACGTTTGTCGGAACCTTGTTCCTGGCCATAAGTACTTCACTTCCAGAGATTGCTGTTTCATTGGCTGCAGTGCGCATAGGATCAACGGACATGGCAGTTGGTAACCTACTCGGAAGTAATTTATTCAATCCTTTCATTCTTTTTCTCGACGACATTTTTTATACCAAAGGATATCTTTTAAAAGATGCATCTGATTCGCATATCGTATCTATTTTCTTCGTGATACTTATGTCATGTGTTGCCATCATTGGTGTAATGTTTCCACAAAAGGAAAAAAAGATCTTCATGGCGGCTGACACACTCGTGATCTTCATTTTCTATACGATAAACATGATCATACTTTATCAACTATCCCGTTAGATCGATAAAATTGTTCTTGAGAACCGAATAAATTCTTCATTTTTGTATTCATGGAAGAAAGGCACAATAACAGAGAATTGTACTTCAAGGAACAACACACGACCTTGAACAAATACATCCTTCCCTATATTGAGAAATTCAAACCAATTACTGAAAACACTCAAGTTCTTGAAGTGGGCTGTGGCTATGGCGGAAACCTGAAGCCTTTCATGGATAAAGGTTGTTTTATTACCGGAGTAGATATTCGAGAGAAAAGTATTGAAGACGCAAAAAGGCTCCTGGATATTGATTCTCATCCAAAACTAACACTTATTGCTTCAGACATTTACGACGTTAAAGATTTCGATCAAAAATTCGACATCATCTTTATGAAAGATACACTGGAACATATTCCGAATCAGGAGAAATTTGTTCCACTTCTTAAAACTTTTTTAAAGGACGATGGAGTTATCTTTCAGGGATTTCCGCCTTGGTGTAACCCGTTCGGAGGTCATCAGCAAATGTGCGAAGGAAAGATCCTGAGCAAATTACCTTGGTTTCATGTTACTCCAAGACCTGTATTCAAAGCCATTTTAAAATTATTTGGAGAAAAAGAATCAACCGTAAACGGATTATTAACTGATGTTTACGATACACGAATTTCGATCTTTAGATTTAAAAAGATCGTTCGTAAAAGTGGTTTGGAGATCTTGGATGAAAATTTATTTTTCATCAACCCCAATTATGAAGTGAAGTTTAAATTGAAGCCGAGAAAATTATTACCTGTCTTTAATATTCCTTTCCTGAGAGAATTTTACACTACCACGGCGTATTATATCCTCAGAAAAAAACAATGAGGATCCAAAACAAAATAGATTCTCCTAAATTGTTTATCCTCATTACTGGATTGGTAATGACACTGGTCTCAAATAACTTCAACTGGACCAAAGAAAGCTGGAAACACATCCTGGAAGCAGATGCCAAAGGATACTACGCATACCTTCCAGCAACTTTTATCTATCATGATCTGAATTTTGGATTCTTTGACGAGATCGAAAAAGAAAAATATTACAACCCGAATACTTATTACGATTATAGATCAGGATCCAATAATAAGGTGATCAATAAATATTATGCGGGAACGGCCTTGGCTGAATTACCTTTTTTCTTAGTGGCACATCTTTACGCAACTGTTACGGATTCTGTGGCTGACGGATTTTCAAAACCGTATATGGTTTCGGTCAGTGTTGCAGCATTGTTCTATTTCCTTTCAGGATTGCTGCTGTTAAATCGTATTCTTGAAATGTACTCTATTTCAAAATGGAATAGAGTCTGGGTGATCGTAGCATGTACATTTGGCACCAACTTATTTTACTATGTTGTCAGTGAACCTGGGCTTTCCCATGTTTTCAGCTTTTCCTTTTTTACAGCCTTTATTTACACAGCAAAACGGTACTTCCTGTCCGGCGATCTGAGGTGGCTTTTGTTCCTGAGCTTGACTACTGGAATGATCGTATTGATCAGACCCGTTAATGGATTGATCCTCTTCTCACTCCCATTCATTGCTGGAGACTATAAAACCCTTAAGGAGGATCTTGTTTTACGGCTTACAAAAGAGCCTTTTAAAATGTTACTGATCATGGTTACCGGATCGTTGATCGTATTCCTCCAATTAATTATCTACAAGGTATCAACTGGAAATTACATCGTCTATTCATATGGTGAAGAAGGATTCGATTTCCTACATCCCCATTTGATTGATATCCTGTTCAGCTATAAAAAGGGGTTATTTCTATACACCCCTATTTACCTTGTTTCCTTGTTTGGTCTCTACAAATTATGGAAGGACACAACGTTTACAGCAACATCACTCTTTCTTTTCTTATTCGTTACGACCTATGTATTTTCCTCTTGGTGGATGTGGTATTATGGAGGTAGTTTTTCATCCAGAGTGTTTGTCGAATTCCTCCCTTTCTTTATGATCCCTCTTGGTATCTTACTCGAATCGAGACTGAGAAAAAAATTGATTATTCCATTGATCGTTGTCCTAACAATTGTGTGTCAGATCCAGATATTTCAATACAGGTATTATGAGATCCATTGGTCAGAAATGACGAAAGAAAAATACTGGAATGTGTTCTTGAGAGTTGACAGGCTGATCTATAAGGAAACTAATCCTGTTCCTCCAGTTGAAGGATCAGAGACCAGCTCCCCTCAATAAGGAAACGTGACCAACAAATTCTTCTTTACGGTCGGTGTTGATATTCATCACCTTCAATTTCCACGTATAAACTCCTTCCTGGCATTTTGTGCCTTTATAGGTTCCATCCCAACCTTCTCCAGCTACCGTTGAATTAAAGATCAATTCTCCCCATCTGTTGAAGATCATCAATTCATAATTTCTAGGGTCGTATCCTGAAGAAAGGATCGGCACGAATTCGTTGTTATATGCGTCACCGTCAGGAGTGAATGTATTTGGCACGTACAATATCAGCTCCTCTGTCATATTGATGTACGCATTCGTTGAATCTATACATCCGAAATCCGATATAGCATACAACCATACCTCAAAGGACTCTTGACCTGTCGCTGTAGGGAATTGGTGATACGGTTCCTCTTGATAATTCAATGGCGTTCCATCTCCAAAATTCCAGATGAAATTAGAAGCGCCAGTAGAGCTGTTGTAGAAATAAGTATCAGGATCCGTTGTATACAACTCGTACGACTCGGCCGTGAATGAAGCAACAGGATCCGGAGCTACACAAAGGAATTCTGTGATCGCAATAGTATCTCTACATCCTTGACTATTCGATACGATCAATTGCATGTCAAGACAAACAGTTTGATCAAAATTGAAGATGATTGGTCCACAGTCATAAATAGTAGTTCCGTCAGAGAAGGTCCATTCACAGTTTGAACCAGTTGATGCATTGGCATCAATTACAATCTCACTTCCAATACACCCGACAACAGAATTTGGAATATCGAAAAGAGGAGTTGATTCCGCCCACATGTTCACCATTGTAGTGTCTGTACATCCATTCGCATCCGTTACTGTAGCTGTCCAGATTCCTTCCATGAACTGATCAAAGTAACCGGTGTTCACGGGAGGAATAGTATTCCATGCCACTGAATATCCAGCCGTACCACCACTATAGGTGGCCTCTGCAATTCCGTCATTGTTACCTAAACAACTAATAGGTGCGCCGAAATAATTCGAAATGATCTCAGATTGGGCAACCAATGGAGTTGGTTCAGTAACTGTTACAGTAGATGTTGCATCACAACCATTCACGTCCGTAACCTGAACATTGTAGATTCCTGCACCCACAGATGTTATTAAGGACTGTGTAGTTCCAATTACACCAGTAGCATCTGACCATGAATACTGATATCCTGGAGTACCTCCCACCGGGTCAGCCTGCACACTTCCATCTTCATATTGGAAACAAGATACATCTGCTCCATTGTAATCAGAAATAACTTGAGAAGAAACGATCAATTCATCCGGCTCAGTAACCGTAACATTCGCAAGGCTGATACAACCATTTGCATCGGTAACAGTAACTTCATAATCTCCCGCTACCAATCCATTTGGACTTTGGGCATTGCTGATCACTATTCCGTTTTCATCTCTCCAGGTATATGTATATGCTGGAGTTCCTCCAACCAAATCAACCGTAATTGCGCCATCAGTCGATCCGAAACAACTTACGTCGGCTCCATTGTAATCCGAGGTAACATAACTATCCAGAACCAGAACCGGTGGATCAGAAAGTGTCACATCAAATGTTGCCGTACAACCTTCTAAGTCCGTTGCCGTCACTGTATAAGTTCCTGCGGGAACATTTGTTAGATTAGCTCCATTCCCTACCACGATTCCATTGATGTCGGTCCATTGATACGTATATGGACCAGTTCCTCCTGAGGCATTTCCATTCGCGCTACCATCATTGGCCCCTGGACAAGATATATCTGCGCCATTGTAATTCGAAGTGACCGTTCCTAAAACAGATACAACAATTGGCTGAGTCAAAGTAATATCCTGAATGATCTGACAACCATTAAGATCAGTAACTATCAATGAATATGTACCTGCTGCCAGGTTACTCAAATCTTCGATAACCTCTCCATTTGGCGACCAGGCATATGAATATCCAGGGCTTCCTCCGGAAATAGTTGCGTCTATTGTTCCGTCGTCATCACAAGCAGACAAATTAAATCCACCTGAATATACAGAAGGCGTCAAACTTAGATCCAACGCTGTCGGCTGAACCAACGTGATAGATGTAGTTTGCTGACAACCATTAATATCTGTTAAAGTAACCTGGTAAGTACCCGTTGTTAATCCGGTTTGATCTTCATTGCCTGGAACTAATCCTGTACCATTAATAGTTGTCCAGCTGTAGGTGTAACCCGGTGAACCACCTGCCGGCACATAATCGATTGATCCATCATTAAATCCGAAACAAGAGATGTTATCCCCGCTTGGGAATGTACCAGCCGTAATCGATTGATTCAAAGGCGCAGGCTCAATGAGCGTAGCTGAAGAAGTTATCGTACAGCCGTTAACGTCAGTTACTGTCACCGTATATGTGCCAGCTGTTAAACCAGAAATATCCTGATTACTCGAACCATTTGACCACAAATAATTATAGGTTGGTGATCCACCTCCGATGGTTAGATCAATACTTCCATCACTGAACCCATTACAGCTAATATTATCTCCACTAGGATAAGTAAATGGTGTATTGGATTGTGTTAATGCGACTGGTTCAACAAGCGTAATTGAAGTCGTGACCTGACAACCATTAAGATCTGTGATGATCACTGAGTAGGTTCCAGCAGGAGCGCCACTTATATCTTCCGTTACTGCTCCATTAGACCATGCATATGAGTAACCAGGGCTACCTCCAGACACCGATAAATTCACACTTCCATCGGAAAGACCAAAGCAACTGATGTTATCTCCACTTGGATAAGTCCCAGGTACGTTCGATTGAGTCAAGAGCGTCGGCTCAATTAATGTGGCAGAGGCTGAAATTGTACAACCATTAATATCCGTTGCTATGACATTGTATGTACCAGCTGGCACTCCTCCAATATCCTCTGATGTGGCCCCATTAGACCATGAATACGTATATTCTGGACTTCCGCTTCCGATCGTAAGATCAATACTTCCGTCACTAAATCCAAAACAAGAGATATTATCGCCACTCGGATAAGTAAATGCAGCTGTTGACTGTGTAAGTGCCGTCGGCTGTGTCAATGTAATCGACGATACGATCTGACATCCGTTATCATCTGTAATGGTTACATTATAAGTGCCTGCAGGCACATTCGAAAGATCTTCTGTAGTACCTCCATTGGACCATAAGAAAGTATAAGGAGGAGCACCTCCTATTGGAGATAAGTCTACCGTACCATCACTTGCTCCAAAGCAACTAATATTATTTCCACTTGGGAAAGTCGGTGATGAAACCGTTTGACTCAAACCACTAGGCGAAGTCAAAGTAATCGTATTTGTTGTCGTACAACCGTTGTTATCTGTGATCGTTACGATGTATGTACCTGCAAGAAGATTAGAAATATCCTCTGTATTAGCACCATTAGACCACACATATGAGTAATTCGAAATCCCACCATTTACAGTAAGATCAACCCATCCGTCTGGAGCACATCCCGAAAGGTTAAACCCACCTGGGTAAATTGAAGGAATAACTGAAGAGGTTAATAATGTCGGCTCGGTCAATGTAACAGTTAATGTGGTTGCGCAGCCTCCTGTCGAGCCGTTGGCATCATTAATTGTTACTGTGTATGATCCGGCAGGAACTCCCGAAATATCTTGTGTCGTTGCACCGGTTGACCACGAGTACGTATATGCCGGTGTACCACCTGCTGGTGTGATATCAACTGATCCGGTAGCATCCCCAAAACAAAGAATGTCAACCTGAGTAGAAGTTACACTTACAGGAGCCAATGGTTGTACAATAGTAAAACTGGTCGTTGCCGTACATCCTCCCGTACTACCATTCGCATCACTCACAACAACACTGTACGTTCCTGCAGCCACACCAGAAAGATCCTGTGTTGTCGCTCCATTCGACCATAGATAAGAATAAGCAGGTGTTCCTCCTGATGGAGTAATATCAATTGATCCATTGGATCCCCCAAAACAAAGTACATCAATCTGGGTTCCAGTCACTGTAAGAGGAGCTAAAGGCTCAACAACAATCACCGTTGTTGACGCTGTACACCCACCATTAGTACCATTCGCATCATTAACTACAACGGTATATGTTCCAGCCGGTAATCCAGAAATATCCTGAGTTGTCGCACCATTTGACCACAAATAGGAATATCCTGGGGTACCTCCCGCTGGGGTAAGATCAACTGATCCGGTTGTTCCTCCAAAACACAATACATCCACTTGTGTCGTAGAAACGGTAACAGGTGCTGCCGGTTGCGCTATTGTGAATGAAGCTAAAGCTGTACAACCTCCAGTTGTTCCACTGGCATCATTGACAGTCACAGTATAAGTTCCTGCAATCAAACCTGAAACATCCTGAGTAGTTGCTCCATTTGACCATGAATAAGTATATCCCGGAGTTCCTCCGGCAGGTGTAATATCAATCGATGCATTGGACCCACCAAAACACAAAACTTCAACTTGAGTTCCTGATACAGTAACAGGTGCTATTGGCTGAGTTATCGTTACGCTTAACGCAGAGGCACAACCTCCTCCTGCCCCAGAAGCATCATTCACGGTAACAGAGTAGGTTCCAGCTAATAATCCTGAAATGTCTTGAGTTGTAGCTCCGTTTGACCATAAATATGTATATCCTGGAGTACCACCGGTAGCAGATAGATCAATTGATCCTGTTGCTCCACCAAAACAAAGAATATTCACTTGAGTTGAGGATAATGTAACTGGAGCAAGAGGTTCTGTGATCGTAACACTTACCGTAGAACTGCATCCACCTGAACTTCCATTGGCATCATTAACTATCACTGTGAATGTACCGGCAGTTAAGCCTGAAATATCCTCAGTAGTGGCACCATTCGACCAAGAGTATGTATATCCTGGAGTTCCCCCTGCAGGCGTAATATTAATTGCTCCGTCTGAACCTCCAAAACATGAGACATTGGTTTGAGTAAATGTGATCGAAACCGGTGCAAGAGGTTCAGTAATAGTTACGGATGTTGAAGCAGTGCAACCCGCTGTTGTACCATTTGCATCATTAACAGTAACCGTGTATGTTCCCGCTATTAATCCTGATACGTCCTGAGTAGTCGCCCCATTTGACCATGAGTAAGTATAGCTTGGAGTTCCGCCTGATGGAGTTAGATCCACAGATCCAGTACTTCCTCCAAAACATACAACATTAACCTGGGTAAACGATAGGGTTACTGGGGTAGGTTGAGCTATTGAAGCTGTCGTTGAGGCAGTACAGCCGTTTACATCTGTTACTGTAACTGTATATGATCCGACTGCCAAGCCACTAATATCTTCAGTGACAGCACCAGTAGACCATGAATAGGTTGAAGTGGCATAGGCAGGTGCTCCTGGTGAAACAGTTAAATTTATTGAACCATTAGTCAAACCATTACAAGAAATGTCCGTTGGAATTGCATTTAATGTTGATGTGAACTGAGTTAAGTTGATCACTACCTGATTTGCCGTGTTAGGACATCCTCCCGTGTTTGTAGGAGTTAAAGTAAGTGTTACTGAACCAGCTGCAATTTCAGCTGCTGTAGGAATATAGCTTAGGGAAAGATCATTTACATTATCTGTATATGTTCCATTTCCTCCACTCCAGATTCCACTGTTTGTACCAGAAACAGTACCGTTCAGTAAAACTGTAGGAGCAGGAGTACCACAAACCGCCTGATCCGGTCCAGGATCCGCGACAATGTCGACGAAAAACTCGGTCACGATCACTGAACCTGTTGCAGTCGGACACCCAGTTGCATCACTGATCACACAAGTATAAGTACCAGCGATCATTGCTGTAATATTGTCCGTGGCAGAGTTACTTACGTTAGTTTGAGAAAATCCACCGGGACCGGTCCACGTATAAGTATAAGGAGCTGTTCCACCTATAGCACCCATTGTGACTGTTGCACCTGTAACGGTTCCATTACATATAGCTACACTCGGGCCAGGATCTACGAATAAAGTCGGGAAGATCGAGACCGAAGCCGTGTCACAGAATGATGCTGCACTACAAGCACCTAGCACTGTACCACATACCTGATAAGCTATGGTTGGTGGATATCCAGGCTGTGGAGTGGCCAAAACGGTTGTTAGATCCTGATCATATAGAACACCACTGGTTCCCTGTTGACCACCCGTTAAATTTGAAAGGTAATTGTTGTAATAGTTAACCGGTTGACCATTTTGAGGAATCGAACTCCAGGTTACTGAAGCAGGATTCAATCCAAAAACACTTAACGTATCCTGACACCCATCCGCAGTAAGAATGTCACCCGAAGAGCTCGGTGCAGGGATTGAAGCAATCGAGTAACAGTTTTCATTATTCCCGGGCTTACAAAAGGTAATAACAAACGGTCCGGTTCCCGATAAACATAAAGGCGTCCCGACAGAAGTTAAAGGTCCACAATCAACTTGGTAAAATAAGGACCCCGACGGTGACGCTCCACATCCGTCTGGAACTGAGAATAAGATTCCTTCTGCTCCAGGATCAAGAGTTACGTTAAACTGAACACAGTTATTATCCCCTCCAGGGTTACAACAAGCCCCACCTCTTTGTTCCGGATTACTTGTCCATGTTCCACCTGGATTACCCGTTAAGTCTACTTCGAAAGTAGGCGTTCCTCCACCGCAATTCAACGTATCATTAAGTGTTACGGGCTCTAGAGATTGAGCAAATACACCCTGAAAGATCAGAATAAACAAGAGAAGGGAAGTATGGATATACCTTAGAACCATTTAGTAGTTTCTCGTTCCGGTTGTTGTAAGTAAACGAGAAAAACTAAGTAAGGTTGTCTTTTTTATATAAATCCTGAATTACTGTAGACGAACTCTTGATTATCGTCTATTAAACATAAGCTGCATAAGATCTGATTATTTTTTCACGTATTGTGTGAGAATGTAAATGCTTTGTCCATTTACTTTTCCTTCGATCTGTTCCTCATTGTCATGAACCAATCTTATATTTCTAACGGCCGTACCTCTTTTTGCAGTAAAGCCACCGCCTTTCACATCCAGATCTTTAATCAGAACAACACTATCTCCATTTTCTAATACAGCACCATTGCTATCGATATGAATGATTTTCTCGTCATCTGAAAGTCCAATACCCGTAGATTTGGCCCAATTGAGTTCTTCATCAGAAAGATACATTGTTTCAATCAGGTCTTTCGCCCACTGATCTTCGATTTGATGAAGCATTCTCCAACTCAGTACTTTGACACCAGGAACCTCACTCCAGATACTTTCATTCAGACATCGCCAATGGTTCACATCCAAACTTTTTACCCCATTGATTTGATCCAAGCATGTCGCACATATTGCAGGTATTTCGTCTTGTGGCGAATTAATTCCGGGTTCAACAAAATATTCTTTTAACTCCGACTGGTTTGAACATATTTCACAATGTCCAGCCGCTCTTTCTGAAGCCAGCTTAAGAGACATTACTTTTTTAAGAATTTATCGAGTGTAATATGAAGATTCATTCCTCTTAATTCTTCACCTTTTGCCACAACTTTCCCATCTCCATCAACCAGGAATGCTGAAGGAATAAACTGAACGCTATATTGGGTTGCGACTTCGCCTTTTTTATCCCAGCCATGATTTTTCCATGTCAGATTATCCTGCTCAATGGCCTTCTTCCAGGCATTTTCATCCTTATCTAAGGAAACACTGAAAACTTCAAATCCTTTTCCGCTTTCAAACTTTTCGCTTTTGTATTTTGTATATGCCTCGACAACTCTAGGATTTTCTTTTCTACATGGACCACACCAACTCGCCCAAAAATCAATCAAGACCATCTTCCCTTTTAGTTTAGAAAGCTTGACATTCTTGCCTGTGGGTGATTGCAAAACGATCTCAGGAGCTTTTTCTCCAACTACAATTGAATTTGTCGAGGAAGGAATGAATGAACAAAGAACAAACCCAAGAATAAAACTTATAGCTATTGTATGTCTCATTATTTTATCCTCCTGATATCTGCGCCAAGATTGTTGAGTCGCATTTCAATGTCTTCGTAACCTCTGTCGATCTGCTCAATGTTATGAATAACTGATTTCCCTTCAGCCGAAAGTGCAGCAATCAAAAGTGAAACTCCCGCACGAATATCAGGAGAAGTCATCTGAATACCTCTTAATGCATTTTGACGATCCAAACCGATCACAGTAGCTCTGTGTGGATCACAAAGGATGATCTGCGCTCCCATGTCGATCAATTTATCCACAAAGAACAATCTTGATTCAAACATTTTTTGATGGATCAATACCGAACCTTTCGCCTGAGTAGCAACTACAAGAACTATGGAAAGTAAATCAGGTGTAAATCCAGGCCAAGGAGCATCAGCAATTGTGAGGATCGAACCATCAATAAACGTATCGATCTCATAGTGATCCTGTGCTGGAACAAAAATATCATCTCCCCTTCTCTCAAGCTTGATCCCAAGTCGTCTAAAAACATTCGGAATAATACCTAAATTGTCATAACTGACATCTTTGATCGTAATTTCTGACTTGGTCATGGCCGCAAGACCAATGAAACTACCAATTTCGATCATATCCGGAAGTATCCTGTGATAACAACCTTTAAGCGCCTTGACACCTTCGATGTGCAGCATATTTGACCCAATACCTGTGATCTTTGCCCCCATTGAATTCAGCATTTTACACAATTGCTGAAGGTAAGGCTCACAAGCTGCATTATAGATCGTTGTTTTTCCTTCAGCCATCACAGCTGCCATTACAACATTCGCTGTCCCGGTAACCGAAGCCTCATCAAGATGAATGTATGTTCCTTTTAGTTTTTTCGATTCTATCGAATAGAAATGCTCTCCCGCATCGTAATTGAACTTTGCCCCAAGCATTTGAAAACCTTCGAAGTGAGTATCCAATCTTCTTCGACCGATCTTATCACCACCCGGCTTTGGAATGAAACCTTTGCCAAATCGAGCAAGAAGAGGCCCAACGATCATAATCGACCCTCTTAAAGAACTTGCTCTCTTTTTAAAATCTTCCGATTCAAGATATTTAAGATCGATGTCTTTCGCCTGGAAAATGAACGTACCCTTTTCTACTTTTTCCACCTTCACTCCCATTGCCTGTAAAAGTTCGATCAACTTGTTTACATCAACAATATCAGGGATATTCGATATGGTTACTTTTTCAGGAGTTAGTAGAGGAGCACATAACACTTGTAATGCTTCATTTTTTGCCCCTTGAGGGATCAATTCTCCTTTTAGTGGTTTACCACCATATATTTCAAAAGAAGCCATTCAGATTATTTTTTGAATTTTCTTTTTTGCTTTTGCTTTTTATTCTTGTTGTTCCATTTGTTTTGGTTCATACCCATTGAACGAAGCAATGTATTTGTATTTACCAGCTCATCCGGATTTTCAAGAACAAGATCGCCTTTCGACAATTCTTTCAACTGTTGAGCGATCACATGATTTTCTACCGTATCGTTATTGTAGGATAGGAATTGTTTCTTCATGAAATTCGCCATCGTATTTTTCAAATACTCTTTTTCCTTTTCATCGTTCACTTCCATCGAAGATTCAAGGATCTTCTGAGTATACTGACCATAATGCCCGTAGCGAATTTTGCTTTTTGGATACTCCATTAACTTTGGTTTTTCGTCAAGGATCTCCTGCTTTGGAATCTCATAAGGTGAATCTACATCCAATTTGAAATCTGACATCACAAAGAGATGCGTCCAGAGTTTGTGTCTGAAATCATCTACATCCCGTAAATGAGGATTTAACTGTCCCATCACTTCAATGATCGCCATTGCAGCACGATTTCTTTCGACGCGATCATTGATCTCCATCGCATAAGCGATCATATTCTGCACGTTCCTGCCGTATTCAGGCAAGATCAATCTTCCACGGGTTGTATTGTATTCCATATTTTTTTATATCAATTTTCCAGATGCTTACCAAGTGCGTTGTCGTAGATATCTTTTGCTTCAGTGATAAATCCGAAATGCTCGTCGTCTACCATCATTTTTCCTTTGGTGACATGTCCAAGCAATGTGAAGTTCACTCCTGATTCCATCATGAATTCGATGAATTCTTCTTCTTGATCTTCATTCACTGAAACAACTACTCTACCCTGTCCTTCTCCGAACAAATATGCATCTTCACGAATTTCAGAGTCTGTTACGATGTCAAATCCTAGTTCTCTTGGCATTGACATTTCAACTAAAGTAACAAATAATCCACCATCCGCAATATCATGCGCTGCATTGATCAATTCTGAATGGATCAATCCTTTTATAGCCTGATGTAATTCATATTCTTTTTCAAGATCAAAATACGGAGCAGGTGAAGCCTTAACTCCATGATAACTTGCCAAATATTCAGAGCTCGAGATATCTTCTTTGCACTCACCAAGAACAAAGATCAGATCACCTTTTTGCTTGAAATCAAGTGTCATCATCTTATCCTTGTCCTCGAGGATACCAATCATTCCGATCGTTGGAGTTGGGAATACCGGAACCTCTAAACCATTCGTTACTGTCTGATTGTAGAATGACACATTACCTCCTGTAACAGGCGTACTGAATTTTATACACGCTGCGGACATTCCCTTTATCGCACCAACAAACTGCCAGTATGACTCTGGATTGTATGGATTACCGAAATTCAAACAGTTTGTGATCGCACTTGGCTCTCCTCCTGCACACGTAATATTTCTTGCTGCCTCAGAAACTGCGATCATAGTCCCGACCTCAGGATCCGCATTCACATAACGTGAATTACAATCAACAGTCATCGCAAGTGCTTTATTGGTTCCTTTAATGTTCACTACACCAGCATCAGATGGTCTATTTGTAGCCATATTTTTAGTTCCTACCATTGAGTCATATTGCTCATAGACCCATCTTTTGGAGGCAATGTTCGGTAATTGCAACAATTTAAATCCAACCTCCTTAAGGTTATCAGGCTGCTTTACTGAATTGATATCAAACTTTTTAAACTCCTGATAATATGCAGGCTCTTTATATTCTCTGTGATACTGAGGAGCTCCTCCTCCCAACACAAGTGATTCAGCCGGTACATCTCCAACCAATTCACCATGCATGTAATATCTTACTCTACCAGTGTCTGTAACGACTCCAATTTCCTCAGCATGTAGATCCCACTTGTCAAAAATACCTTTTACAACACTTTCTTTTCCTTTCTCAACAACAACAAGCATTCTCTCCTGTGATTCTGATAATAGGATTTCGTACGGAAGCATGTTCGCCTGTCTTGTAGGCACTTTATCCAACTGAATCTCCATTCCAACATCTCCTGCAGCACTCATCTCACATGTTGAACAAGTAATACCAGCCGCACCCATATCCTGCATTCCTCTGATCACATCAGTTTGAGCTAGCTCCATTGTTGCTTCAAGTAGTAATTTCTCCATGAACGGATCACCTACCTGAACTGATGGAAGATCGTTTGCTGATTCTTCCGTAATATCTTTTGATGCAAAAGCAGCACCCGCAATTCCGTCCTTTCCTGTTGCCGATCCGACTATGAAAACGGGATTGCCTGGCCCGGTAGCCTTTGCAGAAATAATTTTCTTTGTGTCAATAATTCCAGCGGAGAAAGCATTCACTAATGGATTTGTGTTGTATGAATCATCAAAAAAGACCTCTCCACCAACGATTGGAATACCAAAAGCATTTCCATAATCACCAATTCCTTTTGTCACTCCCTTAACCAACCACTTTGTTCTGGCATTTTCTATATTTCCAAAGCGAAGTGAATTGAGCTGAGCAATTGGACGAGCACCCATTGTGAAGATATCTCGGTTAATTCCACCTACACCGGTTGCAGCTCCCTGATACGGTTCCAATGCGCTTGGGTGATTGTGCGACTCGATCTTGAAAACACAACCAAGTCCGTCACCAATATCAACCAATCCTGCATTTTCTTCTCCCGCCTTCACAAGCATGTGAGGACCATCCTTCGGCAAAGTCTTCAACCATACGATCGAATTCTTATACGAACAGTGTTCTGACCACATTACTGAATAAACAGCTGTTTCTGTAAAATTCGGAGTGCGTCCTAAAATTTCTTTGATCATTTCGAACTCGTCAGGTCTAAGACCAAGTTCTACCGCTTGTTCCAGCGTTGCTTCTTGCTGTAGTGTGCTTTCCATAGAATTAAATGAGTCACAAATTTAGTGATTTTAAATGTAGATGGAGGTTTTTTGAGCCTGATCAACCACAAGAGTTTTCCACAAGAAGACGGTAAATTACTCGCCCAGCTTTACCCTGATTCCAAAAACTGAAGAATAGACCCAGTTATTGACTCCTGGAACAGGGTCTGAATCATAAAACCCGTTAAATTCTGCCCTCAGATCCAGTCTTTTGAAAACAGAGAACAAAAGAGCATATTGCCCCATAAATCTGTAATCTTTGAATCGTTCGGTATTCGGCTGAATGTACGTTGCTCCAGTAAATGAAATCTTTTTGCTGACATTTAAATACCAAGACAAATAATTACTCCATCGCAGATCTGAATACTCATCAGCACTACTTCTGATCACTTCATGCTCTATAAAAACAGAAGAACCTAAAAACATTTTCCCCAAGTCCTTATCAGCGAATTTCCATCTCAATCCTGTGCCGATCAACCCCCTGAACTGCAGATCCAAAACGGAATTATATTGTACTTGAGCGTAAGACTCCCATTTCCATGGACTCTTTCTCTCCGCATTCTTTCGCTGCAATCTATACGCATATCTGAAATGCGCCATTCCGCTGTTGGAATAGGTTGCAGAAGAGCTTCCTGAAAATTGCTCATCAAGAAGGATCAAATAATAATGCCTTTTGGTTTTATACTGCACCCTGGTACGAAACGCCAGATTGAAAAACAGCTGATCATTTTTCACCTGACTCATGGATGCGTCAATGACTCCACTCCATCCTAACGTATCGTCATAGATCCTCTTATTCTCAATGTTCACAATTTGAGCCGTCGATGTAAAACCGACCAAGAAGGTATTAGCGATGAAAAAAAATCTGATCATTTTTGAGCGAAACGATACATCACATAGGCAATCACGCCGAAAATGATATTAGGAACCCAAACGGCAATGGGAGGTGAAAAGCCTACTTTTAGCGCAGCTACAGTTGTGACCTGCATCGCAAAAATGTAGATAAAAATGATCATCAACCCCAAAGCAATGTTGATCCCAATTCCCCCTCGCCTTTTTCTACTGGAAACAGAAACTCCGATCACTGTTAGTACATAAGTGGCAAAGGGAAGCGATGTTCTTTTGTAAAGCTCGATCTCATACATCGGAACATTTCCGGATCCTTTTAATTTTTCTCTTTCAATGAATTGCTTTAACTCGCCATAGGTCATAGCTTCAGCCACATTATCTCTTTGAGCCATTTCGTCGATCTTGAAATTGAAGACAGTATCTTTCCTCCTCCCTTCATTGATCTTGTCATTGGGATAACCAACTCTGCGTTCGTAAAAATCCTTCAGAATCCATTTATTCCCTCCAGCCTCATTCGATGCAGTTCTTGCTTTTATAATGTATTCGAGCTTTTTATCATTCCCCCATTTTTCGAGTACGAAATCGTTGATGATATTCTCTTCGGATGAATAGGAAGAAAAATAAACTACCTGATTTCCTGGATACTCTGCATGATAATCATTCACATACATTGCATCCCTGTAATACTTCTCCTCAAAATCAAGTCTTGACTTATTCGATACAGGAATGACAAAATGATTGAAAAACATAGCCATGATCATCAACAATGTGGCAACGATCATATACGGTCTTAAAAACCGCTCAAAAGTTCTACCACTATTCAAAATTGGAATCACTTCTGCATCCTGAGCCATCTTAGCTGTAAACCAGATCACAGACACGAAAATGATCATTGGAGAAAATAAATTCCCGTAGTAAACAATAAAGTTTACGTAGTAATCCATAATTATCCCAGACAAAGGCGCATCATTCTCAATGAACTCACTTAAACGTTCAGAGAGATCAAAAACCATCGCAAGTAGCATGATCACTCCGAGCATAAAGAAGAAAGTGCTCAGAAATTTTCGAATGATATACCAGTCAAGGATCTTCAACATTACAACCTGTTCTTCAGTTTAGGTATCATTTGATCTTTCCAGGTTCTGAAAGTACCCTCTTTGATTTTGTTTCTTGCCTCACCAACCAACCATAAATAGAAGGCAAGATTGTGGATCGTTGCGATCTGGATCGCCAGATTTTCTTTCGCTTTTATCAAGTGCCTCAAATAGGCTTTGGAATACACATGATCAACATACGCAGTCCCATTTGGATCCAAGGGTGAGAAATCTTTTTCCCACTTTTCATTTTTAATATTGATGATGCCCTCCGATGTAAACAACATTCCATGCCTTGCATTACGACTCGGCATTACACAATCGAACATGTCCACACCCATAGCAATACATTCAAGTAAATTCACAGGTGTTCCAACCCCCATAAGGTATCTCGGTTTATCTTCAGGAAGAATTGAACAAACCAAGTCAGTCATGCTGTACAGTTCCTCATCCGGCTCACCAACGGACAATCCGCCAATGGCATTACCGATTGCATTGTGAGAGGCAATTGTCTCAGCTGATTCAACCCTAAGATCCTTGTAAACACTCCCTTGAACAATCGGAAATAAGGCCTGTTTGTATCCATACTTTGGCTCAGTGACTGACATCTGTTCGAAACACCTCTTCAACCATCGATGTGTCATATGCATTGATCTTTTTGCATAATCGTACTCGCATGGATAAGGTGTGCATTCGTCAAATGCCATGATGATATCTGCACCAATAGATCTTTGAATATCGATCGCTCTTTCCGGAGTAAAGAAATGATAACTTCCATTAATGTGCGACTGAAATGTCACTCCTTCTTCAACAATTTTCCTCGAACCTGAAAGTGAATAAACCTGATAACCACCACTATCCGTTAATATCGGACGTTCCCATCCCATAAACTGATGCAATCCTCCTGCCGCTTCCAATACTTCCAGACCAGGTCTGAGGAATAAATGATAGGTATTACCGAGAATAATCTGCGCTTTCACATCCTCTCTCAACTCTTGCTGATGCACTCCTTTTACAGAACCTGCAGTTCCCACCGGCATAAAGATCGGCGTTTCGATCGCTCCATGATCTGTGTTTAAAACTCCTGCCCTGGCTTTTGTTCCTGAATCCTTATGTTGTAACTCGAAGTGCATAAATTGTTGAAAAAATAACGTGGCAAAGATACATGTATTTCATTAAGCCCCCCATCTTTGCACCAAAGCTTTAATTAAGCAATGCAGGTCATCCCCTCTTTTGAATTCGGCCCAGTCCTCGTCTTGTTTTTCGCCTTCGTTATAATGGTGTTCACTCAACTGATGTACACTCTTTTAATTCATGGTAAATTGGCTTTTTTCAAAGAAAAGAAGGTGCTTTCTGAAGATGAACTACCGCCAGTATCCGTGATTATTGCAGCAAGAAATGAAGCGGATAATATTTACGAAAACCTCCCCTTTATTCTAGATCAGAACTACCCGGAATTTGAGGTGATCGTTATAAATCATCAGTCCGTTGATGAGTCGAGCCACCTTCTGAATGCCTATCAACGTCAATTTCCGAATTTACACGTCATTGAAATTGCAAGAAACCAGCATTTAAGACCTGGAAAGAAACTCCCCATTACTCTTGGTATTAAAGGAGCAAAGTACGATCATTTGATCCTTACCGACGCAGACTGTAAACCTGCCAGCAGAAACTGGCTACGTAGTATTGCATCCAGATATACTGCAGGAACAGAGCTAGTACTGGGTTATGGTCCCTACACAAAAAAGAAAGGTTTCCTGAACAGAGTCATCCGTTTTGATACTGCATGGATCGCAATGAGCTACTTTTCAATGGCATTGGCGAAGTTACCGTACATGGGCGTCGGACGAAATCTTGCATACACAAGATTCATCTTCAACGAGGTTCACGGATTTAAAAGTCATTACTCCCTTCCTTCAGGTGACGACGACTTATTCATTCAGGAAGCAGCCAAGAAAAGAAATTTCAGAATTGACTTAAGCCCCGAATCTTATTGTTATTCAGAGCCTTCTGAAACCTGGAAGTCATGGGTACGCCAAAAGACAAGACATTATTCCACTTCAGACAGGTATCAGGTTATTAAGAAGTCATTGTTAGGAATATATCCACTCACCCTCCTTTTGACAATGGTATCCTTTGTTATTTTGATGTTGAATAGTGAATATCGCCTGATCTCACTTTGTGTTTTTGGACTATTGTTGATCGTTAAATGGTGGATACAAGCAAAATGCATGATCCGACTTGGAGAAAAGAAGTTTGCTTATTTCATTCCATTATGGGATCTTTTCTACACCGTCCTGATTCCTGCATTGTATTATTCAGGTGAAAAAAAGAGACCTAACCGATGGTAGAAGGTGAAAATTTGTCTGATAAAGCGCGTTACGACCTGCAACTTGTAGAAGCGGCACGTAAGGGAGATCAGTCTGCATATGCTGAATTAATGGAGCGTTATCGCGACTCCATTTATTTCATGATGTTGAAAATGGTCAAGAACAATGACGATGCTGATGATCTCACAATTGAAGCATTTGGCAAAGCCTTCAGCCGAATCGAACAGTATTCACCAAGCTTTGCCTTTTCCACCTGGCTCTTTAAGATCGCTTCGAACAACTGTATTGACTTTATCCGTAAAAAACGTATTCACGTGACTTCTATGGATACGGGACATACGACAGACGATGGGGAAGTGATCTTTATCGATGCGAGATCCGGAGGTATGGATCCTGAACAAACAATCATTCACGGACAGAAGGTGATCCACATGCGAACACTTGTCAGTAAATTGAAGCCTAGATACCGCGAATTGGTTGAAAAAAGATACTTTGAAGAATTGAGTTATGAAGAGATTGCTGAAGAACTCAATCTTCCATTAGGCACAGTCAAGGCTCAGTTATTCAGAGCAAGAGATTTCCTTGCGAACATGATGGAAAAAATGAAAGATGATATCTGATCATGGAAATGGATATCCTTTTAAAGTATTTTCCTGATCTGACAAAAAAACAGATCCAACAATTTTCTCAAATTAAAGAGCTTTACCTGCACTGGAATGCACAAATCAATGTGATCTCCAGAAAAGATCATGATAACTTTTATGAAAGACATGTCTTGCATAGTCTTGGAATTGCCAAAATCATGTCTTTCAAACCGGGAAGTAACATACTTGACATAGGAACCGGTGGAGGATTTCCAGGTATTCCATTGGCCATCTTATTCCCTGATTGTCAATTCACACTTGTTGATTCGATTGGGAAGAAAATAAAAGTCGTGAATGAGGTTAGTGATGCACTTGGATTAACAAACGTTCAAGGGATTCATGAGAGAGCAGAAAAAATAAAAGGTGAATTCGATTTCATTGTGAGTCGCGCAGTTACAGCAATGCCCGCATTTTTAACCTGGACGAAAGGAAAGATCAAAAAGAAGGGTATCAACGATCTTCCTAATGGAATTTTATACCTCAAAGGCGGAGATCTTACCGAAGAGCTTAGCCCTGTAAAACAGACGTACACCATTTACGAACTTAACAAGGTATTTGAGGAAGATTTTTTCGAGACGAAAAAGGTCGTTCACGTCAGAATTAAAGCTCAATAAAAAAGTGGCTTTCACCACTTCACTATTTCTTTTGAGAGTATCCCCTTAATTAAGCTTGTACTTTTTAAAGAAGGCATCCCAATTCCAGATAAAGCTTGCCATCACCTCATCCATTCTTTTAAGAAATAAAGGATTTGGCGCTTGCATTCTCTTGAAATACTCATCCTGATATTGGTTCAAATGATACTTATGGAATACCGCTTTGGACATTCCATAGATCATGTTTTTTGACGGATGATTCACTCGTGTAATGAATGACTGATAATCTCTGATGAGCTTTGTGAAATCACTTGTTGACATTTCGTACATCTTTGCAAGTTTTTCAAAGATGATACCTTCCACTCTTGCAGCTTGCTCAGCTTCAAAGGTACTTTCCAGAAAAGATAGATTTCCAACGATCACGATCAATGCAAATTCTCCATTCTGATTTTCTTCCAAAGATGGAGATGTCACAAACGCCACATCCTCATTGATCAATTGTGCAACTTCCTTGAATCCATTGTCAACTGTATCAAAAATAGAATTGATAAAGATGTTGGCAACCTGATTATCAGAAAGTTTGCGTTTGATTAGTGATCCAAGCATGAGTCTTTCAGTTTGTTGTTGTTTATATACAAAATTAAAAGACTATAGACGTTTTGACGATTTCATCCTTAGGTGATTATCAACTAAGTTATTAACAATAAGGAATGATTTAATTAACCATGCATGGTTTCTTTTTTCCCATACTTGGACATCAGTGATGCTTCAAATTCGAGAAAATCCTTCCATCTGGCATCGACATCCACTCCCTTCCCATACTTTCTGGCAAAATTAAGAAACGTGATGTAGTGCCTTGCTTCACTCTCCATAAGACTCCGATAAAACACTCTGAGATCTTCATCATTGATCTCCTCTGAAAGGATCTTGAAACGTTCACAACTTCTAGCTTCGATCATTGCCGCAAACAGCATTTGATTTACGAAATGGCTTTCTCTTGAACCAGTATTCTTGTTTTGTTTCAGGTAAGCTGCAAGATCATGTACGTACGGGTCTTTCCTTTCAAAGCCGAGCTTCATTCCCCTTTCCATCATTTTCTCATGCACCATTCCGAAATGTTCCATTTCCTCCTGACTGATTTCAGTCATCGCCTTCACTAGATCGGTATACTGAGGATATTGAACGATCATTGAAATAGCATTACTCGCTGCCTTCTGTTCACAAAAAGCATGATCCGTTAAGATCTCCTCAATATTCTTCTCCACAATATTGACCCATCTTGGATCCGTTGCCATTTTCAACCCTAACATGTCCCAGTTTTTTCACAAAGTTAATACCCATTCCTAAAGAAGAACAAGGGAATCTGTATTTTTGAACATCAATATTTTCCAGCTATGAGATATTTAATATTCATCTGTGCATCAATCTTGTTAGGATCTACCACAGTAGTTGGTCAATCAAAACCTAAGCTTATTGTAGGAATTGTGATCGACCAGATGTGCTATGACTACCTGTACCGGTACAAAGATAAATTCTGTGAAGGAGGATTTTTGAAACTAATGAATGAAGGAGCTAATTTCAGGAATACTCAATACAATTACATACCCACATTTACCGGACCTGGACACGCGAGTATATACTCTGGAACTACTCCAGAAAATCATGGAATTGTCGCGAATGAATGGTACGAAAGAGAATCAAAGAAAGTAGTAAACTGTGTTGCTGATGCGAATTATCAAACAATAGGATCATCAAGCTCATATGGATACTGTTCTCCTAAAAACCTAAAGAGCTACACCGTTACAGATCAACTTAAGCTTACCTATGCGAATTCAAAGGTGATTTCACTTAGCATAAAAGACCGAAGTGCTATATTGCCCGGTGGACACTTGAGTGATGGTAGTTATTGGTACGACCCTGAGACCGGGAACTTTATTACAAGTTCCTTTTTTAAAAAAGATCTTCCTGATTGGGTAAAAGAATTCAACGATAATGGTTACCCAGAGAAAATGTTGAATGGGGAGTGGAATACATTACTTGATTTAAATGCCTATGGCGAAAGTGGACCAGATGATTCTCCTTATGAAGTATTGTTACCAGGCAAAACAAGCCCAACGTTTCCTTATGATCTAAAAAAAATGAGAGGGAGCAGTAAAGGGTATGGATTATTTATATACACACCTTTTGCCAATACCTACTTAACTGATCTCGCCATTTCTGCAGCAAAAAAAGAGCAAATGGGATCGGATGGACAAACAGACTTTCTTTGTATTTCTTACTCTACACCCGATATTGCCGGACACGCATTTGGTCCATATTCTGTAGAGATTGAGGATATCTATATCCGTCTTGATCTGGAGATCAAGCGATTGATCAAAGAATTGGAAAGTACTATCGGAAAGGATGAATTCGTTCTTTTCATGACAGCAGATCATGCGGTTGCGCCTGTACCACAGCAATTGATGGATCTTAAAATGCCAGGTGGATACTTTTATCTGAACGAAAACATGAATTCACTAAAGCAAATTGTTATAGAAAAATACGGGCATGACCTAATCGAAGAACAAGAGAATTTAAACATCTACCTTGATCATCAAAAGATTGACTCTTTAAAATTTGACTTAGACGAAATATCGTCTTTTGTAGCTAACGAGATAAATAATTGGGAAGGGGTTAAACGCGTATTTACCGCTGCTCAAATTCTTGATGGAAACTCAGATGACAGCTGGTTAAACATGGTACGAAGAGGTTTTCATTCGAGAGAGAGTGGCGACGTCATCTTTATGCTGGAGCCGGGTTATTTACCTAAAACTGAAGATACCGAGTCATCCCACAAAGGTACAAGTCATGGATCAGCTTTTAATTATGACACACATGTTCCATTATTATGGTACGGAAGAGGAATTGACCATATAGAGGTTTTCAGGTCTGTTCAAATAACCGACATAGGTGCAACACTCATCCATTTACTCGAGATACAACGAACTGGGGCAATGACCGGAAATCCACTTCTGGAAATCTTAAAATAAAAAAAGGCTCAGTGTTCACTGAGCCTTTCCTTTTTATGTGTTGAAATTAGAACTTCACAAATTTTACCTGGCTAATCATTTCTGAACTGATCGTTCTCAAATAATAAACACCATTCTGAATTTCAGGTAGATTGATCAACTCAAGACTAGCGTTCGCTTTCTGGCTATACACCAACTTTCCGTTGATATCATAAACCTCGATCTGATCACCAGCAGTCAATCCATTGACGATGAATTCTCCATTGTTAGGATTCGGCACAACCACTATGTTAGCTGAATTCAATTCGTCAATGCCCGCGCAGTTTTGTACCTCAATAGAAACTGCATCAGTAGCCTGACATCCATTACCATCTGTATACGTACCAGTAATAACATGTATCCCAACTCCTGCTACGGCAGGGTTAAAAGTATTGCCAGATACACCTACTCCTGTAAAGACAGCCGCTGTAGGGTTAGAAGTCAAAGTTACTGAACCTTCATTCGAACAGACAAGATTATCTAGATCAGAAGTTGAAACGGCAACTGAAGGAAGTGCATTCACAGTGATTTGACTTGTGTAAGTATCACTTCCAGCAGCATTTGTAACAGTTAATGTAATCGTGTAAGTTCCTTGAGCAGCAAATGTATTTGTTGGGTTCTGCATGCTAGATGTATTCCCGTCACCGAAATCCCAAGCCCAACTTGTAGGAATGTTACTTGAGAAATCATTGAATGTAACCGAAGACCCAGCGCAAACTGAAGTTGAGGATGCTGAGAAATTGGCAGTTGGTGCGGTAGGCGTCCCCGCCTCATTGTACATTACTCTGAAATCATCAAAGTAAAAGCCATCCCCGTTCACACCTCCGTCGGCTCTTAACTGGAATCTTACTTTGATCTGTTGGCCCAGATAATCACTCAAACTGATTTCATCTAACACCCAAGAAGTCTGCACCCCTTCATAAACAGGAAGGTTGTTCGGCTGCACACTACCATTCGCACTTGTTCCTGGCACTGTATAATTTGTACACTGACCGATCCATGTAGTACCACCATCAGTAGAAACTTGGAATTGACAATAATCATAATCAGCCTCAATATCCCACTTCGCATAATAAGAAATCGCTGCATCTGTAGCATTTGAGAGATCAATCACAGGATTATAAGTATATGTTCGATTCGCATTGTTGCTATAGTTCCCTGTTGGTGAGTCAGTATAAGACTGACTGGGCGAAACAAAAGTAGAAGTGGTCGACGACCAGTTGCCTGTCCAGTTTGCAGTAGAACCATTTTCAAGTGCTTGAAGTGTCAATGCCCCATATGTTTTGTAAATAGTGTCTCTTTTAATCCACAACCCATTATTCGTCTCCAAAACATAAATGATCGGATCCCCATATTGTATTGAAGGGTTCAAGGTGTAAGAGATCGCTCCTGCCTCTGTTGCTCTGATATTGATATCATGAATTACTGGCGAACCAACAGTTTGAATGTTCTGCAAAGGTTGAATAGAAACCGTAACTGGTCCATCCTCCAAACCTAAACGGTACGCGTCGTGGTTAAAATTACCAGACATTGTAGCAATATTTGAAGGATCAGTATCTGTAACGATCAAATATCTTCTAGTCAAATGGGCAAGAACCAGATTCGGGAAGAACATTTCCTGGCATGTAGCTACAATTTGACCAGAAGGCTGCCAGAATGCAGTACCTACCTCTGGAGTGTGCACGAAAATGGTATCTTTTTGACCAACTCCAATATCTACCTTATACATGTAATCATCGCTATCTCCGGACGCAGGATACAAACCAGAACTCTTCATTGCAGTGTATCCGTTAAACTGAACTTGATGATTTGATTCATCCTGAAAATAGTCATGATGGTCAGCAAATTCTGCAACTGTAGTTCCAACTGGAAAAAGGATATCGCCTCCGTATGTATGAGCATTGAATCCTGTTCTAAAATTGTTATTCTGAACTAGCCATCTCATTGCTTGGGTTTCTGGCTCAGAAAAAGGGGCAGGTCCGCAATAAGTATCATCACTTGTATTCGTGGTAGTTGTCCCTGTCGTACCCCAACCGTATGAATAATTTCTATTTAGGTCAACACCATAAACATTTCCTCCATTATTTCTTCTGTTCTTTCTCCACATACCACCACCGTTAGGATTGGTAGTCTCGTTTCTGAGATACCCATCCGGATTGATACATGGAACAAAATACATTTGAGTATTATTCACCAGGTATTGTATTTCTTCGTTTGAATCATAATTCTCCAACAAATACCACATGTAAAAAATAGTTTCCATCAAACTCATTGGTTCCCTCGCGTGATGGATTGCAGTGTAAAGTACTTTAGGTTCTGCACTCTCATCAGTTGAAGGGTTATCAGAGATCTTTACATAATAGATTGGACGATTTTCGTGCGTCAAATAAGTAGATATCGGTGCTTTAATCGTAATCAGGTTGGGATACTGAGCAGCCATTGCGTCTAACTCCGCCAACATTTCATTGTATTTCAAATACCCTCCCATTGTTCCCAAATTGAAATTAGAAGGCTGTGTTGGACTTACATAAAAGTTATTGCCAGATCCGCCGCCGGATCCTCCAGAACAAGTTGCATTTCTGTTCGTTTCCGGTTCACTATTTTCGTTTAACAACAAGAATTCAGCTTGAATGTCTTCGACGAGTATTTCAAAATCAAAATTGTAATCACGCATCATCTGAATCTCTTCAGCAGAATAATCAGAAATGAAGAACGTGTTTTCCTTGTAGATCCCATGATCAACAGGAACACCTATAGCCGCAAGTCTTACTAATTCTTCTGCATTAGCGTAAATTTTGACTTTAGAGTATTGCTGACTAAAGGAAAGTGTAGAACACAATACACCGAAAAAGAGGAGTAATTTTTTCATTTTATAGATTTGTTTAGCGACCACAATTTACACAAAAAAGAATTCAGCTCCATTAATTTTCGACGATATTAATGAATCTAAAGACCAATGAGTTGAATTTGAAAACCTACCTCATTTATCAGTGATTTCTTTCACTTAACCTTTTGATTTTCCACTTATAAAAATGAAATTAGGTTCACTTTGCTTATTCCTTACATTTGATTGAATTAACGAATCTCATTATGTCTGATGCTTCAAATAAAATCGGTTTTGGCAAGATCTTCTGGCCTAGCTTCCTTGCAGTTCTGGTTGTTTCTATAATTGGTATGTTGCTTTTCTTCCTAATTCTTGGAGGGATCATAGGGTCCTTTGGCGACTTTGGACCACAACCAATGAGTTTAAAGGATAAAACCGTCTTGCACATCACTCTGGATGGCGAAATAGGAGAAAAAAGTGATAATAAGTTCAACCCAGGCACATTTCAGCTGAATAAAAAAATTGGACTAAGTGACCTACTTTACGGATTCGAAAGGGCTAAAAAAGATGACAAAATCAAAGGTGTATTCATTGAGATCGGTGATGTTTCATGCGGATACTCTACGGCAAGAGAGATCAGAAATGCGATAAATGACTTCGAAAAATCGGGGAAATTTGCAATCGCCTACAATAAAGGTGAAGTTATATCTCTGAAGGAATATTACATCGCTTCAGCCGCAGACAAAAATTATGGTTTCCCTACTTCCAACATGGAAATGTTGGGACTTGGAGCTGAACTGAGCTTTTTTAAGGGGACATTGGATAAACTGGACATAGAGGTTGAAGTGATCAGAGGATCAAACAACGATTTTAAAAGTGCCGTAGAACCTTTCTTCAGAAGCAATATGAGTGACTCTAGCCGTCTACAGGTCGAGCGTTATTTGAATTCGATCTGGCAGGATATCAGAATGGATATTGCTAAAGACAGAAAGATAGATCAGAATTCATTGAATGAAATTGCTGAAGAAGGAAAGATCCGTCGTGCTGAAGATGCTGTTGATTATAAACTACTAGATGGCGTCATGTACCGTGACGAAATGATCGCAATGCTTAACAAAAAGCTTGGACTAAAAAATAACGATGAAGTTGAACTTCAGGCATTTGAAAAATATGCAAAAAAGAAGTTCTATCAGGACCAGATCCTTGTAAGAAATGAAAAACCAAACATAGCTGTTATTCTTGCTGAAGGAGGTGTAGCGACAGACGGAGACGGGCTTACATCCAAAGAGATCTGCAAACTTTTTCAGGACGTAAGAAAGAACAAATCAATCAAATCGGTTGTCTTCAGAATCAACAGTCCTGGTGGTAGCGCACTAGCAAGTGAGGAGATCTGGAGAGAGGTTAAATTGACGAACAAGACAAAGAAAGTGATCGTTTCAATGGGAGATGTTGCCGCTTCAGGTGGATACTACATCGCGACACCAGCTACAGCCATTTTTGCAGAGCCAACAACGATAACAGGGTCAATCGGAGTATTTGGCATGATCCCTTATATGGGTGCAATGTTTGAAAACAAGCTTGGAATCTCCTTTGATCGTGCAATGACGAACAGTCATGCTATATTGACAACCAATCGAAAACTGACTCCTGAAGAATTATCCATGATCCAGGATGAAGTTGACGAAATCTATGACTTGTTCAAGGAGCGCGTTGCTGAGGGCCGTAAAATGTCAAAAGAAAAAGTTGACATTCTTGCCAGAGGCCGCGTTTGGACTGGAAAAGATGCATTATCGATTGGTTTAGTCGACAAGCTTGGAGGAATCGAAGATGCGATCAATTACGCAGCTGACAAAGCAAAGATCAAAACCAAAAAGGTACTTTACTATCCTCTCAAAAAAGATGATAAGTGGATGGCATTGATCGAGCAACTTGAAGACGAAAACGAAGAAATCTCTATTGAAATTGAGGCCATGCCAGAAGAGCTCGTTAGAGAATATCAGAAGATCAAACGCATTGAAGACTGGATGGGGATTCAGATGAGACTCCCTTACGAGATCGAACTAAAATAAAGAAAGCCGGCTAGTCCGGCTTTTTCTTTCCTATGTACTTCTTCTCTTGAATCTTTGCTTTTCCCTTGTCCAAGGGTATTTTTTCCTTTCGAAATTACTTTTCGATTTTGACCCTCGAGGATCATGCTTGTAGATCACCCCAAATGAATGCTGCATATAATTCGCATTCGAGAATAAAATCTCAGGGAAGAGCCCCATTTTTCCACTTGTTTGTACCTGTAGTCCCCAGCTGTTCGATATCCAATAATTGGTTCCCAGATTTAAGTTGAAATTGGCATTCACAGGAACATCCAAACTGGTTCGAAACGTTCCTCCTATTCCCATCGAAAAGTAAGGATCAAATCTCTTTCTGTTTTTCATTTTAGCACTATTGAGACTGTACTTAAAATTAAAATCAGCATTCACATTAAATCCAGAATGTCCTGTTTCCTGATTGATCAGTTTACTTGAGTAATATTTATTATAAGCTGCAGCTATTTCCCAACTCCAGTGATTGTACAAATACTTGTCAGCAAATAATCTCGTCGGAAAATATTGATAATTCCATGAGCCTGGCATATCGATCAATTTGGTAAATGGATAACCATTATCATCGATCACATTCCATGAAGCTCCAAAGATCCATTTATAAGGATCCCTGTTCGTTTCCATGATCGATGGTTGAGCGAACGTCGTCCAAGCCAAAAAGGTAAAGGGTATTAAAAGAATTCTTTTCATCGTTACTGCGGATCACAAAAAATGTACCTTTTCAAACGATAAAACTACAAAAAGATACAGCATTAAAAAGCCCCATTCTCAGGGGCTTTTCTAATTATTTAGAGGCAATCTCCACGAATTCATCGTAGGACACCTGTTTCTCTTTCAACTTAACTGTGCTTTTGAAATATTCAGTAAGTTTTTTCTCTGCGAGCATATCGTAGATGCGATTCGCTTCTTCCTTGTTCTGAAGTACCTGAAGAGCTGACGCTGTCAGTTCTTTATCTTCAGGAGCAGGAATTCCATATTGAGCGTAATTGTTCACCAATAATCCTTTCGTGAAATCGATCACCTCACTGTTATCCAACTTTATCTCATTGCTCTTGAAAATATCACTCTGGATCAGCTGCCACTTCAAACCTTTCGCATAGCTGTCATAATCCTGCTCGATCTGCTCGTCAGTAATTGGCTTTTCGTTTGACAGTTTGATCCATCTTTTCAAGAATGTATTCGGAAGCTCAACTTTAGTGTTCTGAACAAGATCCTCATAGATATCTCTAGTCAAGATGCGATCTGAGTCATTACCAAACATTCCTTCAAGATCTGCTGCAATTCTCTCTCTTAGTTCTTTTTCACTCTTTACAGCACCTTCGCCGAACAGACGGTCAAAAAGCTCTTGATTAAGATCAGCCATCTCCATGTGCTTGATCTCGTTTATCGTCAACTGGAATTTCTTTGAAATACTTCCAAGATCTTCCTCCTTCACTCCCAACATTGATGCAGTATCCTTTCCTCCTCTTGAAACTTTCGCAGGATCAATTATCACTTTATCTCCATTCGCTTTACCGATCAACTCCTTCTTCGTTTTTTTGTCTTCAATAAATTCCATTGAAACAGTCGATGAATGAAGAATTCCTCCTTCCTTGATCGAATCATCATCATTCAATTCAACAAATTGAGCAAGTACAAGATCGTTTTCACCGACACTATCAGCCGATACTAGTTTACCGTATCTTCTTCTTAGGTCTTCGATCTGCTTGTCCAACAATTTCTCGTCTACTTTTACTTTCACATAATCGTACTTACTCTTGTCGTTCAATTTGATCTCAAACTTCGGAGACAACCCAATTTCGTATTCAAATTCGAAAGTATCCGGCTTGTCAAAATCACCAACAACATCTGAACCTTCCTTAGGAATAGGATTTCCTAGAATTTCGATCTTGTTTTCAGAAATATAGTTGTACAATGCATCGTTCACCAACTTGTTCAATTCATCTGCCAATACTGATTTTCCATATTGTTTTTGAATCAAAGCCAATGGAACATGACCAGGTCTGAATCCTGGAATTTTAGCCGTCTTACGGTATTTTTCCAAAGTTGATTTTACCTTCTGGCTGTAATCATCAGCAGAGATCTGCACTTTAAGGACAGCGTTCAACGCATCCACATCCTGACGAATAGTATTCATCTTACTTCTTCTTTTAAAACTACTACAAACAAAAAATGGCCTCGTCAGACAACAAGACCATTTGAAGTGCGGATGGAGGGACTCGAACCCGCACACCTCTCGGCACCAGATCCTAAGTCTGGCGTGTCTACCAATTTCACCACATCCGCAAATTAATATTTCAAAACCTGTAGCTCGACTGCTATAGTTCCCTGAAATTGGGAGTGCAAATCTATTAATTTCTTTTGAAGTAAGAAACCATTTTTAAAAAAAATATTCAAATTTTTCAAATTGTGGAAAACACGTCCCACAGAGTAAGAATGAATGCATATAGAAAGGAGTATCTTTGCCAAAAATCTTTGAATATGCTTACTCTTGATCCAAAAGAACTTCCCGTACCAAAGGTCCATCAATACCTACTAGGTGCCATCGGACCTCGACCGATTGCTTTTGCATCGACCGTAGATGCAGAAGGGAACAGCAATTTGGCTCCATTCAGCTTTTTCAATGTTTTCAGTGCTAACCCACCGATACTGATCTTTTCACCGGCAAGATCCGGACGAACAAACACTACTAAGGACACTTATAATAACGTGAAACAGGTGCCTGAAGTAGTGATCAATATTGTAAATTATGACTTGGTTCATCAGATGAGCCTTGCCAGCTCACCTTATCCTGCAGGAACAAGTGAGTTTGTTAAGTCGGGACTTACTCCATTAGCATCTGATCTGATCAAACCCATGAGAGTTGCAGAATCTCCTGTCCAGTTCGAATGTAAAGTAAATGAAGTCGTCGAGCTCGGTAATGAAGGAGGGGCAGGTAATCTTGTTATTTGTGAAGTCGTAAAGATCCACATCCGTGAAGAGGTTTTGGATGCGAATCAGATGATCGACCAGAAAAAGATCGATCTTGTTTCAAGAATGGGTGGTAACTGGTATTGCCGTGCTGACGAAAATTCAATGTTTGAAATAGCAAAACCGATCACCGCATGCGGAATCGGATATGACAACATACCGGACGATATCAGAAATAGCAAGGTACTGACCGGGAATGATCTTGGTTTCCTTGGCGGAATCGAAGAATTACCAAATGAAACAGATGTAAATGAGTATAAATTGCTGGAGCTAAGTGATCTTTTTTTATCTTTAGAAGATCAACCTGACGCACTTGAAGCTGCCCTTCACAAAAAGGCTCAGCAACTGCTTAAGGAAAATAAATTGGACGAGGCGTGGATGACTCTGCTCTCATTCAACAATGGCTAAGAAACAAACAACAACCAATTAATAATTAACGTATGTATAAGTTAACAGGAACCGTGAAGGTGGTGAACAATACTGTTCAAGTGTCGGAGAAGTTTTCAAAAAGAGAATTTGTAGTGACAGACTCTACTGGAATGTATCCACAGGATATTTCATTCCAGGCAACTCAGGATAAGTGCTCTCTTCTGGATGGTGTTCAACCGGGAGAACAGATCGAAGTGTCATTCAACCTTAGAGGAAGAGAATGGACCAGCCCTCAAGGAGAGGTGAAATATTTCAATACTCTTGAAGCATGGAGAATTGAAAAGGCTGGTGCCAATTCAGGAATGGCTGCCAATTCAGGAATGGGCTCTATGTCTAACGATCCAATTCCTGCTTCTACTCCATCTCCTATCGAAGCTGCGAGCAGTGACGAAGATGACGATCTACCATTCTGATTTAGTTTAAAGAATTGATTGAAAGGCCGGTTGATCCGGCCTTTATTTTTGACTAAAAATTCCTTTCAAGCTTTCTCCCTCTCCATTCCGGTTTGAAGAAATACATCATTCCTGCAATTGTGATCAAATAAAATGGATAGATCAATTCGTAAGCAGAAATGAAAAACCATGATCTCAATCTTCGACTTCTATTAAAGAATACTAAAAACACCAACATATCAATGAGCGTCTTTGCCAGTAAAAGACCAATGAAAGTGCTCCAATTTTCATTTGATATCTCCATGATCAACAACCCAACAAATACCAACGTAAGTAACCCCTGAAGTATCGCAAGCGCCGTGCTCAAATAGTCTTTGACATCCCCTGTTTTTGCTACCCACCTCAAGCGCTGATTGAAAAATTCTTTAATTGTCTGAGGCGTCTCGGTGTTAATCGCCAGACCAGGATCAGTCATTAGTCTGATGTTTGCCTTTGCATTTCTAAAGTCTCTTAATAAATAGATGTCATCACCACTTGACATATGTTCATGCGTCTCCAGTCGATCGAATTTCTCGAAAGCATCTCTTCTGAATAATAAATTTGCTCCACTCGCCATGATCGGTCTGAACCATCCTGACAAACCACAATTAAAAGCATTCACAAGTAAAAGGTCGACTTCAAAAAGATGTTTCCAGAATTTATCAGCCACCATAATAGCTGGCAGTACATACATATCTGCATTTGAAAGTCTGGACAGATTGAGAAAATAATCAGGATGAAAAGAAATATCTGCATCCATGGTCAGGATGTATTCTGAATCGGAATTTGAAATGGCATGACGAATTGCCGCCTTTTTACCTTTTGAACCTTCAGGTAATTCCAATACACGATAAGGTATTTCATCTGAAAGTGTCTTGACCAGTTCAACAGAATTGTCTTCTGAATGATCATTTACAAAAATGAATTCTCCCGGATAATAATTCAATGCTCGAATGGAATCCAGGATTACTTTGATCCTTTTTTCTTCATTTCGAAAAGGAATGACAACAACTACGTTTTGATTGGCAATGTGATCTGATTCGTCTCCTTTATACCCTCCTTCACGCATCCGCTGAATGAAATACCCGAAGACAGCGATTAAGATCAATAATACGCCATAAAGACCTAAAAAAAGAATCATCCAATTCATACCAACTATTTTTTTCTGATCAGCACCAATGCCAACACTGTAGGCAATACCAAATTAATTAACCAAATACTGAAACTCGAAATTAGAATAATGGGACCACTTAAATGAAATGAAGTTAATACCCAGACAGCTACGCTGTCACGGATAATGACCTTACCAAGAAATAAGGAAGGAGTTAAAGTTACCCAGAAATAATATTGCCAGATCCAAAAGAATAATTCCAGATCAATAGTAGCTCCAAATGCTGCCAGCATCACCAACATTTGAACCGTAAAGATCATCAACCGCAACAGACTAATACCGAGAATTTGCCAGCGAAAACTAAGTCGATTGAGAAAATCTTTCAACCGATAGAATAATTTCATTCGTTTAGGAAAGATGAATTTGAAGAACGAATCGAAATAAAAATATCCAACAAACAACACAAGCAAAACGAGTCCACCCAATAAGATCAAATGATGAGGAGGAACCCCCAATGGCGACATCCCGAGATAGAGAAGTGAAATAAATCCCGCTAACATACTAGCGAAAAACTGCGCATAGTTGGAAAGCAAGGTCAATACTGTAATGCTGATGGACGATCTCTTTGAAAAGTACATTAATCGGCCGACAAAATTCCCAATCATATTTGGGGTAAGCATTCCGCTAATAATTCCGGCCAAAAAACCATTACTCGTTTCAAAAGGGGATGACCTAATATTAGCCACTTTTAAGATCAATCGCCATTTCATCCATTCACACCACCAGTTCGGAACGAATAAAAGAAAGCTTAAGAGAAACAATAAAGGATTAAAATGGTCAAAAATATTCCATGACCAGTCCATCTTATTGATCTGATCAACTAAGTATGCAACAAATCCCATCAACAGAATCAGTTTGCCGACAATAAAGAAATTCTTACCTTTTTTAGTAGCTTTAGACATTCCTAGTGTACAATGGTTGAAGATAAGATTATTCTTGGAATTGATCCCGGCACCACTGTGTTGGGTTATGGATTGATCCATGTAAAAAAGAACAAAATTGAACTCGTGAATTTTGGGATCATTCAATTGCACAAATTACCGACTCAACCTGACAAGCTAAAAAAGATCTACGATCGGCTGGATTCGATCATTCGGGAATTTAAACCGGATGAAATGGCGATCGAAGCCCCTTTCTTTGGAAAGAATGTGCAATCGATGCTAAAACTTGGGAGGGCTCAGGGTGTAGCCATCGCTGCATGTCTTGCTCACAATATTCCTTTTGAAGAATATACTCCTAAAAGGATCAAACAATCGATCACTGGCAACGGAGCAGCATCGAAGGAACAAGTTGCAGCGATGCTTCAAAAATTGTTGAATTTTGAAGACATGCCGAAGTACCTCGATGCAACTGATGGTTTAGCAACTGCTGTTTGTCACCATTTTTCAAAAGGTGTTGGAGAAAATAATAAAGCCAAGGTTGGAGGCTGGAATGATTTTATAAAGAACAATCCGAATAGAAAACTAAGATGATTGATCCCCGAGTCGATACGTATATTGATAAAGCTGAGCAATTCGCACAGCCGATATTAAAAAAATTAAGAAGCTCTATTCATAATGCAAGTCCTGAAATTGTCGAAACGATCAAGTGGGGATTTCCAAATGTTGAATACAAGGGATCAATTCTCTGCAGTTTCGCATCTTTTAAGCACCATTGTTCAATTGGATTCTGGCTTGGATAGAAAATGGAGGATCCTGATAAAATCTTTATTCAAGGAGAGGCCATGGGAAATCTTGGAAAGCTTCAATCCATTGACGATCTGCCTTCCGAGGATATTCTCAGAAGATACATTCAAGAAGCGATGATTCTCATTGAAAATGGTGAAAAATGTGAGAAACACTAATCAGGAAACCGACCTAAAAGTACCTGATGACCTCGATTTAATTCTGAACAAACATCCAAAAGCACGAACTACTTTCGATTCCTTCAGCAGGTCAAACAAAAAGGAGTATATCACTTGGATAGAAGATGCAAAAACTCAAACCACACGAGAAAAAAGAATGTCAACGACTATAAAGTTTCTGTCCGAAGGGAGAACAAAAAACTGGAAATACGAACGAAAATGATCAATGACCTAAAATTCCGGGAAGATGATTATTCGTATCCTTCGTCACAGGCAATGCTCTAACCCCTCTTTGCTCCAATTTTCCTGACATACGATTCAATGAATCCAAAACCTCGGCGTAGATCGACTGCATTTCAGTCTTATTGCCCCCGTAATAACTCATGCTTCGATCATAACGATCATACTGCAAATTAAACTTATTAAGGACCCTGTCTCCAGACTTTTTCATCAAACGATGGTATCTTGAAACACTTTGATATTTCATTTTTACATGAGATTCGATCAACATCATCTCACATAATACCTGGACAACGGTATCTCTCGGTATAAGGTCTTTAGGGGCAGACGAGCTGTTCACTTCATCTCTGCAACCAGAGACGATCAGTATAAAACAAACGACACCTGTCAACCTTATCATCTATCAAACCTCAAACGACTACCAGTGGTACCCTCGATTATTTTACCGCCTTCGAAAACTTTATTTCCGTTTACATAAGTACTATCGATCGAATGGCTGAACGTGAAACCTTCAAATGGAGACCAACCGCATTTGTAAAGTATATTCTCTTTGGTCACTGTCGTCTTTTTATTTGGATCAACAATAACCAAGTCAGCAAAATAACCTTCTCTCAAATAACCTCTTTGGTTCACTCTGAATAAATCTGCCGGAGCATGAGCCATTTTTTCGACTACTCTTTCGATTGCAAAATTCTTCTCTATTGACTTTTCAAGCATGGCAAGAAGTGCATGCTGAACCAAAGGCCCACCAGACGGAGCTTTAAAATATGAATTCTCTTTTTCTTCAATCGTGTGAGGAGCGTGATCAGTTGCTACCACATCAATTCTATTATCAAGAACTGCTGCAAGGATTGCATCTCTGTCAGTCGCTTTTTTCACTGCTGGATTCCATTTTATGTAGTTTCCTTTTGTAGCGTAATCCTCATCTGAAAACCACATATGATGGATACAAGCTTCAGCAGTGATCAATTTATCCTTAAGCGGGATCTCATTGGTGAACAACTCAAGTTCCTTCGCAGTTGAAATATGAAGAATATGTAGCCTAGTATTGTGTTTCTTGGCCAAACGAACCGCAAGTGACGAGGATAAATAGCAGGCTTCTTCACTACGGATGATCGGATGCATTTCTATAGGAACGTCCTCACCATACTTTGCCTTTGCTATTTCAATGTTTGCTCTAACCGTATGCTCATCTTCGCAGTGCGTAGCTATCAGCATTGGGGGTACTTTACTGAAAAGTGAATCCAACGTCTTTTCATTATCTACCAGCATGTTCCCCGTAGACGATCCCATAAAGATCTTCACTCCACAAACATCCTGATGACTTGTTTTTAAAACTTCATCAATGTTATGGTTAGAAGCTCCCATGAAGAAGGAATAGTTCGCAATCGATGATTCTGCTGCGATCTGGTATTTATCTTCCAACAATTCCTGAGTAAGGGCATTGGGAACCGTATTCGGCATTTCCATGAACGAAGTGATTCCTCCAGCAACTGCTGCTCTCGATTCCGTTCCGATATTTGCCTTATGGGTTAAGCCTGGTTCTCTAAAATGCACTTGATCGTCGATACAACCAGGAAGAATATATTTCCCATTTAGGTCAACAATGGTCGCATTTCCTTCTGCTGATAAAGAATTTCCAATCTTCGAAATTCTACGATTCTCAATAAGTATGTCCGCTTCTTTTCTGGATCCTTCATTGATCAGGATCCCATTTTTCAGGATCGTTATTTGACTCATAAATTCATTTTACGCATTTTCCAAACTCCAAAAAATGCCTCCTTAAAAATACCCGTACTCATTTTTGACACTCCATAAAGTCTATCAACAAATGTGATAGGAACTTCTTTCACTTTAAAGCCATGTTTCACAGCAGCGTACTTCATGCAAATCTGAAAAGCGTATCCTTTAAATGTTACACCGTCCAGATTGATAGTCTCCAACACTTTTCTTCTGTAACACTTAAATCCGGCTGTAGTATCCTTGATCGAAATCCAAAGGATCAATCGAACATATACACTGGCAAAATACGACATCAAAACTCGCTTGAGTGGCCAATTTGAAACTTTTCCACCTTTTATGTAGCGAGATCCAATACTTAGATCCGCTCCATCAAAGCAAGCCTGATACAACCGAATCAGATCATCCGGGTTGTGCGAGAAGTCACAATCCATTTCAAAAATAAAATCGTATCCTTTTGAGACAGACCATTTGAATCCATGAATGTATGCTGTACCAAGCCCAAGCTTTCCAGACCTTGTTTCAAGGTGAATTCTTCCGGGAAATTCTTGTTGAAGCTCAATGATTTTATCTGATGTTCCGTCAGGTGAATTATCATCAACAAACAGGAGATGAAAATCCTTTTCAATAGACATGACCTTACGGGTCATTTTCTCGACATTTTCAATCTCGTTATACGTTGGTATGATAATAACAGAATCCGACATTATATCACTGATACATACTGCTAAAATAAGTAATATATACCAATCAGATTGTTAATAATCCTAAATGGCTCAATGTGCTTATCTTTGAATTTAGATGATAACATCTCTTACAAGAACATTGATACTGTTTTGCTGGCTGGCAAATATCGGTTATGCTCAGGAAAAGAAGAATATGACACTCTTGGATCATTGGTTCCAGGACAGCCTTGTCACAAACTCAACTTCTGTAAGATATTCGGGATGTTGGGGCTTTGACTTTGAGGGTAGTGAGTATGCTGTAATCGGCTCGACTGAAGGAACCCATGTTTTTCAGATCAAGGATAAAAAATTGCATCCTGCAGGATTTGTAGAAGGAAAGTACAATTCATCGATGGTCATTCATAGAGAATTCAAAACCTATAAGAACTACCTATACTCTATTTGCGATGAGGGGAATAGTAGCCTTCAGATCATTGACCTTTCTTATCTTCCGGATTCAATCGTTCTGGTAGCTGACATACAAGATAGTAGGATCGGAAGGTGCCACAATTTATTTATTGACACAACTAATGACCTTCTGTTTGCATGTCTTGTAACACCAATTATTTCAGGAACTCCTACTTCTGTTGAGCCAATGAGGGTATTTTCACTTGCTGACCCTCTTGACCCACAAATCCTTTGGACAGGACCAGATGACATCCCAGAGGTTCATGACTGCTATGTAAGAGATCGAAAAGCAATCCTGAATTGTGGAACCAATGGAATTAGGGTCTATGACTTCACTAATACCTCTTCTCCATCCTACATCAATAATCTGACCTTCTATACAGATCAGGGATACAATCACCAGGGTTGGTTATCCCCGGATGGAGACACCTATGTCTTTGCAGATGAAACCAATGGTAAAAAAGTAAAACGTTGCTCAGTGGACGATGCGTTTAACCTTCAGGTTACGGGAAGTTTCGGCACTGCTTTCAATGAAGGAAGTGTTACACATAACATCATGATCTCCGATACCTTTGCCTATGTGGCATATTACAATGAGGGGGTCCGAATATTCGACCTTCGGGATCCTGTCCCACATGAAGTAGCATTCTACGATACCTACCCAGATGAAAACATTTTTAAGATGAATGGCGCCTGGGGTGTTTACAGTCAGTATTCAAATAACCAATTGATCGTTTCGGATCGTCAATATGGTCTATTTCTATTGGAGTTCAATTCAAGCAATTTCGGCGCAGTAACCAGTATTGCCCCATTTACAATTTATCCTAACCCTTCCGTAACTGGAGAATCGGTAACCATTCGATCAAATAATGATGAAATAAGTCAATTCTACACATCTATCTACTCTGCAGATGGAAGACTTGTTTTTGAAAAAGAAAATGATCAAAGTACCATCCTTCATGCCCCTACAGATCTAAGCGTGGGTTCTTATTTCGTCCGGATCTTTTACGAGAATTACCTGGGGAATACAGCTATGTATATCGGAAAGATCATCATTCATTGATCAGGACATTGATCACATCAAAACACAGATCTTGCTCGTATCCCCTTGAAGCAAGAAATCGAAGTGTTTTGACCTTTCTTTGAAATGGTTCCTGGTTATCAAGATCATTCCATTTTCTCTCCGCAATGTTCTTAAGCGTTTCATAGTAAGCGTCTGAATCTATTGAATCAATTGCTGTTTTTATCATCTCTTTCGAAACACCTTTCGATATAAGTCCTTGTCGGATCTTGATCCTGCCCCATTTTTTGATCTTGAATTTTCCGGATAAATACGATTCAGCAAAGCGCTCCTCATTTAAGAAAGAATAGGAAATTAGATGATCTATAATTTTTGCTTTTTGTTCATCCGATAATTGAAATGACTTCAATTTTTCAATAACTTCCTTTTTACATCTGTCCTGATAAACACAAAAGGCCTCCATTTTCATGGTGGCCTCTTTTAATGTGTTATTTGTAATTGAACTCACAATGTGATCTCTTCGTTCTTTCCGTTCACAAAAGTGTATTGTAAAAGATGATTTGCAGTCACACCTCTGATCGGAATCCACTTTTTGTACTTAAAGAACCATTTCAATTGTTTCGAAATCAATCCTTTTTTAAAGTAAGCCTCAAGATAAGGATGCACCAACAATGCCACCTTATTCTCCTTACGATCAAGGATCAAGAAATTCAAGTTTGTTTCAATTTCTTCAGCATAAAGAATTGAAGCTTGAACCTCTCCAGTTCCATTACACGTGGGACAAGTTTCTGAAGTATTGATATCCGTTTCAGGTCTTACACGCTGACGAGTAATCTCAACTACCCCAAATTTTGATGGAGGTAAAATATTGTGTTTAGCACGATCATTTTGCATGAACGTTTTCAGCTTGTCATACAGGATTTTGTTGTTCTCTCTATCATGCATATCGATAAAGTCGATACACACGATTCCTCCCATATCTCTTAACTGAAGTACTCGTGCGATTTCTTCTGCAGCCTCTATGTTGGTTGCCATTGCATTACTTTCCTGACCATCTGCACCTTTACGATTTCCGCTGTTCACATCAATAACGTGCATCGCTTCAGTATGCTCAATGATCAGATATCCACCACTAGGAAGAGGTACTTTTTTCCCAAATAAAGCCTTGATCTGTTTGTTGATCCCGAAACGCTCATAGATCGACAATTTACCATCATAATGCTTCAAGATCTTTTCACGTCCCGGAGCAATTCCAGATACGTACTCCCTCATTTCATTGTAGACTTTCTCATCATTTACATGAATATTGCTAAAGTCTGCATTAAGAAGATCTCTCAGAATAGATGATGTCTTATCTATTTCACCTAGAACTCTTTTGGGTGGAGTTGCATTTTTCAAGTTCGTATGCATGGTCTTCCATTTCTCAAGTAGATTCTTGAGATCCTGATCGATCATTTCAACTTTCTTATTTTCTGCAACTGTGCGAATGATCACACCAAAGTTTTTAGGCTTGATCGCCTCAAGAAGATCTTTCAAACGATCTCTTTCTTCCTGTTCTTTTATCTTCTGAGAAATCGAAATCTTATCCGAAAAAGGAACAAGAACTAAATATCTACCTGCAAGGGTGATCTCGGAACTTAACCTTGGACCTTTTGACGAGATCGGTTCTTTGGCAACCTGTACCAGGATTGGTTGAGAAGCTGAAATAATTTCGTCGATCTTTCCTTCTTTCGGAATATCTTTTTCCGATCTGAAATACAAAAGATCAGCAACGCTTTGCTTACCGTGCAGCGTTTCCTTGGTAAACTTATTAAGTGAACTGAATTGAGGCCCCAGATCAAGATAATGCAGAAAAGCATCCTTCTCATATCCTACGTCCACAAAAGCAGCATTTAAACTGGGAACGACTTTACGTACTTTTCCTAGATATATGTCGCCAACAGCGAAATCAGTATTTCCCTGTTCTTCATGCAACTCAATAAGCTTTCCGTCACGCAACAAAGCAAGCCAAATGCCATTAGGTCTGGCATCGACTACTAATTCTAAACTCACGAAAGCTTAAATTAAATTATTTAAAACACAAAAAACTTAGCAAGACAGACCTACTAAGTTATTGATAACTAGTTGAGAAGAATTACTTCTTCTTCTTGTGACGGTTTTTTCTAAGTCTCTTCTTACGCTTATGCGTAGCCATCTTGTGTCTCTTTCTTTTCTTACCGCTTGGCATAATCTATATTATTAAATTGGTTAATCTCAATTTGACTGGATTTCGCTATGGAAAAAAAACACTCCCGCGAAAAACAGGAGTGCAAAGATAGTATTTTCATTGAATCTGCAAGAGATTTAATGAAAGGAAATCTATTATTTTACTTTCACCTTATTCTTCACTTCATCAACGAATGTCTTAGCAGGCTTGAATGAAGGAATATTGTGCGCTGGAATAATGATCGTAGTATTTCTTGAAATGTTTCTTCCCGTTTTCTCAGCACGTTCTTTAACTACAAAACTTCCGAAACCTCTCAAATATACATTCTGCCCGTTTGCCAAAGATGACTTGATGCTTGTCATGAATGATTCTACTGCCTTTAGAGCTTCAGCTCTCTCCAACCCTGTTTCTTCTGCAATACCTGCAACGATGTCTGCTTTAGTCATTATTCTAAGATTTATTTGTTTTCAAAAATTAAGACCGCAAAAGTAGTTCACTCAAAAGAATTAACTTTGCTTCAAGGTCAAAAAAAAATCTTTTTTCCCTTAATGGCTGATTTTCACCTATTAACAACGGATTGGTATAGACAAAACCATCGTGATCTTCCATGGAGGAACACAACTGACCCATATTATATCTGGTTGTCCGAAGTTATCCTGCAACAAACAAGGGTAGCGCAAGGACTCTCCTACTATGAAAAATTTGTTCGAAATTATCCGTCACTTGAAAGCCTGGCAAGCGCAGAAGAGCAACAAGTGTTAAAAGACTGGCAAGGACTAGGCTACTACTCAAGAGCTAGGAATCTCCACTTTGCCGCAAAACAGATCATGAATGAATTTGAAGGGAATTTCCCTTCGTCTTTTAGGGACTTGAAAAAGGTAAAAGGGATCGGAAATTATACTGCAGCAGCCATTGCTTCATTTGCTTATAAAGAGCCTGTCGCTGTTGTAGACGGAAATGTTTACAGAGTACTTTCCAGATGTTTTGATCTTAGCACCCCCATTGACACTTCTGCAGGTATCAAAGAATTCCAGGATCTTGCACAACTATTGATCCACCCGGTTCATCCAGATATTCATAATCAAGCGATAATGGAGTTGGGAGCTTTGATTTGTACACCTAAAAAGCCGGAGTGCAATGTGTGTCCGATAAACTCGATCTGTCTTGCAAGGCAGAACAAAACGATTGAAAACAGACCGGTAAAATCAAAAAAAACAAAGGTTCGTCAACGGTACTTTCACTATTTCATTGAAGAGTCTAACCACATACATTTGGCGAAACGTTCAGAAAAAGATATCTGGCAGAACTTGTTTGAATTCCCACTATTTGAGTCGCTTAGTGAAAAGGACTTTCAACTGAAACATAAAGAATTAAGCAATAAATCAATCTATCATTCGGAGGTGATCACTCACCTTTTATCACATCAGAAATTAAATGTGGTCTTTTACCACATGAAGGAAATTAATGAAGAATTCGATGGTAGAGAAGTTTTTAAAATAGATGTTGAACGATTGTCTGATTATCCTGTTCCAAAACTGATTGAAAACTACATCGACAGGATCAATAATGAGCGCAAATGATTAACTTGAAAACCATATATTTGTATTTTAACAACGCATTATGGCAGGAAGTGTAAATAAAGTGATCTTGATCGGCAACCTTGGAAAAGACCCGGAAGTAAGAAGGCTAGAGAGCGGTGCAGTTGTAGCCAATTTCCCTTTGGCGACTTCTGAAGCGTATACAGACAGAAATACCGGTGAAAAGCGTGAGAATACGGACTGGCATGACATCGTTCTATGGAGAGGACTGGCAGAAATTGCAGAAAAGTACGTTCGTAAAGGGACCAAAGTCTATATCGAAGGAAAACTCAAAAAGAGATCCTGGCAAGATAAAGAAGGCAATACACGTTACTCTACAGAGGTACTTGCAGATGAAATGACCATTCTTTCAAGACCAGAAACCACTGAAAGAACGGAATCTGCACAACCTTACCCGACCAATGATGGTCCTCAGGCACCACCTCCTATTCCGGATTTACTGAAGGACAGTTCTGACGATGGATTACCGTTTTAATAAACAATGAGTAGTATCGAACCTCCGAGTCTTACGCCTCTTCTAGAGGCATTCTCAACTGAAACGACCTACGCAGGCGTGACAGTACTTTTTGTTATTCTAATCATTTTAATCGCTCTATCTGCCCTTGCTTCGGGCTCTGAAGCAGCATTCTTCTCGCTCAATCCAACACAAAAGGAAGAACTTAAAGCTGAAAACACAAAGAACAGTAATCTGGTGCTGGAGCTTTTGAGTGTACCTAAAGAATTGTTAGCAACCATTTTGATCACGAATAACTTCGTGAATGTTGGTATTGTTATTATTTCATCAGCGATACTTGGCGAAGT